>RCMY010002659.1_pt1 | contig 16119 bp, 17 predicted proteins | sample 2041341 | NCBI WGS metagenome assembly RCMY01 (sample SAMN09708234, study PRJNA481090) | Marine sediment metagenome, whole genome shotgun sequencing project. | reverse complement strand
CGTCGGAGATCGCGAACTCGGCCTCGATCGAGGCCAGACCTGCGTGGTGCTCGGACTCTTCTCTGATGGGCGCGGTGGCTTCGGTCAGGAGCGTGTCGGCGTCGGTGGTATCTGTGCTCACTGAAGTGGCGCCTAGATCCGCAGCACTGTTGACTGGTTTGGCTCGTCGTCCGAACATGTCTTCTTCGATCGGCGTCGTCCAGCGACTACTTGAGTTCGAGCGTCAGGAGCCTTGGCGGAGCTGGTTGGCGATGCTCGTGACACCGTCGAGGTCTGACACCGTGGTTGGCTCCTCGATGACGAGCGCGGTCTCGTCGGCTCCGATCGTGGCGGCCAAATCAGCCACAGCATGTCGTTCTGCGCTCGAGAGCGCGTTGAGTTGGCGCAGATTCTCTTGTGCCGCGGCATGGGTCTTGAACTCTTCGCCGGGGGGATCGAAGTCTGGGGTCAGGCGATTGACCACCAGCAAGGAAACTCGACGCTTCCGCTCGCGGAGGTTGGCCCCGATCCAAGTTGCTTCACGCAGGGGATCGTGGCGGGCGGCACTGACGACAACGTAAGCGGTCTCTTCGTGGACGAGGAGTTCAGCGACTTCGCCCGCTCGCTTCGAGAAGCCACGATCGATGCCTTCGAAGGCATCGAAGAAGTCGATCACGTCCTCGACGAACGCCGCACCAACGACGCGGCTCAGCGCTTTCATCATCAAATGTGTTGCAGAGTTCATCGCCTTCATCAGGCCGCGCCTTGGAGCGAGAACCGTTCTGTAAAGGCGGTGATCGAAGAATCGAGTGAGGCGACGGGGGCTGTCGAGGAAGTCGAATGCATGTTTCGACGGTGGTGTGTCGACGATGACCAGGTCGAATCGATCGTCGAGGTGGAGGCTGCGTAGGCGCTCCGCTGCCATGTACTCGTTCGTGCCGGAAAGCGTGGTGGTGAGGTTCTTGTAGAGGCGGTTGTTGATGATGCGGTCCGCTTGTTTCTTGCTTTCTGCGTGCTCACGGATCAGATCGTCGAACGTGGAGGCCGGATCGAGCATCGAGGCCCACAGCTCGCCCTTCCATGGACCATCGACTTGTCGTGCGTCGTTGTCGAGCTTCTTGCCGCCAGCGTCGGAGAGTCCCATCGCATCGGCGAGGCGACGAGCGGGGTCGATCGTCAGAACGACTGCCCGTTTGCCGTTCTCGGCCGCAGCAACCGCCAAGGCCGCAGCGGTGGTGGTCTTGCCGACACCGCCAGGCCCGAGGCACAAGATGACCGGGCTCGAGTCAAGAATTTCGAGATGGCTCATGAGCGCAGACCCTCGGCTTGGTCGATGAACGTTTCAGCCAACGCATCCAGATCGGCGCGGCCGAGGTCTGTGGTGAACACGAACGGAAGCTCGATCTGGGGGAGCGCAAGACCTGCCGCCAACCGCTCGATCTCGCTGCGTTGTTGCTGTTGACGCGCAAGTCGGTACGACGCTGCGGTTCGGCGGTTGTCTCTGGCGTCGTTGGCTCGCTTGCCGGTTTCGGCCGCGGCCTTTTCGAGACCCTTGATCTCGGGCCACACACTGTTGACCACGACGGGAGCAAGGTGCACGCCGACCTCGTCTTCAATCGTGACCGCTGTCTCGATGATCTCGGTGACTGGTGTTTCCTCCGGGAGTGTGACGAGCATGACCCTGCTCCGAGCCTCGTCGCCAAGCATCTCCAGCGCGTGGTCGGCCTGATCGCGGATGGGACCGCTGGGCGCTGAGGACGCCATGCCGGCAGCCGCTCTGAGGAAGGAGATCGCGTGGCCAGCAGCCGGAGCATCGACGACGATCAGATCGTCGTCGTCGCTTTCCTCAAGCGACCGGATCTTGCCAAGGGTGAGAAGATCACGAATGCCGGGTGCGGTGGTGGTGACGAGTTCGATGGCGCTGAACTTTGCCAAGCGCCCACCGATCCGCAGGCCGTGATCCACGAGGTAGTCGCCGAGCGCTTGATCCGGTGTGAGTCGGCTTCCGCGAAGCCGACCGGTGGACTTTGTGGGCTCGATGAGCGTGGCCGGTCGGTGCGTCAAGGTCTCGACGCCGAACGGGATGCCGAGGTTGCTGCGGCCCTCCAGCTCGACGATGTGGGTTCGTAGGCCAGCCCGAGCAGCCGCGATGCCGATGGTTGCCCCTACCGTTGTCTTGCCCACGCCCCCTTTGCCCGCAACAATCAGGACTCTCGATGCTGAAAAGAAGTCAACGGCGTTCATTGCCAATGAGACTAGCGGCGGTCCTGGCCGCGGTTGGATCGGTGTTGATGATCTCTGGCACACCTGCTCAGGCCGACGAGGTCGCACAGAGTGAGTCAGATGCCAGCGGTCAGATCCGAATTCTGGAGGTCTCCGGCCTCATCGACCCGGTGCTGTTTGACTTCTTGATCAAGGAGATCGACGCTGCGGAGAGCGATGGAGTGTTGGCGATCCTGTTACAGATCGACTCCAAGGCGAGCGTGCTCGACGACGATCGGTTCCTCGAGTTGGCCGAGCGACTGCGCGACACCAATGTGCAAACGCTTGGGTGGGTCGGTCCCAGCGGCGCCGTCGCCTTCGGCGGTGCGGCAGAGCTCCTTGGGGTTGTTGACGTCGTTGGTGTGGCTGCGGGCTCGCAGATCGGCGACACCGGCCCGGCACGGCTGCCTGCGGCTTCGTTTGATCCGGCGTTCGGCTCAGCGACTGAACGGCTCGAGAACGCTGCGATCAGCGCTCGGGAAGTCGTCGAGCTCGGCATCTCGCCTGATACAGGCAATGCCGTGGGCAACCCGGGCGACGAAGACGCACTTGTGCGCTCCATCGAGACGAACTCGGTACTTCGCGAGTTCGTTCGCAACGTCGACGGGTTCCAGGCCCCGACCCCCTCGGTGGAAGATCCGGCCCAACTCGGCCAGGCCCAGTTTCGCCAGCTCACGCTGTCTGGCCAGCTGTTCCACACCGCTGCGAGCCCGGAAGTGGCATACATCTTCTTTGCCGGCGGGATCATGCTGTTGATCTTCGAACTGTTCACCGCTGGCGTTGGTGTTGCCGGCGTGATTGCTGCTGGACTCTTCGCAATGGGGAGCTACGGCATGGGAGTGCTGCCGGTCCGGCCCATCGGGTTGATCCTCCTGGTGCTTGGCCTCCTCGCCTTTGCGATCGACATCCAGACCAATATTCCGCGGCTCTACACCGCCGTTGGCATGGTGCTCTTCACCGCCGGAACGTTGTTTCTCTACGAAGGTCTCACGATGTCGTGGGTCACGATCGGCTTCGGCATCATCGGCGCTGCGCTCTACACCTACAGCGGCATGCCTTCCATGGTGCGAACGCGTTTCTCCACACCGACGATCGGTCGTAGCTGGATGATCGGGACCATGGGAATCGCGATGACAGAGCTCGCACCCGAGGGCATGGTGCAGATCAACGACGCTCCGTGGCGAGCCATCACCAACCGGGCCACCCCGCTTGTCGAAGGTGACCGAGTTCGCGTCGTGGGTATCGAGCGCCTCACTCTCGAAGTCGAGCCGGAAGATGGCGGCGCAAAGGACTATCGCGAGCACTGATGCCGAGGATTTGAGCTACCAAAAGTTTTGGGGGTTGTGCGATCCGTCACATCGTGGGAACGTAGGTCTTACGAATCAGGAAGGCGTGATTGCATGACCATGCAGCAAGTCGCAGACTGGCAGCAAAGGGCCGCCTGTCGCGGCCCGAACCAGATCATCTTCTTCCCGCCGCCACGGCTGGAACGACGGTCTGAGAAGCGGCAACGTGAGGCACGGGCGAAGCAAATCTGTGAGGAGTGCTCTGTCCGGATGCACTGCCTCGAATATGCGCTCAGCATTCGCGAGCAACACGGGATCTGGGGCGGAAGCACCGAAGCAGAACGTCGCGAGCAGTTCCAGGCTCGCAACAACTGATCGCCCGGCGCCGCCACCGCGCTTGCCGCGGTCGTGGCGTCGCTGCGCGGGATGGCTGCTTCAGACAGAGGGCATACGAGGGCCAGCGATGCGGATGTCGTCGCGCCGTCTGGTGATGCCGTTGCGATCGAAGTGATTGAGCATCGGCAACACGAACTTGCGTGATGTCCCGAGCAGGTCTCTGGCATCTGCGACCGTGATGCCTTCCGTGGTCGCCAGGCGGGCCGCGACGAGGCGGGCAGCTTGGTCGACGGCGCTGGCAGCGAAGAAGACACCGTCTTGCTCGACAACGGTTCCTCGGCGGACCAACTCCCTGACCTCGACGCGGTCGAAGCCGTCTGGAGGTGGTGGGCTGAAGGGATCGGCCTCGAGCATCGCCAACCAGGGATGGTCAGCGAGCGGATCTTCAGGCACGCCGATGGTTGCCCGACCAGCGGAGATCTCGACGCCTTCGACCGAGTCGATTGCTGCCCGCTCTCGTTCGTCGAGCGCTGCGAGGTCGAGACCAAGTGCATCGGCATCTTCGATGCGCGCGAGCAGGCGTTCGTGCATCGATGCCAGCTCCTCCGGAGCAACCACCCAACCAGCAACGGTTGCTTCGACGTCGTGGCCGACGAGGCGCGCCAGGTGCTCGGCTCGGACCCAGCCGCGTTCAGCGACCAGGCGTTCGACCGAACGGTCTGGTTTGGCACGAGAGGCGGGCAGCCGTGGCTCGACGTCGAGGACTTGGCCACCGCCGATGGTCTCGTCCCGCCCGCTCTCGCGAAGAATGAATCGATCACCAGGCAGCAACGGCAACTGGCGATCGAGATAGATCCGAACGTTGCCGGTGTCGCCCGGCAGGAGCGTGGAGGTTCCGAGCACGCGCACCTTGGCTGGAAACTCACCTGATCCGAAATAGACGGCGTATGCGCCGCGGCGACTCACCTCGTGATCGAGAGAGTCGAGCACGCGCAGTTCGGCGTCGAGCATCCGAGTCTGGTGCCACTGCTCGGCTCGGACGAGGACCGAGCCTCGACCGAGATCGTGGTGACTCACACCGGTGAGATTGACGGCGACGCGGTTGCCGGCGGGCACCTCGGCGGACTCTCGGTGGTGGGACTGGAGCCCTCGAATACGAGCTTCGTGGCGGCCTGGCAGCACAGCGAGGGAGTCGTTGGTGGCGATGGTGCCACCGGTGAGCGTGCCGGTGACGACGGTGCCTGCCCCTGCTGGGGCGAACGCTCGATCGACCCAGAGCCGGGGCCGACCGTGATCGATTGGTTCGCCCATGCGGTCGACCAACGCATCGAGGGCGAGGGCAAGATCGTCGAGCCCGATGCCTTCAGTAGCGGCCACGGGGATGACCGGGGCGTTGTCGAGGAATGTGCCCTCGACGTGTTCGGCCACATCGAGTTGGGCGAGTTCCAGCAAGTCATCGTCGACCTGGTCGACCTTTGTCAGCGCCACGACACCGTGCTTGATGCCGAGGAGATCGAGAATGCGGAGATGCTCTTCAGACTGCGGCTTCCAGCCTTCGGTGGCAGCCACGACGAAAAGGCAGCCTTCGACCGCTCCCACGCCGGCCAACATGTTGCGAAGGAATCGGATGTGTCCTGGCACGTCGATGAAGGAGAGTTCGCCGCCGGACGGCAATGCGAGGTTGGCGAATCCGAGGTCGATCGTGAGACCACGAGCCTTCTCTTCGGCGAGCCGGTCAGGGTCGATTCCAGTGAGCGCTCTGACCAGAGTCGACTTGCCGTGATCGACGTGCCCAGCTGTGGCAATGACGGTCACTGAGGGCCAATCAAGGAATTGATGGCCTCGATGAGGTCGTGGTCTCGCTCGGGTGAGACCGATCGCAGATCCAACACGGTGTTGCCGTCGACCACGCGGCCGATGATCGGGAGATCCCTCGCCCGCAAAGGGTCGAGGTAGTCGCCTGGTAGCTGTACGCCGATGCTCGGAATCGTGACGGTCGGCAAGGTGCCACCGCCCGGCACGGCCTCGGTGTCGATGACCCTGATGCCAACGGTCGCCGAACATGCATCGGCGATGACGTTGGCCCGAGCGATGAGCTCGGCAATCGGGGTCGCGGCCATGCGCCAGAAAGGAATGGCGTTGCCGTCTCTCCTCAGGTAGGCAAGGGCCGTTTCTTGGAGTGCGCCGAGCACGAGCCCACCAGGGCGAACGGCGCGAGCCAGAGGGTGCGCCGCGCACTGTTTCACGAGTTCGGCATCGCCAGCGATGATGCCGCTCTGCGGACCACCGAGGAGCTTGTCGCCGCTGAAGACCACGAGATCGGCTCCGGCCGCGAGCGTTTGTTTGGCCGCAGGCTCGTCGTTCAGCCAGGCGGGCGGAGGGCCGTCGAGCCATGGGCAGGCGGCATCGAGCAGACCCGATCCGATGTCGGCCACGACGGGAACGTCGAGAGTGGCCAGCTCGGCAATGGTGACCGCCTCGGTGAAGCCGACGATCTTGTAGTTCGACTGATGGACGTGCAGCGTCAGGGCCAGATCGTGTTGGTCAGCGGCTCTCGAGAAGTCAGCCAGGCGAGTGCGGTTCGTTGTCCCGACTTCGACGAGATCGGCCCCGGATTGCGCCATCACGTCGGGAACTCGGAACCCACCCCCGATCTCGACGAGTTCCCCGCGGCTCACCGCCACGGACCGGCCCGTCGCCAAGGCGGACAGCACGAGCAGAAGCCCGGCCGAGCAGTTGTTGACGACAATGGCGGCCTCAGCGCCGCAGGCGGTTGCCAACAAGCCGCCGACGCCGGTCTGTCGGCTACCTCGCTTGCCGCTGGCAAGATCGAGTTCGAGATTCTGTGCGCTGGCCGCAGCGACGTGGTCGATCGGGGCCCGACCGAGATTCGTGTGGAGGAGGACACCAGTCGCATTGACAACCGGCGTCAGGAGCTCGCGCTCCATCCTCCTGGCGATCCCGTGGACCGCTGACGGATCACCTTCGGCGATGGCTGTACGCGCCGCCTGAACTCGGAGCGGTGGCGGTAGCTCGCTTCCGGAGATGGAGCGGGCGAGCGCATCGACAGACGGTGGGCGATCGGCAGGCACCGGTGGAAGGATACGCCCCGTCATCTTGTGAAGGAGAGCGTGATCGCCTCCGGCGTTCGGGTACAGGCACGCGTCATGGAGGCCCAGGTGCAGACCGAGGTCCGCCTCGGGGAGTGCGCAGGTAGACTGAAGGGGCATGTTGTCTCGTCCAGCCGTCGCCGTCTTCGCACTTGTTGCAGTCGAATATGTGGCGATCACCCGACTCGCTGCGCTCATCGGTGGTGCTCGAACCGCTTTGGTGCTGCTTGCGTTCTCGCTCGCCGGGGCCATGGCGTTCCGCCGCGTCGGTACTTCGTTCCTCCAGACGTCGGTCGCCTCTGCCATGCAGAGCGCTGGTTTGCAGAACGTCCCTGGCGCCGAGCGCTTCGCAACCGTTGATGCCCCGGCCGGCAAAGCCGCTGACCGGGCGATGATGCTCTTCGGCGCTCTGCTGATGATCGTCCCTGGGATCGCCACTGGTGTTCTCGGAGCGCTGCTCTTTCTTCCTCCCGTACGGGCGCTCGCCCGTCCGGTAGTCCTACACCGGATCCAACCCTGGATCCGGCCCAACCTGCGGTTCGCACGCGGGACGATGGGTTTCGGTCGTGATGTGGTGGATGTCGACATCGTCGATGACTCCGCTGGCGACCCCCCAACTTCTCGTGCCGAGCTCAGCTGACGTCTCGCTGCGGAGGAGACAAACCCGATGATCATCGAAGAACCAACACCACCGCCACCAATCACCCCAGGTGTGGCCCGAGCGCTCAGCCCGCTGGTGCGCCGGATTGCCAACAAGGGCGAGGAAGACAGCGAAGAGCCAGGTCTCAACACGTACCTGATCGGTATCGATGAGATCGTCATTGTCGATCCAGGCCCCGGAGACGCCGAACACCTCGATGTGGTCTGCGGCTGCGGCGGCGATCGCATTCGCTGGATCATCATGACCGACACCCGGCCTGAGTACGCCGCCGGAGCGCTGGCCCTCAAGAAGAAGACCGGGGCAGTTCTCGTGGCACCCGCTGGTTTCGAAGGCGCGGACGAAGTCATCGGTGATGGCTACAAGATCGACGCCACCGAGTTCCGCGTGATCACCATGGCGCTCGATGCCGAAGCGGGCAAGTACATCTACATCCTCGAGCAAGAACGTTCGATGATCCCAGGCGATCATCTCGAGGCTGGCATCCCGGAGGATCTCCCGAAGCGGGTGAAGAGCTTCCGTCTCAAGTCGATCGCTCCAGGGCACGGCCAATACATCGAGAACGCCAAGGCGTATCTCGGCATGGTCTGATCGACCCGCTGAAACTCGAAGCCTGAAACAAGAAGGACCCGGCCGCGAGGCCGGGTCCTTTCATGTTGCTGTTCCGGCATCGTCGCCCGAAGGCCGGAAGGGAGTGGCTGTCGAGGCGGCCGACCGCCTCGACAGCGCCGATCTCAGACTGGCTGGTCGGTGGACTCGCTGCCCGAGAGGCGGTCGTACACGTTCGGCCAGAAGCGGTCACGAGCTGACCAGATGCCGCCGATGCCGAACTTGAGGACGATGATGGCCGAGAGGCTGCCGACGATGGCGGTGAACAGCGTGTCCACGATGTCGGCCGCAAAGTCGATCTGGTCGATGGCGGCGAAGATGCCGATCATCCAGATGGCACCGGCGGCCAGCTTGCCGAGGGTCTCGCCGTAGGCGACCTCAGACAGTGCTGGTCGAATCATGTTGCTGACGGCATTGGCGACCAAGCCGGTGATCACGATGATCACGATGGCGACGATCAGCTTCGGGATGAAGGCGATCATGCCGTCGAGAGCATCGGAGATGTCGTTGTCGCCGAAGGCGCTGAGACTGAGCTTGAGGACCAGCAGGCCGATCAGGTAGTAGATGATCTGAGCGACGAATCGGCCGCTGTCGGCAAATCCGGCCCGCTCCAATGGGCCGCCGATACCCGCCTTGTCGATGTAGCCATCGAACCCGATCTTGGCCAGGACGGTGCCGATGACTCGGCGGATCAGACGTGCGATGAACATGCCGATCACGAAGATCAGCAGAAAGGCCACCAGTTTCGGCACGAAGTCGGCGAGATCGCCGAACGTGTCAGTCAAGATGCCGTCGAAGTCGATGTCGACTGCGAGAACTCCCATTGTTTGCTCCCTTTGTTGAGCCCCCGAGAAGAAAGGGACACCCCCAATGACGGAGTCGCCGATCGTTAGTCGCGAGAAATGTTGATTTCTGCCAGATCGCTGTGTTTGTCGACTTGAGCTGAGCGGGTGATGGCCCGTACCGTCGCGGCAGTGCCCGCCCGGATGGATCTCGACGACGACCGCTACAAGCGGGCCATGATCGTCGTGTTCGTTCTGACGCTCTTCGTCCAGATCCTGGACGGCACCATCGTGAACGTGGCGATTCCGACGCTTGCCGACGCCTTTGGTGTGACCGATACCGAGATCGACCGAGCGATCATCGGGTACTTGGTCGGACTCGCTGTCTTCATCCCGACCTCTGGCTATCTCGCGGACCGTTTCGGTGCCCGGACGGTCTTTCTCTCATCGTTGACGTTGTTCACCGTGGCATCGGCGATGTGTGGCGTCGCTCAATCGCTGCCACAACTCGTCATATTTCGCATTTCGCAAGGGGCCGGTGCCGGCGTGATGGGACCGCTCGGGGCGGCCATGCTCTATCGGGCCTTTCCGCAGAACGAGCGAGCCAAGGCAGCCACGGCGGTCATCTCGGTCGCGGTCATTGCGCCAGCGGTTGGTCCGGTGCTCGGTGGAGCGATCATCGAGTTCCTGAACTGGCGTTGGATCTTCTACGTCAACGTTCCCATCGGCATCGTGGCGTTCATCGTCGGCTGGCTGGTGATTCGGGACTTTGGTTCTGAACGAGCGACTCGGTTCGATGCGGTTGGTTTTGTTCTTGCCGGCGTCGGCCTTGGAGCGACGCTGTACGGCATCACGGTGGCGCGTGCATTGGGTTGGGCTTCGCCGATCGTCGTTGCGGCGATCGGCGCTGGAGTTCTGTCGCTCATTGCTCTGCCGATCTACGAACGCCGCATCGAGCAACCGTTGTTGCGCTTCGAGTTGTTGCGGGCTCCGATCTTCCGATCGATTCAAGTGCTTGCCTTCCCCACATACGCCGCGTTCGTTGGGCTGATTTTCCTGTTGCCGGTGTATCTGCAGTCGCTTCGAGGCTTCTCGGCGCTCGAGACGGGACTTGCCACGTTCCCTCAGGCCGTCGGTGTCTGGCTGTCCTCGCAATTGGTTGGCCGCGTGCTCTATGGCAGGGTCGGGCCGCGGCGGTTGCTTTTCATTGGTCTCACTGCTGCGTTGCTCATCGGGCTGGTCATTGCCCAGTCAGACCTCACCACGAGCTTGTGGACAGTGCGGCTGCTCATGTTCGCTCGCGGTTTCGGCCTTGGGTTCGCTTTCATCGCGATTCAGACCGCTGTCTATGCCCAGACCAGCGTCGAGGACACGGCGCAGGCGACGGCCATGTTCAGCGCCAATCGCCAAGCCGCCCCCGCCTTTGGCGTGGCCCTCACGGCTGCGGTGCTGGCCGGAGTCGCAACCGACAGCGCATCGCCAGAGCTCGGTGCCTATCAAGCGGCGTTCTGGGTTTCGGCGCTGCTCTTTGTGCCTGCGCTGATCGCCGCATGGTGGGTGCGAGACGAAGATGCTGCGGCGACGTTCCGGTGACGCGTGCCCTACTTTCTGCGGTTGATCCGCGACTTTCGTAGGATTCCCTGCGTCATGTTCAGAACCATGCGTTCGCTCTTCTTGACCGTCGTTCGACGGTTCGTCTCCAGCCCTGCTGGCCCTGTGCTGTGGGCAACGCGCCCGAGTACGGGAACCAACGGTGAGCCCATCAGGGTGCCGGCGGCAACGGAGCAGCCAAATCCCGACGACATGCACGACCTCATGCTCGAGCACAGCGACGCTGTTTTCCGCCTTGCATTCTCGGTGGTTCGAGACCGATCGCTCGCCGAGGACGTGACCCAGGAGACGATGCTGAAGGCTTGGCTCGCCCTGCCGACCTTTCGCGGCGAGTCATCGCTTCGAGGCTGGATCATGAGAATTGCTCACAACACGGCGATCTCGACACTTCGATCGCGTCGATCTGTCGTGAGCGATCCAAGCGAGATGCCAGAAGCGCCTGTCGTGGCCGAGAAATCGACCGAGCGCAGAGTCGAGGGAGCCCTCGTCGTCGACGAATTCGTCGAAGCATTGGATCTGCTCGACGACCTCTCTCGCAGCATCGTCGTCCTTCGAGAACTCGAAGGCATGTCGTACGACGAGATCAGTCGGTTGCTGGACGTTCCACTTCCCACGATCAAGACGCGGTTGCTGCGAGCTCGGCGATTCCTCGGCAATGCCCTCAAGGAGTGGCAGTGATGGCGGGGATGAGACGCCACCCGTCGAAACGGGCCCTACGCGAATGGCTGACCGGCGAAGTTGATGAAAAGGTCGACCTGCACGTTTCCACGTGTGATCGCTGCTCGACCGATCTCGAGGCCTTGGCGAGCGCCGATACCGACTCGAGACTGCGGGATGCGCTGCTCGCGGTGCTCGATCCGCCGGCAGATCTGGTGATGCGAGTCGAGGCAGGCGTTGTGGCCAGACTCGAGTCCCGTGAGGTTCTCGGCTACGTCGCCGACATTTTCGGGGCAGGATGGGAAACGACGCGGTTACTGGTGTCCGACCAGAACCCCAACAACACGACAGAGGGCCCTGAACGATGAATACGAACGACTGGATCGGTGTCGGAGTTGCCATCGGTGGTGGGCTCCTCATCGGCATCGTCTTGTCACGAGTCGTGGCCTCGATGTTGGGCAAACCGAATCGCCCCGAGCCTCTGCAAGACGCAGCTGGTCCACTGTCGAGCCTCGCGCTGTCCTTCGGCCTCGTGGCTGGGCTGATCGTCGCCTTGGGGATCATTCAGCCAGACGCAGTGGTGCAACTGCAAACAGACGCGGTCGGCTTCATTCCGAAGGTTCTCACGGCCGTGATCATCGTGATTCTCGCCAACGTGGTGTCTTCGTTTGTTGTCGCCGCTCTCGGCACGGCCCTGGCACGAGCGCCCATTCACGTTCAGCGCCAGGTCTCCGCCGTTGCCCGAGGGCTGATCTTGCTCTTGGCCGTGCTCCTGGCTGTGGGAACGCTCGGGGTCGACACCGCAGTCGTGAATCTCGGGGTCGCAGCTGTGTTCTTCGCCGTTGCTGCGAGCTTCACGCTCTTGGTCGGGCTGGGCGGTCGAGAGGTTGCCTCGGAGGTCGCGAGCACCCGGGCCATCCGTCGGCTTGTGAGCGTTGGCGACGTCATTGCTGTTGGCATGGGAGACACAGCGGTCAAAGGCAAGATCGTGGCCGTGCACCCCACGGCGCTCGAAGTCGAGGAGGCGGGTGAGGTCGTACTCGTTCCGTCGTCTCGCTTGCTGTCTGAGACGATGCACGTCGAGCGCTCGACCCCTACCCCTGGCCCCGATCTGTAGCTAGTGATTCTTGCGCATCGAGTGATTCTTGCGCATCGAGTGATTCTTGCGCATCGAGCGCTTCGAGGGCCCCAGAGGCATCGAGGGCAGCGAGCGCATGATCGAGCATGCGAGCCGAGCATCCGGCCATTTCGACTGGGGGGGAGATCTCGGTGACGATGCGCTCGGCGATGCCAGCGAAGGCATCAGCAGCCGGTCCGTGATCGAGCGCAGCGGGCCGCCCTGTGTCGCCGCCGAGGGAGACGCCGGGTTCGATCGGCACCGATCCGATCAGGGGAACGCCTGCCATTTCTGACAGTGCTTGCCCCCCGCCGACACCGAACAGCGGGTACTCGCGTCCGTCCTCGGTGACGAACACGGACATGTTCTCGATGACGCCGGCGACCCTGAGGTGTGACTTGCGAGCCATGGATACGGCGCGAGCTGCGACCTTCTGCGCCCCGGTGGCGGGAGTGGTGACCACGAGCATCTCAGCGCGGGGAAGCATGCGGGCCAGGCCCATGGCAACGTCACCCGTACCTGGCGGCATGTCGATCAGGAGATAGTCGAGGTCGTCGTTCCAGGCGACGTCTTCGAGGAAGTGCTGCACGGCCCGGTTGAGCATGAGACCGCGCCACAGCAGCGCACTCTCCTCATCTTCGACGAGAAATCCCATTGAAACGACGTCGAGGCGCCCGGGGCCCATTGGTTGGGTGTGCGGGCGGATGATCTTGCGATCGCCGTCCATGTCGGCATCGAGGCGGCCCTCGATGCCGAGCATGCGGGGGATGGAGAATCCCCAGATATCGGCGTCGATCAGGCCGATGTTGAAGCCTCGCATCGCCAGAGCCGCAGCAAGATTGACGGTGACCGTTGATTTGCCGACACCGCCCTTTCCCGATGCGATGGCGAGCACGCGGGTCGTGGCTGGAATGGCGGTGGGGCCGGAGCTGTCCGCAGCGTTCTTCCTGGCTCGCTCCATCGTGGCGGCCTTTTCGTCGTTGCTGAGCTCGGTCCAGTCGATCTTCACGTTGGTGACGCCTGGGAACGATTCAATGCGAGCCTTGGTGTCGTTGCGGATCTGGGCCCTGAGCGGACAGCCCATGGTGGTCAACGCGATGGTGACGATCACCTCACCGTCATCGGACACCGTGGCGCCCTTCGCCATACCGAGATCGACGATGTCGCTTCCCAGTTCCGGGTCGATCACGCCGCGCAGCACCTCCATGATCTCGTCGCTCGTTGGAAGGGTTGCCGGGGTGGCCTGAGACATTACCCAAGCCTATTCCCGTCGCCCGACGTGCCCGAACGCGGTCATGTCGGTAGAATAGGGAGTCACGTCGAACGAGTGAGGTCTACGTCATGATCACGGTCACCGAAAATGCAGCCACCAAGGTTCGCGAATTGCTGGATCAAGAAGGTGAAGAACTCGCACTCCGCGTCGCCGTGCGTCCCGGTGGATGCTCAGGATTCAGCTACGAGATGTTCTTCGATGGCGAAATCGCCAGCGATGACGTGGCTGCCGAGCAGCCCAACGGTGTGAAGGTCGTCGTCGACGCCACCAGCGCCACGATGCTCGGCGGAGCCACCCTCGACTACAAAGACGGCCTCCAGCAGACCGGCTTCTCGATCGACAACCCGAACGCTCAGCGCTCATGCGGTTGCGGCCAGTCGTTCTCCTGATTCAGGACTTCCGGGGATAGACGCAGCACCAGCTGCGAGATCCTGCTGATTTCAGGGAGAGGGACGGCGCGAAGCGCTGATCTGATGCTCCCTCTCACCGCGAAGATTTCTGCCCCGTTCTCGTCGTCGAGATGACCACCGCCGGTCACCAAGACGGCGGGATCGTTGCGTTTCAGGCGATCGTGGCCAGGGCAAGCTCGAGTTCGGCTCGGTCGAACACGTTGTCGATGCGATCAGCCACGATGCCGTCTCGTCCGACCAGAAACAGCGACGGTTCGAAATCCAACCCGATCTCGGCGAGCTGGGACGCAGCTCGCAGATTGCTCAGGTTCCCATCTGCGTCGTCGGTGTTCTCGTAGACCTCGAGGTGGATGGGGCGCACCGACGGGAAGCTGGTAGAGGCTTCGATCAGGGTCTCGAGCACGGGGCCGCAATACGAAGTCGAGCAGAACGCTGGGGTCGCGATCAAAAATGCCAGCGGATCGCCGTCAGCCAACACGTCGGCCACGGTGTGCTCGTGGAACGGGCACGGTCCGGCGAACAAAGTGCAGATCGAGTCCATGGGCTCTGGTGCCGCAAGTGTTGGCGTGATGAGCGCAGGGAACCGCTGCCCAGGGATGACGACCTTGACGTCGTCTGGCGCAAAGGCCTGCACCGGGAGCGGCACCGTCTGGCCTTGGATGTCGACCTCGAGGTCATAGATCCCTGGCTCTGGCAAGGTCGTCCGCATCGGGAAGTAGCGGAGGATGTCGGCGTGCTCGTGGCTTATCTCCCCATCGCCTTCGGCATGATCGTGGTTGACCACGCGAGATGGCACCGTGACTTCGTCGATGATGGTGCCGTTGAAGACGACCCGCACAACGACGCTCGAGCCCTCGCCGACCACAGGAGCCCCGTTGTCGACCAGCCCGAACGGCAGTCGCTGTTCGATGCCAGCGACGATCACACTGTCAGAGCTGAACAGGCGAACGAGTTCGAGGTCAGCTGTCTCGCCACCGGGCGAGCATGCCGCTCCGAACAGTGCGATGCCCGCACCGGTGAGGCCTGCATCGCGGATGAATTGGCGACGGGAACGAACGGGGGCCACGGCCGCCAACCGTATCCTCAGCCCGTGGTTGATGATTCATCGCTCCCCGTGTCCGAAGCGCAGCTGGCTGAGACGGGGCCGCCCGACGCGGCGCTTGTCGAACTCGAACTGACCGTTGACGGCACGCCGATCACGTTCGTCGAGTCTGGCCAGACCCTGCTCGATGTGTTGGCCGCGGCGGGAATCCGGTCGGTCAAGGACGGCTGCAGCCCGCAGGGCCAGTGCGGTTGCTGCACTGTGCTCGTCGACGGGCAGCCCCGAGTGTCGTGCGTGACGCCGGCTCGACGTGTGAAGAACCGATCGATCACGACGATCGACGGGCTCGACCCCAAGCGGGCAGCGGCGTGGGGTGATGCGCTGTGTGCGACCGGCGGCAGCCAATGTGGATTCTGTACCCCTGGCATTGTCGTGCGCCTCGATGCCCTCGAACGCAAGGCCGGTCTTGCCACTGCGAGCGTTGAACAGGCGCTTCTCGCCCACCTGTGTCGATGCACCGGTTGGCAGACCATCACCGAAGCTGCGGAGCAGTTCGTCTCGCTCCAATCCGGCGATGACTCGCAAACAGATGCCACATCTCGAGCGCGCGACCTCGACGCAGCTTCTGAACGGGCAACGATCGAAGGTCGGGCTCCCCAACGGGTGGCGCCTGACGTGGCCATGGGACGGGGCGGCTTCGCCGTCGACACCGCGCCCGCCGATGCGTTGATCGCTGTGCCGGCCGACGATGGGTCATGGGTTGTCGGGGAGAACATCGCCGAGGCCAGGAACAACGCTGGCAAGGTGCAGGGCAGGCGGACAACCATGGAGCCGACCTGGCCTGTCGACCTGCCCGATCATGACCCCGCCGAGGTGGCTGCATCGCTTCGGACAACCTGGGTGGAGCCGGCCTATCTCGAGACCGACGCAGCGTGGTGCGAGCCAGGCGGGGAGCCAGCTGATCCCATCGCCAACGGCGGCGCTTTC
>RCMY010002658.1_pt1 | contig 16121 bp, 17 predicted proteins | sample 2041341 | NCBI WGS metagenome assembly RCMY01 (sample SAMN09708234, study PRJNA481090) | Marine sediment metagenome, whole genome shotgun sequencing project. | reverse complement strand
GAAACAGGCGAAGAAAAATTTCAAGCTGTCATAAAAACAGTAAAAGCAAAAACGCTTGAAGAGCAGCAAAAACTTGATGAAATGCGGAAAACTTTAAATGAAAGATACGGAAATGGCATAGTTGAAAACAAAATCGCAATGCCGGGAATGCCTTTTGACAGAGAACAAAACCGAGTTTGCCGCACTGTAAGTATTAACGCCGCTGCCCCAGTGCAAGGCATTTCCAGGCTTCAGGAACGGATTCATGAAAAAGATGGCGTTTATCAGAAAGAAGAAAGCCAAGCTAAGGCATATGCGGCAGAACATGGTTTGAGCAAAACAGACCAATTGATTGCGAGTATTGAAGAAAAAATTCAAAGATATGGACTAGATAAAGAGGAAGGGCAAAAAGTCGGCTACGGTGAGCAAAAAAGCAAGCCGATTTTCGATGAACAAGAAACAAAGAAAAAGGAAGAACCACAGCGCAAGCAGGAACAAGAACAGGAACAGACAGGCAAGTACGAATTCGGCCTGGGCGGTGGGTTTTTGGCAACAATCTTGAAATTTATCAAGGACTTAATCTTGATGGTTATTAACGGCGCACGTCACGCAATGGCTAAAATGCAAGAAAAAGACGCTGCGACTAAAGAGCCTTGGGACGGAAAAAGGCCGTATCCAGATAATGAGCTAGCCAAGGGAACCATTTTAGAACGTGGCGGCTTCAGCAAGACGCAGGAACAAGAAAAAGGCCGCAGTGTGCGCGATATTGTCAAACAAGCTGGTCATGCGGCCAGGGAACAAGAAGCCCAGCAGCAAGCAGCCGATGCCCGAAAACGCCCCGGCATGATGGCGACACCGACACGCGACATAGACGAAGCTTCACTGACAAGGTAAAAATATGCTTATAATAACAGGGATTCTCATCTTTTTATCAGCCTCACTTGCCGTTTACTACTGGCGGCAAGTGGGGAAAGTAAAATCTTGCTTGCGGCAATACGCTGGCGGGCGAATTGCCCGCCTTGCTCCTGGGGAAGTCGCTACAACGCAAGGAAGAAGAACAAATTCAACGATTTGCTTCACTGATATGAAGGGCTTCACCAAAATAGCCGAATCTCTCCAGCCGGAAAGGGTCGCCTACTTGCTGCAAGAAATCTATCCCGCAGCACTGGAAACGATCCGGCGTGAAGGCGGCGAAGTAGACAAAATCATTGGTGACGCCATTCTTTATCGCCACAGCGACCCAGCCGCAGCAATTCTTATGGTCGAAAAAGTCCAGGCGGCACTAACCAAGGCGGCAGGAAAAGCAGCCGCCCAAGCGGGTTGCAAAATCCCTGTGTTTACAAGCGGTTTGCATACCGGGCCTGTGTTCGTGTGCCTGATTGGCTCAAAAGGTGGTTTTGTGGACTACACCACCCTCGGCGATACAGTAAACCTTTCCTCAAGAATTCAGTCACTTTGTCAATATTATCAAGTATCTACTTTAGTTTCTGGTGACACGCTTCGCGCTAGTACAGGCATTTTAGGCTATAAACTCTTGGATGTTGTTTCAGTTAAAGGGCGTATAGAACCCATTGAAATATATACAAAAATTAGTGAAATAAGTGATTGGTTGGAATTTGAAAGCGCTCGGAAATCGTATGCTGAAGGGAATTTTTCAAAAGCTAAAAATGATTTTGAGCGGATAAATATGCAGATGTGGGCAAAACGGTGCGAGTATATGGAGAGGAACCCGCCGCAAAATTGGCGGGGGGTGTGGGAGTGGAAGCAGAAGTAGGAATTTTGTGAAAAAAGGTTGACAGAAAATGTTAAAAACATTATGTATAAAAAAGAGGCAAAATGGTGGAACATTTTACCTCTTGCTGGGCTAACTCACCGGCATGTTTTGCAGTAAAACAGTTTTTGCCCTTGAAGATGATATGGTCTTCAAGGGCTCTTTTTATGCCAAGTTAGAAGCGAGTAATTTCATTGATTATGGCGATCAGAATCTGACCAACCACGTATATTATGAATTTCTCCATAATGGCACCTCCGAATAGTGGTCTCGGAGAATTACCCAACGAAATAAGATACCACGGTCGATAAAGAATGTCAAGTACTTTCTATTTTTTACCTTTATTACTTCACTGATTGCAAGCACTGGTCATTTGCAAATATTTAGCACTCTTTGATCTGCACTTCCTTCTTGCAAATCTTTAAATTCAAAAACTTCACCATTATATGACTCTGCTAAAAAAGGCTTATATCCTACATAGGCCCCATACCCATTCTTCAAATTGAACATTCCTAAGTATGTGGCAACGTAATTGCCGTCACTTCTTTTGTATGAAAAAACCTTGTCCAAACGTATTTTAAGCGAATCAGGGTCTCTATATCCATACAAAATGCTAAGTGCAATTACATGATCAACAATTTTTTTCCGCAATTCGTCTTCTGAAAATGACTGAAAATCTTCTTTCTTGATAAATTTTTCCGACAACTTTTCTTTAAAATCTAGTGATTCACGTAAAAAAGAATCATCACTACTTGTAATAAACTTATATTTATTACAATAGTCTTTAAGCGCACTTTTATTCCCATTTATAGAACTTTTAGCCAGACTTTCTTCGAGTGTAAGGCTAAAAAGCACATATTTAACAGATGGTTTTTCATATTTTATTAAAACTTCATTAGCTTGATCAATGTTTTCAAATTCATTGGCTGCTAATTTTTTTTGAGAATTTTCCAATTCATTAGCTTTTGTTTCTAAGAAAGTTTTCGCTTCTTGAAATGTAAATGGCTTTGTTTCATTGCTTTTGCTTGTTGCCGCTTGAACTGTAGAGTTGGCAAATGCAATGACAATAAAGAATATAATAAAAAAAGATGTTATTTTCATATATCCTCCAGTGTAACTTAGATTTTAAGTGGTTGGCTGTTATATTAACAAAAGAGAGGGTTGTCCCTCTCTTTTATTATTTATCACATGCCTTGCTCTGGTGAAGAGTCGTTTGGTTGTAAGGAAAATTGCTCATTAAGCACACGCTCTTGCTCGTCTAGCATCTCTAAAAACTTACTTAACTGATTATCGACAAGCCGCAATAATTCTTGATTCTTCTTTTCCTTGCTGAAAGCTAAAAGTGCTTCCAGATACATCATAAGCCTAATTTGACTACGCAAAAATTCAATAAACGCTTGCGCAGCCCCAATAGTAGAAAAAACAAACGTTCCACCATTTAGATAAATGTTACAAGGGGGGATAATAACATGAATTTTTTTATCATATTCGATGGTCAAGTAAATTGGCATACCATCATCGGATAATTTAACTTCTTCCCAATAGAAACTGACTTCTAAAAGCTTGATTAATCCTTCATTCATTTTGGATCTCCTTGATTTTGCCGCTCCTCCTTGGCGGCGGGCAGAAAGCCCGCGCCACCGTGAACGGTGTTTCAAAGACACAATCAAAATTGCCCTTTACTCTGAAAAAATCCTTACACTAAAAAGGTATTTTTCCAAGCCCTCTCAAATATCGATTCTAGGGGCAGGTCAGTTTTGAACATAGAAATAGCCGTCCAGCATAGAATTGAGGCTTAAAACCGATTTGTAGGCGGCGTGTGGGCGGCATATAGGAGGAAAAGCCAAGGCAAGGGCAGGGTGGGTAACTCCTGGGTAACTCCGTCAAAAAGTTACCCAGGAGTTACCCAAACAGTAGGCCACAAAAAAGGCTTTTACAGCTAGTTTCTGTAAAAGCCTTATATTGCAAGCTTTTTTTGGAGCGGGAAACGGGATTTGAACCCGCAACCTTCAGCTTGGGAAGCTAAAACAGCCCCATTTTGCCCTCCTATTCCAACCTTCATGCTCATACACATTACCTATTATTTAAGCGTATTAGAGATATATGCTTCAACTTGTTGACCCCCCGTTTTTCACCATGTAGGTTGGAAGGACGGTTGGAAAAAAATAGGTTGGAAAATCTCAATACTAAGGAAAATGTGTATGGCTTCTAAGCGTTTTGCCACAACTCACACTGGTGTCTTTTACCGAGAAAAGCAAGCCGCGGATGGAAAGATGGTGCGCACATATTACGTTCTGTTCAAGCGCGATGGTCGCCTGATCGAAACAAAGGTGGGGCTTTCCACGCGAGGCATGACCGTTGCCAAGGCCGCACAACTCCGGGCGCAGATGATGGACGGAAAGAGGCAGACCGCAGCAGAGCGCCGCTTGGAAATAGCGCAAAATCCCGACCTCACTTCCCTGTGGGCAATGTATTCTGAGCAGCTCAAAAACGAGCGTACGCGGGCAACATTCGGCAGCGACTTTGCAAGGCTCCCAGAGCGCATAAAGAGCATGAAGCCACATGAGATTGATGATTCTGACCTACGGGCCGCGAGGGCAGACATGGAAGCGCGAAATCTGGCCCCGCAATCGGTCAAGCACAGTCTGGCCCTTATCCCTAGGATGTGCCGATGGGGCGCGAGGAGAAAACTTTGCTCAGGACTTCCACAAGGGATAGAGCCCGAACTGCCCCGCGTGCAAAATCAGATGACAGAATTCTTGACGACAACGCAGATGAGCCGACTATGGGAGGCACTAGATCGTGATGTGGATCAGCAGAGCGCAAATATTGTTCGACTTGCCGCACTTACGGGCGCTCGGAAAACAGCGCTGTTGCACCTGACGTGGGCAGATGTGGACTGGGAGAGCGCCACGCTGACCCTTGAGGCAAAATTTGCAAAAAGTGGGCGTACAGCGGCAATTCCTCTTGCGGCATCGGCAGTGGAGTTATTGCGCGAAATCCAGGCGCATCCCTTATATGATGCCAGCAATCCGTTGATTTTCCCAAGCCCCAAGACGGGCGGCGTGCGGTGCACACTTTCGCCAAGTTTTGCAAGACGGATCAAAGAGGCAGCGCAGCTACCAGAAAAATTTAGGCTTCTACATGGTTTGCGTCACTCCCTGGCCTCACATCTGGCCAGCTCTGGCAAGGTGTCATTGCTTGAATTGCAGCGGCTATTAACTCACGAATCTTCCAAGATGACAGAGCGTTACGCGCATTTAATGGATGAGGCCATGCGCCGTGCGGCGGGGGTGGTGGATGAAATTTTTAAAAAAGACAATTAAACGCTCTTGACGAATATTAAAAATATCCGTATAAACAAAAGCAGAGGGGCAAACCGCCCTGATGAAAGTTTTTTACGGAGGCTAAAAATGTTCAACGAACTTGGGCTTTACCTTGCCAATTTAAAAGAAGCCGATTGCAACCAGCGCGACCTGCTAAAGATTATGGCCGCTCATGGAATATTTCATACTGTGGCGGGACAAAAGCGCGGCTTTGAAACTTCCATATTTGCAGAAAACGGACACCAGTATTCTCTTGTGGAAGATGAATATGCCGTAGAAATGAAAAAAGCGTTTGGCCCTGAGTTTATGACGCTCCCCAGTGATGAAGGCTATCAAGCCGGATTGTGGGCCTGTGTGGGGGCGGTGGGTGCGGAACTACGGGGCTGGTATGACGATATCGCAGAAGCAAAAGGTTTTGACTTTGTGCGCGTTCAGGAATTGACGAGCAGCCTTAATATTCGGGTTGCCGTGATTTCCAAGACATCTGACCCCTGGCAGCCCCAAATGGGGGTGAATTTTGATGGAAGCAGTTTTAAAACGATAGTCCTTTCGCGCGAAATAGTTTTTCCGCTCTTCCGTAATGAAGGGCATGAGTTTCAACGGATTCGCCGATGCCCAGAATGCGGAACTTATTTTTATGCAAAGGACATTCGAAAGGTGTTTTGCTCCAATAATTGCCGGAGCGCCAATGCTTACAGATTGAAGACTCAAAACTAAAAGCCGCCCCGCCTGGAACTGCGAATTCCAGGCGGCGGGGCGGGACAGAGCGGCCAGACTGCGAATCTGACACGGCTTAGCAAAGCAACTTAAGCCTACCCGCGAAAATCCCGTTTCGCAATCAAATTCTTGATTGGCGGTCAATCCTCAACCGAAAGGAATGACCTCATGACCATCGACACCAAAAAATCCTGCCTCCAGCCCACACCGAAATCTATTCGCGGCCGCGACCTCGTTTCCCCACGAAAACTTTTTGAGCTTCGCGGATACCCTTCAGTTCAGACATCAGCAACCTGGCGGTTCTTGGGCAAAGGCCCGAAATACTACAAAATTGGTAGGAATATCTTCTATTCTTTGTCCGAATTTGATGCCTGGGTGGACGCGCAGATCGTTGACCCCTCTGAATTTTAGGGGGCGAACCGTGAAAAATCAATTCTATCAGCAAATTGAATCCGCAAGGCTTCAAGAGTGTTGCCGCCGTTGTGTCCATTTTGATGACCTCGACAACAAGTGCCGCGCAACTCGCGAACGTGTGAGTGCAGCACAGCGCAAATCAGGCTGCTTCTATTATCGGGGGCAGTCATGATGCCAAAAATTCTTGAACCGAACTTCGCGGGCGTTCCGTCCAGTCTACGGGCAATCCCGGCCTGGGTTTGCTGGTGCGCTGTTTTTGAGGGTGAAAAAATTAAAAAGCCACCGGTTCAAGCCGCTGGCCAAAACCAAGGCCGATTGGCCGATAAGACAAATCCCCAACATCTTTGCACTTTTGACCGGGCAATGCGCTTTTACGAGATCAACAGAGGCGACCAATTCCAAGGTGGCCGCCTCGCAGGCATCGGGCTTGTCCTGACAAAGCAGACAGGAATAGTAGGGATTGACCTCGACCATTGCGTTGAAAATGGGATCGTAAACACTTGGGCCGCTGGAATTATTGAATCAATTGGCGGATTTGCGGAACTTTCGCCCAGTGGTACAGGCGTTCACGTTTACATCAAGGGCAGCTTGCCTTTCAATAACCGCCGCTCTGGTGGAATCGAAATTTACAGTCATGCTAGCTACTTAACCGTTACAGGCCATTGGCTGCGCACCGAAGGAGCTTTGAGTGGAATTGCAGCGTAAGTACACAACCACGATGATGCCGCTGGATTTTTGTCCCGAAATTCCAGAAGGCCCGGAAGCCCAAGCGGCGCTGGACGCCCTGGTGGCGCGGTTTTTTCCACAGGGAGAAGACCAGCCAGAACTGACAGTTGACCGGGGGGCCATGCGCCCCCTCCCCACTGTGGATGATGACGATGCCGCGCTACTGGAAAAGGCCCGGCGCTCTAAGAATGGCGACCAATTCAGTAGGCTTTTCGACCACGGCGATATTAGCGGATTCCAGAGCCATTCCGAGGCTGACCTTTCCCTCGCAAACATGCTGGCCTTTTGGGCCGGGCCGGATGCCCCGCGCATTGATGGCCTCATGAGGCAATCGGCGTTGTTGGCCACCCCTGATCGGCTCAAAAAGTGGGACAGAATCCATACTCGTGGACTCACATATGGAACATCCACCATTCAACTGGCAATCAACGACGCGACCACGATTTACGACCCACGGTATGGGCGTACGCGCAAAGGCCCGACACGGCAGACAGAGGGCGCTGATGCGGGCGAAAAACGATTAAGAATTGAGTATTCGCCACACGCGCTACCTGAGGCCATGAGCATGTTGCAAGATGCCCTTGAGGGCAAAGTGTTCCAGCGTGGTGGTGTTCTAGTGAAAATAGTTCGGCTCCCTGAAAAATCAGCTAGGCGTGGCTTTAGGCGTGCCATTGGAGCGCCCATAATCGCACCGCTTGATGTGGATGGACTTAGCCTTCTTGCAACTCAGGTGGCGCAGTTTGTGCGCTGTAACGCCAAAGGGGAACCCAGAGAGGCCGCCCCGCCAGCGGATGTTATTCGCGGCATACTCGCGGCTCAAGGCGAATGGAAATTCCCTGTGCTTACAAACATCATCTCATGCCCCACACTGCGTGGTGATGGTAGCGTGCTTGAGGCCGAAGGTTACGACAGCCGGACAGGCTTATTTGTAGACTTCCAAGGGCAAAAGTTTCCAGTTGTTCCATCCTCTCCCACAGAAAAGGAGGCGCATGCTGCATTGGAAGTTCTGGAAAGTACAATTGATGAATTTCCTTTTACTTGTCCAGCCGCACAAAGCGTAGCTCTCGCGGGCATGCTGACAGCCCCGATAAGAGCGAGCCTTGGAGCCGTGCCGATGTTTGCCCCAAGCGCAACAACTCCGGGCTCTGGCAAAAGCACCCTGGGGGATCTTTTTTCCATCATTGCAACAGGGCGGCCCGCAGCGGCCTTAGATTTTACCGCTGATGAAAACGAGTTCAAAAAATCACTGTTCGCCGTACTACTGGAAGGCGCAGCAGTCGTGATGATCGACAACGTTGTGGGCGACATGAACAGTAGTCTTTTGAACATTATACTGAGCCAAGAAACCGTAAAAGGTAGAATCCTTGGGGCATCCAAGACCGCCGAAGTACCGACAACATCCCTGTGGATTTCGACAGGAAATAATCTGCGGATAAGCGGCGACCTCACACGGCGTACATTGCTATGCGAGATGGATGCCAACATGGAGCGGCCAGCAGAGCGCATTTTTTCCCGCGACCTGTACAAGTGGGGGGTAGAGAATCGCCCACAGTTGGTAGTGGCTTGCCTGACCATCCTCAAGGCGTTTCTGCAGGCGGGAAAGCCCGGAGCAAAAGACCTCAAGCGCATGAATGGCTTTAATGATTGGTCTGAGCTGGTGCGTGGTGCGCTAGTTTGGCTTGGAAGGTCTGATCCGCTTGAAACGCAAGCCCAAATTGAATCCGCTGATCCCGAAAGGGAAATGCTATCCGGGGCCATGAGTTCATGGTGGGACTGCCTAGGGGATCGCCCAGTGACCACCAGCGACTTGCTACAGACCTCAGAAACAAGTGCGCAGCGCGTTAAGATGTATCAAGCATTGGTCGCGGCTGTAAATGGGAGGCATGGGATCAACGGGCGCAGCCTCGGAAAATGGCTCTCCAAGTATCAAGGCCGTATTGTTCAGGGATTCAAGATAGTTGGCAGGGGGACATACAACAAACAGGCTCTTTGGTCTGTTCAGAAGGTAAGCGAGAATTAGGGATTTGCGGGATTTACGGGATTTGTTTCATACCTTCGCACGGAAAAAATGAATGATATATTTTTTATATATATGGTGCGGATCAAATCCCTAAAATCCCTAAAATCCCGAACTGAATAAATAGCCCGCCCCCGCCGCAACTTTTTAATGTGTATAATTTTTATACACCTAGAGTTTAGTAGGATTTAACTTTCTCCCTCCTGTGGACTTCATCTTCAGGACGAGCCGGGGGGTGAAACGAGACTGTTGCACAAGGGTTCCCATTGGCAACACTTCCAGCCCCAGCGATACGTCAAAAAGAAGGTAGCACCATGCCGAGAAAATATAAAAGCAAGCCGAACCCGCCGCCCGTATCCGGCGAAAAAACAGCCCAAGTAGCACCCCGATGCGCCCCCGACATTGGCACGGGGTCAGCAGAGGATATGCTCAAGACCATTGACACGGCCCGTATTGACCGCAGGACGCGCCAAGCCCGGCAGATCGATCAGACAATCACAGCCCTGGAAACAGACCCACGAGGGGCGCTTAAGGCCATTCTGCGTGGTGTGCTAGCGACAGGCACACTTTTGCAAAATGAGATCATGACCGCCGCAGGCCAATATGACCTTGTGACCCCTGAAGGCCGTTTGCCCGATTCTTTGAGCAAAGACCTAATCCGCGTCCAGCGCAACCTGACCGGCGTTGCCAACTTGCTAGGCCAGCTTGAGGGCTCTTTCCCAGCCCGTAAGACGGCCCCGCCCCGTAAGCTGAAGGAAGGCGCAACCGTGGCAGAGATTATCCTTGCCGATGACGGCGACGATGGGGAGGCTGACGAATGAGGATCGTGGTTGATTCAAGGGAGCAGACCCCCCTGGACTTCGCCCCCTACGCCTGTGAGGTGGTGGCCGGCACTTTGACCACAGGGGACTATGCCGTGAGTGGCCTTGAGGCTCATGCCGCCGTTGAGCGCAAGAGCGAGGAAGATTTGCTTGCCTGCCTGACCCGTGAGCGACCCCGGTTCGAACGTGAGCTTGCCCGCGCCCGTGGCATGGATCTGTTTGCCGTCATCGCTGAAACGACCTGGGAGCGTTTAGCCCGTGGGCAGTATCGCAGCCAGATGAAGCCGCATGCCGCCCTTCAGTCAATTCTGGCCTTCCAGGTGCGCTATAATGTGCCTTTCATCCTTGTGGGAAGTCACGCCGCAGCGGCCTATTGCACTTATCACTTACTGGCAAAGTTTGTTGCCGAACAGGAAACCCGCCTCAAGGCCGTGATGGCCAACGTGGCGTAGGAGGTTATTGTGGCTGAATATTCCCGTAAGTATCGGCTTACGACCGACGAAAAAAAGGATTTGCAGAATGACATGCGGGCACTTCTCATACCGCGTGGATGTCATAATCAAATAATCGCCACGGCCCAGCGCCACTTGCAACTTGCCCTTGATCGCCGTCAGCCGCTCTGGCGCAAGGCATGGCAGTGGATACGCGGCGTTGCTTAATCTCATCAACTTCAAAAGGAGAACAACCCATGAGTAAAATTCATCAATTCACACCTGATCCGGCCCCGCAGATGGTTGACTATTACGGCTTATCTGATGAACCGCTTTTCGAATTTGCCGCAATAGACCGCGAGGAAATTTACCGCCGTTTGCATCGATGTGTAACTGGTGCGGACTTTCTTGCGACCACAACCAACGACCCGGACACGCGCCGCCAGCAGATTGCCTTGCGCGATACCTTGGCATCGGTGATGCACTGCCTGGCTCATGACGATGAGGCGCTTGAAGACCTCACGAACCAATAGGGAGGGGCCGGGCATGGCGAAGATCACGTTCACTAAGCAGCAGATTCAAAGTTGGCGCCAGGACGGGGCAAGCGGTTTTTTCAATTGGCTTGCGGACGTGCAGCCGCGTGTGCCATCGGCGCGTGGTGGTTTTGAAGCCTTTCTCCCTGTGGACTTCCAAGAATCGGCAATCCGCGATGCCCTGGCCCAAGAACCTGATGGCAACTGGAAATATACTACCATTGTTCTGAGCTTTCCGCGCCGGCACTCTAAAACCACACTGATGGCCTTACTTGTGCTATGGCGTTTTACGACGCAAGGCACTCAAAATATCGTTGCGATGGCCACAAGTGAGAGGCAGATCACAGCAACAGGCTTTGCCCTGGTGCGCCAGATTATCATGAACACGCCTTCACTATTGCACATGATAGGCCGTGAGAACGTCCAGAAATATAATGTTGCTTACCCGGCACTGCAAAACAGCATTCGGACGGTCAGCAACAATACAGCGGGCATTTATGGTGAAAAGATCACAGTGGCCTGGATGACCGAGCTTCACGCGGCGCAATCTGATGAGGCCATGCAAGTGCTGGCTAGCTCACTGGGTGACACGCTGAATTCATGGCTTTTGATCGACAGTACTGTTGATGGCGTTGGTGGCCCTTTGCATCGGCTGGAACAGCTTGCCGAAAGTGGCGAAGACCCGACCATATTTTGCCGCCGCCTTGAGTATGCCGACCTTGCCGAAGCCCTTGAAAAATCGCCGCCGTGGATTCGCCGCGACTGGCTCAAGAGCCGTGCGGCACAGTTGCTTCCAGCGACCTTTGAAACCCAGCACCTCAACCGGCGATGCGCGGCCACAAACAGCCTGTTTGCCCCGGCAGACATTGCGGCTTGCACGGAAAGACTTCCTCACCCTGTGGAGGTCAATTCTCTTGAATCTTGGGTGGCAGGCCGAACATATATCGCAGGTGGGGGGCTGGATCGCGCCTATTTTGGCAGCTTGCATGGTGATGCAACTATCTGGACAAGCGTTGCAAAGGTGGCTGATGCCAACGGGGGCGAACCACATTACTTGGTGCTCAACCAAAAGAATATCCTTGGCTCTATGGCGTCCGGCATAAAAAAGGCCATGCTGGCAGACCATGAAGCATACGGCCTTCATAACGCGATCTGTGAGGCATATAACAGCCAGGACATTGCCCTTTGGGCGCAAGAGCGCGGCATCCCTACCGAGATAGTCCACGCCACCAATACAGCGCAGACCCCCGCCTTTTTGGAACTTTACCGCATAGTGCAGGAACACCGCCTCCATTTTTCCGACAAACTGGACGCCCTTGCAAAGGAAATGGGGACTTTCACTTATGAGCTGGTGAACGGCGCGCCCCGGTTCGGTTCGAATAAATTTCATGATGACCGTGTTTATAGCCTGGCCTGGGCGATTTATGCCACGCGGACGGATGAGCTTGCCGCCTACACTTTGGGCAATATTCTTTGTGACAGTCAGTCACAATATAGCCGTTTTTGTTACTTGCGGACAGGTGATGCCGTGCTGACATGTTCCAGATCATGCCCAAGTCATGCAAAAGTGCAAGGCATGTACCTACAGCACAAAAAGATGAACATTGAAAGTGATGCTTCACTACCTGAATTTTTCAAGAATTTTGTCAAAGTAAAGGGTGCAAAACTGTATTCATCATTCTAATATACCGCATGATATGTTGTTATATCTGCTGAAATATTGACAAGATATACCAGTTGTGCGTTATAATGTATCAAAGGTGGTGCCATGTACCAGACAGGATTAGAGCTTACAAAGGCTGCATACAAGCGAGCCATGCAGGACACCAGCAATCGCCGTAAAGACGAGGCTGGGCGTATGCTTGACTATTACAACAATGGACAGCTTGAACACATCCTTGACGACATGCGGATACGGTATCCCAAGCCTGAAAAAATATATCCCGTGGCGCTCAACATTGTGCGCAAGATTATCCGCTCCCTTGCAATGGTCTATCTTCAAGATGCCGTGCGAAGTGTTGACGGCACGGACGCTGATAAGGGCATCCTGGTTGAAATTGAAACCAGTGCGGCTTTGCCCGTCAAGATGAAGCAAGTGAACCGCATGACAAAGCTGCTGGGAACCGTGTTACTTCGCCCCGTCTGGCGTGGTGGGCATATGGATTTAGACATATTGACCCCTGACGTGGTTGACGTGCTGGCCGGGAACACTCCCGAAGATTTGCGCTCCGTCATGGTGACACATTACAGCCCTACGGGCGATACCGCCGAAACCACCTTCACCTTGTGGACACCTGACAGCGTGCGCAGCATGGATGCCAACGGCCACATAACGAGCGAGGAACCAAACCCCTACGGCGTCTTGCCGTTTGTGCCATGCTGGAACGATCCTCCTACTGACTTCTTTTGGCAGCGTGGGTGCGCCGACCTGATGATGATTCAGGACGCAATAAACCGCCTGTTAACGATCGTTGGCTATACGGTTGACTATCAAGGGTTTTCCACGGCCTATGTCAAGGGCGCCGAGGACATTAAAGATGGCGACTGGAAGTTCGGCCCCGGCAATCTGGTGAGCCTCCCCATAAATGGTGAAATCGGCTTTGTAGCGCCCAATGCCCCTGTTGAGCAGGTTTTAGCCTCTGTTGACTTTTTACTGAAGCAAGCCGCCGTGACCAATGGCCTGTCAGCCGCTACTGTGTCCACAGAAGAGAACACCGCCAGCGGCGTTTCCCGCATAGTTGCGAACCGTGAACTTGAAGAAATGCGGCAAGACGATATTGCCCTATTCACGCAGTATGAGCGCCGCTTGTTCGATATGTTCCGCACCGTCTGGAACGTCCATAACCCTGGCCGCAAGGTCAGCGACAATGCCATATTCCAGATCAACTTCTATGACCCCCAGCCAGCCATGACGCAGACTGAGCAATCCCAGGTATGGGAGCGGCTCATGGGGCTGGGCATTCTTTCCCCTGTGGATGTCATGCTTGAACGCGACCCGGATTTGACGCGGGATGAAGCCAAGGCCCGCTTACTCATGGTGCGCGACGAACAGCAAGAATTCGGCTCAAATTTCGCCCCCCTGGCGTAAAAAGGGAGGATACATATGCAAGATCAGAATAACGGCCACGCCGCCGAAAATGGCGAACAGAACACGGAAAATATGGATAACGGCCAGAACAGCACCACGCCCGCCAATGACCACAAGGGAAATGGGCAAGCCGTGCCGTATAGCCGTTTTCAGGAAGTGAACGCCAAGCGCAAAGCCGCCGAAGAAACCTTGGCCGGGATCGTAAACGACCTTTGCGAAGCCGTGCCGGAAAATATGCGCGGCCTGATCCCCGACCTGCCCCCCACTGAAAAAGTGAAGTGGCTCCGCGAGGCCCAGACCAAGGGATTGTTCAACCCGCCCGCCCCGGCAGAAAGCCCGGACAGCAAGCGCCCTGCTGGCAAGGTTCCTGAAAAACTCGAAAATATGAACCCCATTGCCATGATGGCGCATGGGTATAACTTGAGGTAAATGATATGCTTACCCTTACCGAAGCTAGCAAACTGATCCAGAATCCTTTGCAGCGTGGCGTGGTGGAAACCTTCGCCCGTACCTCCCCTGTGCTGGAACGCCTTCCCTTCATGGACGTGAACGGCAATGCCTATTCCTATAATATCGAAAAGACATTGCCCGGCATCGCTTTCCGCGACTATAACGAGTCCTACACCGAGTCCACGGGGGTGGTGAATCCGCATACCGAAAAGCTCTTCATCCTGGGTGGCCTTTCCAGCGTTGACCGCGCCCTTGTGAAGACCCAGGGCAGCGTGAACAATATCCGCGCCATTCACGACAGCATGAAGGCCAAAGCCGCCGCCCTGACGTTTACCAAGACGTTTTTCAAGGGTGACAACGGCACGAATGCGACCGAGTTTGACGGGCTGGAAGAGCGTATTACGGGCGACCAATTGCTTACCGGTGAGCTTACTCTTGCCAAACTGGACGAACTCATTGATGCCGTTGTCGGTGCGCCTACAGCCCTGTTTATGAACAAGGCCACGCGCCGGAACGTCAATGCCCTCATGCGTGCAGCAGGTCAGGCCACAGAGGTGGTCAGTGATGCCTTTGGCCGCCAGATTCCCGCCTATGCCGGCCTGCCCATTGGCGTGATCGAGGAAGACAAGGACGGCAACGCTATTCTGGCCGATGGCGAAGTGTACGCGCTCCGCTTCGGCATTCAGGAGTTTGTTTCTGGCCTTCAGGCTGGTGGCATGGAAGTGATCGACCTTGGCTTGAACCGCACTCAGTATGAAACGCTGATTGAATGGATTTGCGGCATTGCCGTATTCCATCCTAAAGCCGCCGCCCGCTTGGCCGCCGCATAAATTTCAAGGGTTGAGAGGTCAAACGCATAAGCGCCTGTTGGTACTGCCTGTACAATGGATATTAATCCGCTCTTGAAAATGTAGGCGCCCGTCTCCTACGGGAAAAGGCAGGCCCGGATAGCCAGAGTCCGAGAACGCGGGAGGGTGTAAAAGCCCTCCCGTTCTGGTATCCACAAGGGGGAGATAGATGCCCAGGGATGAACTTTACGACGATATTTTGAAGCAAGCCCATATTGTAGAGGCCCGCGCCAATGCCCTTGCGGATGATATGGTCAAGGCTCTTGAGGATGTGCGCTTTTCCCTTTTGGCCCGCATGGCCGAACTACAGGAAAAATACCTCACAAGCGCCCCCTGGGAGCAGCAGACCCTTGCCCGCCGCCGCGCCTACCTGGAAGCCCAGCGCGAAGCCGTAGACGCCTTAATCAGCCAGGTATACAGCGGCATGAGCGCCACGGTTGAGTCCGCAGCTATGGACACAATGCAGTACACCGCCGCCGCACAAGCCACAGGGTTGAAAGCCGTGTTCGGATTCGGGGGAGGGCCGTTGAACGTGACCACAGGGATGGTTGCCGGGTGGGTTGCATCTTCCACTGTGGACGGCCTCTTGCTCAATGAATGGTTAACGACCTTGGGCAAGTCCACGGCTGATAGAATTGTCGCCGTTGGGCGCGAAGCTCTCATTATGGGATATGGCACACGCAAGACCGCCGCGCTTTTACGCGCCAAAGGCATTGAAGGCAGCGTGCCGGGATTGCACAATCTGGCCCGCACCTATTTGATGAGCGCGTCTAATGAGGCCCGCGACACGTCCGCAGAACGATTATTGGGTGATATGCTTACGGGCTGGCGTTATGTGGCCACGCTTGACGGACGGACATGCCCCATTTGCGGTGCTGATGACCACAAATTCTTCCCTGTGGACAAACCACGCCCCAGGTTGCCCCTCGCCTGAATGTTCCCGCCACGTCTGCCTGCACTCACCGCAGGGTGCTCACCGTCCCCACTCCTGCCTTTAAGG
>RCMY010002656.1_pt1 | contig 16122 bp, 16 predicted proteins | sample 2041341 | NCBI WGS metagenome assembly RCMY01 (sample SAMN09708234, study PRJNA481090) | Marine sediment metagenome, whole genome shotgun sequencing project. | reverse complement strand
AAATTCCGAGCGGTATGGATGGTCATTTTGATACTCGGTGTGTTTTTCATGTCGCTTGGTATACAGCCGATAGAGATAATTAAGTTCGCACAGGTTGCCAACGGAATATTGTTGCCCGTTATCGCCCTATTCCTGTTATGGGCGGTCAATCGGCCTTCGGTAATGGGGAAGCATAAAAATAATAGGATGCAAAATATTTTCGGATCAGTGATAGTTATCTTGGCCCTGATACTTGGGGCAAAGAGTATTCTTAAGGTTTTTGGGTTGTTTTAGACATCAGACATCAGACATCAGACATCAGACATCAGACATGAGATGTGAGATGTGTTGGATGTGCTGTTTGCTAAGCTCCGTATTTTTTCTAAAAACGACTTTATGGTATTTCCATTTTATTTGGTTTTAAAACAGTGCGATCCGATTTTCGTCTACCTGTGGCTGCCATACGGGGGATGCTTCCACCATGCAAGAGGTAGAAATTCCCCGTCCCGTCCCATCTCATCACTCAAATTCCACAACTCGGTATTTCTTTTTATTCGGTGTTGATCATCTGATGGATTTTTGATTCATCAAAAAACAACAGTGATGAAAAACAAATCTATAGTAGCTATTTTTCTTCTTGTAACCCAATATGCTATCTGCCAGACCACCGTTTCCGGAACGGTCAACGATACTTCGGGAATCGCGATTTCTGGGGTAAACGTCTATCTCAAAGGTACCTATGACGGTGCTTCGACCGATGAAAACGGAGCGTTTCGTTTTGAGACCTTCGAAACGGGCACCCAGACCTTGGTCATTTCCATGTTGGGCTATGAGCCGTATTATGAAATGGGCGATGTGACCTATTTTAATGGACTAGATATCAAAATGATGGAGGCCATCAACGCGCTGGCCGGCGTTACCCTGACCGCAGGCACCTTCGAGGCGGGGGATAATTCGAAGGTTTCCGTACTCAAACCTTTGGATATTGTGACCACTGCCGGCGCCGTTGGCGATTTCGCGGCTGCATTGCAGACGCTGCCCGGCACTTCGACCGTCAATGAAGACGGTCGTCTGTTCGTAAGAGGGGGCGATGCGGGCGAGACACAGGTATTTATTGACGGACTTCGTGTATTCCAGCCATTCAACGCAACCACCAATAATATTCCGACCCGAGGGAGATTCTCCCCCTTTCTGTTCAAAGGCATTACCTTCAGTACCGGTGGATATTCCGCGGAATACGGGCAGGCTCTCTCAAGTGTTTTGTTGCTAAACACCACCGACGTTCCTGATCAAGAGAAGACCGATATCTCGGTTATGTCCGTTGGTGGCGGGATAGGCCATACTGAAATCTGGGGCAACCGATCTTTGAGCCTCAATACTCAGTATATTAATTTGGCTCCCTATGAAGCGCTGATTCCTTCAGACCAAGGGGTACGATGGAAGAGTCCCTACGAATCCATTTCCGGGGAGGCCATTTTTCGCAGTAAGGGTGATAAGAACATGTTCAAGCTCTATACTTCGTTCAATTATGCTGATTTGGATATCGAGCAAGAGGATATCAATTTCGAGGATTTTACGCGTTTCCGCCTGACCAACCAAAATCTGTATTTCAACACTTCTTATACATATTTTTTGGATAAGGAATGGACTTTGTTCACTGGGGCCAGTATAGCTTGGGATGCCAACGATATCGGTGTTATGGAGGATGCTATCGATACCCGGGAAACTGCCTCGCATCTCAAGGTCAAATTGAAAAAGAACTTTAGCAGCCGGTTTAACCTGTCTTTGGGAAGCGAGTATTTTATAACCGATTACGAGGAGCGTTTCGAATCACCTGATGACTTTGTCTTCGATTCGGGGTTTGATGACAAGCTGTGGGCAAGTTTTATCGAGAGCGATATTTTTTTCAACAATAAACTGGCCCTAAAGCTAGGGGCAAGAGGGGAGTATAGCGGTTTGATCGAAGATTTTACCCTATCGCCCCGGATATCGATGGCCTATAAATCCAGTGAAAAAGGTCAGTTCTCTCTGGCTTATGGAGACTTTTACCAAAATCCCAGAACGGAGACGCTGCGGTACGACAGTTCGTTGAATTTTGAGAAAACATCCCATTATATCCTGAATTATCAATTTTTGAGTGATGGAAAGACCTTTCGGGCCGAAGCGTATTATAAGGATTACGGTGGACTGGTCAAATACAACACCGAAATGCCACGGTTCGATTCCGATTTCAACAATTCGGGAAACGGATATGCATCGGGACTGGATATTTTTTGGAGGGACAACAAGAGCGTCGAGGAATTTGATTACTGGATTTCGTACAGCTTTCTTGATACCGAAAGGGATTTCAGGGATTTTAGGGAAAGGGCAAGACCCAATTTTGCGCCAAAGCACAATCTCTCCGTAGTGACCAAATACTGGGTAGAAAAATGGCGCTCGCAGGTAGGATTATCGTATACCTACGCTTCCGGAAGACCTTACGATAATCCCAACACCCCGGAATTCTTGGCAGAGCGCACCAAGCCCTTCAACAGCCTGAGCTTCAACTGGGCCTATCTTATCGATCAGCAAAAAATTCTGTACTTCTCGGTCAACAATGTATCGGGATTCGACAATATCAATAATTACCAATACGCCAACGCACCCGGCACGGATGGAGTTTTCGGGCGAAGGGCGATTCGTTCCGCAGCGGACAGTTTCTTTTTCGTAGGCTTTTTCTGGACGATTAGTAAGGACAAGAAAAGCAATCAGCTGGATAATTTATAGCATGGTGAAGCTCAACGGACGGACATTACCCGATTCATCCCATAAAATTTACACTTCGGTAAACCATTTTGGTCTAAAGAAACAAATACTATCATTTTTGAACCATATAATAAGAACATAAACTAAAAAACGGACCCTCATGAAAAATGTAATTACCATTTTCCTTTTAGCAACGGCACTTTCGATAAGTGCCCAAGACCAATACGCCGACGGCATGGAAAAGGCCATGCAACTTTGGGAAGAACAACAAACATCGGCGGCCTCAAACCTATTTGAGCGCATCGCCATGGCCGAAGACGATAATTGGTTGCCTTATTATTATGTGGCATTGGTCAATACGACAGCATCCTTCGGGGAGAAGGATGAAAAAATACTTGCCCAACAGTTGGAAAAAGCAAAGGAGTTCAACGACATCGCCAAGAATCTGTCCCCCGATAACCCAGAACTGCTGGTCATGGAGGCTATGGTCAATACCGCTTGGATCGCTTTCGACGGGGCCACCTACGGCATGACCCTGTCTGGAAAGAACACACAACTGTATCAACAGGCACTACAACTGGCCCCCAACAATCCCAGGGTAGTATTGTCAAAGGCGGAATGGGATATGGGCTCCGCACGGTATTTCGGTAAGGATACTACCCCCTTCTGCAAGGATGTGGAGCGCGCATTGGTACTTTCCAAAACGTTTGGAAACGACACTCCGTTCTACCCAAAATGGGGAAAGGAAAGGGCGTTAGAGGTAGCGAAACAGTGCAAGGGCGAATAAACGGTTCACCTTGATACTTTTTGCTACCTTTAATTCGAAGTGGGATTCTTGACCCTCTCGAATTAAATAAGGTTTTTACAAAATTTAGATGGCTAGATATTAAGATATGCGAGTCTTTTTAAGGGAAATTATTAAGGGTGCCATTGTCGGAACCTGCATTTTTGCAGTGCTTCAGATTCTCAGCTACTTTAGTGGAGAATTCGATAACGGCATTGATTATAGAGTATTATGGATAGAGTATTACATCAACCTTATGTATTCGGTCATAATTTATATGGCGAATGCCTATCTATTCATTTATCTTTTAAAAAGGTTCGATAAAAATCTTTTCGGCCCTAGAAACTTTCCTGTTTCCATTCTCGGCACGGTATCTGTTTCTCTTGTGGCTCTGTTTTTTGCGCGTTTTCTACATCAGATGGTTTTAGAGGGTATGCCCCCGAAGGAGTTTTGGGCAAAACAAAGTTTGGGGTACTACTGGGTGTCTCTGGTCATTGCTTTTGTGGTCGGCGTAATTTTCTACGCCTTTTTCTATTACAAATACCGCCAAGAATCTAAATTCAAGGAACAAAAGATTATCGCCGGCACTGCATCCGCCAAGTTCGATGCCCTGAAAAATCAGTTAGATCCACACTTTTTGTTCAACAGCCTTAACGTTCTGACCAGCCTTATTGAAGAGAATCCTCAGAAGGCGCAGAAATTTACCACTTCGCTATCCAAGGTATATCGTTATGTGCTGGAACAGAAAAACAAAGATTTGATCAGTGTCGATGAAGAGCTTCAATTCGCCAAGACTTACGTGCAGCTTTTAAAAATGCGTTTTGAAAACAGTATCGTTTTGGAAATCCCCGATACAAGTCAGCATCCCGACGCTAAAATTGTACCACTTTCGCTGCAGTTATTGTTAGAAAATGCAGTGAAACATAACGTGGTAATCGCATCAAAGCCCCTGTACATAAAGGTGTTCGAAGAAGCTGGTAACCTGGTCGTCCAAAATAATCTGCAAGAAAAACTGACCGTGAAAAAAAGCAGTGGCTTTGGGTTGCGCAATATCCAACAACGGTATGGCATTCTTACCGAGCGAATGGTGCATATCGAAAAAACCGAAACTCATTTTACCGTCCGTCTACCGATACTCTCCAAAAAAATATCGTTTATGGAGACGCAACAGGAATTTATTGCCGATAAGCGCTACGAAAAGGCGAAGGAAAGAATGGAGGCCGTAAAGGGTTTTTACGGTAATTTAATGGCTTACTGTATCGTCATTCCGATTTTGACGGTCGTGAACTATCGCACGACAAGTTTTGCGTGGGTACTTTTTCCGGCCATTGGTTGGGGCTTTGGCGTTGCTATGCACGCAATGGAGGCCTTTGGATACAATCCGATTTTAGGAAAAGAGTGGGAGGAGAAAAAAATGCGAGAGTTTATGGAGGATGAAAAGTAGCCCCCTTAAGCCTACGAGGGACAATTCATCCTAGAAAACCGACATTTCAGAAATTACTATTTAGAGATAGTATCCGATTTGCAGATATTTGTATCAGCAAAGAACCAAAATCCTTAAAATGAAAAATATGGACCAAGAAAACAAGTATCTACACGCCAAGAAGCGGATAGCCGAAATCAGAAAATTTTACAATGGTCTGATGTCTTATACAGTGTTCATATCATTGTTGGGCGGCCTGAATTATTACATTGACCAATGGAATCATCCCTGGTTTCTCTGGGCCGCATTCGGGTGGGGCATCGGATTGGCTTTTCAGGCGGCAAGGGCTTTCGATTTAAATCCCTTTTTCGGAAGGAATTGGGAAGAGCGAAAAATTAAAGAATTTATGCAAGAAGATGAGCGTAAGGCTCGATGGGAATAGTGGCAGTTGCAGTTAACTAATAAAGAATACTTAATAACGATAAACCAATACATAAGTATCATGGAAACAAACAGAAGAAACAAACAGATAATGGCCAGAAAACGGGTAGCACAGCTCAAGGGTTTTTACATCCACGCGATGGTATATGTTTTGGTAAACCTTTTTCTCACGACAGTATCAATCAACGCACGAATGGGCAATGGGGAGGGTTTCGACGAAGCACTTTTTGATTTAGACATATTTGTAACTCCTCTATTCTGGGGCATTGGCCTGGCTTTTCACGCCGTAAGGGTATTTGGCTACAGTCCGTTTTTCAGCAAAGACTGGGAAGCCCGACAAATCCAAAAATACATGGAAGAGGATCGGCGGGAAGCGGAAAGATTTAGCAAGCGGTAATTTTTTAGCAGTGATTATCACGTCTCGGTAGAAGTGGTGTTGTCATTCGAATTAACAGGTGATGGCGGGCCGTGACTCAGGTTGAAATATGAATTTTAATCAAATAAAAACTATGGAGAATATACAGGATAGTAAATCGGTACAGGCTTATAAAAAGGTGGAGCAGATAAAAAAGTTTTATTGGTTTTTGGCCACTGCCATTTTTATAAACGTTTTCCTTTTTGGGATGGCCTATTTTTTGGCAAGTAATGGTGCTCCAAATTTGGTCGTGTGGATATTATTGTCCACACCCCTAGGTTTTGGTGTTATTTTGTTTACGGAGTACATGAGGGTATTCAATAAAAATCCAGTTTTTGGAAAGAAATGGGAAGAACGCAAAATAAAACAGTTCATGGAAGAAGATCGGATACAGTCGGAAAAATACAAATAATGCATTTCTTGATTATCTTGTCCCGGAGCAACCCAACCATTCATTCGCATCAATAAGCCCTAATCCCGCGTCCTATGACCACCATCATTATTGAAGACGAAAAACCCTCCGCCCGCCGTTTATCCCGTCTACTAGCTAATTTAAGCGTAGAAGTCACTACAATGCTGCACTCCGTCGAGGAATCCATTGCTTGGTTCCAAAACAACGAACATCCAGACCTGATTTTTTTGGATATCCAACTGTCCGACGGACTTTCCTTCGAAATATTCGATGCCGTCGAAGTACACAGCGCCATTATCTTCACTACGGCCTTCGACGAATATGCGTTGCAGGCGTTCAAACTGAACAGTATCGATTACCTTTTAAAGCCCATCGATGACGAAGAACTTGAGGTGGCCGTCAAGAAGTACCGCACCCGAAGGCCTGAACCCAAAAAAATAGTGTTGGATTTTGAGGATATCAAAAGGTTGTTGGTCGATCCGCTGGAGCGGAATTACAAAAAACGATTTACCGCTAGGGTGGGGCAGCACCTTAAAATTATAAACGCTGATGAGATCGAATGTTTTTATAGTGAAAATAAAGGCACCTATGCCGCTACCTCCGATGGAAGAAATTACCTGCTCGATACCACCCTAGAAAATTTGGAGCGTGAACTTGAGCCTAAAACGTTCTTCCGCGTCAGCCGTAAGTTCTATGTGAGCATCGACCATATCAAAGATATAATTTCCTATACAAATTCAAGGCTGCAAATCAAGCTAAACCGGTTTTCGGAGCAAGAAATCATCGTAAGTAGAGAGCGGGTTAGGGATTTCAAGTTATGGTTGGAGTAAAATATTATAAATAATTGATTTTTAAATATTTAACATCAATCATAGATTTCTCTTATAGTTGATATAATGAAAGGTAATCCTTACTTTTCGATTCGGTTTTCATCAAAAGACGAGGGCAATAATTTAGGAATTAATTTGATGAAAATTGGTAGTAAAACTGCCCCCCCGGGGAGTATAAAAATGGCTAATGAAGGGATGCTTTTGAAAACATCCATCAGCTGATTTTGAACTTTTTTCTTTTCTTCTTTGGTAAGATCTTTAACAGCGGATTTAGAAAGTAGATACACCAACTCCTTACTTTCTGAAAGTTCTTTTTGAAGGCGCTTGCTGTTCCTTAAAATGAGCTTGTCAACAACTTTGGCCATGCTGTCATAAAACTGCACCGCCGCATTGGTATCCTTTAAAAAGGGAATCACTTCTGCATTTTCACTAAAAAAGGTTCGGGTTTCATCCAATGTTTCAGCAATATGTCCGTCATCAAAGCCCAGGTTCTGTCCAAGGCTAAAGATAAATTCCGATTCCCGATGCTCTAGCGATTTATCCTCCCAAACCGTCATACAGGCGATATCAAGTAAATATTGGTTTTCCCATGTTTTACGGTCATGCCATAGCTTTTCACGGTATGATCCGTCGAAATCGTCCGCATTACTATCGATAAAGGTCAATGAGGCCGCGAACAGGTCGGCCAATCGTTCGTCACTTTTGCTTTTTTTCTTTGAATTTAGGGCATGGTAGGTAATGTTGATAGCCAAATATTCCAATAATTCCGCATGCTTTCTAATATCCTCCGGGTGGCGGAGATACCGCTTAAAGAGAAGTACGTCGATACATAATAGGGAGTTAGTGATAATTCGGTTAAAGGTCTTGCTGATGACGTTATCGGCCAGATATACCCGAGAATCTATCAGTTTTTCAAGCTGTGCAGATGTTTTACTCCCGGTAAGTATTTTGTTGAGAAAAGAACTGTGGCTGAGATTAAGATCTTTGTAAAATTGGAAAACACGGGATACAAACAGTCCGAAATCAGGTTCTTGCGAGGTTAATCTGAACGTAGCATAAAGGGCGTTCAGTAGATTGATCTTGGCCTTTTCATCTTCCGAAAGAACGTGTTCGGGCAAAATGAAAGCAGGAATCGCAGCATTTATACCATATATAAACCCTGTTTTTTTTAAGGCCCGGTAGAGTGCGTTAAAATCCGAATTGGAAATTACATCCTTGGTAATCAAGGAGCCGAATTTATTTATCCAACCGGAGGCAGAGGGGTTCATGGAGTTCTGATTAAAGAGCGAAATTAGTATAAAATGAATAAACATTAATAGGGTTCATGCGCATTAAAGGCTAAGAACATATAGTTAAAAATGGATTACATTAATAAAGGCGACCTATTGAAGGGCGTAAAATACTGAAAAACAGGTATTAACGTCACAAATTATGATGGAATAGCGGGATTTATCGAGATACTTAACCAGTATTGGATTACAATTTAATTAGAAAATTATTATTAACTTATCTTTAACATTTTATTTAAAACCCCCCTATCATTGTTGCGTAAGTAATGGTGAATAATAATCTTAAAACTTTAAAAATGAAAAAAACAAAACTTTTATTTGGTCTGGGAATCTTGGCCGTAGTGGGCATTGTTTTAGTGGCCGCAGATCACATCGATGCGCCGGGTACTACAAACAATACCGCTGACATCGCAGATTTTTATGGCTTTGAATCGCCTTCTAATGAAGACAACACTGTTTTTATTGTCGATTTACAAACTAATGTAGATCCTGCTCTTGCCTACGGGACTTTTGATGAGGACGTGCTTACTGAAATTAACATCGATACCAATAACGATTTGATTGAGGATATGATCATTCAGGCTTTGCCACGTGGAGATACTATGTATTTCTTTGGCCCTGCCGCCCCGACCGCACCCGGTCTTAGTGGCGAGGTATTGGTCGACAGCCCACTGGGCAAGGTGGCCATCTCGGATGCAGAGGCAATTACTACCACTACCGCAGCTGGCGTTTCACTTTTTGCAGGCCCGCGTCAAGATGCTTTCTTTTTTGACTTTGGACAATTCAACAAGGTAATCGGTGGCGAAGCTCCCGAAGGATTTTTGCCCGCTGACGAAGCGACCGATACCTTCGATGGTTCGAATACCATGTCACTTGTTGTAGAGATACCCAATGCGATGTTGGGAGAAACTTCAGGTGTTAACGTAATCGGATTGCCTGTTTATAAGACATGGGTAACTACGAACAGAAAACAATAATAACGAACCTTTAAAATAGAAAATAATGAGATTACATAATTTAAAATATACCTTTTTATCCTTTTGTGCCCTATCATTAGTAGTGGCCTGTAGTGATGATGATAACGGACCTGATATCGTTCAGGCCACCTGTAGCGATGGTATTATGAACGGAACAGAAACCGGAATCGATTGTGGTGGGCCTTCTTGCGAGCCTTGTGAGGATGGTATGGAACCTGAAGCACTTGATTTTACTGGTACTTTTGCCCAAGTTGATTTCATGGGTCGTCCTGGTATCAACACTGTATTGAGTCCTGATGATGCAACTAAAACTGACCATAATGGATCTATTCCTTCGGAGATGGGAGCGAAATTTCAGCCCATATTTGAAGCACGGTTAGAAGGATTGCACGATGTTTATGCCGGTTTATTAGGTTTAGATCCGGATGCCGTTAATTACCAGCCAAACATATTGGGGGATATTTTGAACGGTCCCGATAAGGATGGAATGACGGATAACCCTGTAACTGCGACAGTTTTGACGACTGTATTGGCAAATGATGTGCTTGAAATAGCGCCTGATGGAGCAACAACCTATTTCAATGGAGGTTCGGGTGCCCCTCAATTTACAGGTGCTGTTGGTTTTACCGGCAGAACTCCACAAGATGACGTTATTGATGTTTCGTTGATTCTTCTTTTTGGAGGAGCCGAAGGAAACCGTTTCAGCGGCCAAGATACCGACGAAGACGGTACTGCCGATTTGCCACGCTTGACGTCCGATGGTGTAGCCATTACGGCATCCCCATCAGAAGATTTCCCATACTTGGGAGCTCCTGAATAAGACAACAGTCTATGAAAAAGGGAGTTAGTTGGGAGGATGGGTTTCCCGTCCTCCCTTTTTTTATCCTATTTAATTGAAATCAAATACAATTTATCATACTGACAACACTAGAAACTAGAACAACTACAAAAAATTCGAAGATGAGATACATTACTACTTTTCTATTAGTGCTTTTTTTGTCCTCATGTAATACGGACAACGAAAACCAAATCACCAATGAACAGGATTACAACAAATACCTAATCTCCAATCTTCCGAAAACCAGTTCAAAATATTTCGATCTTTGGAACTCCAAGATCAAGCCCGATAGCTCGCAACTGATGAGCTTTGGAATCGTCGGTGGCGAGTACAACCGCTACTTTCAGAACACCGGCGATATCAAATACCTGAAAAAAGCAGAAAAAGTACTGAAGAAAGCCGCTGATATTGCCAATGTCAGCCGAGCGGGAATGTATAGGGCTTTGGCGCGAAACTATATTTCGCAGCACCGATTTAAGGAAGCCAAGCAATGGGCCGATTCCGCACGCGCAATTGGCAGCAATGTCAACCAGACCCAAGGCTTGATGTTCGACGTGCAAATGGAATTGGGCAATTACGATACGGCCGAAAAATATCTGGACAGCCTCAAAAACATGGAGGATTTCGGATACTTGATCCGTTTGGCCAAATGGAACGATCACAAGGGCGATTTGGATACGACCATCCGCTTTATGGAAAAAGCTAAGGAGCAAGCCGAGAATTCCAAAAACACCGGATTGATGTTATGGTCATATACCAACTTGGCCGATTATTACGGCCATGCTGGAAGAATCAATGAATCGTATGACCATTTTTTAATGGCCTTACGGATAGACCCTGAAAATGCCTATGCCAAAAAGGGAATTGCATGGATCGTATTTTCCCACGAAAAAAAACCCAAAGAGGCGATGCGCATTCTAGACTCCGTTACCAAATATTATAAGTCCCCCGCTTATTTTTTACTAAAATCCGAAATTGCCGAATATATGGGCGACGATATGACAAGCGTCGCCAATCTTGACAAATATTTCAAATTGGTGCAAGATTCCGCTTATGGTGATATGTACAATGCCTATAATGTTTCTCTTTATCTAGAACAGACCGAGCAATATGATAAAGCCTTGACTTTGGCAAAAAAGGAAGTAGCGAACAGGCCAACTCCCGAATCGTATAGTCTTTTGGCCTACTCCCATCTCAAAATAGGCGAAAAGGAAAAGGCGCTCGACATAGTTGAAAAGCATATAGAAGGCAAGACTTTCGAACCTGCCATTCTTTTGCGTACCGCAGAGATATATAAGGCAACTGGAGGAACCGAACGCGTAAAACAGCTTAAGGAGGAACTTCTTGGGGCAACCTACGAACTGGGTCCAGCTACTGAAAAGGTGATTGCGCAATTGTAAGGATTAATTCCCTGGAGTTTTTTAGCTCCCCTCTTGAGATCAAGAGGGTGGCCGCTTGCGGACGGGGAGCCCGCCCGAACCCCGCCAGAATGACTCTGTCGGGCTGGCGTTCGGGCGGGCTCCGTTTGAAAAAAAGGGAGAAGCTTTTACGTTTCTTCTTTAAAAATGGTTTATTCGGTGGTATTTGAACGGTATTTAGAAGGATTCATACTATAAATCAAAAGAATCGCCAAAACCACCACGAAAGATATTTACAGCACTATTGTTAAGAAATTATTCAATTTTTATGAAATGCTTAACTTTTTTGTAGGAAATTACATTTCTATTAACTAAATTTACCTCTCTAAATGTAAATTAGCGATTCGGACTTGCGTTGCGGGTCCAATTTTTGTAAACTTGGCCATAACTAAAACAGTTCCCCTAAATTAGTATTGAATGGTATATCTCTTATTTTGTGTTTGGCTTGCTTTTATGTTTCTTCTATTTTACCGAATTTTCATAGCCCGCAGGGCTTTGCGAAAGCTGTTGAAGGCTGGTAAATAAAAATTGGGTTATCTTTTTTTCTACAATGTAAACCTTTTAGCTTTTTCTACGTAAAAGGGATGGTATAAGAATTCGTGTCAACTTTGGCATTTCTGGAGAAGGAGGCAATTTTTACTTCACGATTAAAGAGGCATTCTAAAAGAATTATTTATTATAACTATCTCATTGTTAAATAATTATGACGAAATTATTTGATATCCGTCCATATACAATGATTCCCTACAACTCCGTGAAATTATCCAGATCTAATGTCCAGTCGTAATCTTTGTAGGTGACATCTATCTTTTTCGTGGTGGGAATGATATCGTATTCTTTCAGAATATCTTTTACTCCGCTTTTACAGCCGAAATCACCTCGAAACCAGCTGAATAGGGGAGTGGTCTTTACTTTTTTTGTATCGGAATCGTACTCCGACACCCGCTTTAGATAAGCGCTCGTGCCTTTGTCGAATTGCTCATAAAGTCGATCGGCTTCGTAGATGGCTACTGGCGGACAGCCTTTGGCACCGCAGTTGAGCGCAAAATGTATATGATAGTTGCGATCATCGACCCGCAGTTTGCGCTCGAATTTGTTAGGAAACCATTTTCGTATGAGTCCCCCGCCTAGTTCCCATTGCGATTTACGGATGATACCGTGCTCGATCTTGGCAAAGGAAATTAATCTTCCAGCTATGGGAATTTGCTCTTTTTTGAAAAAGGTCTGCCTATCTTTGTAAAGATCTGGGTTTTCGGAAAGTACCACCTGTATATAGGCATTGTAGATATTGGTCCAAAAGGCCAGTTTTTCATTGTCGGTCTTTAGTCCGTTTTCCAGTTCCTCTAAGGTTGTACTGTACAATTGGGCCCTGATTTCGTCGGTGCTGCCCTCATTGATGATGGTTTTTAGGAATTGTTCCGAAAGGGCGTTAAAATCCGAAATTTTTGCATTCTGGTCTTGCGCATGCATAGTAAAAAGCACAAAAAAAGCGTATAGTGAAGTTGTTAAATATTTAAATTGGGATAAGTTCATTAGTTTTTTCTATGGTTTGTATAGATATTTACGTAAAAGGGTACATTTGGGTTTGGTCGTAAATTTCCTCAGAACCTTAACGGCTAATTTACGTAGATAGTGCCAGTCAACCGACAATCTTGAATAGTTATTTTTATATTCACTAATCGAAATCTCCTGTCCGTAGGAGCACTCTTTTATGACAACTATCATCATTCCTGCCCACAACGAAAGGGGAAATTTAATAGATCTAGTACCGCAATTGACCGAATTTCATAAAGACTTTCCTACAGAAATTGTATTGGCACTTTCTTCCGATAATTCTGATGGTTCCGAGACTTTGGCTTCGGAATATCCTATTAGATGTTTACAATGTAAGAACAAGGGAAGGGCGGTACAAATGAATTACGCTGCAAACCTGGCGAAAGACGGTATTCTAGTTTTTTTACATGCGGATGTTACCCCTCCGGATACTTTTATCTCGGATATTTCAGCCGCGGTCCAAGAGGGATTCGATGCAGGTTTTTTTTCGTACCATTTCGATAAAAAAAGTTTTTTCCTACAAATAAACGCTTTCTTTACCGCTAAGGATGGTATTTTTACGGGCGGTGGCGATCAATGTCTTTTTATTAAAAAGGAAGTATTTGATGCCTTGGGAGGTTTCGACGAGAAGCAGGTATTGATGGAGGATTTTGAGTTTTTCCGGAGGATGAAAAAGAATAATGTACGGTACACAATCATAAAAAACGACCTCATTGTTTCGGCCAGAAAATACAGGAACAATTCGTACATGAGGATAAATCTTGCCAACTTTCTATTAGTCATACTTTTTAAGTGCGGTTATCCGGCAAAAAAATTAAAATCCCTGCACGACCGACTTATCAAAATGCCCTACCAGCATAGTTCATGAATGAACCAATCAACCTAAAGACATGGCCAAAATTATCAACGGAATCCAACAGATAGGTATAGGTACTGCCGATGCCAAGAAAGTTTTTGATTGGTACCAAAAATATTTGGGTTTCGATATCCTTGTTTTTGAAGATGTGGCCCCGGCCAGTCTTATGACCCGATATACCGAAGGCAATGTTCAGAACCGACTTGCACTTTTGGCCCTGAACATGATCGGTGGCGGGGGACTCGAAATATGGCAGTTCAAGGATCGCACGCCACAAGCACCTAAACAGGCAATACAACTTGGAGATTTGGGCATCAACACCATGAAAATTCGATCGCGGAACATGGTCGAAATCCGAGAATATTTGAAAGGGTTGTCTCTCAACGATATAACGTCTATTTATAAGAAATCGCATTTTTTCTTCGCCGATCCTTGGGGTAACTGGGTCCAGGTCGTACGGGAAGAATATAGTTTTACTTCCGCCAAATGTCTATCTGGGGGCGTACTAGGGGCGTTGATAGGAGTTTCGGACATGGAAGTTTCCCTTAATTTTTATCGAAAATTGTTGGGCTATAATACTATCGAAAGCGACCTTAAGGGAGTTTTTGATGATTTTAGCGATATGCCTGGTGGAAAAGGAACTTTTAGACGTGTTCTTTTAAAACACTGCAAACGGCCTGTTGGAGGTTTTGGCGAACTTTATGGCCCCTCCCAAATTGAACTGGTGCAATCGCTCGATCGTAGTCCAGTCCCTATTTTCAAAGACCGAATGTGGGGTGATTTGGGGTACATTCATTTGTGTTTCGATGTGTGGGGTATGGATGCCCTTCGCGATGAGGCCAAAAACTTAAACCATCCGTTTACCGTCGATAGCGCCGACAGTTTTGACATGGGCGATGCAGCGGGCAGATTCGCCTATATCGAAGATCCCGACGGCACCTTGATCGAATTGGTAGAGACCCATAAAGTGCCTATTTTTAAACGTCTGGGAGTTTATATAGACCTAAAAAAAAGACATCCTGAAAAACCTCTGCCCAAATGGTTGGTCAAAATGATGCGAGTACATCGAGTACGCTGATGAAAGAAGACAAAAATTATTTCGAAGCGATTGACGTAACGATTTTGCAGTGTTACCTTTGCCGCAAAATTGACAAATGATAGCTCGGCAATATCGAAATCCCTATTTTCTGTTTATTTTATTGGTAATCATCCTGGTATCCATGAAGAAAGCCAATGCCCAGGCCTTCACGCGGGAGGAATTTAAGGATTCCGTACAGAATCTGCCTTATTTTACCATCCATAAAGATAATTATTTTATCACCGGAGTTCCTACGAATACCTCCGTAAACAGCAACACCGCCAATGCCAAGTACCAGATCAGTTTCAAACAAATGGTCACGCGGAACTCCTTGCCTTGGGACACCTATCTTTTTGCGACCTATAGCCAAAAAGCTTTTTGGGACGTTTACAAAGAATCTTTTCCCTTTCGAGAAATAAATTTCAATCCCAGTATTGGGGTAGGGAAGGCTATTTTTGATAAAAATGACCGGTTGAAGGGTATTGGTTCTATCAACTTTGAACACGAATCGAACGGCAGGGATAGTATATTTTCAAGGAGCTGGAATAGATTGAACATCGAATATGCTACCAATTTGAGTGACGAAATAACTGCCCGTGGAAAGCTTTGGTTGCCGTTTGCCTATAAAGAGGGTAACTCGGATATTTTGGACTACAGGGGGCTCGGGGAACTTCAACTTTCTTATGAAATGAAACCGAATAAGCTGTATTTTGAAGTACTTCTACGAAAAGGCTTGACCTGGGATACTAAAGGAACGTTCCGACCCCGTATTTACTATAGTCCTTTTAAGAAAAACGGATCGAACCAATATATTATGTTGGAATGGTACGTCGGCCAGGCTGAAAGTCTCATGGATTATAGGGCATTTACCAGTATGGTGCGTATCGGTTATGTCATAAAAAGCAACGAGTTTGATTTTCTCAAGGGGCAATGAATTATTGGAATTCTCCCTAGTATTTGCTGAAAAACTCCCAAACGAGATTGGATGTGTTAATGTTACCATCTTCTCCCATTGGGAATTCGTGTCCAAAATCATCTAGCAGATAGTACCAGACCTCATTGCCATTGACTCCGTCTTTGTAT
>RCMY010002655.1_pt1 | contig 16122 bp, 20 predicted proteins | sample 2041341 | NCBI WGS metagenome assembly RCMY01 (sample SAMN09708234, study PRJNA481090) | Marine sediment metagenome, whole genome shotgun sequencing project. | reverse complement strand
TGACGTTGGTCCATCCCACCCAGCCGGGTGTCAGCCGAACCCTCACCGGGCCCGAAGTGAGCCGCATCGAACCGCTCCTGGTCAGGGTTCTCGATCAGGGCCAGCGAGTGGGAGACCTCGGCGGCATCGAGGACGCCCGTCGCCGGCGCATCGCAGACCTCCAACAACTCGACCCAGGAGTGCGGCGTCTCGTCAATCCGCACACGTACCACGTGTCGATCACCCCCAAACTGTCAGAGCTCAAGAATTCAATGGTCCAGAGCTTTAGGAGCTAGTCCTATTCGAAGGTCGAGTTACTCTTCGAGCCAGCTCTCATATTCGGACAGGTCGGCGGCAATCACCGCGGCGGGTGCGGGACCCTGAATCCTGATCTGGCGGGGATACTCCGCAGCGGCCAGCACATCTCGCCAATCGACGCGGGCCATATCAAGCCAAAGCAAAAGTTGCTCGATGTCGCCGTCTGCGAGTTTCAGAACGCCGAGTGCAACCCGATCGTCAGATAGCTCGTTCAAGAGATCCAAGAAGGCAGCAGTCTGGTCGCTCGGAATTCCCCCCAACCTCCTTTTCGAGCAGCTCTGGTGCGGCCATCTTCTCATCCTCGCAGAAGGAGAACGCGACGATTGGGGGCGGTCCGTTTGGGACCGCCCCCTGCGAGGCGATCTAGCTATCAATTCGGTAGGCGTCATACACGAGGTCGGAGAAGTCATCGAAGTCGCTATCACGGAGATCCCTGGCCACGTCATCGACCACCCCCACAAGGTGACCCCAGTCAATAGCTCGTCCAAACCGCGATTCACGGAGCAGCTCGGCATAGGCAGCGACCGTGGTGGCGGCTTTGAACGCCTTCGGAGCCCGGTCAAAGTCGTCGTTCAGGTCGCCGACCGTGAACCGTCCGTCGAGTTCGATCGCCTGGTTGGAGTTCGGGTTGAGCCATCGCATGGTCACGGTGGCTACCTCGTCGCGGCGGCTGGCTTCCTCAGTCAGCACGATCTCGTAGATGGCAGTAACGGCGTGCCCGGCGCCGATCTCTCCGGCATCGACCGCATCATTGCGAAAGTCGTCGTCTGCAATGGCCCGGTTCTCGTATCCGAGCAAGCGATACGACAGGACCGTATCCGGATTGAACTCGACCTGGACCTTGGCGTCTTTGGCGACGGTGTACAGCGTCCCGGTCAGGTCGGTTACAAAAAGATCGCGAATCTCGTCGTACGAGTTCACGTAGGCATAGAACCCGTCGCCGTTGTCGGCGAGTTGCTCGAGCAGGTAGTCGTTGTACTCACCCATCCCGACGCCGACCGTGACGAGATTGATGCCGTCTCCGGCCGCTTCGGAAATTGAAGCCAAGATCCCGTTGGGGTCGGTCTCGCCGACGTTGGCGACCCCATCGGAAGCGAGTATCACTCGATTGATGGCGTTGCGATCAAACGCCGCTTCGGCGAGTTCGTACCCGGCGACGAGGCCGGCCTCGGCATTGGTGCTTCCGCCCGGATAGAGCCGCTCGATGGCTCGCACGATCTCATCTGCGTACCGCACCGAGGTCGGTTCGAGGATGACCTCGGCATAATTGTCGTAGGCAACGATGCCGACCTGGTCATCAACTCCAAGGTTGTCAACCAGCTCTACGAGCGCGTCCTTGACGATGTCCAACTTGTTGTCATTGCTCATGGAACCCGACACGTCGATCACGAAAGTGAGATTGGCGTGCGGACGGTCTTCGTCTTCGACGTCGAAGGCCTGTAGGCCGACCTGAAACAAATACGTGTCGGGGTCGGCGACGAACGGTGTAACGCCCCCCATCAGATGGATGGCAAAGTCGTCTCCTCTGCCGGGCTGGGGGTAGTGGTAGTCGAGGGCGTTCACGTATTCCTCAGTCCTCACCGAGTCGGGATCAGGCAGATACCCGTCTTCCACAAATCGTTTGCCGATCGAATAGGAACCGGTATCGACGTCGAGGGCGAAGGTCGAGAATCCGTCGCGCAGCGGATCTATGGCCGGGTTAGGAGACTCTCCAACAAAGTCGGCGTTCCCATACAAGTCAGGACTCGACGAGCTGGCCGCTCGCTCTTCGGAGTACACGCCAACCGTTGAATCCACGGCATCGGGAGTCACGCGAGCGTCGCTCGGGTCTGTGACCCAGGGGTCGGAACTCCGTTTCTGCGTGTCAGCCGGTCCGCTCCGCGGTTCGGTCCCCCAGGCAGTTGTCTTCGTTCCGCTGGTCGAGGCACAGGCCCCGAGGATTAGTGCCGCTGCCAAAACTCCGGTCAAAAGCTTTCGATTCATGGTGCTCTCCTTGGTCACGAGCCCGCAGGCTCACAACCTCGGACGCTGACCACGCAACGATCGGTTCCCTCACCCAGAGAGAGAGAGAGAGAGAGAGAGAGAGCTAGGTGGAGGGTGTCGCGTATACGACGAAATTGTCTTCGTATGACCTCAACGACTCATTGAACGTCCCGCCACAGGTAATGAGCACAAGTTCGGCATCTCCGTCTTTGGCAAAAACCCGGTCAAAGGGCAACGCGGCCTTGCCGTAATGGGCAACCTCGGTGACCACAAAAGGGCCTACCGAACCGTCGTCGTAAACAACTTCAAATGTGTCGCCAACTTGCATTCGGTCGAGCTTGCGGAACACGCCGTTACGACCGTTGTAGGCAATATGGGCAGCGAGGACGGCTGATCCGCTCTCGCCGGGTGAAGGCCCATAGCGATACCAACCAACTTCGGCAGCTCCCGGGATTTCCATTTCGCCGTTGTCGAGAACCCCGACAGGAATTACCGGCGACTCGACGTCGATAGCGTCAATACGAAGACCGACCGGGTTGGTGGACTCAGGAAAGAACGCGTCGGGATCGTAGATTGCCGACTCGAGCGGTCTGGTCAGTTCGGAAAGTTCATTCGCCTCGGAAGTCGATATCGAGGTCGTAGTGGTCGGCCCGTCTACGGCCGTGGTCGGTGAGACCGTAGCCGCCGTTGGAGCGGCTACGGAAGGGGGGGCAGACTCACCCGCGCAAGCGACCGTGGCGGCAACCAAAAAGAGAAGAAGAAGGTAGCGCATGAAGCAAGCAAAAGGGGTTGGGGTGCCAAGTGGCACCCCAACCCCTTTCAATGGAGGACCTAGTTGTCGAACGCTGTGCGACGGCGAGCTGCGAAACCAACCATGGCGACGGCCAGGACTCCACCGGCAACGACGTATGGCGAAGTAGTCGCAACCGGGCTGTTGCCCGTGTTGACTGCAGCGGGAGCGGTACCAAGACCACTGATGCTTTCAGTCAGGACAGTCAGCGATTCAGCATCCAGCGAACCGACGGCATAGACGATCAGCGACGTCCCGTCGGCGATCGGAAGGTCGGCTGGGCCGATTACAACCGGCTCAGTGGTTCCGGTCGGAACAACCGTCGCCGAGATCGTGCCGACGGCAAGATCAGCTGAAGCGCCATCAGGGTTGGCCAGGTTTGAGAACGCAACTGCGCCATTGGCCAGAACGTCGACGGGAGGAGCCGCAGCGGTATGGCGAACGGTTAGACGGCCTTCACCGGCAGCGATGGACGACGTGTCATTCTCAAACACGGCAAGTGTCGGCGTACCGTCTGCGGTGAGATGAGCGATGATCGTGTAGTTACCCGAAGCTGGCAATGCAACATCACCGGCATCGATAGCAACCGTGTCGGTTCCGGCCAACTTGACCGTCAAGCCTTCGAGCGTGGCACCTGCCAACGAGGAAAGATCCTGCGTCTCGCCGAACTGAAAGTTTTCGAATACATTCTCGCCACCGGCTTCCACATCGACAGCTGTGTCGGGGATGCCATGAATCAGGTGAATGCGGGGCGTCTCTTGTGCCACGGCTGGCACCGATACGGCCATAACCGCCAGTGCCATTACGAATAGCGATAGCTTTCTCACAATAACCTCCTGTAGAATCTATTTAGTACTAGTACGGAGTGGTTCGAAAAACGGATTAAGTCAGCTACGGCTATCCTGAAAAAAGACACTGGTGACCACTTGGCATCGGATGTCGGACTTTCAACAACCGGAAACCCGCCACATCCCTCAACCTCGAAGAGGTGGGGAGACAGGAGCACACGCATGGGTGACGCACCCAAGAAGGTCACGGCACCGGCTATCGCAGCCCGCAAAGGCGGCGAACGGATCGCCATGGTGACCGCCTACGACGCCCCTTCCGCATCGATCGCCTCAGCTGCGGGCATCGACATCATCCTCGTTGGGGACTCTGTCGCCAACGCCATGCTCGGACACGATCACACCCTGGCTGTAGACGTCGACATCATGATTCACCACACCGCCGCAGTAGCGAGAGCCAAGCCCCACAGCCTGGTGCTCGGTGATTTGCCATGGATGAGCTATCACATCTCCACATCCGAAGCGGTGCGGAACGCCTCGCGTCTCATCCGTGAGGGTGGGGCGGAAGCGGTAAAGCTAGAGGGCGGAATCAACCGACTACCGGTTGTAGAGGCAATCATCAATGCCGAAATTCCCGTCATGGCCCACATCGGACTGACCCCCCAGTCGGTGCACGCCATGGGCGGATACAAGGTCCAAGGACGGGCGGTCGCCGACGCCAAGGAGATGATCGCCGACGCCAAAGCCCTCGCCGACGCCGGCGTCTTTGCGATCGTCCTCGAAGGCGTGCCCGACACCGTCGCCCAGGTCATCACCAAGGAGATCGGCATACCCACCATCGGTATCGGGGCCGGGGTCCACTGCGACGGTCAGGTACTGGTCTGGCACGACGTCCTGGGTCTGCACGACGGTCACTACGCCAAGTTTGTTCGCAAGTATGCCGACCTGCGCGTCCAGGCCATCGAAGCCCTCACCCAATATGCCGCTGACGTTCGCAGCGAAACGTTCCCCGGCGAAGCTGAGACCTATCACATGACCGACGAGGCAGCCGCCGCCCTATTTGAGGAGGAGCCACGCGACCTTTCCTGGCCGCTCTCCTGGTAGGACTCCTCACCAGTTGCACTTCGGGCTCCCCTGCGGAGCCCGTTGTTCTTGGCAATTCAACAACAACCACGACAGTCACGGCTGGGCCGACGACTACCGCACCAGCGCCGACAACGACACAGACCCATCCCGATCCGCCGTCCACCGCCACGACGATCAACACCGGCGATATCGAGGGCTTCGAATTGGCCACCATTCAGCTCAACGGCGTAGATCTGATGGTGGCAGTAGCCGACGACAGCGCGCGGCGGGCGCAGGGGCTGATGGGAGTGACATCGCTCGGTGATGTTGACGCCATGTTGTTCGCATGGGAGACGCCGGCCTCGGGATCGTTCTGGATGTGGACCGTTCCGATTCCATTGGATGTGGCTTTCTTCGATGGCGACGGGAAGCTGATGGAGGTCATCACCATGGCGCCGTGCGTCGATGGGGTTTCTGCCGATTGCCCCCGCTACATGCCGAACGCCAGCTACCGATTCGCTCTCGAGGACTACGGCGGCGACTTGGTCGGCCTGCCGGATGACTCGACAATCAGTGTTGACTTATCGGTCCTGTTCCAACCGTGATTCCAGTTCGCTGACGCGATCTTGGAGCTTCGACACTTCGGCTTCAAGCGCTTCCAAGCGGGACGGAACGACTTGTCCGGTAGCGACCGATCCGGTGGAAGGAGCTGCATGCTCAGCAGTTTCCCCGGCCAGCAGATGCATCCAGCGCGCCTCTTTCTGGCCAGGTGCCCGTTCAAGTAAGACCGCCACTGGAATGTCGGCGGTCGCCATCGATTCGAGTATCCGGTCGGCCTCTTCCAGGCTGTCCAATTGAACGTAGCGTTCGGTTCGTAGACGCAGCTCGCCACTCGTCTGGGGACCCCGCAACAGCAATACGCCGAGCAGCGCCTTCCGCTCACGGTTGAGCTCGAGTCCCTCGTCGGCAATTTCGAGGTGTTTCAGGGCTCGCTCCCCGGTCCGCTTCACCGTTCGAGCTAGTCCCTGGCTTCGAAGCGAATCCATCGCCTCGATCGCTTCGCCTTCGCTGAGCTCCATCACCGGGTCGCGGTTCGAGGTCTGATTACAGGCTGCCATGAGAGAGTTCGTCGTGAGCGGGTAGTGATCGGGGGTGGTCATGTGCTTCTCGATGAGCGCACCCAGCACTCTGGTTTCGTTTTGTGTCAGTTCCACAAGCGGCAAGCTACCAGTAGCCTGGTGGGATGCGACGGGTTCTCATACTGGCAATGGCTTTGGTCCTCGGGGCGTGCGCGTCGAGCCAGCACGGACCTTGGGTCGATGGCAACGACCGCATCGCTAACGGTGTCAATGAGTACCCGAGCCAGTTCATCTGCGACGAGAAGGGCGTTACGTTCCTCGAGTTCGGTGAGCACCGGTTCGCGTCTGACCCGCTCGGCCTGCTGGGACCCCTGACCAACGACGCCGGGCAGGTACTGAGTTTCGGACCGGCCGAGCACCCACTTGACGATCTCTTTTCGTCAGGCATAACGCACACGTACGGCCTCCCCGGCGAGGACTCGGCCGTCCGCGAGCTCTACGTTGATCTTGAAGCTGATTTTGACTACGTGTACATCGCCATCGATGAGGACCGGGTCGAGCAGTGGCCCCGCGCCGATGTGGGATGCCCCGTCAACCCAGATCTAGGAGCAGACTCCTAGCCGAGTAGCGGCTTACCGGCGATGACGTTTTCAAGCATCCCGGAAACCATGGTCATCATGGAAAAGATCCGTTCGTCCTGCTCATGGTCGGGGTCAAGCTTCGACAGCAGTTCAAGACCCAGGAACAGCGACGAAATGCCGTACGCCATATCTGGAAACGGCAGGAACGGCTCGATGGGTGATCCGGCGAATACCTGCCTGAGGGCCTTTTCCACCAGGTCGATCCACGGTTGGAAAGCTTTAACAACCGCCTCACCCATCTCCGGATCCGACGCCGCTCCCGCCATGAGCTGAGCAACCATGGTGATCGAACCCCGCTCCATATCTTCGGCATGGAGCGCGTCGGCTACGTGAACCATGTCCCCGAGGTCAGTGATGCCTTCGATTCGTTCCCGATATCGCTCGACCTGAATTTGAGATGCTCGTTCGATGGTGGCGATGAGCAAGTCGCGTACGCTGCCGAAGTGATAGAAGATCAGTGCTTGATTAAATTCGCCTCGAGCCGCTATCGCCCGAGCACTTGCTCCCGTGATGCCGTCTTCGACAAGCGTGTCGAAGGCGGCATCGAGGATTCGTTCCTTTGTATTGTCGCCGGCCGATTTGGGTGGCATGAAGGGCTCCGTCGTGAATCGGGTCATGATTCTCGCATCCTTTCGATCCGGCTCGGTCCGTTTGCTACCAAGGGAAGTCACCCTGGGGGGTTGGTAACGGCGGTGGGGTCCGAGTTTCGCTTCCTCTACGAAGACGCCAGAAGACGATCATGTTCAGAAAGTGGATGAGCCCCAGGCTTACGAGCAGGATGCCCATCTTATTGACGAGCAGCTCGATCGAGTCGATGGCTCCGATCGGGCGACTGTTGGTCTTGAAGATCAGGAACGCGTAGCCCAGGTTGAGCATGTAGAACCCGGTCACCAGCAGCCGGTTCAGCGCTTCGGCCAGTTCGTGATTGTCTTTGAATACTCCCTCGAGGAACACAGCTCCGTTGGCAAAGAGCGTCTTCGCTAACCACACCGTAAGTCCGATTGCCGATACTCCGTACAGCACGTAGACCACTATGAGCGAGTCCATCATTACTCCTTTGATCGAACCGTCTTGAGCAATCGCTTTGATCGTTCGCTCAAACTATATCGCGGGACGGCATCCAATGTCAAGCGATCGCTCAAAATACCGGTTAGAGGCTACGGATCCAAGCTATATCGGCGATGTGGTCGGCAACCGATCCGGGGGTCTCAACGACAATTGGGGCGTCAACCGCCCGAAGAAACTCAGCTAGCTCGTCGGGGGGGATCTGCCCACGAGTCAGGTTCTGGTGGCGATCTCGGCGCGAATCGAACCCATCCTTCGAATCGTTGCAATGCACCAGGTCGATCCGCCCGGTAGCAGTCATCACCCGCTCCACTAGACCCTCGAGCGGTTCGCCTCCTGCCCACGCATGACAGGTATCGAGACAAAACCCCGGCCCCAGGTCCCCGATCTCGGCCCAGAGTCGCCCGATCACTTCAATCTGTCGCGCCATAGCAACGTCGCCGCCGGCAGTGTTCTCAATGAGGATCGGCACGTCGGTTTCGACCGCCTCCAGCGCTTTGCGCCACCGGACGAACCCTTCGTTTTCGTCGGTTTCCTCGCCGGTCATGTGTCCACCGTGGACGATCAGGCCCAGCGCGCCTATTGCAGCAGCAGCATCGGCCGAGTCCTGAAGAATCTTGCGAGACGGGATCCGCACCCGGTTGTTACCGGACACCACATTGACGAGATACGGGGCGTGCACATAGATCCCCACGGCGGAAGCTTTCAGGACTGCTGCGTCTTCTCGAGGTGGTGGCTTCTTCCACGATTGAGGATTCGAGAGGAAAACCTGAACGATGTCGGCCCCTCGTTCGCTGGCGGCCGCCAGTGGATCGACCGGGTCGACATGGGCGCCAACCAGCATCACAGGGCCGTCTTCGCCTGCAACGCCAGGTCTTTCAATCCTTCGGCGACGGCGTCTGGCGTTTTCGTCCAATGTCGAGCGACGATCGCCAGGGTGTTGTCATCTATCCACCTTGCACCCCATGGATCGCTCGGGATGCCTTCGTTGGAGGTGACCGTGACCATCAATGCTTCCGATACGGCATCGAGATGCGTGAGTCGCCCTCCTCGAATGTCGTCAATCACGGGCCAGGGAATCCGAGTGGTCCGTCCAAACCATCCGGACAGATGAACCGAGATACCTTCATCGTCGGCGACCAAGACTTTGCGCGGCACCAGCAGATCCCGCAACCCATGGATCACGAGTCCGAGTCCCAGCGTCCCGTATGCGGCCGCCCACAGAAAATCCCGAGCCTCAAACGCATCGATTTCACCGAGCGAGAACGGCACGCCAAACCGTTCAGTAATCCAGGTGGCAATCGGGGTGCTCTGCAACCACGTCGCCCCACTCGCCATAAGACCGCCGACCAGAAAATCGGCAAGGATGGTCGCTCCCAGCAATCCAAGGATCGCCCATGCAAAGGTTCGATGGGGTTTTACGCGAACAATCATGCGCCCAGACCCAGCGTCTCGGGCGTCAGCAACGCCACATAGGGGATTCCCCTGGCCGCCATCTTCTCTGTTGCTAGGCCGCTCGATCGGTCAACAAGACAGATCGCTTGGATCACCACGAGACCGTCGGCTTCGGCGGCGTCGATGGCTTCCATAAACGCTCCGGTGGTAGTGGTCGTGTCCTCGAGGATCGCCACCCTATCCCCTGACTTCACCGGACCGACCAATCGTCCGCCGGTGCCGTGGTCCTTGGCTTCTTTCCGAATCGAGAATGCGTTCAGGGGGCGACGGTCGTCTGTGGACAACATGGCCGAGGCGACCGCGATTGGATCTGCTCCCATCGTCATGCCGCCGACCGCAACCGCGTCCTGGTCGAGACGAGACAAAACAGCCTCGCCGACCAACCGGGCACCACGCCCGTTGAACGTGGTTTGGCGTCCGTCGAGGTACCACGATGAGATCGCACCAGAGCGGAGCGTAAACGGACCGTCCTGGCGAATCGCGTCGGCCATCAGATGCTCTTTGAGGCGACGAACCGGTTCTGATAAATCCATCAAGTTAAAGCCTTCATGTGCCGAAGATCATTGCATAACACGTTCAGCCTCCTGTGTTAGCCCGACCATAGCGACCGCCCTTCGGGGTGGTCGCTCACGTTAAGCACCGGATTTTGGCAACAGAGACTGCGGCTACGAGGGGGAGTCTATTCAGGACACAAAACCAACAGAAGTGGTTCCTCCGTGCCGACGCCGATATCCTGAGCGTCGATCATGACCTCCCTCTCGGCTCAAACAACTCGCCACGCCCTCTTCGTGGCCCTCGCCGTGGCGTTTTCGGCGCTCATCTTTTACATCTTTGGTAGCGAGCTTGGCGACGCAGCCGCCTTCGTTTCCGTCCTGCCGGTCGCACTCGTTGCGAGTTTCTACGGGAGCCGAGCAGGGCTGGCGGCAACCACGCTCGCCTTTCCGTTCAATACGTTCGTACTCGACTATCTGTCGGGGGTCCGCAACGAAGAGGGTCCCGTCACCCTCACGAGAGCCCTGATCACCTTGTCCCTCGTGTTCGTGAGCCTGGTCTTCGGTCGGTACTACCTGATTGTTCGCAGGCTAGAGATCTATGAGCGCGCCGACCAGAAGGCCGACGCGGCAGCGGTGCGGTCCGAGGAGAGACTCAGATCTCTGCTCGAAGCTGCTCCCGATGCCATCTTTCGAGTGACCTCGGCCGGCCGACTCGTCGAGATATATGGAGCCATCGGTACGCTGGACAAAGCCAAGTATCTGTTCCGAAATTTTGGCGATTTTCTCCCGGAAGAATTTGCGGCTGCGCTGCTGGTCGGGACCACGTCGGCAATCGATACCGGTGACGTTCAGGTCGTGATAGGCGAAGCCGACTTCGGCGGCGGCGACCGAACCTACGAGATCCGCCTATCCGCGGACGATGGCGATGTCGTCGGCGCTGCGCGAGACATCACTGCTCAACGCCAGGCAGAACAAGTCGAAATGCACGGACACATGGTGAGTACGAAGGATGAATTCGTAGCTTCTATCGCCCACGAACTGCGGACTCCATTGTCGGCAGTGGTCGGATTCGCTCAGGAGCTCAAGGACAATCGAACGAGCTTCACGGAGCCGGAACAGGACGAGCTGATCGACACCATCGCCACCCAGGCCGGGGTTCTCATGTTTCGCATCGAGGACCTCATCGTCGCTGCAAAGGTGGACGTCGGGAGCGTCGAATTCACACCGGCGCGATTCGATATCAACAAACTCACAAGGGAGGTCATCGCTTCCTTCCCGGCAGGTGGAGTACGTGTGATTGGCGAAACAATATTCGCCAAAGGAGACCGCTTTCGTTGCGTTCAGATCATCAGGAACCTGGTCGGGAACGCAGTCACCCACGGCGGCGGAGAGGTATTTGTGACGGTTGAGTCAACATTCGACACCGTTCAGGTTGCCATTCACGATGACGGCCCCGGGATCCGACTCGACAATCCCGGCAACATCTTCGAGCCGTATCGCAACGATGCGGAGGCCGAGCGGCAACCTGATCGGCTCAGCCTCGGACTGGTCGTCGCCAGGCAACTGGCTCGCCTCATGGAGGGTGACGTCACCTATCAGCGCAAGAATGGGCTGAGCTCGTTTATCTTCTCACTCCCGAAAGCCACCTGATGCCGCAGTATGTATGCAACCTCTGTGGAAAATCGTTTTCGGTCAGGCAGGACATTGTTGATCGGTATGAGAACTGGACACCATCGCAATGCCTCGACTGCCGCAACGGTACCCCGAATAGGACCTCGCCGAGGGCGTCGGGATCCGCATCGCCCAAACGGACCAAATCAAGGACGTCGTCCCAATCGCTGACCGTGGCTCAAGTTCTCGTCGAGTTCGCCGACGGACCGGCAACCGGTGTATTCACCGACGGTTCCTCGGTACCCAATCCCGGCCCTGGTGGCTGGGGGGCGGTTTACGTCGTCGATGGTGATGTGATCGGCCAGGCGTACGGCCACGATCCGGATACGACCAATAATCGTATGGAGCTGACCGCTCTCATCGAGGGAGTCGCCCTCGTCCCAGAGGGCAGTTCTGTGACCATGTACTCGGACTCGAACCTGTGCGTCCAGACGGTCAACACCTGGGCTGCTGGCTGGGAGCGCAACGGATGGAAGCGCAAGAGCGGTCCGATCAAGAACCTTGATTTGGTCCAAGAACTGTATCGCCTAGCGAAAGCACGGCCCGAGATCACGTTCACCTGGATCAGGGCCCACGACGGATCCCGCTGGAACGAATATGCCGATGCTCTTTCCACTGCATGGAACCGCTCCGAGTTATAGAGACACGCAGCATCCAGGTCGGTACCATAAAGGCGTGAGCCAATCTGTCCTATCCCGTCCCCTCTACCGACTGTACGAGCGCCAGCTCGAACGGGGACTCGACTCAACCCGTCTCCCTCGCCATATCGGCGTGATCCTCGACGGGCATCGGCGGTACGCACGCACTCAGCGGCTGCCTGATTACGCGGCGAGCTATCGCGAAGGCATGGCCAAATTCGAACAGTTCATCGAGTGGTCGCAGAAGATCGGCATCGAGACCGTCACCGGCTGGGTTCTGTCGCCGCAGAACATGACCCGCCCCGAGTCTGAGTTACTTCCCTACTTCGACGTGCTCAAGGATCTCTTCGCAAGACTGCCGCTGCTAGCCGAGCATTACGACATATCCCTGCGGGTCATCGGCTCGCTTGATTTGCTCCCCGACGACCTCGTCCGCTCCGCCAAAGAGATGACCGCAGCCCGGCCCACCGGCACTCGCCAACTCAACATTGCAATGGGATACGGGGGCCAACAAGAAATCGTCGACGCCGCCAGGGAGCTGATGGCGGATTTACTCCGAGCGGGGATCACCCCTGACGAAATCGCTGCCAAGGTAACCCGGGAGTCACTGGCAGCCCACATGTATCTCTCCGACCTGCCAGACGCCGAACTCATCATCCGCACTTCCGGTGAGTCGCGCCTGTCTGGCTTCCTCCTCTGGCAATCTGCCTACGCCGAGTTCTCATTCGTTGACGTGCACTGGCCAGCCTTCCGCAGAGTTGATTTCCTCCGGTCCCTACGCGATTTCGCCCAACGAGAGCGTCGTTTTGGGCAGTAGCAACTGGCTGGCAGAGACCGATCGGATCGGCCTCCGAACCTTCGACGAACGGGACCTGGCCCTGTTTCTCGAATATCGCAACGACCCCGAGATCGCCCGTCTCCAGGGGTGGGACATGCCATACACCGAGGACGAAGCTCACGACTTCTTCGACGAGTTGGCGAATATCCCGCCAGGAACGCCCGGCGAGTGGCACCAGTTCGCTGTCGTCGATAAGGAAACCGGCGTGACAGTTGGCGACGTGGGCCTCCACGTACGTGCTTCCGACCCTTCAACCGCCGACGTCGGATACACCATCGCCCGGAAGTACCAACGACAGGGCTACGCCTCTGAAGCGGTCGACACCATTATCTCGTACGCGTTCGACGTGGTCGGGGTACGGACGATTTTTGCCAACGCTCTGGCCGAAAACGAGGCCTCGCGGGGGGTAGCGGAACGGGTTGGTATGGCGCTCGAGAAACAGTGGTGGACCAACGACGGGGCCGAGCTAGTGCGTTATTCCATCGTCAACTAATTGTGGCCATGACCATGATCGTCGTCGTGGGTATGTGCATGGCCATCCGAACCGGAGGCGTCAGGACCCACTCAACAACCGGGTTCGCCGTGATTTCCGCAGCAGTTCGATCCGTTCTTGATCTTGATTGCGTTGTTCTTGATAGTCAGTCGAATCTTTTGAGCTAGGGGTAGCTCTGAGTTCGCCCAGTTACCGGCGAGATGTTTGAAGCTTGGTCGTGCCATGACAATGAGCTTACCGGTTCGTGCGAGAATGGCGCCGTGCAAACCCAACTCCCCGATGGCGAGACCATCACCATCCGCCCGATCCTGCCTGAGGATCGCGCCCAATTGGTCGCCGGGTTCGAAGAGACGAGTCAACAGAGCCGCTTCTTTCGGTTTATGCGCGGCGTCGACCGACTCACAGACGCCGAACTCGACTACCTCGTCGACGTCGACGGGCAGGACCATGTGGCGCTCGTGGCGGTATTGGACAACGGCGTCGGGGTCGGCGTAGCCCGCTATGTTCGCGATACCCAAGATCCAACGGCTGCCGAGGCGGCCCTCATCGTCATCGATTCCCACCACGGTCGCGGAATCGGTACCCGACTACTGCAAGAACTCACCGAAGTCGCCATGACCAACGGCGTTGCAGTTTTCACTGCCTACGTTCTTCCCGACAACCGGGCCGTTGTAGACAGCCTGTCGAAGGCGGGCGCCCAAGTCGAGCTCGAGGACGATCTCCTCAGAATGTCAGTCCCGTTACCGATCGACCAGGCGTTGTTTGCGGACAGCACGCTTAGGACCGCCTTGCGCAGGGCGGCGGCAGGCGAGCTGAGCCTCAACGATCAGTTCTGACAGATCGCTTCGACCTCATCGGGATCGACCGGTAGAGCGGCGGTCAAGTTCTCGGGGCCAGCTGCTGTGATAGCGATATCGTCCTCGATGCGGACCCCAATTCCCCGAAATTCGGCAGGGATCTCATGGCTAACCCGGGGGGCGTCCTTCATCTCTTCTTCTTCAAGCTTTTTGGCAGCCTCGGCGCCGATGCGATAACGCCGTTCGTAGCGCGCCGATGAGTCGTACTCCATCAACACGAAGTCGACGGCCTCTTGATCTGGCGCAATGTAAATGCCCGGCTCGACCGTGAATGACATTCCGACCTCAAGGGTCCGTGAGTCATTGCCAATCTGAACCGATCCGGCATCGTGCACGTCCATGCCAAGCCAGTGACCGGTTCCGTGCATGAAGTACTCGCGATAGTGGTGCATACTCAGCGAGTCTTCGAGACCTTGCGGCAGTAGGCCGAGGTCGATGAGTCCTTCCGTGATGGCTTTCTTGGCGGTTTCGTGCATGTCGCGATGCGTGTTGCCCGCTTTTGCGTCGCCGATCGAGGCCCGATGGGCGCCAAGCACGACGTCGTATACGGCTCGCTGGGGTTTGGTAAACCGTCCATTGGCCGGGAAGGTTCGGGTGATATCCGAAGAGAAGTGACCCGATTCGGCCGCTGCGTCGATGAGCACCAGGTCACCATCTTCGACCTGGCGGTCGTTCTCGGTGTAATGCAGGATGCAGGCATTCGGCCCAGAGGCCACGATCGATGGATAGCCATTGCGGGGTGACCCCTCCTGGCGAAAGACGTGTTCCATGGCTGCCTGGATTTGGTACTCGTACACTCCCGGCTTGGCGAACCGCATGGCCGCTTCGTGTCCGAGAACCGATATGTCACAGGCCCTACGCAGGTGAGCCAGTTCTGGGTCTGACTTGCGCAGTCGCATCTCGTCGAGCGTCGGCGAAGGGTCGACCAACCGGGTGGGGATGGTTCGTCCGTATCGTTCGGCGAGCGGCCGAAGCGATTGCATCATCCCCAAAACCATCTCGTCGAGCGGGCCCCCTGTTCGGTAGAGGATCGTGTCGGTACCAATCAGGTGGTCGTTCAGTTTGGTTGACAGTTCCCCAATCGGATATGCCTCGTCGGCTCCGTATTCCTTCTTGGCTCCCTCGGTGCCGGCCCGGTATCCGTTCCAGATTTCCATCTCGCGGTCGCGGGGCCGCACAAACAGCGTGTACGAAGCGCTGGGGTGGGACGGATGAAGGATCGCGACGGCGTCGGGTTCCGAGAACCCGGTGAGGAAATAGAACGTCGAGTCCTGGCGAAACTCGTGGTCGACGTCGTCGTTGCGGGTGGTGTCACGTCCCGCCGGAATGATGGCGACTCCGTCTCCAATCGCTTCGGCGAACTGAGCTCTACGTTGTGCAAACTGATCCATGCGAGCCAGGCTACCCCCCCTACCCGAACCCAGGGTTGAACCCTGGGTTCCTGCGCCCGATAATGGGTGCTGGAGCCCCAAGATCGGGTGGCGGTGGGCAGAATTGGCGGATGGCCCGACGCGCGGGACGGCCTTCACCTACCATCGGGGCATCCCAAGGGAGAAACATTGAAACGAGACGACATTCTGAGCCGCCTCGGCGAGCTTGCCGGCGAAATAGAGAAGGCCCGCTCCAACCCCGGAGATATAGCGTCCCTTGCGGCCATGACGGAGGAACGCGACGGCCTTCGTGACATACTCCGATCGCATGCTCCTCTCTCCGTGGCCGACATGAAACGCGAACTCGAGGGGCTCCGAGCCCATCTGGCCCGGTTTCCAACTCAGGGCATAGAACTGGCTATGGCCGGCGAGGGTTCCGTCAGGGGCACGCTGAACGCCATCGACGCCATCGCCGACGAGCAGGGTTCAGCCGATCCGCACAGCGCAGTGGTGTGGATTCGCCAACGGATCGCCTTCCTCGAAGAACAGATCCGCAAGGGCTAATTCGTGTCAGGGTTTAGCCCAGGCTTGGCTGCACCTG
>RCMY010002652.1_pt1 | contig 16131 bp, 14 predicted proteins | sample 2041341 | NCBI WGS metagenome assembly RCMY01 (sample SAMN09708234, study PRJNA481090) | Marine sediment metagenome, whole genome shotgun sequencing project. | reverse complement strand
GACTGAGAACAGGCATGTCATGGGCAAATTTCGTGTTTTCGAGGGTCGAAGATCGATGAACGCCCTATTTAGGCGCAATTTTCTGCCGTTTTTTTATCGATATTCCCCACTCTATTTAACAGGGAACGATCAGGGCGGTTATCCAACCCTATGCTCCTTACCGCCGTTGGCTCCCTCCGGTGCCTGTTCCGATCAAATAGAATTCCTTTTGCCGGCCGTCGATATATTGCACAGCATTGCCATCGAAAAACGCATCCTCTTCTGTCTTGAAGGATATTTTCTGCTGGTCCCATTCGGGCACCGGCATCGTGGCGCTGAGCTCAATTGACCACGCCGTGTTGGGGTAGACGATATATTCTCCGCGAGGACCAGGGTTCTGATCGTCCCAGAAACCGATAGCAGTGCCTGCCCCATGGCCGTGGTAGCCAATCGGGTGCGAATAAATGCTAGGCTCCAGCCCTTGGGCGATAGCTTTGTCACGGGCACGGGTGAGAATATCGTTACCGCTGTCGCCCGCCCTGAATGACGAAGTGAGTGCATCTTGCACACGGTTGCTGGCAGCAAGACCATCGCGCAAGCCTTTCGGCGCCTGCGTCTCGCCGTCGCGCAATACATATGCGTTTTGCTGGGTGTCGGTGTTCAACCGCAGATATGTAATCCCGAAATCTGTCCAGAGCATATCGCCTTGCTCGATGACCGTATCACCGTCCAGTTGATCATTCACTCCCTGACGGCTGATAGCTACTGATGGATGGAACCAGGTTTCTACCCCAAGTTCTGCAATTCTCTCGCGAAACCACCAGGCCACGTCGTCCGTCGTAGTAATACCCGGTGTTATCACCTTATCGGAGAGCCCTTCGCCAATAATCGCGTGAGCCAGCGCCACGATCTCCGGATAGCGTACCATTTCCGCAGGCGTTCGCGTTTCGAGCCAGCGTACCGCCAAGACTTCATCGCGGATGACCCGTGACTCGAGCGCAGCAGGTAAAGCTGCCATCATCTCCTCATAGGCGCTTAACGTCATGCCATCGGCATATGCGGTGAGTTTCGATGAATTGATCGCGATCTTTCGCGGATTGCGTTCGGCGATGATTTCAGCGAGCCGGACCCATTGGTCAGGCTGCGTTTCCGGCGTCCAGGAAGCCTTGAACATATCACCTAGGCCATAGCGACTGACCGTGAGCCGTTCGACCGGCTTGCCCTCGCCGGGATCGAAAAACACCAGAATTGTACGGCGCCGTGCCGAGAAACTTTCGGCATCAAGCATCGACGCGACCACCGGCTCCTCGAAATTCTCCCGCGCCACAAGGATCCACATATCAACGCCCTGTTCACGCATTATCATGGGCAGAATCGTGTCCAGACGCTCTTGCAGCACATTATTCAGAAGATCTGCACGATCGCGAAGCGGCAGCACCGTCGGATAAGCGGTCCTCTCAGCGCCATCCCCCGCGGCGGCTGGCATAGCGGGCGTCGACAGCAACGTTATCGAAAACAGTATTCTCAGGGTTGCACCAATAAATTTATCCGATCTTGAAAGCCCAAGAAACATAGATAGTTTTTCGCTTCGCAGCGTGTCGCATTTACCCGTCACCATCTAATCACCTTATTGAAAGAGCTGATATTCGCACTTAGTTCCTGTTCGCTTCCTTGTGCGGCAAAGATTGCCGATCGTCTAGCCGCTGTTGTACGATCAAATTTTACCTGAATTTAAGCACTGATTTGATCCAAGAGTGTTCCAATGTCTATTTTCCGGCTATTTGGTTTGAGCCTGATATTGAAGGTGGTCCAAACAATAGTCACGGGCGCTTTGGCTCAATCAGCCCGCGCCATAACAGGCACGCGGCGTCTGGACGAAGTCATGGTGCCATTATTCGGTAAAGAGAAGGAGCATATGTGCTGATCGGATTATTTGCAGCTGTTTCGGCAGCATTGGCAGTTGCCGCGGGTGCTTTCGGGGCACATGCTGCACCAGGACAACAAGAAGCGCAATGGTTGCGAACCGGCGGGCTGTACCAATTGATCCATGCCGTTGCCGCACTGGCGATAATGGGTGTCGCTCGAGGTCCAGCGATCTTGCTTCTTATCGGCTCTGCCGTTTTCGCCCTTACATTATATGCGATGGCGTTTGGCGCACCGCGATGGCTAGGCGCGGTAACGCCCATTGGCGGCACCTTGCTCATTGGCGGATGGCTATGGGCTGGTTGGATATATTATCGAAGTTAGGATTTCCATCCGATGTCAGAATGATGCAATTTTTAAGTTCACTAACACTGGCCAACCTGAAGCTAATCCTAAAGCAGCTATAAAACAATCTGCCCGACAATCGTTAGCGCGCAAAATTCTGTACCGAGTATTGGCACGATATTCCAAATATCTGGCATGTTGTCGGGCTGCCTCTTGCTTTCAAGGCGACAGAGCGATGCGTCAATCGCCGTAAAAACAAGTAGTTTGGCGCCGCTGGTTCCACTCGCCAGCGTCTTGAGGGGCAAGAACATTGCCAGCCCGAGAACAATAGCACCGCTCGCTAAGGTAGCGACCATCGGAGTGCTTGTGCGATCGTTAACCTTCTCCATCACCTTGGGCATCCAGCTACGACCGTCGCGCGCCATCTTCATCATTATCCGGCTGGCAGCCGCGTGTCCGTCGTCAGAACATTTGGCACAGATGGCTGCGTAAATTAGCGGAGCATCGGCCTCGTCTTGTTGGTTGATTGTAGGCTCAATCGGCTCGGCATGATGCCGGATTGGATGCTGCGTCTGCGGATTATGTTGTCCGCGGGACTGGGAATGACAAGGCTCGCCTTGCCGGCGCTTTAAGCCAGAACCATTTTTGCGAGCGCCGTTCCGGACAGCCACGCACATTCAACTCTCGGTCCGATAAGCCAGTCCCCGCAAACGCCGATCTTCATATCGCTATTGTAGAGTGCGCTGTGACTGGTTTTACCTGAACGGGCATAGCGCCATCGCTGAGCGGACGCGACCAACGGGACGGGGAGAGAAAATCCCAGCAGGTCGGCAAAGCGACCGGACAACGCCGTCACAACCTGCTCCTGACTATCTTCCAGATGTTCGATCGACCAATCCGGCGAGGCTTGAACGACCCAACTTTCTGGTCCGATACGACCGGGTTTATCCGAATTGCGCGCCGCCCAGCCAATGACGGCATCGCCGCGAAACGTTACCCTGTCTGTTTTTATTGGGTCGGCAAAGGCGAGCATCAAGGTCCAGCACGGAGCAGTAATTGTGCGGTCGGCCAGTATTTGAAAATCGGTTTCCCACGGCTTCAGCAACGGTGCCGTCTGCTCCGCCGGTATCGCCAACAAAACGGCGTCAAATAGTGGCTCGATGATATGGTCCTCGCTCTTCAAGCGCCAGCCATCCTCCTGTTTCAACAACTCGTCTATGCGCACGGACCATGCGACATCATGGCGCGCCGCGAGCGCCTTTAGCGGCGCGTTCATGGTGGGCATCCCAACCCAAGCTTTCGGACCTGCAGCAGTCCAAAGCGCCACTGCACCGGACTCCTGCCATTGCTTTACCACGGTCTGAAAGGCTGGATCGCGGGCGGTGAAATATTGGGCCCCATGGTCAAAGCTGGCTTGGCCAGCGGCGGTGTCCATCCGCCGTGTGGACATGCGACCTCCTGGTCCCCGGGCCTTGTCAAACAGGCAAACCTCATGTCCGGCAGAGACCAGAAGATCCGCACAGGCGAGCCCGGAAAGACCTGAACCAACAATAGCAATTTTCATAATATAGGCCTTTCAGACGTATCGTATCGCTTGGAATATCTACGCATAGACGACTGGAGTTCGCAATATGTCCCAATGGACGAGTAGGAAAATATGAACAAGATCACAGTCTGGTATGATGGCGCTTGCCCCTTATGTCTTCGGGAGATCGCATTGTGTCGGCGGCTCGACAAGAAGCATGCCATCCAGTTTGTCGATCTGACATCGCCCGATATATCCTGCCCTCTCAATCGCGAATTCATGCTCGACCGCTTTCACGCCCGGGAGAATGAAGTCCTGCTATCGGGTGCGGCTGCTTTTGCAGCGATGTGGCGAGCAATACCCCTTTTTCGTCCGCTGGGCATTGCGGCTCGGTTCCCAGGGGTTTTACCGATTCTCGAATCTGTCTATCGGCTATTCTTGCGCTTCCGTCCGCGCCTGCAACGCTATGCCCGAGGGAGGCTGAAGACGTGAGGCCTCAGCCAGATCCAATCGGACCGGGACAGGAGAGCGTCTGGAACTACCCCCGCCCGGCGGTCGCCGAGCCGTGTCCCGCGCGGATCACGATAGAACATGGAGGACGGATTGTGGCTGACACGCGCAGCAGCGTGCGCACTCTCGAGACCAGCCATCCGCCCACTTATTATATCCCGCCATCCGATATTGGCTCCGGCCTGCTGCGAAGGGCCGAAGAAAGCTCCTATTGCGAGTGGAAGGGCGCCGCAGTCTATTGGGATATGGTGATCGGCAAAACCATCTTGCCGCGCATTGCATGGAGCTATCCTAGCCCCAGCGCGGATTTTTCGATTCTGCGAGACCATATAGCCTTTTACGCCGGGCCTCTTGACCAGTGTCGTGTCGACGGTGAAATCGTGACTCCCCAACCGGGGGATTTTTACGGCGGCTGGATAACCGGCAAACTGGCTGGCCCGTTCAAAGGCGTGCCAGGAAGCCGGGGGTGGTAAAGACATGACGGATAGCAGCAGAAAACAACAAAATCGTGCGGTTCCGCGAGGAAGATTATCCCGTCTTGGTCAATTCGGGCGTTTGGCCAGTGGTGTCGCAGGCGGTATGATTGCCGAAGGCGCCCGGAGATTGGCCGACGGGGAACGTCCCGCTATGCGCGATATGATGCTCACGCCCGGCAATGTGGCCAGAGTCGCAGACCGGCTGTCGCATTTGCGCGGAGCTGCGATGAAACTCGGCCAGATGATCTCGATGGATGCCGGAGATATGCTTCCCCCGGAACTGGCCGACATCATGGCGCGGCTGCGCGATAACGCCCACCGGATGCCGCCACGGCAATTGCAGCAGGTTCTGGCTCAGCAGTGGGGGCAGGACTGGCGCAAGCGCTTTGCCCGATTTGGCGCAACACCCATTGCGGCCGCATCCATTGGTCAGGTCCACAGGGCAATGACGCCGGACGGTCGGGACCTTGCGATTAAGGTTCAATATCCCGGTGTGAGGGAAAGCATTGATGCCGACGTCGACAATGTCGCGACGTTATTGCGGGTTTCAAATCTGCTGCCGCGCGAATTGGACATCGCACCGCTACTGGCGGAGGCCAAGAAACAGCTTCGCGAGGAAGCCGATTATGTCCGGGAAGGTCGATATCTTACCGTGTTTGGAGAATTGCTGATCGATTCACCCGATTATGTCATTCCCGTTGTTGATGATGAATTTACCACGGATCAGGTGCTGGCGATGAGCTTTGTCGAGGGCAAGGCGATAGAGACGCTTGTGGACGCGCCGCAGGAGATCCGAGACGCAGCCATGCATTTGTTGTTCAAGCTGGTTATGCGGGAATTGTTTGAATTCGGGATCGTCCAGTCGGACCCCAATTTCGCCAATTACCGCTATCAGCCAGAAACGCGCCAGCTGGTGCTGCTCGACTTTGGCGCGACCAGAAAGGTCGATGTGAAAATAGCCGACGGATATCGCAGACTGATAACCGCCGCCCTCAATGGTGATCGCGATACGGTGCGTGAGGCAGCGGTGGCAACCGGCTTTGTCGGCGAGGCAGCAGTCACCCGGCACCGAGACCGGATTGACGAGATGATCGATGTCATCGTCAGAGAATTAAATCGGCCCGGCATGTTTGATTTTGGAGACCGGGGGTTCGTTGCCATATTGCGCGATCAGGGCATGGATGTGGCAGCTGACCGGGCAGCTTGGCATATCCCGCCCACCGATCTGCTATTTGTTCAGCGCAAAATCAGCGGCATGGCGTTACTCGCGGCTCGTTTGAAAGTCAGGATAGATATTCGAGCTCTGGTAGCAGAACATTTTGCCATCGACGCACCCGGCGGTTTGGTCTCGGAAAACTGAGCCATGCCAAAGATGCGAAAGAAAACCGACTTGCCGACGAAAATATGTGAAGCGTGCCAGCGACCATTTACATGGCGGAAAAAATGGGCGCGTGACTGGGAAGATGTTCTTTATTGTTCGGATGAGTGCCGGCGGAAACGTTAGCCCAGATTGTTCAAAAATCGCCGCGCATCCGCATCGATTTGCGCCTTCTTGTCGTCGCTGAACTTTCCATAGCTGCTGACCATCATCGCCATGCGCGGATTGCTCCGGAAACGCTCTGCATGTCGCCCGATAAAATCCCAGTAGAGATAGTTGAACGGGCAGGCGTCCTTGCCTTCCTTCTTGCTCACTGAGTAGCTGCAGTTTTTGCAATAATCGCTCATCCTGTTGATATAGGATCCGCTGGATGCATAGGGTTTGGAGGCAAGCAGGCCGCCATCGCCAAACTGGCTCATACCCAGGGTGTTCGGCAGCTCGACCCATTCGAACGCATCGGCATAGACGGAGAGATACCAGATATGCAATTGCTTCGGGTCGATGCCCGCAATCAATGCAAAATTGCCCGTGACCATCAGCCGCTGGATATGATGGGCATAAGCTTCATCACGGGTCTGGGTGATGCAGGCTTTCATACAGGCCATATCGGTTTCGCCAGACCAGTAGAATCCGGGAAGATCACGGTCGGCACCTAGCGCGTTATTTTCTTCATATCCCGGCATCTCGCGCCAATAGATACCGCGCACATATTCTCGCCAACCAATGATCTGACGAATGAAACCTTCTGCTGCGTTCAAAGGTGCCCGGCCGTTACGATATTCATCCTCGACGCGGCGGCAGACCGCAAGCGGGTCAAGCAGTCCGACATTCAGGTAGATCGAAATCAACGCGTGAAAGAGAAATTTCTGATCTGTCAGCATGGCGTCCTGATAGTCGCCAAAACAAGGAAGTGCGCGGTCGATGAACGCATCGACAACCTTTTCGGCATCGGCGCGCGTTGCGCCGAACCAATAGTTTTCCAGAGTTCCGAAGTTATCGGGGAAGCGATCATGGACAAGCGCCAGAACTTCCCGTGTTATTTCATCCGGTTCGAAACGCAGCGGCTGTGGCATGGAAGCATCCTCTTTCGCCGGTTTTCGATTTTCGCTGTCATAGTTCCACGAACCGCCTTCCGGCTCGTCGCCATCCATCAGCAGTCTGGTACTTTTGCGCATATCTCGATAGAAATTCTCCATGCGCAAAGTCTTGCGGCCCTTCGCCCATTTGGCGAATGTCGAGTGGTCGCAAATAAAGCGGTTATCGGGGTGGATGGTAACCGGAACGCCGAAAGCCTGTTTCCAGTCTTCAATCATCTCCACCACGCGATATTCCGACGCCTCGGTAATATCCACGGCCGTGGCTTTATGGCGAGAGATGGCGCGCTTCACCTCGCCGGTGAAATTTCCTGAATTGCCTTCATCGTCGAGCGCCACATAGTCAACCACCCAACCTTGGTCCCGCAGCTCTTCAGCATAGTGGCGCATCGCGGAAAAGATGAAGGCGATTTTCTTGGGATGATGAGGCACGTAACTAGCTTCATCCATCACCTCCATCATCAAAATGACAGAATTCTCCTGGTCAGCCTCGGTCAATGTCGGCAGACTCGGTGAAAGCTGGTCTCCCAGCACGGGTATAAGGACGGTCATGATTCCGACAATAAGCAGCTAATGACCCGACCAACAATGCGTTACAAAGTACAGCCGCCTTTTCCGACTCCTTGGACGACACGATATCCCCAATTGTTCCGCTGGGTTTTTGATGTGGTGAATTTGGTGAAGATCCGGTTCTCACCCAACTTTCTGACGAGTTTACTGAAGTTTAATGGCCGCTTTCGGGGTGATCTCAATTGATCGACGGCAATTGGGCCGGTTGTGGACTGTCCGCTATTGGATGCCTGGCGGTGGAAAGCGGACCTTCGGCTAACGCTCCATTTACTATCATTTATCGGATCATTTCCTGCGCCCAAAAACTGTCATTGTCCGATCCAATGCCGCAGAGCTTGCGCCACAGATTAAGATTGCCCACACACAGTAATAGGGTTATTACCCTAAATTATGGAGAGTCGCAGTAGCGATAAAGAGGAGAAGGTACATGGCAACGACGCTGGCACCGGAAAAAACAGCAATAGACCCAATCGACGTTTCGCTTGCGGAACTATACGCCGAAGACAGATGGCAGGAACCGTTCCGCAAATTGCGCGCCGAAGCGCCCATTCAATATGTGTCGGAATCCAAATTTGGGTCTTACTGGTCGGTATCGACCTACAAGCCGATTGTCCATGTTGAGGCATTGCCGAAGATATTCTCTTCCTCCTTTGAATATGGAGGGATATCGATAGCCTTTTACCCGGACAAATTATTGCCGGATGAATTCCGTCAGCCACAATTTATCGCGATGGACCCACCGCAGCATACCGCGCAGCGACGCACGATTGCTCCCGCATTCGGGCCTAGCGAGGTCAAAGCGATGCAGGCCGAAGTGCGCGAACGCACCGCTGCTGTTCTCGATTCCCTGCCCATTGGCGAAGAGTTTGACTGGGTGGAGAAAGTTTCCATCGAATTGACCACCGGTATGCTCGCAAAGCTGTTCGATTTCCCGTGGGAGGAACGCGACAAGCTGACTTACTGGTCCAACATGCTCGGTGATGTTGAACTGGTTCATCAGGAAGGAGGGATTGCCCGGCGTAATGTAATTGCGATGGAAATGGCGGGTGCTTTTGCCGAGTTATGGCAGAAAAAGGCCGCTGGTGAACCGGGCAAAGACCTGATCTCGGTAATGATGCAATCAGACGCCATGAGCGAGATGAGTCAGGAAGAATTTATCGGCAATCTGATCTTGCTGATCGTCGGCGGCAATGACACGACGCGAAATTCTATGAGCGCTTATGCTTACGGTTTGAGCCAGTTTCCTCAAGAACGCGCCAAGCTGGAAGCTGATCCGTCGCTGATCCCCAATGCCGTCGCGGAACTGATCCGCTGGCAGACGCCGCTTGCCCATATGCGCCGCACCGTGATGGAAGATACCGAGCTGGATGGTGTCCAGATGAAAAAGGGTGACAAGGTCGTTCTCTGGTACATCTCCGCCAATCGAGACGAAAGCGTGTTTGACGACCCCGATAGCATCCGCGTTGATCGTGAAAATGCGCGGCGGCATCTCGCATTTGGTTATGGCATCCACCGCTGCGTTGGTGCGCGGGTGGCCGAGTTGCAACTGTATGTCCTGCTTGAAGAAATGGCTAAACGACGGTTGCGGGTGAATGTACTTGCAGAACCCGAGCGGGTGCCAGCCTGTTTCGTCCACGGCTACAAGAAAATGATGGTCAAGCTGGAGAATTACTAAATTGAAAACCCGCGACAGGATCGTCCTGGAAACACGGCGGCTCTACAACCAGCGCGGCTATGGCAATGTTTCCAGCGCGACTATGGCCGAGCATCTTGGCATTGCCGAGGGCAATCTCTGGTATCACTTCAAGACCAAGCGCGCGATTTTGCACGCGATTAGCGAGCAATTTGCGCGGGATATAGAAAAGCGCCTGTCGCTGCTTCCTGCGGCGGATGGTGATATTGTCGATGAATATGCCGCGTTGTTGCAAGCGATTATTGACGAGTTTCGCGAATATCGTTTCCTGTACCGCGATCAGGCCGATTATGGAGAGCATGATGAAATCGTCGGTCAGGGTGTACGCGGATGGACCGAGCGTACCCACCGGCAGTTTCAATCTTACCTTAGGCATTTTGTCGAGGCAGATTTGCTCGACTGGCCGGAGGAACGACTTGCGGACCTCGCAATCAACGCAACCATCATTCTACGCTACGGCCTCGAATTTTATCGCGAAATGGGTGATCCGATTGAAGAGGGTGGCGGCGCAATCCGCAATACATTGTTGCGGCACCTGACCCTGTTCGAATATCGGCTGATGCCCGACGCGGCAATGCGCTTAAGGCATTCGATTGACCGGATGGAAAATGCTGAAGAAACTCCTGGTAAAGTTCTGGAATAACTAAGCTTGCATTGCGCGCATCAAGAAGTATTTCACCGCCCTTCAAGCGGTGCGGAGCGTCTCCTTGATCATCTTGAGCGGCTTCCAATGCGCGACCCAATGCCGGGTAAGCAAGCGACCCTGTCCTGAAACGGTAATACGAAATCACCTTACTACTTCAGGACAGGTGTTGAGTTCGTTATCAGTCAAAAGCCGACTGTCCGCTATTGACTCAGAAAGGAGCGAAGATGTGAACAGAAGCCTAATCCGTCACAATCAATGAAGGAGACTCAAAAAAGTCTATGGCTACACCGTTTGCTACAGAGCAGTTGTATATCATACATATAAATCAACGGTTTAGAAAAGTGGTGCGCGACGCAGTCTGGAGCGAACGGGTCTCAGCTGATTTTCCCTGTTAAGCAGGGAAATAACAGGGAAAAAATATGCAATTTTGGAGTATTTCAACACCAAATGCTTGTCTGTGTCTGGCTATTTCTGCGGGCTTCAGGCCTAAATTCCCTACTCCAGTTAACAGGGATTTTAATATGTCTAACAGGGAAACTCTTATCGATAAGAGGGACTTTGGGTGTAAACCACTGGACGCATCCACCATCTGAATGTTTCAGCGACGAGACCTACCAAGGTCTCTCTCTAATACGAATGATATTCTTTTTCCGACCATTTGGTGCTCGTTCCTCCAGCAACATTTTCCAATTGGTTATCTGCCATCTGATAAACTGGGACAGGCTATCGACCTGGTCATCATGGCGGCCATCGGGAAATGCACGAAGTTCAGAGCATAATGTATCGAGCCACGGCGCATCTTCGGGAAGCAGGATATGGCCGGATTCAATTTCGCCCAGACAGCCGTTGACACGTTCCACCTTGTCCCCTCTCGGCGAGATCATTATGGGTCTGAATGGACCCTGAGCTCGGAACTCCTGATAAAGCGACTTACCGCTATTGGCATCCTCGATCAGCACCTTCTCCGGTTTCCACTCCCGTTGAAGCTGGATAACCTTCGATTTAAGTTTCGGGTACTCAAGGCGAGCACGATAGACATCAAGCAGGTACCATTTTTTGTCCTTGAAACCCCAGGTCGTGCATACTGACCAGTCGCTTTGGGGTGTGTCGGTGACTGCCGTATCCCAGCTTTGCACAACCATGTGATAAGAGCTGCGGTCCTGTGCCGTCTCATAGCGCTTGAACCATTCGAGACGAATCATGTTGCCTTCGGGCGTGACCGGGTTTTGCTGATATTGTGCTGAGAAGACCTGCGGCCCCTTGGTAAGCCGCTCCATCTCCAGCAATTGACGGGACTGGCGCTGCGGGTCCAGAAGTTCACCCACCTTGCGGTGCCAATGACGCCCCCAACCGAGAGCGATCACTTCATCCTTTTCAGCAATTGCCGGCAACGACAGAGTTTCAAACCCCTTTTCCTTCAAATATGCGGGCAGATCATTTTCGTGCAGCCGCTGCTGGATCGAGATAATGACACCTTTGTTTGGATTGTTGAGGCGCGTGGAGATCGTGCTGTCATACCAGTTGAACAGTTTTTGCCGTTCCGCTTCGCTTCTTGCATCTTCTGCCTTCATGCAATCGTCCAGGATAATGACATCAGCCCCGAACCCGGTGACCGTTCCGCCGACGGACACCGCCCTTCGGCTGCCACCCCTGGTTGTTTTCATATCGAGAAGCCGATCACCGTCCTTTGCAATGCGCATCGCCGGAAACAGGTGCTTATACCATCGGCTCGTAATGAGACGCCTGAACTGGTCCGAATGCTGGCGTGACAATCCTTCGCTATAGCAAGCTATCATTATCGCTTTTGATGGATGATTACCCAAGAGCCAGGCAGGAAATGCAACGCTTGCAATAATGGATTTGAGATGCCGCGGCGGCACCTCGATAATGTGACGCCCGCCGCCTCCAGCCAGCTGGTTTTCAAACAACCAGCAGATTGCCTTAAGATATTCGGCCGGATTGAGAGGGGGTTCATCCGGATGGAGGAACTCAAAAACCTTGATCACAAAGGCCATAAAACTGGTGCGGGCAAGGGCAGCTATCGCTTTTTTTTCACTGATCTGCATTTTGGCCTCCTGCGGAATTTTCGGCTGCATTCTGCTGGAGAAACAGGTTCAGTACTGCACGATCCGAGGCAGTGATGTTTTCTTCTGTCCCCTGCGCGACCGAGGTCGCCATTTGATCAGCTAGAGCCTCTCCGTAAAGGTTAAGCAAGATCTTGAATGCCTTGTCATCGCCCCGGCTCGCTTTTTCCATTTGTTTGTGAAGTAGTGCCTCCATCTTGCTCATCTTGCGAACACCATTTTGCGTTTTGACCGGAATACGTTCGGCAAGAAGACCGAGAACGAGGCTCTTGGGGCTTTTTGTACGTTTGGGCCGACCTTTGGGATTACCTGATTGACCGCGTTTAAATTGGCCTGACTTGGGCGGTTTTCGATATCCTACGTCATCGCCCGGAGATCCCTCACCAGCATCTGAATGTGCCGGTTCGTCATGGGTTGGAGAACCGATATCCTTTGCGGTGGCATCCCCTGAATGCGGGGAAGTTGATTTCTGGTGAACGTCATTGGGCTTGATGCGTCTGATTGGCATATCTGCCTCCATCGTAAATTTTGAGAAAATTGCGCCGCGCCGGAAGACGCGGCGCTGAGTAATGTGGTTATTCGGCAGCCTGCAGCGAAGGCGGGCAATCCAGACTTCGTCTGGCCGCGACGGATTCAAACGTATCGCCACTATCTTCAAGGATCGCCTGAAGGCCCGTCATCTTCTGCCAGCGCCGAATGGAAACATCGACATAGGCTGGATCAATCTCGATCCCTGCTGCTCGCCTTCCGGTACGTTCCGCTGCAAGTATAGTTGTGCCCGAGCCCATGAAGGCATCCAGCACCAGATCACCATGATTGGTCACATCCCTGATATAGTCCGCAACGAGCGCAGTGGGTTTGACGGTGGGATGGTCGGCGAGATCAGCATCGCGGTTGCTGCCAAAGCTATTGGCGCCAGCATAGTCCCAGACATTAGTACGATACCTGCCAAATTTGCCGAGCTGCACATTATTGATATGCGGCTCCTTGCCTTTTTTGGCAATTACGACGAGTTCGTGTTGCGAGCGGTAAAGTGATCCCATACCGCCATTAGACTTTTTCCAGACGCACAGGTTAAGCGGGTGAAGGCCTGCAGACCGAACCGCAGATTGCAGTTCGAATAGATGACGCCAGTCCATGCAAACCGCCAGCACTGCCCCATCCTTCATATGTGGAATCATGGCTTCCAGATATTGCCGGTTGAAGGAGATAAACTCGTCTTCGCTCATCTCGCCGGAGGCCATGGCAAATTCACGGTGTTTGTGTTTACCGAGCCCCGAAACATGGCCGTCAATTTTCACATTGTATGGTGGGTCAGTGAATGCTGCTACGCCATGGTCATCACCGAGCAAAATTTCCCAGTTGAGCGGATCCAGACACGACCCGCATAGCAAGCGGTGATCTCCAAGCTTCCAAACGTCACCCGGCATTGAAATAGGTTGTCGGGCCAGCTCAGGGATTGTGTCAGCGGGGTCTGGCTCATCACAGACGTCCGCATTAGCAAACTCGACTTGCATCGTATCGATTTCAGCGGTCGCAAATCCGGTAAGCTCGATAGAAAATTCTGATGCATCCATGATCGCTTCAAACTCGATGAGCAGCGCTGCCCGGCTCCATTCGCCCATCTCGGCCAGTTTGTTGTCTGCAATGCGATAGGCCCGTTTTTCTGTTTCGGTCAGATGGCTGATCATGACAACCGGCACTTCATCCAGACCTGACTTAAGCGCAGCCTGGAGGCGCGCTTCGCCTGAGATTATTACATAGTTTTCGTCGACGAGAATCGGATTGAGAATTCCGAATTGCTCCATAGAAGCGGCGATACGTTCAATTTGTGCATCACTGTGTTCCCGAGGATTATTCTCACGGCGTTTAATCTCGCCCGGGTGAATATAATGGTATTCACCTAGTCGGTCAGCTTTCTGGTTATGTTTCGAATCAAAAATCGCAGCGGTTTGCTGATGTGTAGGTTTCGATTTCATCTGACTTCTCTTTCGATTGTGAACCGAGAAGCGAGAAATTGCGCAGAATTTTTAACAGCGAACTTTCGCAGAACTCTCGGTTCTAGCTAAAATTTCGACTGCTGCTTCGCTACTTCAATTAAGAAGTGCTATTCTGCTGTCTGTGATGCTGATCCACTATGGATCGGGAATATGGATAACTGGCACGCTAAGGCCTGTCAAGGCAATCTTAATTTAAATCATTTTATATCAAATGGTTAAGGGCGACTTTTTTTGTCAATGGTGCCTTAGCTCCAGTATCGTTGCAGAGCCTGTGGTTGACGAGTGCTCGATCCGTCGACGATGGAATTGTTTGGGTCGGATCATCGCAACATCAAAATACTATGGCAAGAGTCCGGACAATTTTCTTCTGCATTTCAAAAACGCCATCAGAGCATGGGTCGGGGAGGCATATAATCTACTTATCAAATATGATGTGATCACTCTAAGTTCTGATACAAAGTGTTGAATGTTGATTGTAGAGCTTCGAAAATCCCCTGTTATCTGGACGATGACTTCTATGTACGCACCAACCCCGCAACCGACAAGCTTACCGGTCCGAAAATTATTGCGTATGTGAAGTCGGGATTTCCTTAATTATCGAGAAAATTCTAATCCTCGATTTGATAATTCGGGCGACTGTCCTTAGGCTAAAGATGACGCCACGCGAATTTACTGAGAACACACGCAATGAGCCTAATTGACAACTGCCTCAGATTAAATTTAGTTCTGTTAGCCGCCCTTTGTTTGGTGGGGCCGGCCGCTGCGCAATATCGCTTGCCCGAGCAACAACAAGCTGCGTCCACAGATATCCGCTATGAAGAACTCCTAGCGGCAACCGAGAAGATTCGCGGCGAAGCAAATGCGGTTTTCGATTCGAGCCCGGCAGATCAATCTAGATTGTTGGTTGAATATGTCCGCTCTGCATACGGAACAGACAGTATTCTGTATCTGAAGGAATTAGAAGCTCATGCACGAGACCTTGGTGGCTCGACCGAGGCGCGCCTGCTTTATCCAGAAATCATCGCGTTGTCGGAAGCCCGTTACGGAAAGGACTCCTATGAATATGGTCTCGCGCATTTAGGTTATGCTCGCGCGTTGGCCGTGACCGGCTACCGACAGGAATCTGCAGCTGCACGGCTTATCGGGTTCGAAGCGCAGCTTTCAGATGTGCTGAATTGCGGCAGGTTGAGCGCAACGATGATTATGGGCTGCGTGCAAAACGAACCGATCTTTGCCAGTGATATTACCTCCACTGCCGCTGCTCTTCAAAGTGCCGGTCGGGGCGCAGAAGTACCGGCATTACTTGACCGCGTTAGCTCGGCTCTCGAAGAAAAATGGTCAGAATGTGATGGGCCTGGATGGCAGTTCGATTGTGATGATGTTCCTGAGTATCGCGAAGCTGTGGATGGGGCCGCGGCGAGCTATTACGCTGGCTTTGGTCCCGAACAGAATGTTCTGCCGATCCGGTTGCGGATATTCGAAGCGCAGACTGCACGATTCGAGCCGTGTCTGCGTGAAGACGGCGGCTATTGTTCCAATTTCCGTATGCGGTCTGCATGGCGCGATCTGGACCGGGCGCTGGGGAAGAAGGAGCTAAGCGCAGAACGCTTGGGCGCACTGGAAACGATGCTGCGCCTGACGATGGGCGAGTCCGGATGGATCCGATATGGCATCGAACCTGGCGCCGATCCGCGCCGTGAGGAAGCTCAGGAAATCGAAGCAATTACGGAAGGACTCAAACAATATTCCGAACTCGCAATGCAAACTGACAATTTTGAACGGGCGCGAATATTTTTAACGGAGCAAGGGGTGGGAAGTGCCTTGGACCAAGTTACCACTCAAGCTTCGCTTGAGACGCGTCTCGCCGAATTGAACAACGAACGCGAAGAGCTCGATAAAGATAGCGGGGGATATCTGGCGAACCTCTCTGTCACACTCGACCTGACAACAGCTGGTTTTGGCGATGGA
>RCMY010002650.1_pt1 | contig 16145 bp, 19 predicted proteins | sample 2041341 | NCBI WGS metagenome assembly RCMY01 (sample SAMN09708234, study PRJNA481090) | Marine sediment metagenome, whole genome shotgun sequencing project. | reverse complement strand
CCATTGCAAAAAGTGGACTACCTTATGATGAACAATTTGTTTCTAAATTAGTTTAAAAAGACTTGTTTTTTAACTCAGTTCTTTGTTGTGCATAGTGCTTTTCACGTTCAGCTTGGTTTTCCGATGTTGCTATTTTGTTCGGATTGAGCGTTGGCAAGCCATACTCTTTTGCAATTTTTGGGGTAGTGTTGGCTGGTACGAATTACAAATGTAAATGGCTTTTAGCGTTGGCTATTCATTTCCTAAATATTCATTTCTATCGTTGCATTTTAGCGGTAATTTAATTTGTTCTTGGTGATTTTAATCATTTTAGAGTTTAATTTTCCATTACTAATTATAGTAGCGATAATAAAACCAGATTCAAATTTATTAAATAGAAAAGTGAGTAATTATAAAATAACCACCCACTTTTCAATCACTATCAATCAAATCAATTTTTTATTCCATATCTATAATGCCAACCACTTCATAAGCGCGAATACCATCTATTTGTACTTTTTCATATAAGATGTTTGCGTATTCGTAATAGGTTTGCCCGTCTATGGTCACTTTTTCGTAATCGTCTGGTAGTTCGTAAACTATGGTGCCAGCTTCTGGATCAACAACCTCGTATTGGTTGTTTATTTGAATATAAAATATGCCGTCTGCATTATAATAATTATGATTATTAAAACGTACACTTCTATAGTTTGAAGGCAATACATTTATTCTAAACCCAACTTTTGGTGCAATAACAATGTAACGTCCTCGAGATTGCGTGTAATATCTGTTATTTGCATAATAGTAATTCTGATCTTTGTATTTTACAACCGTTTTCTTAGGAAGTGACCTTACCGAAGTTACTTTTTTAGTGGGTTTTTTATAAGTAACTTTTGTGCTCGACACTCTTCTTGTTGGTGTCGTTGTCGTTTTTTTAACTGGTATGTTTTTTTTAACTGTTGTAGTACTAGTTGTTGTACTACTTCTACGAGATTGTCCTGAAACCTCTGTAGCAAAAGCCATTAAAAATAATGAAGCTAATACTGATGTTTTAATAATTGATTTCATAATTAATGTTTTTAATTTAACTTATTTAATACTTAGACTATTCATTGTATTAATCGTTTAATTGTATTTCAACTTTTAAGCCAAAAAATACGATAATCGATAGATTGATATTTTTTATCGACGTTTGTGCTAATTTTATATACTTCGTATGTTTTTTTTAGTTTAAAGATTAAAAAAAAAAGAGAAATACCAATAAGTATTTCCCTTTTCTATTACAAAGTGCTTTATTATTTTAATAAACCAAGTAAACCTTGTAATTCAGTTAAGTTTAAGCTTGAATTATTATCTGTATCTAATACATTAAAATTATCGGCAACAGAACCAATGGCTTCCGTAGAGCTAATTGATTCATCATTATTTGTATCTAACAAACCAAATAGTGTTGTAATTTGTTGTACTGTAGAATTAGAGCTTAAAGAACTCAATAATGTTGCAGCATCCGAAATGCTAGATGTATTCACATTCTTTACGCTGTTGCAGCTAGACATGGTTACAATTACCATTAATAATAGTGTTACTTTTTTCATAATATATGTATTTGTGATTAATGTTGGTGCAAATGTATTTTAGCCAATCAACATTAAAAAAGCTAATAGACAAACACAGCATATTTACCTCTCAATTCAATAAATTTATAGACGAAGACTAACTGATTTATATTACAAAGAATTTTTATTGATAAATTCTAAAAACCTAGGCTTGTATTGCTCCGAAACCGTAATACGCTGTTTATTAATAATAATTTGGCTACGCTCAATAGTTTCAACATTTTTTAACGATACAATAAATGAACGATGCACACGCATAAATTGGCTTTCAGGAAGTTCCTCTTCTAAAGACTTCAAGCTCATTAATGTTAGAATGGGTTTTGGATTATCTTTCAACCATATTTTTATATAATCTTTTAAACCTTCAAAATATAATACGTCAGCTAGTTTAATTCTCAACTGTTTGTACTCGGATTTTACAAAAAGAAATTCTTTTTCATCCAAAAGTACAGTTTTCTGTTTGCCTTTTAACAACGTAAACCAAGCACTTGCTTTGTTGGCTGCTGCTAAAAACTCTGCATAATCAAATGGTTTTAATAGATAGTCTAAGGCATCAACTTTAAAGCCTTCCAAGGCATATTGGTCGAAGGCTGTTGTAAAAATAATACGTGTATCTTTAGGTAGCATTTTGGAAAACTCAATACCTGTAAGATCTGGCATTTGTATGTCTAAAAAGAGTAAGTCTACAGGATTTGTTTTTAAAAATTCCATCGCTTCAATGGCACTATTGCATTTATTCTTAAGCTCTAAAAATGGTGTTTTTTCGACATAACTTTCCACTAGATTCAACGCCATTGGCTCATCATCTACAATAACACATGTAATTTTTAAGTTACTCATATTTTAAGCTGTTTCTATTTTTAAATCTATTAAATAACGATTATTCACTATACGCGTATTAAAACTATGTTTATTAGGGTAAAGTAATTCTAATCGTTTTTTTAAATTTTGTAAACCAATTCCAGAACCGCTTTTATCATCAGTTTTTTTAGGAAAGTTGTCATTTTCAATAGTAAATAGAACTGTTTTTTCATCTGAAATCATAGAAATTTTAATATGACTTTCTTTACTTGCGGAAACACCGTGTTTAAATGCGTTTTCTGTCAATGAAATAAACAACAAAGGTGCTATTTGAATACCTGTTTCTTCTATTGGAAAGCTATAACTAACTTCCGTTCTATCCGATACTCTTAACTTCATCAGGTCGATATACTTTTTCATAAAATCGATTTCTTTAGAAAGTGGCAATACATCCATATTGGTTTCATACAACATATAACGCATCAATTTGCTTAAACTATGAATAGATTTTTTTGCCTGCTCTGGCGAAATATCTACCATTGAATATATATTGTTAAGCGAATTAAAAAAGAAATGCGGTTGCAGCTGGTAATGTAAATGTTGTAATTCTGATTCCAACTTAAAATTTGTAGCTTCCTTACGTTCCGCTTCCGCTTTTGTCCATCGTTTAGTGGTTTTTATTGCTATCGAAAAAAGTAATGGTGCTACATAGGAAAGCATTTGTACATAAACAAACATTTTAAAAGGTGGTCCTGTTGCGTCATTATCATTCCCTCGTTTTTTAATAATATCTTGAAAGAAATTGTCTTCTATCTGTAATTTTAAGAATAAGAAAAATGAAATAATCAGCACATTTATGATGATAAATTGGAGCGTTTTATTTGCAAATAAAAATCGGTCTATCAGCACAAAATAATTGAGATAAAATATAATGGCATAAAACGCTAACGGAATCCAAAAATGGGAAATAATCCTATCAATATCTTGCTCTTGACCATAAGACAAGACATACGGAATGCTGAAAAGTGCAATCCAAACAAGCAAATGCGAAAAGAGGGTTATTTTTTTGTTTTTTTCCATTATTAATTTATTCATAACGCAATGCAGTAATAGGGTCTAAAGCTGATGCTTTTCTTGCAGGATACCATCCAAAGAAGATTCCTGTTATAGCACAGACAGCAAAGGAAATTACAATTGAGTACATTGCCACACTTGTAGGCCAATTTAAGAATTTCTCAATAAATACTGTAGAACCGAGTCCTAAAAGTACGCCTAAAGCACCACCTGTTACACTTATTAAAATAGCTTCTATTAAAAACTGCATTAAAATATCCGAGCCTTTACCCCCTACAGCCATTCTTAAACCAATCTCTTTTGTACGTTCTTTTACAGAAACATACATAATATTCATAATGCCAATACCACCAATTAGTAGCGAAATACTTGCTACAGCTACCAAAAGAATAGTCAACATTTCACTGGTAGAACTAAATGTAGAAATAAGCTCTTCCATAGATTGTACACTAAAATCGTCTTGATTTGGATTAGATATTTGATGTTGTACTCTCATAATTTCCGAGACTTCAATTACCGCATTTGGCGCATCGTCTTCACTTACTGCCGAAGCCATAATTTGATTGATATAATCAATTGCTAAAATACGTTTTTGCACTGTTGTATAAGGTGCAATGACCACATCGTCTTGGTCTTGGCCAAAGGTGTTTTCGCCTTTTACTTCTAACACACCAATCACTTTAAATGGGATATTATTAAAACGAATCATCTGTCCGACAGGGTCTTGTCCATCGGGAAATACATTATCAACCACCGTTTGACCAATAAGCGCCACTTTAGAAGCTGATTTTACTTCGGAATCTGTGAACATACTACCACTTTGCAAATCGACTACTTTTATTTTTAGATAATCAGGATTTACGCCATATATACTTGATGGCCAGTTGTTAGAACCGTTTATAATTTGTCCTTTACCAGTCACCAATGGCGTTGAATAGCTTAACAAGGTCGCTTGTGCTTTAATGGCTTCATAATCTTTAAGTGTAAGCGTTTGCATCTCATCTGCACTTGCGCGAACACCACCACTTGAAGCAGATGCTGGTCTGATAGTAATTATATTAGAACCCATACTTGAAATGTTTTCGCGAATACTTTCTTTAGAGCCTTCACCAATAGCCAACATAGCAATTACAGAAGCAACTCCAATGATAACCCCTAACATGGTCAACAATGTTCTTGTTTTATTAAGAACGATGGCTTTAAATGCGATTTTAAATAAATTTAATAGTCTCATAATTAATTGTCTTGTTTAGGTAATTTTGCTAATTCTTCTGTTGCAGAAAGCACCTTTTGGTTTTTGAAATCCTGGATGATGTTTCCATCTTTTAACACAATAGTTCTACTACTAAATGTTGCAATATCAGGCTCGTGCGTTACAAAAGCGATAGTAATACCTTGTTTGTTTAAATCTTGAAAAATGGACATAATTTCGTAATAGCTCACCAGAAGTACACTATATTATACTATTTTATGATATTTTTGGAAATAAAAAAACCTGTAAATTCTTGATTTACAGGTTTATAATGCTTTATGGCATTTTTTCAGAGGAGAAAGAGGGATTATTTCTATTCTTATTAGTAGAAGCTAGTTTCAATTTTCTTAAAATTTTGGGCGTGACCACAATCCCGATAGCTATCGGGAAGGCTTGTAGTTTATCTTGAGCGCAGTCGAAAGGTTACAATTCCTCGCATCTCTCCCGATAACTATCGGAATCGAGCTGTGGGATTTCCACTTTAATCTGCCTGTCGCAGAAAGGTCATTCATACAAATATCCATTTATTAAAAACACATTTTTTTTCCATTCTGACCTAGGTCAGTGTCGCTAATACTTAAGCAAATTAATTTTGTGCCTATAATCTTGACAATAGCATATAAATATGCTTTGTCAATTAAATAATAATATGATGAAAAAATTAAATTCGCAAGAAGTAAAAGAGATCGGCAATAACATTGGTATCATTTTTAATGATATACAATTAGATGAATTCACAAAAGGAGTAAATGTTGAATTTGAACATGGCACAAAATATCCAGAAACCAATATTACTAATAATGATAAAGGCATAACGGGAAAAATAGCTTGGGCGCATTTAAAAGAATTTCCAGATTATTATACACGATTAGAAAAAATGGAAAATGAAGCTGAAGAATATTGGAAAAACAAGGGTTAGACAAATCTAAATCTTTTTACGCACTCTGACCTAGGTCAGTGTATAACTGTTTATAGCTATCTAATTTTGAACTATAAATATTTGAAAAATGATAAACAAAATACAATATTAAAAAAATAAAATTATGGAAACTAAATCAGAATTTTTAAGCACATCAATGGTTAAGTTGCTCAATTATCGTGTAGAATAAGAGGAGTTTTCTTCAAGATTATACCTATCAATGTCCACTTGGTTAGATGACAAGGGATTTGTAGGCGCAGCCAAACTATTTAAACAATACAGCAATGAAGAACTTGTACATGCTGATAAAGCAAAAAACATGCTTTTGGCTAATGGCATAAGACCCATTACACCTGCTTTAAAACAGCCAAAACAAGAATTTCTAAGCCTACTTGATGTTATAATATCAGCATTGGCTCATGAAAAGGAAATTACAAAACAATGCTACGCACTTACCAAAGCAGCACATAATGAAGAAAATTATATGGTGGTCGAACTAGGTTTATGGTATTCTAAAGAACAAGCAGAAGAACTTAGTAAAGTACAATATTTTATATATAGGTTAGAAGCTTTTGGAGAAGAACCAAATATGTTGAGAGAATTAGATGAAGAAATGGGTGAGTTAGCAGAATAATTAAAAAATATAATAAATAATAACATTTAAAAACAAAAAAGATGGCAAACATTATCGTCGTTTCTTTTAAGGAAGAAACAAAAGCTATTGAAGCTTTGCACAAAATTAAAGAACTGGATGCTTATGGAGACATTACACTCTATGAACATATGATGATTCGTAAAAAAGAAAACAATCACTATGAAATATTAAATGACCAAACAGATGGAGAAGGCTGGAGAACACTTACAGGCCTGGCTCTTGGAGGCCTTTTAGGCGCATTGGCTGGACCAATAGGAATTATAGTTGGTCTTTATACAGGTACTTTAGCAGGAGCTATTTGGGACATTACTCGTTTTGATTTTGAAGAAGATTTTATTTCAAAAGTCAATAATAAAATGAAAGCAGGAAACATTGCTTTTGTTGCAGAAGTAGGCGAAGATAGTTCCGTATTTATTGATACTGCTCTTAAACCTTTCAATGCCGAAATTACAAGAAGTGAAGCTGGAGTTGATTATGATGACTTTGTAGATGAACAAGTTGAGGAATTAGAAGAAGAAATCGAAGATGAACGCGAAAAGCTTAAAAAAGCCACAGCAGACGAAAAGGTAAAAATTAAAACCAAAATTGCAAATCTAAAAGCAAAGCGAAAAACCAAAATTGCTGAATTAGAAGCTAAAACAAAATCTTCTTTAGAAGAAATCAAGAAAAAAACCAATGCTAAAATTAACAAGTTAGAAACTCGACTAGAAGGTTATGGAGATACCATTTCTGAATCGATTGCCCAAACAAAAGCAAATAGACTTCAGAAAAGAATTAAAAAACAAAAATCAAAATTGAGCAAACTTAACAGACAGTTAGAGGAAGTTCTTCTTTAATAAATAAAGATGATATAAAAAGGGAAGTTAAAGAAGAACTTTTTTGGAAGACTAGGAGGGGTTTTAGCACTCCGCTTCCTAGTCTGCCATTAAACGATGAAAGGCATCCTAAATTCGATCCTAAAGATAAAAAGCTTAGTGAAGATGATTGGCAGGAAGTAAATCACTGTAAGATACACAACAAAGGACAGTTCAATATTATTTTGAAGCTATTGTACCTCAATTGGTAATGGGTAAAACAGTACTTGTTTCTGCTCACGGAAATTCCATTCGTGTATTAATGACACAGATTTTAAACATGCCTGCTACTGACATTTCAAAGGTTGAAGTACAAACTGGCGCCTTAAATATTTATGATTTTGATAGTACTATGACTTTAAAAGAGCACTATAAATTAGAGATAGAAAATGAAGTCATTTTTTAAAATCAGGACTACAAAAATAAATATTTCATCCTTGATCTTAGTAGTAATTATTACAGGTCTAATAGCAACAAGTTGTAGCTCTGCAGCAAAGAAAGGTCTAAAATTAGCCAAAGAAAATAACAAGGAAACTAATGCGTATTTAGATCAGGCAAGAAAAGATTCTCAAGAAAAAATTAAAGTGACTGCAAAAGTAGATTGGGAAAAATTTAATAATAATGCTCAAACTGAAATTGAAAAAAGAAAAATTCAAATTGAAAAATTAAGAGGAGAAATTTCAGAAATCAGTAAAAAAGAACAACAAAAATTCACGGCAACACTAGATACATTAAAGCAAAAAAATAATAGTCTCAAAAAGAGATTAGCTCAAATTAATAAAAAACTCAAAGCAAATTTGGAACATATTAATGAATCAGATGAAGTCATAAAAACAGCTTTTGAGAGGGCGTTTGTTCGCGATATGAATGAGCTCTTAGCTGGGCTTAGAGATTTTTGGAAATACAAATAATATTAATAAATAAAATTAAAAATAATTAATTATGAAAACAAACATTTTATCCTTCACCATGACAGTATTTATGGCAGGAATGGTTTTAACAAGCTGCGGACAAACATCTAAACAAGATGCTAAAGCCGTCAAAGAAGACGTAAAAGAACTTAATAAAGATCTAAAACAAGGTGCGAAAGACACCAGTGAAGAAATCAAAACATCAGTAGAATCCGATTGGCAAAAATTTAGAACAGCTTCTGAAGCTACTATTAATAGTACCCAGAAAGAGATTAAAGTATTAAGAGAGAAAATTTCTAAAGCAAGTAAAACAGAACAAAAAAAATTAACTGCAACTCTTAATAAATTGGAAGAAAAAAATAACGCGCTTAAAGATAAATTAACTCAAAGAGGTAAAGATTTTAAAGAAGATGTGATTGATTTCAATGAAGCAGCAAAAGCTAATGAAAAAAGTTTCGAACGCGAGTTTACTCACGATATGAATGAGTTAGGAACAGCCTTAAAAGATCTTTTTAAAAACAACGTTAATTAAAAATCATATTATGGCAGCTACAACAATTTTAAGTTCAGTACAATCTGCAGTTAAAAATTGGTGGATATCACTTTTAATAGGGATTCTATACATTATCGCAGGAGTTTGGGTGTTTCAAACACCATTAGCGAGTTATGTATCATTAAGCATTGTTTTTAGTGTATTTATCTTTGTTTCAGGGATATTCCAAATTGTCTTTGCTATTTCAAGCAAACAAGACATTGAAGGTTGGGGTTGGTATTTAGCTGGTGGAATTCTAGATCTTTTAATAGGATTATTACTAATTACACATCCATTAATGACCATGGCTATTCTACCATTTTATATTGGCTTCTGGTTATTGTTTCAAGGGTTTATGGCAATTGGATTGTCGTTTCAGTTTAAATCTGCTGATTTGCCTAATTGGGGATGGCTACTATTTCTAGGGATTTTAACCTTACTATTTTCCTTTCTGCTATTAGCTAATCCAATTTTTGCGGGTTTAAGTATTGTGTATATGACAGCATTGGCATTTGTCTGCGCTGGTATCTTTAGAATATTTTTGGCGTTTGATTTGAAAAAAATTAAAAAGGATTTTAGTTAAAAAAAAATGAAAAATTGAAAAATTATAGAAATAATGAAAAATAACTTAAAAGAAATAAAAGCCTATTTAGTGGGTGGAGGTATTGGCTCTATGGCGGCTGCAGCATTTATGATTCGCGATGGAGGAATGTCTGGTAAAAATATAACAATATATGAAGCTCTACCCGTATTAGGCGGAGTTCTGGATGCAGCAGGTAATGCTGATAGTGGTTACTCAATGCGTGGAGGACGTATGCTATGTGCAGACATCTATGAATGCATGTGGTCACTAATGAAAACGATTCCATCACTTACCGACCCTAATAAATCCGTTTTTGATGAAACCGTAGAATTCAATAAAGTGGTTAAAACTGATGCTCATGCACGTATTATTAACAAAAATCGTGCGGTTCCAGACCTTTCTACATTGGGTCTCTCAATGCACAATCGAATGGAACTTCTTAGGCTATTGGAAACCAGTGAGGAAAAGCTTGGTAATGATAGGATTACGGATTGGTTGTCGCCAGAACTTCTAGAAACAAATTTTTGGTACATGTGGATTACCTCATTTGCTTTTGAGCCTTGGCATAGTGCTGTAGAATTCAAACGTTATATGCATCGTTTTTTAAAACAGTTTACACAAATTGAAACCATGGGTGGAATTTCACGTACGGTTTACAATGAATATGATTCGATTGTTCGTCCTCTTGAAGCTTGGTTAGTTGAGAAAGGAGTTAATATTTTAAAAGGACACAAGGTTACAGACCTAAATCTCGATTTTGATGATGAAGACGGCAAATGGGCTGTAAACAAGCTTGAATACGTTTTTGAAGGTAAAACAGAAACTATTCCGGTTAGTAAGAATGATTTGGTGTTTTTCCAAAATGGCTCTATGGGAGATGCAACAAGTATTGGGTCAATGACAAGTCCACCAAAACACTTGACCAAAAAAGACAGTAAAGGTTGGGTTTTATGGGAGAAACTTGCAAAAGGACGTCCTGAATTTGGTAATCCGGCTGTATTTAATTCCAGCATTCCAGAGTCTAATTGGGAATCATTTATTGTTACCTTAAAAGACCCTGTGTTTTTCGATAAAATGGAAGAATTGACAGGAAACAAACATGGTACTGGAGCACTAGTGACTTTCAAGGATTCTAATTGGTTATTGTCAGTAGTATTGAAACATCAAAGACGTTATCCAGAGCAACCAGATGGTGTACAAGTATTTTGGGGCTATTCTTTACGACCAGATCGTGTTGGAGACTTCGTTAATAAGTCAATGACAGACTGTAATGGAAAAGATATTCTTAAAGAAATCTGTGGACACCTTCGATTCGATATGGATGAGGTGTTTTCAACTGCAACCTGTATTCCTTGCAGAATGCCATATATCACCAGTATGTTTATGCCACGAACCAATACTGACAGACCATTACCTGTGCCAAAAACGTCGAGAAATTTGGCCTTTGTGAGTCAGTTTGTAGAAATTCCTCATGATACTGTTTTTACAGTAGAATATTCTGTTAGAGCAGCGCAGATGGCAGTTTATGAATTACTTGATATTGGTTTGAAAATTCCACCAATTACACGTCATGACAAAAATTTAAAAGTGAAGCTTGAAGCTGCTCTTAGAACGTTAAAATAGAAAATAAATAAGTCCTCAAGGAAAGTTTTGAGTTTTCTTATTTAATAATTCTATTGAATATTTATGATTAAGAAATAATGTAAAATGAAAATATATAGCAGTGTTATAACTGTAATCGGACATAAGCTTTTTTGGTTTGTTTTGTTATTTGGTATCGTTTGGGCAAATTCCCTAATTGGTACTACAGACATTAAGAATTGGCTTGTAGAAAATACGTTAACCGTTATTGCACTGCTTTTATTAATAGTTTTATATACAAAACACAGATTCAGTGATTTTAGTTATCTCTTGATCTGTATTTTTTTATGCTTACATGTCTATGGTTCCAAATATACTTATGCGGAAAATCTATTAGGATATTGGCTTCAAGATGTGTTTCATTCTTCAAGAAATCATTATGATAGACTAGTACATTTAAGTTTTGGCTTACTACTATATTACCCAATGCAAGAATGCCTTTTAAAATGGCTTAAAATTCCGAAGCGTTTAGCATTAAGACTACCTGTTTTAATAATTCTTTCAGCAAGTGGATTATATGAGATTATAGAATGGCTCGTTGCCGATGTTTTCTTTGTAGAGCAAGGTATTTCATATTTGGGAACTCAAGGCGATGTCTGGGATGCACAAAAAGATATGGCAATGGCATTTTTAGGTGTTGTACTTGCTGCTGTACTCTATTATTTGTATGGATTATTTGTGCTACCAAAGCCAAATACTATCAATTAGAAAAAAGACTACTTGCTAAAGTTTAAGTATTTAATTTTCAAATTACAACTTCGCTTCGTTATCAATAAATCATACGCTATGTTAAAATTTTCAAAAAATATTCCATCCTGATGCAGGTCAGTGTTAGCACTTTAAAAACATTATATCTTTGATTTATTATTAATGTTTAATTAAAATCATAGTTTAATTAAAATCATAAAATTATGAGAACATATTCAAGTACCAAATAAGATGTGTTGGGCGAATTAGAATGGCAACCAAACATCGATGAAACGCAAATTGGGGTAATCGTTGACAATGTTGTTTAATGACTACTTTTTTAGCGGTTTTCGAGTTGTAATAATTTCAATTTGTCAGTTTTAAATGTGAATCAAAAGGAATTTTAGAAAAAGTAGATGGCAAGTTTATATTTAGTGAAGTGTTATTGTTTCCAGAAGTTCTGATTACAGACGAGTCTAAATGTAATCTTGCAGAATGTATTTTAGAAAAATCGGAAGAAAACTGTGTAATTTCAAATTCTATTACTTCAAAAATTACAATGAAAACCAAAATTACTGTTCAAAACTAAGTGAGTATATCTGTCAACCATATTAGTAAATCATACAAAAACATTAGTCAGAATATAAAAATAATAAATCTTAAATCTTAAATCAGTAGATATGAAACAATTAGAAAACAAAGTGGCATTAGTAACTGGAGCTGGATCAGGAATAGGTAAAGCCATCGCTATTTCTTATGCAAAGGAAGGAGCCAAAGTAATTGTGAATGATATTAACGAAAGTAATGGTCAATCTGTTGTTGATCAAATAAAATCAAAAGGAGGAGAGGCTTTCTTTATTGAAGCAGATGCTTCTAAAGAGGAAGATGTTCTAAATTTGGTTCAAAAAACAGTAGAGAAATATGGAAAATTAGATATTGCTTGCAATAATGCTGGAATTGGTGGAGAACAGAATCTTACGGGACAATATTCAATCAACGGTTGGAATAAAGTAGTAGATATTAATTTAAATGGTGTGTTCTTCGGTTGTAAGTATCAACTCGAACAAATGGAAAAAAATGGTGGTGGTGTAATTGTCAATATGGCTTCTATACACGGAATGGTAGCGGCTCCTATGTCATCTGCATATACCGCTACTAAACATGCAATCGTTGGCTTATCTAAAAATATAGGTGCAGAATATGCTCAAAAAAATATCCGATGTAATGCAGTTGGGCCTGGATACATTAATACTCCCTTATTGGACGTACTAGATCCTGAAATATTGGAAATACTTAAGTCTAAGCACCCTATGAATAGGTTAGGGAAACCTGAAGAGGTAGCTGAATTAGTACTATTCTTGAGTTCTGAAAAATCATCTTTTATAACTGGTGGATATTACTTAATAGATGGTGGATACACGGCTGTTTAATAAAAAAAAGACTGTAACCAACAATGGTAATCGCTGCACAAGGCATTAAAAAACATAAATAGTAACTCAAAAGCTCCTTTTTAAGGGGCTTTTGTTTTTAGAATACTATATAAATTATATATTTATATGGGTTGTAACGAGCTTGTTTCAGCCTTAAAAAAGCTCTTTAACGCATACAATAAATGATCCATTATCTTTGCGTCACTTTTACAGTTCCTGTAAGTGTCGGCACTTCTGTTTTTCCACCTAAAAGGGCGGAATATAAATCTACTGAAGCATTGTAGATAAGGTCATCGCCTCTTCTTTGAAATCTAGGGTCTTGTTGTACTTTTAGTATAATATACAAGTCGCCTCTGTTTCCACTTTGCACACCTTTTTGTCCTTTTCCTTTTATTTTTAATTGCTGACCATCATTAGAACCTTTTCTAATAGTTATTCTTAAATTTTCATTATGAATCTCAAAGGTTCGTTTACTTCCCTCATAAGCTTCCAGAAGTGTAATTGGCATTTCGGCTTGTGTGTCGCCTCCAGAATATGCTGGTCGTTGGCCTCTTGCGCCTTGTCCGCTTGCGCCAAAAAAGGTTTCAAAAAAACTAGAGAAATCTTCGCCACCTTACCATAAAAACTAGAAGGATCTCCTTGATAAGAATAGCCACCTCCTCGGCTTTGTCTTTGGTTAGCTTGATTGGCATAATCTCGCCAATCATCGCCTGTGTTTTGATAGGCTTCCCAATTAGAGCCTAACGTATCGTATTTTTCGCGCTTTTCTTTATCGCTTAAAACTTCATTGGCTTCGTTTATTTCTTTAAATTTTTCTTCAGACGCTTTATCATCTGGATTTTTATCTGGATGATATTTCGCTGCCAATTTCAGATAAGCTTTTTTGATGTCTTTTTATGAAGCATCCTTGTTAATACCTAATATTTTGTAATAATTCTTGTAGTTCATTACAATGAGAATTTATTAATTAACAAGATATCTATTAATAAAACTGACTTTTAGTGCTTTTTTTGCAGTTGCTAAATGTAGTTTTACGGCTTCAATTGTAATGTTTGTGATTTCAGCAATTTCAACCAATTCTAAGTGTTTAACAGTGGACAATTGAAAAACGGTTCGCATCTCTAATGGTAAATGATGTAGTACTAATGCAATTTGGTTTTCAATGTCTTTAGCACTTAAATCTTTATCAATTTTTTCAATCCAGTCCTTTTCGTCATCTTCAATAAATACATGGTTTAAGGTGTAGTCATTATGGTTGTAAGACATATCATCTAGTTCCTCTATCATCAGTAAATCGCCACCACCATCTGTGCTGAATTTTTCTTCCATTTCATCCCATTCTGGTTGTGTATAAGTGTCAATGTTTTTAAGAAAGAAATCATCAAATTCCTCTTCGTCAATTTTATCTTCTAATAAGTCATTGGCTTTTTTAAATAACCAAGGATATAACTGTTTCTCGTTTTCAACCTCGTCAATATGGTCATAGACTTCTATAAACAATTGGTCTATAAAATCATCTGCTTTGTATTTGCCTTGAGGTAGATTCCCTTTGGTTAAAGCGGTACTTAATCGTTTAATGATGTAACGCTTTACTTCATATAAGTCCGTCAATAATAATTTATTGAAAGCTGCTTGTTTGTTTTCGCGTTTGTATTTCTTTAAATCGAAAAATGTACTTGCAACAAATACATCGAATTCCTTTTTACTTTCATAATATTTTAGACTGTCCATTTTGTAAAATTTTGTGCTTAGTTCTATAAATCAAATTTACGACTGGATTTAGTAAAAAATAATGACCTAGGTCAATCTATAAATAAAATATACAATGCTGACTTACATCATTTTATTTTATATAGAGCTGAGGTATATTTGGGTGAATTATTTTTGTTTACTGGAGAAAATTATAGGTCTTTTTAAAAATATATACTGTTTACAATGAAAAAAAGAATTTTATGTTATACCGATTTTTCAGAAAATGCGCAAAATTCCATTGATTATGCTATAAAGCTTTATGAGAAACAAGCATGTGAATTTTATTTTTTAAATGCCTTTCAGGCAGATGAAGATGTATCAGATATTGAAGCACTCATCCCTAAGCTAGGAAATGAAATTTATGAATTAGAAAAGAAAGCTTCTGAAGCTGGTTTAAAAAAAATAATAGACACTTTAAAATCTAATTCTAAAAACACCATACATAGCTACACAAGTATTTCAAGTTTTAATTCTTTGTTATATGCTCTGAAAGAAACGGTTAAGAATAATGCTATAAATTTGCTTGTTATTGGTGCTAAAGGAGCTTTGGATACCGAAGAAAATAAAAACATACCAACTTTAGACATTATGGAATATATTTCGGAATGTTCCATTATGGCAGTTCCTAGTGATTATAAATTTTGTGTACTTACAGAAATTGTACTTCCTGTTAATTATGAAGAAGCGCTAGATGAAACCAATTTTTCTGAAATACTTGATCTTGCCAATTTGTTCCATACAGAGATTCAAATTCTTCACATAAAAAAAGAGCATGAGTTAGACAACGATCAACTAGAGCATAAGAGGTTTTTAAAACAACTCTTAAAAGGACTAAAATATAATTTCCATACGCTTGAACGTATGAATGTAAATAAGGGCATCAATCGATTTATTGAAAATGAGCAATGCAACCTTATTGCTTTTATAGAAGAGAAATCTAATTATATAGGTAATGAACTTCCTAGACCTTTGTTAAAAAAAATAGACACATTTTTGTCTATACCTATATTGTTACTCAATGTTAATACTTCAAAGTAAACAGTTATGTTCAGCACATAAAAAACTAAACTATAAACTATGCACTTTTAATTACGACAAATTAACGGGTTAAATTTACATGTTATTGAATCCGTTTTCTTCCGCAGTCTTACTTTCATCAAGTCTAACATTCGGTAGCCCAATTAATCCTCTTAAAATGCCATGGACAATTGCTATTGGCATTAAAATAAGACCTACGATTAGCGTACCTAATTCAAAAAACAAGGTGCTATCTTTGTATGGTTTTCCTTTAAGTCGAGATTGAAATGCACTAAACGGAATACCAAGCATATTGCCAACAGTTATTAGTTGGATTGCAGAAAGTATAATACGTGCTTCTTTTTTGCCATATTCTTTTACAAGAGCATCGTAAGCGTATTTTTTAGGATAACCTCTTGAGTCTGCAAAATGTTGCGCAAAC
>RCMY010002649.1_pt1 | contig 16152 bp, 16 predicted proteins | sample 2041341 | NCBI WGS metagenome assembly RCMY01 (sample SAMN09708234, study PRJNA481090) | Marine sediment metagenome, whole genome shotgun sequencing project. | reverse complement strand
GTTCCGCGATGTAAATCACGTCACCATGCGGTGTCGTCGGAGCGTCATCGCCGCGTGCAATCACTTCAGGTGCAGCCGGTTTTTCTTCTGCAACCGTCAAGACAGAGCCGGTCACGGCGTTTGGCCGATAGGTCGTGCAGCCTTTGCACCCGGTCTCGTAGGCTTGCATGTAGACGTCTTTGAAGGCTTCAAAATCGATGTCCTCGGGGACGTTGATTGTCTTAGAGATCGAACTGTCGATCCATTGTTGCGCTGCTGCTTGCATCTTCACGTGATCGACCGGCGACAATGTCTGAGCGTTAACAAAATAATCGGGCAGATCGGCATCACCGAACAAGTCGCGCCACAGCTGGACAGCGTAGTCCACAACTTCTTCTTCGGTCCGCGAGCCGTCCTTTTGAAGAACTTTCCGTGTATAGGCATAGGCAAAAACGGGTTCGATGCCGCTTGAGACATTGCCCGCATAAAGGCTGATCGTGCCTGTCGGTGCGATCGAGGTTAAAAGTGCGTTGCGAATACCGTTTTTGCGGATCGCATCGCGGACATCGTCATCCATGGTTTGCATTGCGCCGCTGGCCAAAAACTTATCAGCGTCAAATAACGGAAACGCGCCCTTTTCTTTGGCGAGAGCCGCCGACGCCAGATACGCGGCGCGGGCAATCTGTTTCAGCCATTGTCCGGTCAGACGCGCCGCCTCATCCGAGCCATAGCGCTGCCCTACCATCAAAAGTGCGTCGGCCAACCCCGTGACACCAAGACCGATACGTCGTTTGTTCAGTGCTTCTTGACGCTGCTCTTCCAGCGGAAAGCGTGATGCGTCGACGACGTTGTCCATCATGCGCACGGCTGTTGCGACCAGTTTGTCGAGCACGTCTTGGTTAAGATGCGCCGTTTCGCTGAAAGGTTCGTTAACAAGCCGCGCAAGGTTAATCGACCCAAGGAGGCACGCGCCATAGGGCGGCAGGGGCTGCTCGCCACAAGGGTTCGTGGCGCTGATAGTCTCGCAATAAGCAAGGTTGTTCATCGCGTTGATCCGGTCGATGAAGATCACACCGGGTTCGGCGAACTCATAAGTAGACCGCATGATGCGATTCCAAAGGTCGCGCGCCTCGACTGTGGTGTAAACCTTTCCGTCAAAGGACAAATCCCACGATGTGCCCGCCTTCAAAGCCGCCATGAACGCGTCCGTAATCAGCACTGAGACGTTGAAATTTCGCAACCTCGCCGGGTCAGACTTTGCGGTCACAAAGTCGAGGATATCGGGGTGGTCGCAGCGCATCGTGGCCATCATCGCTCCGCGCCGCGAACCTGCGGACATGATGGTTCGGCACATGGCGTCCCAGACGTCCATAAAGCTTAACGGGCCAGAGGCATCTGCCGCCACGCCCTTCACATCTGCGCCTTTGGGACGGATCGTTGAGAAGTCGTAGCCGATGCCTCCGCCTTGCTGCATGGTCAATGCGGCCTCTTTTAGCATGTCGAAGATGCCGCCCATGCTGTCCGGCACAGTGCCCATGACGAAGCAATTGAACATTGTTACCGAACGCGCCGTGCCCGCACCTGCGGTGATGCGGCCTGCAGGGAGGTATTTAAAATCTTCCAACGCGGAATAAAACACGTCTTCCCAGTGCTTTGGGTCGGCCTCAACAGAAGCCAAGGATCGCGCAATGCGCCGCCATGTATCTTCAACAGACGTATCGATCGGCGAGCCATCCGCTTCTTTAAAGCGGTATTTCATATCCCAGATTTGCTCGGCAATTGGGGCGGCGAAACGTGTCATTGCGAATCCTCTGATGCGAAGAAGAAACTACTACATGTTGATGCTGCGCTTCAATCCGCTAGATTATGGTGTGTGGTCTGGAGAAGAATCTGTGGATAAGTCGCTACATCTTATTAAGCTTTGCGTCGGTGCTGAGAAAGTCGAGGACCTTATTGAGTGGCAAGATAATGCGCGGGCTAAGGGGCCGGACGGGTTGCCGCGGCATGTCACGCGGATGTGGCCAAAACGGGCGGATGAGTTGTTGAATGGCGGCTCGATCTATTGGGTTGTGAAGGGGCTGGTTTTGGCACGCCAGCGCATTGTGCGGCTTGACGAAGTGGATCGGGGCGATGGCAAAAGGCGCTGTGGAATTGTGATGGAACCCATTGTTTACCGTACAGAATCTGTTCGGAAGCGACCATTTCAGGGGTGGCGGTATTTGGCCGGGACTGACGCTCCACGCGACCTGACGTTGGGGCGCGCGAACGAAGATATTCCACCCGTTTTGATGGCCGCTTTGGCGGAAATCGGGGTTCGATAATCCGCATTTGGCGACGTCGGTACAACGTCGGTGTAACGTCGGTATTACGTCGGTGCAGCCGTTCGCAGGGTTTACGGTTCGGTCATTTTCGCGCGTTTTGGCCTAAACGTCGATTTTTGCGCGAAGGTTGGCCAGCAACGACCTGTCTTCGTTCGATAAATTGGCGTTCAACGACTGGAATAATGTCGCTTGGCTTGCGTGCATCACTTCACCAATCACTTTGAGATGATTGGCGTCCAGAGTGGCTCCGGTCGAGGTGATGTCCGCGATGGCTTCCGCAGTCAGATTGGCCACAGTACCCTCGGTCGCGCCTTGGCTGTCGACCAGTTGATAGCTGGCGACCCCGGCGGCTTTGAGGTGGGCGCGCACGAGGCGGTGGTATTTTGTCGCTATGCGAAGACGGAAGCCGTGAGCGCGCCGGAAGGCGTCGGCGACGGCGTCAAGATCGCTTAGGTCGCGCACGTCAGTCCATGTCTTCGGGACCGCCATGATGAGGTCGGCATGACCGAACCCAAGAGGCGCGAGTGGGGCGATTTTTGTTTCCCATCGCGCGATTTTTTCCTGCACCACGTCGGACCCAGTGACGCCAAGATGGATGCGGCCCGCGGCCAATTCGCGTGGGATTTCTCCGGCGGACAGAAGAACCAGTTCAACGCCCTCTACACCATCGACGCGACCGGCGTATTCGCGGTCGGTGCCTGTGCGCGAGATGGTGACGCCACGCGCGGCGAACCAGTCGAAGGTATCCGACATCAGTCGGCCTTTGGAGGGAATACCGAGCTTAATGGTCATGCGAGTGCCACTCGTAAGGCGAGGGCCGCATCGGGGCGGATGACGCCGCCGACGGCTGGGATGCGCTTGCCTTCGGACAGGGCCGCTGTGAGCAGATCATAGCGGCCGCCTGTGGCGACAGTTGGCACGCCGGGGGCGGAAAATCCGAAGACGAAGCCGGTGTAATATTCGAGTGAGGTTAGACCGTAGCTTGCCTCGAACCGAAGCTTGGCGGGGTCGATATTGTGGTCGGCCAGTGCGTCCAAAAGGCCTTCGACAACCTGCGCCGCGTTGACGATATCTTCATCGCCCTGCGCAATACGTTTGATGTCGACGACGGCGGCGGGTGCGGTGGTGCGGATCGCCATCAAGGCCATCAAGCGGTCGACTTCGGATGCGTTCAACGGGGGCGTTTTCGCCTCTTCAGCAAGGAGAGCGAGACGCGCTTCAATTTCGGCCGGGCTTCGAAGGCCAACATGCGGTGTGTTCCTGTCGGCGGGCGCGGGCACAGGTGGCGCGGCGTGCGAAAACCTGTCGAGCAGGGCTTTGAAGCGCGCGGGGCGCCAGAGGTGGCGTAGCAAAGCATCTTTGCGGCGGCGCGGGGTGTCGAGGCCTTGGATTGCGGTGGTCAGCACGCCGAAATCGCCAATGGTGCCGGAAACGGGCAGGTCGGCGAGGGTGTCGGCTATGGTGGCGAAGACCTCGGCGTCGGTTTGGGTTTCGGCGGCGAGGCCAGGGGCGTGGCCGATGATTTCAAAGCCGACCTGCATGTATTCGGTGGGTCGGGTGTCGTCGTCTTCCTGACGGCGGAAAATTTCGCCCGCGTAGGTGTAGCGCGTTTCGGCGCGTGCGTTTTCGATGTGGGACTGCACCAAGGGGACAGTGAAGTCGGGGCGCAGCATCATTTCGCCCCGGAGCGGGTCTTGGGTGACGAAGGCGCGGGCGCGGATGTCTTCTCCGTAGAGGTTCAACAGCGTGCCTGCCGGTTGCAGGATGGCGGGCTCGAAATCCTCGGCGCCGCTCGCTTCGAAGGACGCGCGCAGGCGGTTTGCTTCCGCGCGGATGTCGGACTTTAGGGTCATTTCCGGTCGAGAATGGCGCGGACGCGGGCGACCATATCGGCGCGGTCGCATTCGAATTGTGCGGGCTGGTCTTTCCATTCCTCGTGCGTCGCGGTTTCGGCAATCTTGGCACCGAGGACGAGGTCTTTGACTTGGACAACGCCTCGGGTCGCTTCGTCCGAGCCTTGGATGATCGCCACGGGAGAGCCGCGTTTGTCGGCGTATTTCAACTGGTTACCGAAGTTTTTTGGGTTCCCGAGGTAGACTTCGGCGCGGATATCAGCGGCGCGCAGGTCGGCGGCCATTTTCTGGTAATCGGCCATGCGGTCACGATCCATGACGGTGACAACGACGGGGCCTGTGGTGTCGGCTTTGGCTTGGCCCTTCATGCGCAGGGCCGCAAGGAGGCGGTCGACGCCGATGGAAATGCCGGTCGCGGGGACGGCTTGGCCGGTGAAGCGTTTCACGAGGTCGTCGTAGCGGCCTCCGCCAGCGACAGAGCCGAATTGGCGCGGTCGGCCTTTTTCGTCTTTGATCTCGAAGGTGAGTTCGGCCTCGAAGACCGGGCCGGTGTAGTAGCCGAGGCCGCGGACCACGGAGGTATCTAATTGGATCCGATCTTCAAGGTAGCCTTGCGTTGCGCAAAATACGGCCAAATTCTCAAGTTCTTCGATACCTTCGAGTCCGATTTCCGAACTCCCAACAGCTTGGCGCATTGAGGCAAGGCGACCGGCGGTTTTCCCCTGGTCATAAACAACCGATCTTTGAGACAGATACTGCACCACACTTTGCGCTTGCTGAACATCAAGACCGACACCGTCGATAAACGCACCAGATGCGTCTTTTCGACCCGTTGTGAGTAGCTCAAGCACGCCACCTTCACCGACTTTGTCAAATTTATCGATTGTTCGCATGACATCCGGCCGTCTTGGGTCGTCTGACGACAGTTGGATGAAATCTAACACACCCTCAAGAACCTTCCGGTTATTCACTCGGATCACGTAGTCGCCGCGCTCGATCCCGACCGCTTCCAGCGCATCGGCCAGCATCATGCACATCTCGGCGTCGGCGGCGACGCTTGCGGTGCCGACGGTGTCCGCATCACATTGATAAAACTGGCGAAACCGCCCCGGTCCCGGCTTTTCGTTGCGCCAGACCGGGCCCATTGCGTAGCGGCGGTAGGGCGTCGGCAGATCGTTCCTGTGTTGCGCAAAGACGCGGGCGAGCGGTGCGGTCAGGTCGTAGCGCAGGGCCAGCCAGTCGCCGGGTTTGTCGGTTCCGTCGTCTTCTTGCCATGCGAAGACGCCTTCGTTGGGGCGGTCGACGTCGGGGAGGAATTTGCCCAGCGCTTCGACGGTTTCAACGGCGGCGCTTTCGAGGGGGTCGAAACCGTGGGCGTGGTAGACCCGCGCGATGGCGTCCAGCATCGCCTTGCGTTCGGCGACGTCAGCGCCGAAGTAGTCACGGAAGCCTTTGGGCGTTTCGGCCTTGGGGCGTGGGGTCTTTTTGATTTTGGCCATGGGTCAATTCCGGCGTGGGGCCTTATGCAATGTCGCGCGGGGTTTAGCCCGTGGTCTGGACCGGGGCAAGGAGGACGGCGATGAGCGTGGAAATCGAAGAGCGTTTGGCGCATCTGGAACGCATAGTGGATGAGTTGAATGATGTCGTGGCGCGGCAGGCCGACGAGATCGACGTGATGACGCGGCGGATCGCGATGTTGATGGAGCGCGAGGCGATGCGGGAAGCGGATGGCTCGGGCGGGGTGGTAATCGGCAACGAGCGGCCTCCTCATTATTGAGCGTTCCGCACGGTTTTTTTCGCGCGGGCGAAACAGTTAGCTACTGGGGATTGTTCCGCACAGTTTGGGGGGCGTTCTTCGGCCGCTTGCATCAGACCTTTTGGTCAGACTGCGGTTGTTCCCCAACGGGTCTGAATTTTGCAGGTATGTCGCACCACGATACCCGTCCAGTTTTGTGCAAGCCCTCGGTCATTGCTCCGGGGCTTTTTATTTTTGCGCAAGGGAGTGTGCGGGAATTTGGGTGACAGACAAAGGCGCCGGACGCTAGATTTGCCGGCAAAAGGAGACCTGACATGACCTATCGCGCCCCTGAAGAGACCCACGTTGGCCACATCCATTTGAAGGTGAGCGACCTTGAGCGTTCGATTGCGTTTTACCGCGATGTGTTAGGGTTTGACCTAAAGCTGCGCTACGGCGAGCAGGCGGCGTTTTTAGCTGCGGGGGATTATCACCATCATATTGGGCTGAATACATGGGAGAGCCTTGGCGCCGCGCCTGTAACGAAAAAGGCGACGGGCATGTACCATGTGGCGTTCGTCTATCCGGATCGTGCGTCTTTGGGGCGGGCGGTGCGAGAAGTTCGCGCGGCTGGGGTCGATATTTACGGCGCGGCGGATCACGGGGTGTCCGAGGCGGTCTATTTTGACGACCCAGATGGAAACGGGATCGAGCTTTATTGGGATCGTGCGCCGGAGCTTTGGGATAAATCCGCGGATGGTACGATAAAGTTGATCAACGCACCTTTGGATGTGGATGCATTGATTGCGGATGGCGGCGAAGGGTAGATTTTTTTGAGTATTTTTGCCGAGAAGAATGCGGTTTGAGCGCAGCTCTGGACACGGATCTGGACGAGGGCGGTTTGAGCGCCTAGGGTTTGTGGCCGGGAGGAGTTTCAATGGCGATTGGCAGCAATATTCGGACCTATTTCGACGGCGTTTGGCATGACGGCGATGTGCCGGTGATGCGGGCAGCGGATCATGGGTCGTGGCTCGGATCAACAGTGTTCGACGGGGCGCGTTATTTCGAGGGCGTGAGCCCCGATCTTGAAGCGCACTGCGCCCGGGTGAACCGGTCGGCCAAGGCCTTGATGCTGACGCCGACGGTTTCAACTGAGGCCATGATCGCGATTGTGCGCGAGGGGTTGGCGCAGTTTGACAAGACCAGCGCCGTCTATATCCGGCCGATGTATTGGGGGATCGACGGCGATCCGACGGCGATTGTGCCAGACGCGGGCGCGACGGGGTTTGCGATCTGTCTGGAAGAGATCGGCATGGCTCCGGCGGAAAAGAGTGTCACGCTGACACGGACAAAGTTTCGCCGTCCGGTTTTGGAAGACGCGGTCGTGAACGCCAAAGCGGGCTGTCTTTACCCGAATAACGCGCGGATGTTGGTCGAGGCGCGGTCGCGTGGGTTCCATAACGCGCTTGTGGCCGATGCGGTAGGCAATGTCGCCGAGACTGCAACGGCGAACATCTTTATGGTGAAGGGCGGCGAAGTTTTCACGCCCATCCCGAACGGCACATTTTTGGCGGGCATTACCCGGTCTCGACATATGACGAACCTCGCAAGTGACGGTTTGGCGGTGCGCGAGGCGGTGCTGTCCTTTGCGGATTTTGAGGATGCGGACGAGGTCTTTATGTCGGGGAATATGTCCAAAGTGACGCCGGTGACGGAATTTGACGGTGTGAATTTTCAGGTGGGCCCGATCACGCGCCGGGTGCGCGAGATGTATTGGGACTGGGCCTTGTCGGAGCGTGGCTGATGCATTTGGGACCGGATCATCTTTATTTGCCCGATAGCGCATTAGAGCGGCTTGAGATTGCGCCCGGCGAAATTGCCGATGCGATTGAATCGGCTTTGGTGGCGAAGGCCGAAGGGCGGCTTCAGACTGCGCCGAAATCGGTGATTTTGCCCGGCGATGGACGGTATGTGATGTCGACCTTGGCGGTTGGTGGCGAGGGATTGACGGTCTTAAAGACAGTGGGTGTTTACCCCGACAACGCGGGTCGCGGATTGCCGGCAACCACCGGTGCAATTTTGGTGCTGGACGCTGAGACCGGCGTTTTGCGGGCCTTATTGGGCGCGGCTTGGGTGACCGCGGTGCGCACGGCGGGCTTGTCGGCGGTGGCGGCGCGCAAAATGGCGGACCCCGGTTCTGAGAGCATCGCGTTTATCGGTTGCGGCGTGCAGGCGTCGAGCCATTTGGCGGCATTTCGCGCGTTATTTCCGTTGAAGAAGGTATTTGCCGTAGGGCGGGGGCGCGCGAACGTCGAACGGTTTGTCGAGGAAGCGCGCGGGCTTGGGTTCGAGGCAGAAGCCTGTGACGCCGAGGCTGCGGTGCGCGCGGCGGATATCGTGGTGAGTTCGATCACGCTGAACTACGATGTGGTGCCGTTTTTGGATGCCGGATGGATGAAGCCGGGGGCGTTTGCCGCGATTACTGACTTGTTTATCCCGTGGAAAGACGAAAGCGCCGGAGCATTCGGGTCGATTATTGTCGATGATGTCGCGCAGGAACGCGCCAGCAACAAGCCGATGGTACCTGCGGATATGATCTCGGGGGACTTGACCGGTTTGGCGACCGGCGGGGCCTTTGAACGGAGCGCAACAGCGCCGTCGGCATTTGTGTTTCGCGGATTGGCGCTTGGGGATTATGCGGCTGCCACACTGGCTTTGCGCCGGGCGGACGCGTTGGGGGCTGGGCAGCGGATCGCGCCTGAGGCATAGACAAAAGAACCACGGCCCCTCATGGTCGCGGCGACGGGGAGATTGGCGATGCGCAAGTTTTTAGTCGTTTTGGATGACAGTCGGGAGTGTTTGAACGCGATGCGGTTTGCCGCGATGCGGGCGGCACATACCGGGGGTGGCGTGCAGGTTTTGTCAGTTATTCCGCCCGATGAGTTCAACCATTGGATTGGCGTCGGTAACATCATGCGGGAAGAAGCGCGCGAGCGTATTCATGCGCATTTTGAAGTCTTTGCAAAGTGGATGCGCGACAAGCAGAATGTAGACCCGGAGTTGGTGATCCGCGAGGGCGAGCCGGTGCAGGAGATTATGGCACAGGTGTCCGAAGACAGCGATGTGGGCGTTTTAGTGCTTGGAGCTTCGAGCGAGAATCGCGGGCCTGGGCCGATCATTGCAGAGTTGGCGCGGAATTTTGGTAACTTTCCGATCCCGGTGACGATTGTGCCCGGAGAGATGTCGAAAGAGAAACTTGAGGCGATTACCTGACGCGAGCAAGGTTTGCTGCCGGGTTTAGAATGGTTCTAAAGTCTTGACACTTTGGTTGTGCGCTCGCATATCTTAGACTGATATATAGAGGACCGATGACATGTTCATTCAAACGGAATCAACGCCAAATCCAGCAACGTTGAAGTTTTTGCCCGGGCAATCTGTGCTTGAGGTAGGGACGGCTGATTTTCCTAGCGCGGAGGCGGCCGACGCGTCTCCATTGGCGACGCGGTTGTTCGGCATTGATGGCGTATCGGGCGTGTTTTTCGGGCTCGATTTTATCACTGTTACGAAGACTGAGCCGACAGATTGGGATCATGTGAAGCCTGCGATTTTGGGCGCGATCATGGAGCATTTTCAGTCGGGACAGGCCGTGATGTCTGGTGACGTTGCGCCGTCTTCGGGGCATGCGGAACATACTGGTGAAGATGGCGATATCGTCGATCAGATCAAAGAGTTGCTTGATACTCGTGTGCGCCCAGCAGTGGCACAGGATGGCGGCGACATTGTGTTTCACGGCTTTGAGCGCGGTGTGGTTTACCTTCATATGCAAGGTGCCTGTGCGGGCTGTCCATCGTCAACTTTGACGTTGAAGATGGGGATTGAGAACCTGCTGCGCCACTATATCCCTGAGGTGCTAGAGGTGCGGCCGGTTGCGGCCTGACAAGACCATTCTGGCGTTTGATACATCGGCCGCGCATTGCGCGGCCGCTTTATTGTTGGGTGGTCGGGTTGTGTCTGTGCAGCACGAAGAAATGGCGAGAGGTCAGGCCGAGCGGTTGATGCCGATGCTTGAAGAGGTCTTAAAAAGCGAAGGGGCCGTTTGGGAGGAGCTTGATGCGATTGCCGTCGGTGTGGGCCCCGGAAATTTCACGGGTATTCGCATTGGGGTCGCTGCGGCGCGCGGGCTGGCATTTTCGTTGGGGATACCTGCTATTGGTGTTTCGACCTTCGAGGTTGCTCGTGGTCCGGCGTCACGTCCCAGTCCTAAACACCAGATTGTCTCGCTGTGCGGACCACGGAAGATCGCTTACTTGCAAAACTTTAAGGATGGGCTTCCGGTTGGGGACCCAAATATGCTTGGGCCGGATCATCCGCATTGGCTTGAGCTTGATCTGCCCGTTCCGCCGCACGGAACTGAGTTTCTTGGACCTTATGCCGAGTACCTGATGCTGGCCTTTGGGCGTGGCGCGACCAACTTGTATCCGTTCAATACGTCCGACATCGACTGGCCGCGCGTGCCGGAGGTGATTGCGAGGATCGCCGCCGAGAAGCTGGCGTCGGGGGCGAATATTCCGTCCCCTGCCCCGCTTTATGTGCGCCCGGCGGATGCCGCACCTGCTTCGGACCCGCCGCCAGTCATTTTGCCATGAACCCCGACACGCTTGCCCGCATTCACGCCCGTGCCATGGTTGTGCCGCCACCTTGGTCGCAACAGACGCTTCAAGGGTTTTTGTCGGCGCATGGCGCGGTGCTTGCCGTGAGCGATGCAGGATTTGCATTGGGGCGCGTGACCGTCGACGAGGCGGAGCTTTTGACTTTGGCTGTGGACCCGGACGCGCAGCGGCTTGGGCAAGGGCGGGCGTGCCTTGATGGGTTTGAGTTTAAGGCCTACGCGATGGGCGCGCGGCGGGTTTTTTTAGAGGTTGCCGACACAAATGATGCCGCGCGCGCGCTTTATACCGCCGCCGGTTACCAAGAGGATGGCATCCGCCGGGACTACTACGCGCGCCCCGGTCAAGACCCAATTGATGCCATTGTGATGAGCAAAACGCTCTCACACCCATGACTTTACGTCATTTCTTTGCGGTCTGAGCCCATTAACACCCAAGACTCCTATTGACCCTTCCAAGCGTCTGCGGCCTTATTCACACATGATCTGACATTAATCAGACGCAGCTGGGCGCGGAGCGGTTTACCTGCCTTCGCCGTCCTTAAAATGAGTAACCTGGGAGATACCATATGACCCTCATGCAGAAACTTCTTGGCGCAAGCGCCCTGCTGGCACTGAGCGCCGGCAGTGCAATCGCCGAGCCCGCCCTGATTTTCGACCTTGGTGGCAAGTTCGACAAATCCTTCAACGAAGCCGCGTTCAATGGCGCGCAGCGTTGGGCAGATGAGACAGGCGGCACGTTCCGCGAAATCGAACTAACATCGGAAGCACAGCGCGAGCAGGCGCTTCGCCGCTTTGCAGAAGCCGGTGCGAACCCTGTCATTATGACTGGCTTTGCCTTTGGTTCGGTTTTGGGCGAAGTCGCACCTGACTATCCAGACACAAAGTTCGCGATCATCGACATGGTCGTCGATCAGCCAAACGTCCGTTCGGTGGTCTTTAACGAGCACGAAGGTTCGTTCCTTGTCGGCATGATGGCCGGTCTGAAAACTGAGACGAACACAGTCGGCTTCATCGGTGGCATGGACATTCCTTTGATCCGCAAGTTTGCCTGTGGTTACGCACAAGGCGTTTTGGCCGCGAACCCGGATGCGACTGTTGTTGCCAATATGACTGGCACAACGCCCGCAGCTTGGAATGACCCGGTTAAAGGCGGCGAGTTGACAAAAGCACAGATCAGCCAAGGCGCTGACATCGTTTATGCCGCCGCTGGTGGTACGGGCGTTGGTGTTCTGCAAGCCGCTGCTGACGAAGGCATCTTCTCGATCGGTGTCGACAGCAACCAGAACTACCTGCACCCGGGATCGGTTCTGACGTCGATGATGAAGCGCGTGGACGTTGCCGTTTACGACGCACTGACACAAGGCACCGAGCTTGAGACAGGCTTCAACGTGATGGGTCTTGCGAACTACGGTGTTGGCGTCGCATTGGACGAGAACAACGAAGCGATCGTGTCTTATGACATGCTGGCACAGGTTTACGCCGCAGCCGACAAGATCGTTTCGGGCGAAATGATGGTCCACGATTATATGTCGGACGACAGCTGCCCAGCGCTTGAATTCTAAGACTTAGGTCTTTGTAAAATAGGGGCGCGGCGCCGATGTGGCGCGCCCCAACCAGAAGTGAGGGGGTAGTGGCGTGAGCGACGTACCGGCGATTGAACTCAAGGGCATTTCGAAGGCTTTCGGGCCTGTTCAGGCCAACAAAGACATTTCGATCCGCGTTATGCCCGGCACGATCCACGGCATTATTGGCGAAAACGGCGCGGGTAAGTCCACGCTCATGTCGATCCTTTACGGATTTTATAAAGCTGACTCGGGTCAGGTTTTCATCAACGGAAAAGAAACGACAATCCCTGACAGTCAGGCGGCGATTTCTGCTGGCATCGGGATGGTGTTCCAGCATTTCAAGCTGGTTGAGAATTTCACAGTTCTTGAGAACGTGGTTCTTGGCGCGGAAGAGGGCGCGCGGCTGATGCCGTCGTTGTCCAAAGCACGCAAGCTCTTGACGGAGTTGGCGGATGAATATGAGTTGAACGTCGATCCCGACAAGAAGATCGAGGATATCGGCGTCGGCATGCAGCAGCGTGTAGAGATCTTGAAGGCGCTCTATCGTAAGGCCGAAATTCTGATCTTGGACGAGCCCACCGGGGTTCTTACGCCTTCCGAGGCCGACCATTTGTTCCGGATCCTCAAAGGTCTGAAGAACGAGGGGAAGACTATCATTTTGATCACACACAAGCTGCGTGAAATCATGGATGTGACCGACACTGTGAGCGTCATGCGGCGCGGTGAGATGACGGCCACGGTTAAAACGCGCGAGACGACACCTGAGAAGCTGGCTGAGTTGATGGTAGGGCGTAAGGTGTTGCTTAGGGTCGATAAAAAGCCTGCAACTCGCTATGCGAAAGTGTTGGAAGTGAAGGATCTGCGCGTCAAGGACGACGCCGGTGTCGAGCGCTTGAAGGGCGTGTCTCTTGACGTCCATGGCGGCGAGATCGTCGGCATTGCAGGCGTGGCCGGAAACGGGCAGTCGGAGCTTTTGGAGGTTTTGGGCGGCTATCGCCGCGCGAAGGGCTCGGTGTATCTGAACGGCGAAGCGATTGACCTTACGGGACGCAAATCGGATGGACAGTCGCGGCGCAAGAAGGGCATTGCCCATGTGCCGGAAGATCGTCACCGCGAGGGGCTGATCCTTGATTTTCAGGCGTGGGAAAACATCGCGTTCGGCTATCACAACGACCCGGCATATCAGAAAAACCGTTGGCTGATGGACAACCGCGCGATCCGTGAAGACACCGTCGGCAAGATGAAGCGCTTTGATGTGCGCCCACCTATTCCGTCACTTACGGCGAAGAATTTCTCGGGCGGAAACCAGCAAAAGATCGTTTTGGCGCGCGAGATAGAGCGGAACCCTGAACTTTTGCTCGTGGGTCAGCCGACGCGCGGTGTGGATATCGGCGCGATTGAATTTATCCACCAGCAGTTGGTGGCGCTGCGCGATCGCGGTAAGGCGATTTTGCTGGTGTCAGTGGAGTTGGACGAGATCATGTCGCTGGCCGACCGGATCATTGTGATGTTCGACGGTCAGATTATGGGCGAACGCATTTCTGGTCAGACGGACGAGCGCGAGCTTGGCCTTTTGATGGCCGGTGTGACGGACACGGGGCGGTCGGCGTTGGCGCCGACATCCTCGGGTGCGATGCGGGTCGGAAATCCGGGACGGGGAGCTTAAGCGATGGACGTGATGCCAAAGTGGGCCGATGCCCTATTGATCCCGCTTATTTCGATTGCGATAGCCTTCGCGATCTCGGCCGGAGTTATCATCGCCATTGGTGAAGACCCGATGGTGGCACTTAATACCATGGTGAAGGGAGCTTTAGGCTCGTCCTATGGTTGGGGCTATACCCTTTATTACGCAACGAATTTCATCTTCACTGGCCTGGCTGTAGCGGTCGCGTTTCATGCGCGGATGTTCAACATTGGCGGTGAGGGTCAGGCCCTTTTGGGCGGCGTTGGCGTGGCACTTGTGTGTCTTTACATACCGTTTCCGCATTGGGCCTTGGCGCTTCCGGTGGCTTTGATTGGCGGCGCTCTGTTCGGCGCGGCCTGGGCGGCGATCCCGGCGTATTTGCAGGCGAAACGCGGCAGCCACATCGTGATCACCACGATCATGTTCAACTTTATTGCCGGGTCTTTGCTGGTCTATTTGCTGGTCGAAGTGTTGAAACCCGCAGGCGCGATGGACCCGGCAACGGCGAAGTTTCCGGTGGGCACGCATCTACCGACGTTTCAAGACATGTTCAGCTTTGGCGAGAAGCCGTCGTTTCGCGGCGCACCGGCCAATGTGACGTTCTTCTTTGCGCTGTTGTCGTGTTTCGCGGTTTGGCTTTTGATCTGGCGCACGCGGCTTGGTTACGCGATCCGAGCTTACGGACACAGCGAACCGGCGGCCTTGTATGCTGGCATTTCACCGACAAGGATCATCATGATCGCGATGCTTATTTCGGGCGGGTTATCCGGCATGATGGCGGTCAATGCGGTCATGGGCGAAGCTGAACGGTTGGTTTTAAATTCGGTCGAAGGTGCCGGGTTTATCGGCATCGCAGTGGCCTTGATGGGGCGATCCCATCCGCTTGGCGTCCTTTTGGCCGCGTTATTGTTCGGGTTCCTCTACCAAGGCGGCGCGGAGTTAAGTCTTTGGACCAACGTGCCGCGCGAATTGATCGTGGTTATTCAGGCCTTGGTTATTTTGTTCACTGGGGCGCTCGATAATATGGTGAGAATGCCGTTGGAAAAACTGTTCCTGTTGTTCCGACGCAAGCAACCCGAACCGGCGACCACTTCGCCCAAGCCGGCGGAGTAACGGATATGGATTTCGTCACCTTCCTTCAGATTTCTGACACCGCAGTCCGGTTTTCGATCCCACTTTTGTTTGCCTGTCTTGCGGGGCTCTTTTCGGAGCGCGCGGGCATTTTTGACATTGGCCTTGAGGGCAAGATGTTGGCGGCAGCGTTTTTCTCGGCGGCGTGTGCTGCTTTGACGGGCAATGTCTGGTTGGGGCTTTTGGCCGGGATCGGAGCGTCGTTGGCGCTTAGCATTATCCACGGGCTTGCCTCGATCACGTTCCGGGGCAACCAGCTGATTTCGGGCGTCGCGATCAACTTTTTGGCGGCGGGACTGACAGTGCTGATCGCGCAGGCCTGGTTCCGTCAGGGTGGTCGAACACCGTCCCTGTCCGAGTTTGGTCCGAACGCGCGCTTCAAGAACATTGACCTACCCTACGCCGACCAAATGGAGGGGGCTGGTTCGCTTGGATTGGTATATTCCGAGCTGATCTCGGGCCACTCGATCCTTGTCTATGTTGGCTTTTTGATGGTGCCGCTTACGTGGTACATCCTGTTTCGCACGCGGTTTGGCTTGCGGCTTCGGGCCGTTGGCGAGAACCCGGCGGCGGTTGATACGGCAGGCGTGTCGGTGGTTGGGCTGCGGTTTGCTGCTGTGGCGATCTGCGGTATCCTCTGCGGAATGGCCGGAGCATATTTGTCGACCGGGCTGACGGCGAGCTTTACGCGGGATATGTCGTCGGGGCGCGGTTTTATCGCACTTGCCGCGCTTATTTTCGCCAAGTGGCGGCCTTGGTACGCTCTTTGGGCCTGTTTGCTGTTTGGCTTTTTGCAGGCCTTATCTCTGCGCCCTGATGCGGTCGAAAAGTTGATCCAGATCGACATTCCGGGCCAGCTTTTGGACGCCTTGCCCTATATTTTGACAGTTGTCATTCTTGCCGGGTTTGTCGGCAAAGCGATCCCGCCGCGCGCCGGTGGCCAGCCCTACGTTAAGGAACGCTAGCGCGGTCTGCGGCTGGTGTCGCAACTGGCCTTACCAGCTTTTTTGATTTGGGCGTTGATTAGACAGCCTCAGCAGGCGTAAAGGAAGCCATGCAAATTTACCTCCCCATTGCTGAGGTGTCGGTGAACGCCTTTCTCCTTTTGGGACTTGGCGGCTTGGTGGGTGTGCTTTCGGGCATGTTCGGCGTCGGCGGCGGGTTCTTAATGACGCCCTTGTTGTTCTTTATCGGCATTCCCCCCGCTGTGGCTGT
>RCMY010002647.1_pt1 | contig 16154 bp, 16 predicted proteins | sample 2041341 | NCBI WGS metagenome assembly RCMY01 (sample SAMN09708234, study PRJNA481090) | Marine sediment metagenome, whole genome shotgun sequencing project. | reverse complement strand
GCTCGTCCGGTGTCTCTTTGGCCTTTGCCATAGGCCAGTCAGGATACTCTCTCGTGGTGCAGAGGTACGGGGTCTGCAACTGCGGATTGTGCAGACGGGGAAAAACAAAAAAATCCCGGAGGTTGATTTTCCCCTCGGCACTCAGTTCCTCCAACGTATTGGTGCGTACAGTCCCGGCATCAACAAGTCCGTCCCGGACCGCATAGACGACCTCATCATGGGTCTCCCTATGAAGGCTTTCTTTGAAATCCTTGTAGGGATCGATGCCGTTTTCCTTCAATTCCCGCCAGGCCATCAGCCAGCCGCCAAGGGAGCTCTCCGAAACCCCCATAAACGACTTCCCTTTGAGATCAGCAAGCTTTCTGATATCCGTCCGATCCGCACGGCAGAAGATAACACTGCCGTATTGTGAATAGACCCGGCCGAGGCGCATCTCTTTCAAGGTCGCGATTCTGTTGACTCCATATCCCTGTTCCAGTTCCACATAATATGAGGAATTGGTGAGGATAAAATCCACCTCACCGTTTTGGACGCTGGGGGTTATCCGGTCATGGGTTAAGGGAACGATGACAAAAGTAGAGCCCGGGATCTTCCTGGTGAGATATTCGGCAGTGGCTGACCAGTTCTTGAGGCACTGCGCTGCACCACGCACAGCCAGCACCCCTATTTTAATGGGTTTCTCGGTCGCCTGAGCTGATGAAAAGATAAAGACACACCACAACAGCAAGGGAAAAAGTGCACACCTCACCGCAACTATTTTTTGAAAGGATTCATAATTACCACCGGACAATGTGCCCCTTTCAGGACACGCTCCGCCACGCTGCCGAGCAGGATTTTTTCCAGTCCTTTCGAGCCATGCGTCCCCATGATGATCAGGTCTGCATCCTTTGCCTCGGCAAAGTCGATTATCGCGTCGACCGGATCTCCGACAATGACCTTCCCGGTACACCCTTTGCACCTTTCTTTGTTGTCTTCGAGAAGTTTGGCCATTCTCAATCGAACATCAGCCAACAGCTTTTCTTCGTAATCCTGCACATACGAAAGAGGTGTCATCGAGTTACCCGCATAGAATTCAACGACATGGATGTAATAGGTGAGAGCTGAGAATTCTCCGGCCAGATACGCAGCGTAGTCAACAAGTTTGTCAGTATGGGTAGCAAAATCGATGGGAACGACAACTCGTTTGATTTCTCTCATTTGGGCCTCCCTTGTTAAGGTTTTTTCCACCGCTTCCTTATAGAATAATTAGATAGCATAGAGTATGCCACCCCAAGGTATCTCTTTTCGGTTTTTTCAAATATTTTTTTAATTCGATATCTTTTATTAAAAAACAGATACTTAACGAACGAAAAAAAACGGACCTTCCCTGAACATCAGATCACCGCAATTCTGCAGCATGGCGTGGTGTCAGGATAATTTACAGAGTGTAAACGAATCTCTTTTCGAAAAATTGCATGCAATAAAAGTAGTCGTTCACCGGAACGCAGGAAGTGCGCGCATAACCCGAATCAGTAATCGTTCAGCCAGGGCTTCAGGTTCGTTCAAGCAGGCCTCCGAGCTATAGTTAGCTATGTGAGGGGGCCTGATCGGACGAAAATGGGGTGCTGGTGAACGGTTACCAATAAAACTATGGTATTGTGACATCCTGCAAAAACATCTTTACATCGGGACTCTCGCTCTGGCGGCGGGCATATTCCGGCGGACTCTCTTCGACAAAGCCCAGTTGGAGGAAAAGGGCCTGGAGGCGAGGATTTCTGGTCAAGGAAATAAAGCGACTGTAGCCCTGCGCTGCCATTTTCTCGATAAAAGCGTTGACGGTAAAGACACCGACCCGTTGATTGCGAAAGCGTGTGGATATGGCCAGTGCTCCTAACTCCACTGTTCTTTCATCGATTATTTTTTGCTCGAGACAGCCGACCACGATTCCGTCGATCGCCGTTACAAAAAAACGCTGCCTGTTCTGACTCAGATAGTGCTTACTTCGAGGCTTTAGAAATCCTGAACGTTTATACATAGCCAGAATTCGACGCACAATGGCCACATCTTCATCTGTTTGCACCTGGCGCAATTCCTCGCTGAAGTTATCAGCGATCATCGTCCCGGTCCCTTCCACGGTAAACAGCTCGTGTTTGATGGTATTCTTTCCGGCCGGCAGGATATGAATACGCTCGCAGTGCCCCGCCTCTATCTTTTCACAGATGCGGTTCATGGTGTCTTTGAAGTTCACATTGCCAATGAAGTCGCCGAAATCGGCACAATCGGCCATTGCATCCCGCACCCTTCCGGTGGTAAGAGCGTTGATTTTATAGCCTTTATTGTCGATCAGATAGCGGCGTTCAAGAAAAATGAGTTTATAGATGGTATCCGGATGTTCCAGAACCGCCTGGTAAAAATCAAGCTCCGGAGCAATCCTGATAAGGCTCGTTTCAGGCAAGCGCATTTCCAGTTTTTTCAACAACTTCTGGTTGGCGAAACGATGGGGCAAGTTGTGGAACAGGGTAGTAACGACACCTTTTCGTACTAAAAATTTGCTATCGGCGACGATCTCATTAAAGTGATCGCGCAGAATTCCCTCCCGACAGGCGATACAAACCTTACGACCGACGAGATTTTTTACATATTCATTAAGATAGAGCTGTACCATAGCAAACATTAAGGTGGCAATTTGTTGTTGGACATCCAACTCGTCCTTGCTTGGAGCAATTGACAGCTAAACTATCATGTTCGGCCATCTCTCGCAATATTTACCATATCGATCAGCCAGGGTTTGTTATGCACCGGGCAACAACCAAAACACAAGATTGCATCGAAAAAATTCCAATCATCGTTTGCAAAGTTACAGATTAAACATTAACAGTTATACCCTATCTGATTTTTACTTCACCGACACGAGAAGCACCGTAAAAAAAAGTGCTGTCATTTACCAAAACACCAGGAAATATAGTGAATCATACTCTTGCCGTATCTTTAGCCCAGCAACTTATCCGGGTAAACACGGTCAATCCACCCGGTAATGAGACGGATGCTGTCCGTATTATCGCCCCGCTTCTTCAGGACGCCGGATTCCAGATCAGGGAATACCAATACGGAGCCAATCGCAGCTCGCTCGTTGCTCACAAAGGGAGAACCGAACAGCCTGCCGTAATTTTGTCTGGTCATCTCGATACCGTGCCCTTTGGCTCTCAACCCTGGAATACCCCGCCTCTTGAGGCCTCGGTTGTTGATAACAAACTGTTTGGCAGAGGGGCGGCAGACATGAAGGGCGGCGTTGCTGTACTGGTGGCGGCGGCTGTTCATTTCGCTGATAAAATCAAGGAGAAACCTGTCACTCTGGTTCTTTCCGCCGATGAGGAAATTGGTTGCGCGGGGGCGGCATCGCTTATCGACCAAAATGTGCTGCCCAAAGCCCGCTGCATACTTGTAGCTGAGCCCACCGGCAACATCCCCCGGCTTGGCCATAAAGGGGTGTTCTGGTTAAAATCGCTCTTCCACGGTAAAACTGCCCATGCCGCCTTCCCCGAGCTGGGCATAAATGCCCTGTTGAAGGCGGCACAAGCCGTTGTTGCTCTGAATAGTGACATTCTCGGGGGCAAGGCACATGAGGTGATGGGGGAGGCAACGCTGGTTACCAGTCGTTTTTTGAGCGGCAATAATTACAACTCCGTGCCTGACCTGGCCGAGGTAGGCATCGATATCCGTTCGACCGTAAACTGGTCGCATACCGAAATTCTGCACAAGATTAAAACCTTGCTTGCGCCTCTCGATCCCGAAATCGAAGTGATCTTCGATCTGCCGCCGCTGTGGACACCCCCGGAAACCGACAGCATTTCGGAGATCTTTGCAGCCTGCGATACGGTACGAAAACAAACGCACCCGCCTGCTATTGTCACTTTTTATACCGATGGCGGAGTTCTTGGTCCGGGTCTTGGCAATGCTCCTGTTGTTATCCTGGGCCCAGGCGAATCCGGAATGGCTCATAAAGTTGATGAATACGTGAAGGTAGATGACTTGGCTGAAGGCGTTGCTCTCTATCTGGAGATTCTTACCCGTTTATGTCGATAGCGATTAGAAACGATTTTGCCGGATTTGAACAAAACTCTCATTTTAAAAAGGGGAACTGTATGAAAAAAATTGCCTGTACATTATTGCTGTGCTTTATAGCTGCAACTGCCGGAGCCGAGACGGTAAAGATCGGCGCGGTACAGCCACTCTCCGGGAAGATATCGGTATATGGCGAAGGATTTCAGCGCGCTCTTTCTCTGGCGGTAGAAGAGGTCAATGTGGCTGGCGGCATTAAAGGCAAGGACCTTGAAATTGTCTACGAAGACAACCTGTCGACTGCCCAGGGTTCAGTTTCCGCCCTGCAAAAACTCATCTCCATTGAAAAACTGCCGGTGGTGATCGGTCCTGCGGCAAGTTCAAATTTTCTCGCAACCTGTCCTATCGCTGAACGGGAAAAGACTGTTTTTATCGGGGCAGAATCAGCAGCATCGGATATCAGCAAGTGCGGCGCCTATGTTTTTCGGGTTTTTCCATCAGACATGCTGCAGGGCATCGGTGTTGCGGAGCTGGCGGAAGAGCTTGGTTATAAAGAAGTTGCGCTGACCTACATAAATAATGACTGGGGGGTCGGTCTTGCCAATGTGTTCAAAGAAAAATATAAAGGGAAAATTACTGAAGATTTTGCCTACGACGAGGGAAAAGCCGATTATCGCTCGGAACTTTTGCGCCTGAAAAGAAGTAATCCGACCGCAGTAGTCAACCTCACCTATATCAAAGAAGGCGGGACCATGCTCAAGCAGGCCCATGAGATGAAATTTGCTCCGCAGTGGCTCCTGGGTTCAGCCGCCAAATCACCAAAACTGGTCGAACTGGCCGGCGTGGCCGCCGAAGGCATTATTGGCACCTACCCCACTTTTTCCAAGACCAGTGGACTCTATGAACACTACAAGGCTGCTTTTGCCAAGAAATATCCAGACCAGAAATTGCCGATTTTTGGCGAATATAATTACGATATGGTCCATCTACTGGCCAAAGCCCTCAATAATGCCCCTGAGCTGACGGCAGACGCTATCCGCACATCTCTGATAAGCTCCTCAAAAGGCTTTGAAGGCGTTACCGGCGACAAAAGTTTTGATGAAAACGGCGATGTCGGTGCCAGTTATGGACGCTGGACTGTGAAAGATGGTAAAATCGTCGAAAATTAAAGCAGATGGCGTCGTAAAAAAGCTTCATCTGCATCGTTGTTACAAAATTATTTAAACGGGACATTTTGTATTATCTCCAACTCCTACTCAATGGTATTGTCGCCGGTGGGGTCTATGCTCTCTTTGCCGTCGGTCTGACCATGGTCTACTCCATTTTCCGCTTTATCAACTTTGCCCACGGAGAGTTGATTGCCTGGGGGGCATACGGCGTTCTGCTGTTCACCTTGCCCCCTTTTGGCCTGCCGCTGTGGCTGGCTTTATTCCCCGCTCTTCTGCTGGTGATAGCCATTGCCCTTTTACAAAACCAGTTGGTTTTTGCGCCTCTGAAAAACAGCCAGCCCGTTACCCTGCTCATTGCCTCAATCGGCTTGTCGTTTTTATTACGCAGCGCCCTGCAGCTCTATTTCGGATCGGACCTGCGTTCTTATCAAACCGGGTTCCACGAAAGCATTGAACTGGGTGGGCTGCTGATCAGCTCTGTCCAGCTGGCGATGCTCTGCCTGTCGATACTGTTTTTTGTCATCCTGCATCTGCTCTTGACTCAAACACTGACCGGCAAATCGATGCGGGCCGTGTCCGACTCGATGGAGCTGGCCGGTATCTACGGTATATCCACTAAAAAAGTGAGCATTTTCGTGTGGATAATATCGGCAGTCTTTGCTGCATCCGGCGGCTTTCTCCTGGCACTCGATACCAGCCTTGACCCGATGATGGGCCTCTCCTTTATGATTAAATCTTTTGCCGCGGTGCTCCTGGGCGGGGTTGGCAATGTCTGGGGGGCGTTATTGGGTGGTTTGTGTATCGGCATCATCGAAAACATGGGCACCGCATTCATCTCGCCCGGCTATAAAGATTTAACCGCCTTTGTGCTGATTATCACCATTTTGCTTTTCAGGCCCCAGGGTATTCTTGGCTCAACTGCAAAGGGGGTTCGATAATGGAATATCTGCTGCATATAGGTATTGTCTGTCTGATCTATATCCTCTTTGCTTCCTCGCTTAATCTTGAACTTGGCTGCGCCGGTTTATACAATTTCGGCCATGTCGGCTTTTTTGCCATTGGCGCATACACCACCGCGCTCTTGACGCTCAGCGGACATTCGGTCTGGTTCGGTCTGGTTGCGGCCATGGCAGTCGCGGGAATCTCCGGCCTGATCTTTTCCTGGCCGGTACTGCGACTGACCGGAGATTATTTTGGTGTAGCTTCTCTTGCTTTCGCCGAAATGATCCGGCTGCTCCTGCTCAATGAACGGTGGCTGACCCGTGGCCCCATGGGTCTGCCGGGTATCCCCAGAATAGAAATATGGGGCCATTCCGGCAACACTGTGACCCTTGTAACGGCTTTACTTATCACCCTGGTGTCGATTCTCTGTTTTAGAAAAATTCTCGCCTCTCCTTTTGGCCGAACGCTGAAACTTATCCGCGAAGATGAGCATGTGGCCAGGGCATTCGGCAAAAATGTCGTCTCGTTCAAGACCCGCACCATGGCTATAGGCTCAGCTTTCGGTGGCCTGGCCGGAGGCCTGTGGGCCCATTATCTCGGCTATATAAGCCCGAACGATTTTACCCTGCAGCTGACGGTTCTGGTTCTGTTATGTGTCGTTTTGGGCGGCCGCGGCACCCTGCTGGGCCCGATTATCGGCTCTATTCTTGTGGTGAGCGTCGGCGAAGGTTTACGGTTTCTGCCCTTGCCGGCATCAATGACCGCAGGGGTAGCCCACATTCAAAGCATGCTCTTCGGGCTGGTCCTGGTTCTGCTGATGCTACGCAGACCCCAGGGCATAATCGCCGAATCACGTCTTCTCCAGGAAACCTGATGCTGGAATTACAATCAATTTACAAAAGTTTTGGTGGGAACCAGGTGCTGCAGGATGTCAGTATCGCCCTTGATAATACAACGCCCATCACCGGGCTGATCGGCCCTAACGGCTCGGGCAAGTCGACGCTTTTTCATGTGGTCATGGGATTTTATTCCCAGGATAGCGGCCAGGTCCTCTTCAACGGGCAACCGCTCGACACGTTGCCTCCCGAAAAGCGCTGCCATTCCGGCTTGTCCTGTACCTTTCAGGACAGCCGGATGCTGACGTTCATGACCGTACTGGAAAACTTGACGGCGATTCCAACCCCACAGCACGGCGAATCCCTCATCAAAGCCTTCTTTTCCCCTTTTTTGGTGCGCAGGCAGGAAAAAGAAATTGAAGAGAAAGCCCGGGATATCCTGGAGTTGCTCTGCCTCTCCGCGCTGGCGGATTCTCCCGCCGGCAGCCTGAGCTACGGCCAGCGAAAATTACTGGAGATCGGCCGGGTGATGATGACCGATCCCCAACTGGTACTCCTTGATGAACCGACCGCCGGGATTAATCCGACCCTGATCCAGTCACTGGTTAAAATTCTGGAAGATCTGGCGCAAGGAGGGATGCGTTTTTTTCTGGTTGAGCATAACATGCCACTGGTAAGCCAGCTTTGTGACCGTGTTCTGGTGCTTGATGCCGGAGAACTGATCTTTGATGGCAGTGCCGCCGGTGCCAGGAAAGACAAGAAGGTTATTCAGGCCTACCTGGGGAGCGATGCCTATGTTGAAACTTGAAGCCATCACGGCAGGATACGGCGAACTCACCGTCCTTTCCGAGCTGAATATTACGGTTGCCAAGGGTGAAACAGTCTGCCTGATCGGCCCCAACGGCGCCGGAAAATCAACGGTATTGAGAGTCGTGGCCGGGCAGTTGGTTCCGAAAAAGGGGACGGTACGCTTTAACGATCAAGATATTTCAAGATATGACTGTACCCGGAAAATCACCTTAGGCATTCTTTTTGTCCCCCAGGGACGCAATGTTTTTCCCAGCCTGTCGCTTTTGGAAAATCTCAATCTTTGTCGGATTTTTATCTCCGAATCCCTCTTTCAAGAGCGCATGGAGACGGTTCTTGAAACTTTTCCCTGGATGAAAGATACACTGAACAGCCCGGCTGGATCACTTTCAGGTGGCTTACGCCAGATGCTGGCTCTCTCCAGAATTTTCCTTCTCAAACCCACACTTGTTCTCCTTGATGAGCCGTCCCTTGGTCTCTCCCCGCTGGTTGTCGATGATATTTTCTCGACAATCACTGTTCTTAACCAGCAGGGTATCTCCTTTTTACTGGTTGAACAAAATGCCCGCAAAGGTCTTTCTGTTGCCAATCGGGGCTATGTCCTCGAGTCAGGCCAGAACCGTTTGACCGGCAGTGGCGCCCAACTCCTCGACAACCCCGAAGTCCAGCGTCTCTATTTAGGCGGATAATCGTGTCTGGCTCTCCGAGAATTACACTTTGAGAGCAACAACGAGTAGCCGAAAAATGCAGTAATTTGAGTCTGGATTGTGTTACAATATGCCGCAGCTCTGATCTCCTTGTAAAAAGCCAACGCAAGCCTCAACCCAGCGTAGCTTGCCACCGAAATCTTCTACTGTATCAGCTCCTATGCTTACACTGCTGACAAGATCACGGACAGGCAACTGATGCAAACAACAGAACCACAGAAGGCTAAGATACAAAAACTTCAAAACAATGATGAAGACGGGGCCTTACGACTCAAAAGCTCGGGGGACTGGACGATTGAGACCCTTCACGAGGCTACCGACGCTCTGCATGAAATTGTAAATGCAAGCCGGAATATCTCGATCCTGTGGAATGTCTCTGCTGCAGGTCGCGTTGATTCGGCAGGTATGCTGCTTTTTATCCGCACTGCTACTTTGTTTAAAAAAAACAATTGCTCCCTGCAAGTGGTTGGTGCAACCAGTGAACAGGAAAAATTGTATCAACTGCTGCAAAAATACACCCCCGAACATTCCGAGGTCAAACCGGCATTTTTCTCCCGCTTGCTCAGCCCCTTCACCAGAATAGGCAGAATATTCGTTGAATTTTTGGCAAATTTTCGGGACTTTCTGACCTTTGCCGGTGAAAATTTTGTCAACTTGCTGCACGCAATTGTGCATCCCCGCTCCATCCGGTTCGGCGCGATTGTAAAAAATATTGAAGAAGCTGGCGTGCGGGCGATGCCCATCGTGGCCCTGACCAGTTTCCTCATAGGGGTGGTAATCGCCTACCAGGGAGCAGTACAGCTCGAAAAATTCGGCGCCAATATTTTTATTGTGGATATGATAGCGCTTTCAGTCACCAGAGAACTTTCCCCGTTGATAACGGCCATAGTCGTCGCAGGCCGAACCGGCTCTTCCTATACGGCCCAGCTGGGGGTGATGAAAATAACGGAAGAGATAGATGCCATGCGCACCATGGGATTTGATCCCCATCGTTTTCTCGTCCTCCCCCGTATTATAGCCCTGATAATTGCCCTGCCGTTGCTGATTTTCTTTGCCGATATAATTGGCATTGCCGCCGGCATGTTCATCTCACACGTCCACCTCAACCTCTCCTATCCGGAGTTTATACACCGCCTGCAGAACGTGCTGACGGCAAAACATGTCTGGGTCGGTATAGGAAAAGGACCGGTTTTTGCCTGGCTGATTGCTACGGTGGGATGTTTCCACGGATTTCAAGTTTCAAAAAACACCGAAAGCATAGGACGCTACACCACTATTAGCGTGGTCAACGCAATTTTTCTGGTTATTGCCTGTGATGCTCTTTTTTCAGTCCTCTTTACGGAGCTTGGCATTTGAACGACACCATTATTACAGTATCGGATCTCGTCACCCGATTTGGCAGCAATGTAATCCATGATGGCATCAGCCTGAGTGTGCGCCGGGGTGAAATTTACGGCCTCTTAGGCGGCAGCGGTTCCGGCAAATCGACTCTGCTCAAACAGATGATAATGCTGCTGCACCCTGCGTCCGGAAAAATTACCCTTCTGGGGCACAACCTCATGACCATCAGCCCCAGTGATGCCGCCGCCCTTCGTCATCATTGGGGCGTGCTTTTTCAGGGAGGTGCCCTCTATTCTTCGCTCACGGTTGCACAAAACGTCGGCATCAAGCTGCGGGAGTATACGGATCTCCCTGAAGATATGATTGAGGATCTGGTACAGATGAAAATAAGAATGGTTGGTCTTCCGCCAACGGCGGCGGCGCTCTATCCTGCTGAACTCAGCGGCGGTATGACCAAAAGGGCGGCGCTGGCACGGGCACTGGCCATGGACCCCCAGCTGCTGTTTCTTGATGAGCCCACGTCTGGACTGGATCCGATCGGTGCCGAAGCTTTTGACAAACTGATCATTGAACTGCGGGACATTCTCAGTTTAACTGTGGTGATGGTCACTCACGATCTGGATACCATCTGGACTATTGTCGATCGTTTTGCAGTATTGGGCGAAAAAAAAGTCATCGCAGAAGGCTCTCTTAACGAAGTTGTGCAAAACCCTCACCCTATCGTCAAACAATTCTTTGGAGGTCCCAGGGGGCAAATACGGAGCAGGGATGGAAAGTAAAATCAATTATACCCTTGTCGGCCTGTTCGTTGTTCTCCTGACGGCAGGGCTGATAACCTTTGCCTACTGGTTGGGAAAACATGGGGGCAGACAGGAATATGACTCCTATCTTGTCTATATGTCGGAATCTGTAGCTGGGTTAAGCACCGATGCTTCTGTTAAATACAGAGGGGTTAATGTGGGCACGGTCGAACAGCTGGGTATAAATCCTCATAATTCAGAAGAGGTGGAACTCCGTTTAAAAATCGAGCACGGTACCCCCATCAAGACCGACACCACAGCCAAATTAGAGTCTTTTGGCATAACAGGTCTGGCTTTTATAGAGCTCAGCGGAGGCAGCAACGATGCCCCACTGTTGAAAAAATCAGGCGATTCAATCCCAATCATTCCGGCTATTCCCTCAACCTTTACTCAGATTTATGCATCCCTTGAACAACTCATCCAGCAGTCTACCGTTGCTCTGGTCAAATTTGACAGGATACTGAGCAAAGAGAACCTGGAGAACATTACAGCCATACTTGGGGAAACAAAGCTGCTGGTCAAAGATATCAGGGGGCAAATGGAGGGATTGCAAAATTTTGTTGAGAACGGTGTGGTCATGGAAAAGCATGTCTCCAGGGCCTTTGACAGAGTTGCAAATGCATCTGACAAAGTTGCAGACGCATCTGGCAGCGTTAAAACAATGGCAGACAGCCTGGAGCATAACTATGCTGATGTTGGCCTCAACATGCAACAAAACGTCCGGCAGAGCCTTGAGCTCTTCAATCAGCTGCTGTACGACCTGGATATGCTGACCGGAGATCTCCAGCATGCGACCCAAGCCATACAAGCCAGCCCAAGTGATCTGCTGTTTAAACGCAGCCATCCAAAACTTGGACCGGGTGAAAAGGAATAGAATGAAAAATAGACACCTTCTCCTCACATTCCTGTGCTGTGTACTCACAAGCTGTAGTTTCAACAAGATCCCGCCAAGCGATATCTACACCATCTCGCCTGTGCTAGAAAAAAGCAGCAGCTCCAGCATAACCCAGAAAAAGAACCAGCCCATAATCAAACTGGCCCCGATTCGTGCATCGCGGGCATTTACCGGTACCGACATTGTGTACTCCACCACCAGGTATGAACAAAACAACTATGCATACAGCCGCTGGAGTGACGCACCGGTTAAATTACTGCCTCTCCTCTTACAAACTGCCCTTGAGGCAACCGGGGGTTTTGCTGCCGTAATCAACTCCCCATCAGCGGCAACAGCTGATTTTCTGTTGGAAAGTACTCTCTACGATTTCAGCCACCATGTCCATGATGACAACACCTCAGACGGGGTTATCAGTATGCGTTTTCACCTGATAGATGCTGCCACGAAAATGGTAATCGCGACAAGGGAGTTTCACTGTCAGGTTCCCGCCTCCTCTCCGAATGCCAGGGATGCGGCTGCCGCGCTCAATCAGGCAGCAGACACTGTTGCCCATGAGCTTGCGGTGTGGCTTCTGAGTATGCAACTCTAAGCACCCTTTGGTACAGGCCACCCCTCTATTATCAAAGGAGCCTGCCCATTTAAAGCTTCTTGAAATTTCTTGCGGCTATTTTTTGTCCACATTCATAATCGGTAAAGAGTAAAGAAGTGAATTATTGAATGAAAACAGGTAGACTCTTAAGGAAAACGTGGTTTACCCTCGGTTAATGCTTTTAAAGAGTTGCCATCTTGCAAAGGCCCTTTTGCCCTGAATCTTCGTTGTTCTCAAAATTTAATCCTCGGAGATACGCGAGCATAGCGGGACCTCGATATCGATTAGAGGCCTGCGGTTAAATTTCTCGAATGCCCCGATTGTGGAGCCAATGGTTCATTTCAGGATGGGAAAAAATAACAATTTTATTCAGATTGGGAGATTATATTATGTTGAAGCTAGGAGAAAAAGGGGCTATCCCACAGATCGGGACAGACAGTTATGCCATTGCACCACATATTCCTTGTGGTTTTGTCACTCCGGATTTGCTCAGAAAGATTGCCGATGTTTCCGAAAAATTTAATGCAAAAGCCGTCAAAATTACGGGTGCCGCACGTATCGCTATTGTTGGTCTAAAAGAAGAAGATATTGATGCGGCGTGGGAAGAACTTGGATTAGCAAAAGGTGCAGCTGTGGGATTGTGTGTTCGGAGTATTCGGACCTGCCCAGGAACAACCTTTTGTAAGCTTGGAAAACAGGATGCCGTTAAAATTGGCATGGCTATGGATAAAAAATATCATGCCTTGCAGCTCCCTGGCAAGTTCAAGATGGCGGTATCTGGATGTAAGCTGAGCTGTGCTGAATCATGGGTGCGAGATATTGGCTTGATTGGTGACAGAGACGGTTGGATTGTTACCATTGGTGGCAATGTGGGATCGCAGCCCCGTATCGGCAAGGAATTAATTAGCGGCCTTGATGATGACGCCGCTCTCAAGGCCGTTGAGGATGTTCTGCACTATTATAAAGACAATGCAAAGGGAGGAGAACGCCTTGGCAAGATGATTGAAAGAGTTGGACTGGAACCTTTTGCAGTGGCGGTTAAAAAAGAGTTGTAACTCATTGTATGTCCCTTTAAAAAGGAATTGGCGTTGCGATATGTCAATCAATAGTGGCAACCAAAAAATTGATTGACCAGGCATTACTGGAAGACCATTTCAGTCTTCCAGTAATGCCAATCTCTCCCCACCAGATCAATTCAAAATACAGTTCCGGTCTTTGCCTGCATACAAGCTGAAATACTACGTACTATGGGGGCGATTCTTTACATCCAAGACCATAACCGGGTAGCCGGTATCTTCATCACAGATGGAGAAAACCTTTGGATTTCTGGCCAAAAGCCAGGCCCAGCTCGATCCGTTCCAATACCTTGTCTTTGTCACCGGGGAACTGATAGCCTTCGTATTCATGGGTAAAGACCAGCTCGCCATTGGAGGTGCGCCAGGAGTTACCGGCATGATCAAAGCAGACCTTCGAGGTGACCTCGAGGGCTGATATCATAGATTTGAGTTCGAGAAGCTGTTCTTTTGGCGTGAGCAGCGTCACTTTCCCAGCCCGGACCTGATCATTCATCGGGGTGCCGGCAATGGGCCGAAAGGGCCGGGACCGGATATAGTGAGGATCGATCGCATTGAGAACCCGGGCAGTACCAAGGGCATGATGTTCAGACATCTCTTTTCCACCCAGACCCGGCATCCAGTATTCTGAAACCTGGAATCCTGCTGCCATCGCTTTTTGGCCCCCGGTTATCTGCCCATGGGCATCTATTCCCTTTTTGATCTGCTTGAGCAGGGCATCATCCCCGGTTTCCAGGCCCAGATGGACCCGGTCCAGTCCAGCTGCCCTGATGGCTTGCAGATTTTCCAGGGACCTTTGGGCAATAGTTCTTGCCCGGGCATAGGTGGTGATCCTGTTGATGGAGGGAAAAGTGGTTTTCAAATGGGTCAAGGCCTCAATCAGCTCCAGAGGGTCCATGATCAAGGAATTGCCGTCCTGAATAAAGGCGGTTTTCCCGCCGGAAAGCAGCCATTGAATGAGCATGTCAACCCCCTGGTGAGAGTTAAGCTCAGGGGTGCGGTCTATTAGGGCCAGAATGGCCTTCCGGGTAAGCAGACCGTTGTTGCCCAGGCGGACGGATTCTGCTTTCAGGTCATTGGCCAGGGCAGCCATGGCATTGATATCTGCTTTGATCTCCGTGATAGGCCGCAGCTGGAACTTTTCTGTTTTGTACATGGCGCAGAAGGTGCAAAAGTTCCAGGGGCAGTTGCGGGTGAATCGGACAAGAAGAGAAGCACTCCCTCCTTCGCTGGGGGGACGGTACATTCCTGTTTCAAAATGATAATCGTTGGTCGTCATGGCTGCTCTCTTTTAGTAACCGTTCACCAGCACCCCATTTTCGTCCGATCAGGCCGCCTCACATAGCCAACTATAGCTCGAAGGCCTGCTTGAACAAACCTGGAGCCCTGGTTGAACGATTACTGATCCGGGTTATGCGCGCACTTACTGCGTTCCGGTGAACGATTATCTCTTTTAATCAGGTAAACCAGGTATCGTTTTCCAGCTGGTCCCGGCGGAATTCCATCTAAACTCTTTTCTTTTTGCCGCTTTCTCTATACATTTTTCCGGGTAAAGCACTGTTGAAGTGATAATCAAGATATAGAAATCAATCAAAACAGACAAACCCTGGCTTGCTACCACCTTAAAATGACCCAGCAAAGCTTGTAACAGAAATATGCTTATATTTGCTAAAAGTTGTTAAGAGCCTTGACGGATCAACCCCGCCAGACAACAAGGAGCTGCTCTATGGAAGATATTGAACTCTATCGCTATTTTTTAAAAGATAGTGTCCGAAAAACAATCGATTTTCGGGTAACCGACCAGAACAGAGGAGTACCCGTTCCACCATCGGAAGCACATGTTGATAAACAGCTGCCTCGGATCAGTCTGCCCGACAGAAAAATCTGGGGTCCTGTTATAACAGAAACGAATCTGGTGGATGCTATCGGCAATCGACGAAGCAGGCGAAACTATAGCGACGCATACCTCTCTGTTGAAGAATTGGCATTTCTTCTCTGGGCAACACAGGGACAGAGAAACCCGGGGATACAGCCTGCTCATTTCCGGACAGTACCTTCAGCAGGAGCCAGACATAGTTTTGAGACCTACCTGTTCATCAATAGAGTGGAAAAGGTTCCCCCAGGTCTCTATCGCTATCTGCCTCTCTCCAATGAGCTTGTATTACTGTACCTTATCGATAAACAGAGTAAAACCAGACTCTCCCGGGCGACATTAGGCCAGGGGTTTATCGCCAGCGGCGCAGTGGTGTTTATCTGGGCAACTGTGCCTTATCGAATGGAGTGGCGCTATCTGCAGGCAGCTCACCGGGTCATCCTGCTTGACGCAGGTCATGTCTGCCAAAACCCCTACCTGGCCTGCGAGGCGATTCATGCAGGAAGCTGTGCCATTGCAGCCTACGACCAGGAAGCAATGGACGAGTTGATCCAGGTAGATGGAAAAGAACAATTCACCATCTACCTCGCGCCGGTTGGCAAGTATTAGCGACCCTTTAGTAAGGGGACCTACTGGTTCCCATGTGCCACATGGGAACCAGAGTAAGCTGAACAAAGCCCCAGTAATCTACCGCGTACTTGATTGGCCCGGTGTTTGTGTCACCCCTGCTTCGGCAAGAGAAATATTAAGCTCGAGTACCTCACAGTCATTCTTTCGATCCAGCGACAGTTTGATCTGATCTTCGTCGATGTGAATATATTTTCTCACCACTTCAAGAATATCTTGCTGGAGTCGAGGCAGAAAATCCGGAGTAGACGGACGCCTCCGTTCATGGGAAACGATGATCTGGAGGCGCTCTTTGGCTATTGAGGCGGTACGGGGCCGTTTAGATCGGAATAAATCAAAAAAGTTCATATTATGCAGCTCTAAATAAGCGGGAGAAGATACTTCTTTTGGGAGCATCCAGGAAACGGAATGGACGATCCTCACCAAGAAACCTGTCTACCATATCGAAATAAGCCTC
>RCMY010002646.1_pt1 | contig 16157 bp, 11 predicted proteins | sample 2041341 | NCBI WGS metagenome assembly RCMY01 (sample SAMN09708234, study PRJNA481090) | Marine sediment metagenome, whole genome shotgun sequencing project. | reverse complement strand
TTCCGATTGATATTCCTGCATGTTTGCCTCCTGAAAATGGTAAAGCCCCGCCCAGCATGTGCTGGACAGGGCTTTCAGGTTGATTTTAAACATTACTCTGGTGTTCTTGTAAGAGTAATATATTCTTAAGGTTTTATGAATAACATTATCCTATATTCCATCCTTATGCTCCTATACCACACTAAATTTTCAATGGAATACTTTTCGGGGGGAGGGTCATAATTGCGCCTTTTTAATATATAAACCGCCGGCAAAATTTCGACGTCTAAGTTAGATAGTGTCATCAAATTAAAAATAACCTGCTATAGTCTCTTCACAGACACCTTGGAGAGAAATAATCATCCGCAACAGATCAACGGGGAATCAGGGAAACTTGATTCCCTGTTGAAGGTAGGTTCTATTCTCAAACCAAGTTAAACTAGCCCAATTAGACTATTGCAAGATAGAATATTAATTTTTACAATTTGTTCATCTAGTTACGCTATCAACGGATTACATATTATTAGCCACACCTTGCATCCTGCATCTTTCAATGTTACCCGTTAAAGAAAGAAAGCACATTACAGGGGATAGCCCAAGGGAGGAATGGAATGAAAAGATTTTTATCTCTTTTCATGCTTCTTGCGCTGATCGGTGTTGCCACACCAAGCTTTGCGGATAATCAGGATTTCTCAAGCCCAGCTGCGGGCCAGAACTTCACCCAGTACGGTGACATGCAGGCCGTCGATTCTGTCAAGACTCTTGTGGCCGCCATCGAGAGTAATGATCACCATGATGAGATAGCCTACAGAAGTTCCGGGTGTTCCATGGGATGCTCTAGTGGGTGCTCTTCTGGATGCTCTTCTGGATGCTCGGTAGGCTGTTCCGTTGGTTGCAGACTCCGTTAATGTATCTTTCCCATTCTATGCCAACTGATGCGGCATCCATCTTACGAAAATGGATGCCGTATTTTTTGTTGCCTCTTTATACTTATCTTCCCCAAAGCGACCTTGTACTTGCTACCAGCCTATCGTTCACTCTAATTTTGCTGGGGATCTTTATGAAGGCTGGTGGGCGCTGGGGTGCGATGTGCATCTGCGCTCCTCTCTCATATTACGAGCCCTTTGCCATCGCCGCATCCATCGTTCTTGCACGAAGGAAAGATGGATACCCTACGATTATCCCCATCTGGGCAGCGCTGTTTCTACTCATTTCCGTATTCCCCCCCCCTCTTTGGGCGGGCGCGATATATTTCTGGGGCATACCTTTTTTGGCGATACTCTCCCTGTGCGTGGCGCGACTTTTGCAGCACATAGGGGAAAAAAGGCTTACGCTCGCTTGCCTTTCGGTGGTTCTGGCCGCCACAGGCACGGAAGCGTTCATCATAGCCTGTGACAGTGGTGTCCATTACGGATCCCCAAATGTACACTTGAGTGATAACTTTATTAGAAACGCAATATCAAGCGGTAGATTCCTTCTTGAAGATAATGCGGAGTTGGAAAATAACGACAAGACAACATCTTTTGTGTTCTCGCCCGGTCTGACAGAGAGAGATATAGCCACAAGGAAGACAGGGAAATACTATCTTTTGGGCGAGCATGACAATATGAATGGATTTGTCATGCTGAATAGGAGTTTCAACAACGATTCCATACGCCAGCATGAGCCGTGGGCGTTTAATCGTCCATGCATGGCGGCGTTCCTTCGCATCGCTTCAATGAAAGACTCTTTCTATTGCAGCAATCTGGGAGGGACACTTAAAAGAGAGTGTTGTCTAACTCCCTTTGCCTGGCGCTATGACGCATGGGGAATTCCGCGGATACTGCTCGGTGAAAGGACGGAGGATGAAAAGGAAGTCATTCTTATTGGAGATTCGGATATAGCTGTGAGCTTTCTCGCACCCTATAACGCCAGTTTTCTCTCCGCCCTGTACCACCAGGACTGGATGATAGTTCTTCCCTACATTTTGGCACTGCTTGCAGTCCTCGTCGCTTATGCACTTAATAGTCGCGTTGTCTATGTCGCGATATTGGCGTTGCCTCTTCTGTACTTTATCGACCCGAGCCCGAACAAGAATGAGTTCGATGCCATCGTCCGTTTCGAGGGTATCACAATCAAAAGCCCTCATACCGACAACTCGCCGGACAAGATTGTGAACAACTTGTCGAGACTCGGAAAGACTGTCCATGTGGGCAAGGGCAACGCGAAGAACGTCATTTATGTGATTGCCAATGACTTCAAACTGGGTGAACTTAAAGAAAGGGGCATCATATTTCTCATGCCAGGCGCGACGCTACGCTTTAATGGTAAATTCTACTTCGTCAAGAATATTCCGTTAGGTGTAAAGAAAGAAGGCAGTATCGCCGTGCCGGACGCAAGGGGAATCGTCATTGACGACAAGGAGCAAGACTCAAGCCTTGTAACGTCTGGAAATGCCATCATCATTGGCACCGGTTCTCCGCAAGATATGGCCGACATCACGAGGCTGATGAAATGATTTCATCAGCCATTTCGTTTTTTCTTGCCAATTTCATGTTCTTCCATCAGGGAATATTCGCTTTCTTTGCTTGCATCTTGGCGCTGCTCGCTCTATCCCTTAAATGGGATGTCTGCTGGCGCATGACCTTCCTCTGTCTTGTGGCCTATGCCCTGAACCAGACCCTGCTTTTTCCAGCTGCATCTGCGTTACAGGACGGACTTCCGACCCTTGCCTACCCGTCGGGACTGACCAGACTTATCCTTGCCGCTATTTATGGACTTTGCTCCATCCTCATCGAGCCACAGCGATTAAGAGCAGGCTTGGGGACGAAAACGGCTATCTGCGTAATGGCGCTCTTCATCAGTTTTCAGATTGACCGTTTTGCGTATGCCCCAGTCCTTTTCAACGTCGCGCTCGCCGGAACCGTCATCGGTGCAAGGTTGATTGCTGTTTTTTCGGCGAACATCCACGCATCGCGTATCTGGCGTCTTGGTTCTCTAGGTGCGATGGGCGCAAGCGCGGCTCTAGCCGTTATAATTGCGAACGCCCAGCCTTATCCTAAAATTCTTGTCGTTCAGGACAGGAACGCATGGGCTACAGATGACATTCCATACGACGACAAGGACTGGACGCTGAAGGCGGCATACTCGTATTCCCTGCTGTCCGAACTCATGTCCCACAAATATGATGTGGAGAAGACAAATCATTTGACGTGGGAAGCGACTATGGAGAAGGATGTTCTCTTCTTCATGACACCTACCAAGCCTTTTTCTGCGGATGATAAGGAAATCCTAGATGGATTTCTTGAAAAAGGCGGTAGGGTTGTGTTTATAGCTGACCACACAGATCTCTACGGCCATGCACGAGTCATAAACTCGTTCACTATGAAACATGGTGTCCGTGTCCGTTATGACGCCGTTTTCAGAGCCAATGATAAATACGCGAAGGCCGTCATGCAGAGCTTTATATTCCCATTCGTGCGCCCGATGACGTCATCCTCCGTGTCTATCGGCATGGGAACGGCGGTTGTCGCTTTCTGTCATGACTTCATTTCTGAGAATGCCGACTACACAAGACCGAACTTCTTCGCCGAGATGCGCGACACGCCAGATGATAGATATGGCACATACCCACTCGTCACCGTAACCAATGTTCACGGGGGAAGCATAGTCATTTGCTCGGAAAGCACAATTTTTTCCAATTTCGGCCTGTTCCAACCCAATGTTCTGAAGTTGCTTGACCTTACGCTCAAGGACATGGGATTCCTCGCGTCTATATCACAATGGTCGATTTTCATTTTAGTGGCTGTGCTCGGATGCCTGATTGCGGTTCGCAGAAATTTCTTATTCCTGATAATTACCTTTATTCTGCTCATCATAGCTTCAAAGTCTTTCTATTTCTACATGGATAATGTTCTAGAATATTATTGTAGAGAAAACAGGCTTGTGATTAAATCCGATTATAAAAATATATATGAGCCTTCTTTCGAGGAAATTGACGACTCTTCAACGAGTTGCAGCTACCTTTTCTCTGCGATACCGCGACTTGGTCTTTATCCATATTTCATTGATAAATGGTCGCTCCTGTCAGACGACAAAGTCGATGTTTTCATTGATGAGTGTTCCCGTGCTGACAGACTCGGTAAAGGCCAAAAAGTTCTGACAATGACGCCGTGTCGTGAGAGTGATTCTGTCGCGGCCATAAAGGAAAACTTTTCGGATTTCGTGCTCGGCAACTGGTGGTCACAGATTGACGTCAGTCCTTTCAGAAAAAATCGCATCGATGCTTTCGTCGAGTGGATTAGAAACGACAAACCTGTCGAGCCATACAGGTATCCGGCAACCGGAAGAGAAAAGGTAAGCATGGAGGCTAGGAACGATCGGGGAGAGCGACGGGTTATTGAGATACCCTTAGAAATGCTTGAAAGGCCGATAGATGAGAGATACATTCTCATTGAGGATGGAATCTGGGCGCTAAAATCGGAGTTGGATGGAAGTGTCGTCCTCGTTGGCGGAGACTCATTCAACGACAGGAGGAATGTGGGGTTCTTCTCGCGCTATTGGGTGACGAAGCTTCCCGCAAAGACGGAACAATGAATGTCACCTAAGAAAAATTAGAGGCCACGGAAACAATTCCGTGGCCTTCGATTATGCTTCTCCTACTTAAACTGAAGTAGTCGCGATTTGATCTGACAGTTGTCCCTTGAAAAGCGAGGGGAACTCCGTTTTGATGGAAGTGTAAACGTACCATCAACCGGGCACAGCGCCCACGGAGTTTCCCCATGGAAAGTTTCAATCAAAACGTCATCAAACACAAGACCGGACTTCTCAACCTTGCTGCCGAACTCGGCAATGTCTCCAGAGCCTGCCGCATCATGGGCTTTTCCAGAGATACCTTCTACCGGTATCAAACAGCACGAGACGCCGGAGGCGTTGAAGCGCTGTTTGAGGTCAGCCGCAAAAAGCCCAACCTGAAAAATCGCGTGGAAGAGGCCACGGAACTGGCGGTGTTGGATTTTGCGATAGCCTTCCCTGCTCATGGGCAAGTGCGGGCCAGCAACGAACTGCGCAAAACCGGCGTATTTGTGTCGCCGTCAGGGGTGCGTTCCATCTGGTTGCGCCATGACCTGGCCTCAATGAAGCAGCGCCTGAACGCCCTGGAGAAGAAGTCCGCTGAAGAGGGCATTGTGCTCACCGAAGCCCAGGTACAAGCTCTGGAGCGTAAAAAACACGACGATGAGGCTTGCGGCGAAATAGAAAGCCATCATCCCGGATATCTCGGCAGTCAGGACACATTTTACGTCGGCACCATCAAGGGCGTCGGCCGTATTTATCAGCAAACCTTTGTGGATACCTACTCTAAGTGGGCGGCTGCCAAGCTCTACACTACCAAAACACCCATCACCGGAGCCGACCTGCTCAATGACCGGGTTTTGCCATTCTTCACTTCAATGGAAATGGGCATTATCCGCATGCTGACGGACAGGGGCACAGAGTACTGCGGCAGACTGGAAACGCATGACTACCAGCTTTATCTGGGCATAAACAACATAGAACACACCAAGACCAAGGCACGGCATCCGCAGACAAACGGCATCTGCGAACGCTTCCACAAAACCATTTTACACGAGTTTTACCAAGTTGCCTTCCGGCGGAAACTGTATCACTCTCTGGAAGAGCTACAGACCGACCTCGACGCCTGGCTGGAGCATTACAATACCGAAAGGACGCATCAAGGCAAAATGTGCTGCGGCAGAACGCCTATGCAAACACTCCTTGAAGGAAAAAAACTCTGGATGGAAAAGGTCGGACAGCTCAACTAATCGGACACTCAGAACCATCAAAACGGAACCGACTGTCAGATCAAGTCTGATGGGATAGACCCGCCCCCAAGGAGCCTGATAGGCTCTCCGGTATCTTAAGTACCAAAGCGCATAGGTATGTGCTTAAATTTGGAGGCGGGCCATGAAAAGAATATGCCGTATCGGTCTGGATATTGCCAAGAACAAATTTCACATTCACGCAGTTGATCAGCACGACAAAGATCTACTGAGTAAACAATTGCCCAGAAAGGACGTGCTTTCTTTTTTCGCCACAATTCCCGTGTGTGTTATTGGCCTGGAAGCCTGTGGTGGGGCTCACTACTGGGCAAGAGAGCTGGCAAAGTTCGGCCACGAAACACGTCTTCTCGCCCCCAGGGCGGTCAAGCCGTATGTATTGAACAACAAAACTGATGCGGCCGATGCCCGTGCCATCTGTGAAGCGGCAAGTCGCCCGTCACTTCGGACCGTACAAGTAAAAAGCGTTGAGCAGCAAGACATTGGCGCATGGCATAAAATTCGTGAAAGGAAAGTCAAAGAGCGCACGGCTCTGGCAAACCAGATCAGGGGACTTCTCCATGAATACGGTATCATTATACCGCAAGGTATTTCTTATGTTCGTAAGCAATTGCCAGTGATTGTGGAAGACCTAAACAATATACTCAGTTCGTGTGCACGAGATTATTTCTCGGAGTTGTATTCGGAGTTTGTCGAACTCGATCTGCTCATCGCCAAATATGAAGCCAGAATACTGGCAATGGCCAAAAACCATGAAGACTGCAAAAGGCTCCTCAAGATACCCGGCGTAGGGCCCTTGACGGCAACAGCCATTGTGGCTCATGTCGGCAACGCAAGCCACTTCAAAAACGGGCGTGATTTTTCGGCCTATCTTGGCCTGACGCCAAAAGAGCATTCATCGGGGGGCAAGCAGAGGCTGCTTGGAATAACAAAGCGCGGGAATATTTATCTGCGGAAATTGCTGATTCAGGGCAGCCGTGTTGTGCTGCATTGGAGCCGCATAAAAGCACACCCGGAAATGGGGTGGCGTAAAAAATGGCTGCTATCCATAGCGGATCGGCGCGGTCCTTTTGTTGCCGCCGTGGCACAGGCCAATAAAACTGCCCGAATAATCTGGGCGGTCCTGGCTCATGGCGTCGAGTACCAGCCTACTCTGGACAATATCAGCAACCAGTAAACACGAGTTCAAAACTTGCCAGTGGATGCGTCAAGGTTTGATGAGCGAGCGGTCGAACCGCCTCCTGGAATTCTGTAGTAGTTCAAGGCCAAAAAGGTCGTAAGTCTGATTAAGAACCAGGAGTGCGAATTTCATCAGGGCACGGGTTTATTCCCAGATGCCGGATACATGACAGCATTCGCACACGCTTCGTGAAGAAATACCTTGACTCAAAGGGCGGGTCTATACATGAACTACTACAAATAAATTCATGTTACCAATTTTCTTTTCCACCCCTGAAAACAACAGACAACTCAGACTTTTTAATTTCACCAATGCCGTATACACGCAGTCCATCGTTTTTCATCGGGGCTATAATTTCCTTTTTAAGGTAGCTACGCTGTTCATTGTCGAATCCAAAAATTAAAAGAATGGGATCGGGATCAATCCTTACAGGTTCAGCAATTTTTACTGCAAAAAGAGCGTTGATTACTTGAACGTGACTGCGGTAGGCTTCAAGGATGGCCTCGGATTTTTGGTGGATTTGCTCCGCATACCGTTTCATTTGAGTGTAAACGGCAGGTTTACCCGATGAGGTTCTCAAAGAGGCATTGTTGCTGTAGTGTTTGGCTTCAACAAACCGGATTGTGCCGTTCTCCGTGTCGAGAGAAACAATATCTATTCTGTCCTTTTCCTGGCTATCATCCTTGGCAAATGAGGCTTCTATATCGAGAATCACCACAGGAGACGCTTCATTTTTCGCACATGAAAAACGTTCGTAAAGAGAGGATACCCCCAACGCCTCCAGACCGCTGTATCGTTCACAGTTTTCCTTGATTCTTTCATAGCCCTCGCAAAAATTTTGGATCAACCGAAGCCCGCCGTTTTCCAAAGCAGATTCTGAAACATAGTCGCCTGTATTGCCCACAATCACAGAGGCATATTTGTGATGAGTCTCAAACCCCGACTTAGGTTTATAAGCAAACAGCTTTCCCCCTCCCCAATAAAAATCAATCCGCTCGTCGCGTACCGCAGGAAAAACCAGACGATTTTCTTTTTGGCGTCCTCTTTGTTTGCCGGTTACAATGTCGGCAAAGAGATGTTCTGCAAACAGCGGTTCATTTTTCAGAGCTTCGATTGCAGAAAATTTACGAAAGAAAGACATTTGATGTTACCCCTACTGTATTGCGACCCATTGGCCATTATTAATATGTACGTTGTTTGAAAAACTATCGGCGTGTTCTTGCCAGTTTTCCCCGTGCACTGGGATCAGCATTTTCGCATTCATAGACTTGGCAAATTGCTGCAACACGTCAGGCGGAGCATGGCCACTGCTGTGGACGTACTCCATCCGGCAGGGGGTAAAAAAGTCCTTCATTTTTTGCGAGGATTCTTGTTCAAGATAGCCCTTCCATTGTGACCATATCCAGATATCATCCTTGTTCGGAGCCACGCCTTTTCGCGCAAAGTCGTCAACAAGGCTGCTCCGGGCCATAATCACCCATTTCTCCGGTGCCTCGGCAAGCCGGGATGCACTCATGGCGGCATTGTGTTTTTTGAGAACGCTCACAATATCCGGTTCTCCCAAGCGGTTTGCCAAATAGGTCATGCGGCTGGTGACGGCAGCCCGCATATAAGCGGGGTTCCATTCCGGTTGTGGAAGACCTTTGGCAAATTTACCGAGCCGCATAAGCACCATCATGCAAAAAAGGTCGGGAACCAGGATACGTCCATTGGCCTTGCAAGCTCGATATAGAGTCACAGTACGGTCAATATTAGTCGAAGACCAGCTTACAAACACGCGGCCTTTGGTTTCTTGAAACAGACGTCCAAAATCTTTCTCCAACTCGCTCTCGGTGGCCGTTTCCTTGAGTGGCACATTGGAACTTGGCAAATTTGTTCCTTCCATAATAAGAACATCAAGGCTTTTTGGTGGATTACGCATCAAGTTTTCAGTGAGCTTGGCTTTTCTGCCGTGAGCGCGGAAATCGCCGGAGTAGAGAATTGACTTTCCAGCTACGTCAACCTGTAGAGCGTAGGCATCAAAAGCTGAATGGTCGATAAGCCAGGGCGTAATGGTGAAAGGCCCAAGAAAAAGAGGTTCCCCGCTATACCAATGATTGCATCGTTGACTAATGCTTTCTTTGCGCAATGCGGCGGACAGATACAGTAAAGACTCTGTGGCTTCCCCGCAATAGACAGGCCAGTCCGCAGGAAGGACGCCAAGCAAGCCGCAATGATCAGTATGGGCATGGGAAAGCAGCACGCCCAAAACAGGACTGTCAATGGCAAGGCTTGGCGGCGTGGGCGTTGGAGCATCGTCAGGCGTATCCAGCGGGCGTCCGGCGTCCAAAAGAATGCGCTCTCCGGTTGGAGCCACAATTTCAATGCAGTTGCCGCCGATGGTATCCGCAGCCCGGTGAATGCACAGTTTGACTTTATCCACACCTACGCCTTTATCATAGTGGTTTGCATGAAATGAATCTCTATGGGGATATTGTACCGCAAGTTATGAAAGCCTGTTTTGAAACTTATGGCTTTTTTGCCACTTCGCTTTGTAGTCTTTGCCAATATTTGCAACCAATATGTCGGCTCTATGCTCTTTGTCTGTCCAAAAAATTTTCACGGTTGCCCTATGCTCTTTGTCAGTAAAAAAACACAGAGCGTCTCCCTTCGCTTTGTAATCAGCAGAAACTTCAGCATATAAAAGATCAGCCTTATGATCTTTAACCTCACATACTTTAACGTCAGCCCGATGTTCTTTGTCTGTTACATAAATAATAGCCATATCTCCTCCTTTTGCTTTTCAAGTTTTTCATGCGAATATTTCAACAGGTTTACATATTCGCTTGCTGTGAAAAAAACACACTAGAAGCATTCCAGCTTATGGAAACTACTATTTCTTTTTGGGTCACGACTAGCAGAGAGGCCAATAAAAGTCTAAAAGCTAGTTATGCCAATGAAAAACAAATATGTTCTTCGTTCAAAAATTTCTGAAGCAAAATTTCGCCAACTAGTCAGGCTTTTTTGTGTAGATTTAACAGCTACTCAAATAGCCCAAGTTGCGGTGTTAAATCGCAACACAGTAAACAGATTGCTTCAAGGAATACGAGAGCGAATTGCCCTTGCTTGTGAAGCTGAATCGCCTGTTTCTGGCGAGATTGAAGTTGATGAAAGCTATTTCGGAGCTCGCCGAGTTCGCGGCCTCAGAGGCAAAACTATTGTTTTCGGCCTGTTTAAAAGGCAAGGCCGGGTATACACAGAAATTGTTCCAGATTGTTCCAGGGCCACCTTGCAAGGCATTATCCGTGGTCGTGTTGATCCAGAAAGCGTAATCCACCCTGACGGCTGGCGCGGCTACAATGGTCTTGTAGATCTTGGCTATCAAAAACATTATCGCGTGCAACACAGTGAGAATGAATTTGCCAATGAACACAGCCACATTAATGGCATAGAAAGTTTTTGGGCTTATGCCAAAACTCGTTTGGTTCGATTTAGAGGCATGCAAAAGCATACTTTTTATTTCCATTTGAAAGAGTGCGAGTTTCGTTTTAATCATAGAGGCGAAGATTTATACAAACTCGTCCTCACAATGTGCAGAAAAACTCCTCTCTGCTAGTCATGACCCAAAAAAATTACAGCATGTTAAGCTGGTATGTTTCTTTTAACGCCCCGATATTTACCCCTAAAATGTGCAGATGGGAAAGTCCTATTTCAGGCAAAATGGAACTCCATGAGAGGATGTAAAGACCGCATGTCCTGTAGCCACACAGGAGTTACTAACTCACCTAGTGCGGGAGATATGTGTTTTCCGTGCTATCCCACTCGGGAAAACAAAAACATGCGGGCTCTATTGAACAATTCCTGAGCCATAGCACCTTGAACAGTTCTTATTGTGTCCTCTACAAGAGCACACTTGTGCTGAGACTGCTTCTCCTGGATCAATTTTGTTGTCCTCGGGAAAGCTGTTTTTCGCAAGATCATGAAATAAAAAAGAAAGTCCATAAGCAACATACAAGCGGTTCACCCAATGGTCATATCCCTTTGGGACATCCAAGTCGGGCGGGCGGGCCATTGATGTTACTAAAGGTTCTTGCCGTGTGTGCAGAGAATCCTTGTACGCGTTGATTACAGCGATTTGATAGGGGAATTCCGCATGGCCTCCCCCACTGAAAATGAATTTAATCTTTTCTTTTAGCGTATTAGCGGGAGATATACCTTCCCCGCTGTATAGGTGTGCTAATGTGGCCCTCAGGGTTTTTCCTGTGTCAACCTTTAGCCCTTCGCCTATTTTATTTTTGGCGTGGTTAAGGATCGGAGAATCCTGACCTCTCTCTTTTTCTTTACGCCAAAATTCGAGGTTGTTTTCATCAATAATGTCACCACAAGCTGCAATTTCGATCTGACTTGATCCTCTGGAAAATACACCGGCTGAAAAATAATTTAACTGCCTCTCTCCTTTACCCGCATAGGTAAAAACGCTCTGGTCTACTGTTCCCGCCCCAGCATCAGAAAAAAAGTAAATGCTTGTCTCATCAGGGCTTGAAGCCGGAGAGCGAACAAATGCCTGCACACTTGCACTGACCTCTGGATAGACATGACACAGTTCATTCTCGCCGTGTTCAGTAGTACCTTGCTCGTACTTTTCAATTTTTTGCACCAACTCATCAACCGAGATTTTTCTAGCAAATGAATTGAATTCCCAAGATAACTCCCAAGAAATATTTAATGTGCGTTCAAAAAATGCGCGTACTTTATTATCGCTGATATTGGACACCGGGATTGCCATATTAATGGCCATCTGATCGTCTTTATTTTTTCCGTAATCTGGAAATCTTTGAATGATACTCGCAGCTATGTCTGAAAAAGCAGATGCAAGCAAATAGATACATGCCAATTTCGCTATATAATCAGCCCGGTATGATGAATTTTGTCCTAATATTCTTTTGTACTCTGCCAGTATGGGGACGTTTACAATGCCCATCGCAACTTTTTCAGCAGCCATCTTAAGGTGATAGAGCCCGCCCTCGGGGTAAAGAGTCTCCGCATCAAGGTGGCGCTCAAAATTACCATTTCGGTAGATCACGACGCTGGGGATCAAAAAAGCACAATGGTTAGCCGCAGTGGAGTCGGTATATACCCATGCTCTATTGGTATTGATATCGCGAATAACTGCCTTGGAACTTGAGGTGCCGAAATCAAATCCAATTTGAAAAAAGTAGGGATCTCGAACTGTTGATTCTGTCCGGTTAGCTTTGCTGCCAGGGGTATCAGAAACTTTTTGCCCGATGGAGTTTTTGTGCGGAGTCTGCGCGACCGGATGCTGTGGTGTGGTCTGCTTTGAATGCTCCACATTTTGCCACCCCTCAGCATGTTTGTTTGGGCGTAAGTCTTCTACAGAAGGCCTTTGCCTGCTTTGGAGGGATGGTTTACCAGTTATTTTGGCAAGAAGTTCCCTCAGCGTATCGTGAAAATTGCCCATTATGATCACCTGTTCAGGGTTCTATTTTGACAATTCCTAAAGCTACAATGTTGGCATCAGGTTCAACTTTCTCGTTCCTTTCAAGTTTTTCAAGCCTATCGTGCATCATTGTTTCATTTTTTTTGATACGTGCCTTTGTCATATTTATAAGTTGTTCGCTTCGTTCGTTTGCAATAAGAGTCGCTAAGCGCTGTTCATCTTGCATAATTTTACGACTGAATATAGTTGATGCACGGTCTTTTTTGATCTGAATCATGTTTGCATTTTCGAGTTCAAAATCCTTAGCATCTTCATCGAACTGGGCATACATATATTCTTCAAGTGTATCATATCTTTGTGAAAGTATGTTTTTATCGTATTCCCTGTATATCCATTGAGATCCATTTTTGAAGATATTTTGGAACATTGTTTCTGCTTCATATGACGACACACAGGTACCATTTTCAAGAGAAATAAATCCATATGCCAGTCTCTCTCTCGTTGTTATACCTTTTAAGGCCCACCGGTCTATTCGGAATATATATATTCCTGAAGGAAGCAAATGAGTGTTATATGCAACAGAAGAAATTTTATGCAGGCTAAGCTCATTTTCTCTATTAAATTTAGTTATCCAGCGAATAAATGGAGACATATGGTTAATAAAAGCGACTCGTTTTTCTCTCCTAATAGTTTGTGCTGTCTGCCGGTCAAATGTCATATTAATAGTTTTTTGGCGTAGGTGCGTAGCAATCATTGTCCTATCGTCTCTGATGAAGTCGAGAAGAGATTCTCTGGCCTCATCGGAAAGTGATATTTGCATGCAATTTTGTGTGGGAGTATTGTAATTAATTACAGTTCCTTTAAAAAAACGACTAAAAAAACTAGAGACATATGCTTCTAGCTCCGATGGTTGTATATATCTCCCCCGGCCGCGATCTTCTTCAATTTTCTTTTGCACGTAGTCTGATAGCGCAATAAGCCCTTCACCAGACTCTTCAAGGTGTTGCATGTCGAGTTGTTTCTTCTCAATAGCCTGTTCTGTTTGACTGATACGCTTATCTTCCTCTTCTTGCGTAAGGTTTTTACTTAAGAGGTCAATGGTAAGTTTTTTTACCTCAGTTCCAAGTACTTCATCTAGATCGCCGAGGCTATTGCTGAATTTTTCCAATTTTTCATGCAATCTCTCATAAATTCGCTTTTCAATGGTGCCGTGGATTTTGAAGTTAACTATGGATAAACGCTTTGCAGTTTGCCCAACACGGTCAATACGGCCGATTCGCTGCTCAACTCGCATCGGATTCCAGGGCAGATCATAATTGATGAGTATACGGCAAAATTGTAAGTCAATGCCTTCACTGCCAACCTCTGAGGCAAGCAGGATTCTCGGGCCAGTTGGCGAGCGAAAACTCTCGATCTCGGCCCATCGGCTTTCCACCGGAGTGCCGCCATGAATGACGGTTACCGTTTCACCAAATTCTTTGAGTTTTCTTTGCAGGTAAGCCAATGTGGCCCGATAGTAGGAAAATATGATTACTTTGTCCTTGGATTCGTTCTCCAAAAGTGCGCACAGATCGGCCAGCTTGGAATCATTTCCTTCAAAGTTGTAATTTAGCAATTCCGACCATGATGCGATCTCCTGTCCTATATTTGTAGGCGTTGTCTCGTCATTTTCAGTTCCCCCAAAGGCTTCTGCGAGAACATTACCGGATTCGCTCACTTGGCCTGCTTTTATTTTTTCGACGAATGCCGGAAGACAACTGGCAGCCATCAGTTGCCACGTCATGATTTGAAATACATGGAATTCTGAATTGTTTTTCAGACAATGTGCCCTAACAGCGCCGAGTATTGCTTGGTACAGATCCATTTCCCCCTGCGTGTAATTAACAGGTCGAACGATAGGGACTCTGACCGGCCTGCTTTCTTGCACCTGCACCCGGCGGGTTCTATTGATATAGGCTCCCAAAACGTTCATTTTTTCAGCAATATCTTGGCATTTTGCAAGCAAAGCCAGATCTGAGAAGTTTTTTTGCTCAAGTGTGCACAACTTCTTGAGCAGCTCAGGAAAATATGGAGAGTTGCTGATATACGGAATAAAGCTCATACGTTCAAGCGCATGTGACAGCATTTCTCTATCCACAGGATGTCTGGATAATGCATTAGCCGCTTCTACCGCAGGCCTGTTGATTTGAATTAAGCTCTCGAAGCTGACTTGTGTGGCAAAAAAATCTTCATCAATAAGCCTGAGCAGGCTGTGCAGATCCGTATTGCTATTGTTTACAGGAGTTGCGGAAACGCAAAGTACAGCCCTGGCGGCTTCTGCTGTGGACAGGCTCTCACCGAGCAGGAAGGTGGTCGTGGCTTGATTGCGCATATAGTGCGCTTCATCAAAAATAACGAGATCTATTGCTTGGTATTCTTCTGGCCAGAAGCGCAATTCTCGCAAAAGCTCCACTTTGGGGGAAGAAGCGTTACCGTCTTCCGGGCGGGTTCTTAGCTCGTCGCGTCCACTTTTGGGTGGCCTTAAGCCGGAATAGGTGCCGATTAGCGCAAATGGATAGTTTTCGCCGTATTTTTTTAGATTTTTAACTTCGCCCCGGAGTCCATCAAAATCAACGAGTTTGGCATCAATGAGGAATTTTTGCTGTAGTTCGGTGCGCCATTTTTCCGCCAGAATTTTGGGGCAGACAACCAAAAGGCGTTTTGCTTGATAGCGGGCCTGCATTTCCATCCAAATGAGCGCCGCCTCGATGGTTTTACCCAGACCTACTTCGTCGGCTAACAACAGCCTTTCAGAAGGAGAATTGATAAATTTAATTACAGGTTTGTACTGGTATGGATAAAAATCGATCTGCGCAGTTTCCATCGAATAGACTACATCGTGCAGCGAGCCTTTGAGCTTCTCATAAGTAATGAGTTGCCGCAGATCCGATAGACTCCCAAAAAATTCATCTTGCATTTGCTCCAGCAAACTGCTGGTCTTGCCTTCCTCCACAGGGGAGACGCATGAGACGGGACGATGCCGAGTACTGCCGTTGGGAAATCTAATCTCCACCGTCAGTGCGGAACCGATACGACGATATTTACCTGTGTATTCAGCGATATTCCCAGGGTCACTTTTGTCTATGACCTTTTGTCCCTGAGTAAAGGGAATGTTTTCATTGTCCGACATGCCGATTACCCGCAAAGGTTGAGCGTTTTTTCAATTACATGAGCAAATCATCCAAAAATTTCCGCCGACTTCACGTCGCTGATTATAAAATTATCACGAGTGCGGGGGCCGCTCTGATCCAGCCTTCATGCGTGGACCCGCGCAGGTCAAGTTCCGAGTGGGTTATCAAAAAATGGGTTGTTCAGTGCATCAGCGCGTTTGTTATAAGTTAAACAATTTAGTATGAGCCGCTAACGAGGTCAAACATAGATTATCTTCTTTACTTAGGCGTGTGGTGAAATTGAAACGGCGTGGTTTCAGCTGCAATCTGCTTCATGTAAGAGGGCTTGTATGTTTTTTTTACGCTGGAGAAAAGGTAGGGGGCAAAAAGACAAACGCGAGCGCTTACGTGCTTCCAATACGCGTTTACTGACCCAGCCCCTGACTCTCTCCACAAAAGCCATGCCCATTTCCCCGGAGAAAGAAGCGCAAAATGAAAATTTAGGTTTGGCGGATTCAACTTGCAAGTGCAACACCCTCAAAGTTGAATGAAAAGGCAAGGTGGTATAGCCCTTTAGCCTCTCCATCCAACCAAAG
>RCMY010002838.1_pt1 | contig 16162 bp, 15 predicted proteins | sample 2041341 | NCBI WGS metagenome assembly RCMY01 (sample SAMN09708234, study PRJNA481090) | Marine sediment metagenome, whole genome shotgun sequencing project. | reverse complement strand
AATCGCGAAACTGAAAGCATGTTAGATGGCTCTGATGCCGTATCCGACTGGCCATTACTCAACGCCTTATTGAATACCGCCAGCGGCGCGACATGGGTAAGCCTGCATCACGGCGGCGGTGTGGGAATGGGCTTTAGCCAGCACTCAGGAGTGGTCATTGTGTGTGATGGTAGCACTGATGCAGATGAGCGCATTGCACGGGTGCTGCATAACGACCCCGCCACAGGCGTAATGCGCCATGCTGACGCAGGATATGACCTAGCCATAGCCTGCGCCAAACAAAAAGGTTTAGATTTACCTATGCTTGTGGATGACCACCATGAATAAGTTAACCTTAATCCCGGGCGAAGTCACCTTGGCGCAACTTGAAATGGTTTGTCGCAAGCATGTGCCAATAGAATTAGATAAAAATGCAGCTGCAAATATTCATGCCGCCGAAAAAACAGTCTTGGACGTGATTAAACAAGGAAAAACAGTGTATGGCATAAATACCGGTTTTGGATTATTAGCGAACACCAAAATCCCTAAAGACGAGTTGGAAATATTGCAACGTAGCATTGTTTTATCGCACGCCGCTGGAATAGGCGATTTCATGCCTGAGAACACAGTGCGTTTGATGATGTTTTTAAAAATCAATTCACTAGCACGGGGGTATTCAGGTATTCGATTAAGCGTAATAGAAGCCCTAATCACGCTATACAATGCGCAGGTGTATCCGGCAATACCGGAAAAAGGCTCGGTTGGCGCATCGGGAGATTTAGCCCCCTTGGCCCACATGAGCGCGGTGTTGTTAGGTGAAGGCGAAGCATTTTATCAAGGTAAAAAATGCACGGCAGCAAAAGCCCTAAAAATAGCTAAGATGCAAAAAATAGCCTTAGCGCCAAAAGAGGGCTTAGCCTTGCTTAATGGTACTCAGGCGTCTACCGCCTTTGCATTACAAGGCTTGTTTTATGCGCAAAATGCTTTGCACACCGGTATTGCCATTGGTAGTTTAAGCATAGAGGCAGCACAAGGCTCAAGAGTACCTTTTGATGCGCGTATACATGCGGTTCGCGGTCACAAAGCGCAAAGTGATGTGGCTACGGCTTATCGAAATTTGTTGGCAACGTCCGACATTGGCAATTCACACGACCATTGCCATAAAGTACAAGATCCCTATTCTCTTCGTTGCCAACCGCAAGTGATGGGCGCATGTTTATCGCATATACGATTTGCGGCGCAAACCCTTATTGTCGAAGCCAACGGAGTATCCGACAACCCACTCGTTTTTGCCGACAGTGGCGATATTTTATCTGGCGGTAACTTCCACGCTGAAGCGGTTGCGATGACCGCCGATATGCTTGCCATTGCCCTGTGCGAAATAGGCGCGCTGGCAGAGCGCCGCATGGCATTGTTAATTGACAGTAACCTAAGCGGTTTACCACCTTTTTTAGTCGACAATGGCGGCGTAAACTCAGGCTTTATGATTGCGCAGGTAACGTGCGCAGCGCTTGCTAGCGAAAACAAAACATATGCTCACCCAGCATCCATAGACTCATTGCCCACATCTGCAAATCAGGAAGATCACGTGTCGATGGCCACTTTTGCCGCTAGGCGTTTACGCGATATTTTCGATAATGTTGCGGGCATTTTAGCCATTGAGTGGTTAGCGGCTTGTCAAGGCATTGATTTCAGGGCGCCGCTTAAAACTAGTGTTCAATTAGAAGCGGTAAAAGGGTTATTACGTGAACATGTCCCATTTTATGACAAAGATAGGTACTTTTCACCTGATATCGAAAATGCTAAAAAACTTATTGTTGATAACCAACTGTCCGATTTGCTTCAGTTAAATTTATTTGAGCTACAATAAAACTCTGTTTTTTAATTGAATCGCACAAACCAAAAAAGGTCAGCATAACTTGCTAATCTTCGGCATGCTTTTTGTGAAGTAATCTCGACCCTGCACAATACTTGCACATAATCCGCTAACGATTGCATTGTTTATTGCCATTATCCATTGCAAGCGCGCAAATCAACAATAACGACGATCATACCCGCAAATCATTAATTACAATCTGATTGTTCTACTTTTTACTATCATGTTATTGATTGCCTTGTCGATAAGTACGTGAAGAGGTTTAAGCTATGCTTTATCACCATCCTATAGCTTTTTCAGACTATCTAGAATAATTTTATTACAATACATTGACACAGGAAAACAACCCTATGGCATGTTTTCAAGGATTCTCGGTTAAAACAAAAATAATAGTACTTGCACTAGTGCCCATGTTTGCACTTATTTTCAGTAATATAGCGAGTGTATTCAGCCTAATGTCTATTGAGCAAGGTGCTTATCGCATATATGCTGACCGGGTTTTGCCACTTGTACAGTTAAAAGCTGTTTCCGACGACTATGCGATAGGAATAATAGACGCAATAAACAAAGCTAACGCAGGCCTGATGAGTACGCAAGTAGCTTTAGATAATTTAACCAATGCTAAAGAAAGCATTAAACAAAACTGGCAAGCGTATATGGATACTGAGCTAACAAGCAAAGAAAGCGAGCTTGCACTAGAGGTAACGAAACTATTCAGGCTAGCAAATATAGATATTGAAAAGGCTCAAGATTATCTATCTAATTCATCAGATTTAACGACAGGTAAACTAAGCGATATAAGTAGCGCAATGTATTTGAGTATTGATCCTGTAACGCTTAAAATAAATGAACTTATCGATTTGCAGTTGAACGTTGCAAAGAAAGAGTACGAGCATATTACTACGCTTGCCGACAACGAAGAACAAGCTTTCATGATTGTAGGTGCTATTGTAGCGATAATTGTGGCATCACTTGGATGGCTTACTTTTAAAAGTATAGTGCCCCCACTTAACAGGCTGCGCGATACCATTTCACAAGTTGATAAAGCCTCTGATCTAACGCTAAAGGTAAACCTTAAATCTAACGATGAACTGGGTGAAACTGGCAAGGCATTTGATAACATGATGTCGACAATAAACAAATTAGTGTTTGAAATCAGCGACGCGTCAATACAGTTAGCTGCTGCATCTGAGGAACTATCAGTCGTTACAATACAAACCGATAAGGGTATTCAAATTCAAAAGGCTGAGTCAGAGCAAGTTGTTGTTTCTATGCATCAAATGGCAACCACAGTGGCTGATGTAGCCCGCAGCGCTACATTAGCATCAGAAGCCGCTACTGAGTCAGATGAAAAAAGCGATCAGGGCCGACGTGTTGTTAATGATGTCGCTAATGCAATTCGCGAACTAGCTAAAGAAGTTGAAGCAACTGCCGAGGTTATCCATAAAGTTGATGCTGACTCCAACAGTATAGGTGCTGTATTGGACGTGATTGGTGGAATAGCAGAACAAACTAATTTATTGGCGCTGAACGCTGCCATAGAGGCGGCTAGAGCCGGTGAACAAGGCAGAGGATTTGCGGTTGTGGCTGATGAAGTAAGAACACTCGCTAGTCGCACAGCAATATCGACTCAAGAAATTAAAGAGATGATCATGCGCCTGCAGGGCGGCGCCAAACAAGCTGTTTTAGCAATGGACCGCGGCAAAGAAAATGCAAGAATAACAGTAACTAAAGCAGAAGATGCTGATAATATGTTAAATCAAATCACGACTTCAGTGGCAAGAATAACTGACATGAACGTCCAAATCGCATCAGCGGCAGAAGAGCAAGGTATTGTTGCTGAAGAGATAAATCGTAATATAATAAAAATTAGAGATATTGCAGATCAATCATCCTTAGGCTCACAGCAAACATCAACCGCTAGCAACGATCTTGCCGCATTGGCCGACAACCTACAGCGACGCGTACAGGCTTTCAAAGTGGTGTAAATAAATCGAATAGAACTTTACTTTAGAAAGAGTCGAAATTTTCCTAATAGTAGCGCCTATGGCGCAATACAGGTAATTGCAGCCTCAAAAATGCCCCTCTTTAGTCAGCTTAATTACGATACTTTTGACAAATTTAGGTACCTATGCAGCGTTTAAAAAATCGTTACTAAAATTTTTTACTTTCTTATCAAAAAAAGAGTTACTCTGCAAACATAATATATTCTGTTAAGCGAATAGGTCATTGTCAGAAATAATTAAGCACACGCCAGTTTGGGTCTTTATTGTATTTTTCACTTTACTCTCCTTGGGGTTGCTACAAACTAAGGAACGTGATGTAAATGTGAATACCGTATTTTTGCTTCCCTTAGCAATGATTATATTTTCATTATTTGGTGTTTATTCTGTTTTTGGTCTTTCATTTTTGCCAATTAGCCTTTGGCTACTCGGACTTATTTTAACCTTCGTTATAGGTTTAAAATTAGCTTATCCAAAACACGTTAGTTTTTCTCAAAAAGATAGAAAGTTACATATTCCTGGCAGCAAGACACCGTTAATATTTATGATGACGATTTTTTTTACTAAATACTTCGTTGGTTTTGCTTATGCTAGAAATTTACCTATCGTAGATGAGTTTATGTTTCTGGTTATATTATGTTTATCTTATGGTGTTTTTAGTGGCGTTTTCTTGTCACGAAGTATCGTTATGTTCAAGGTTAGTACGGTGTAGTGCAGCTTGCATGTAGTTCAGCAAACCATAACTTCACCGTGACGCAGTCAAATTTTTAATAAAATATTATGCCCTTATTGCGAGAGCCATTTTATTGACCATAAAACCAGCAAAATCAATGTCTGTTGCTTAGATCAGAGATGTAGTCTATTCTTCTTTACTCGGCGTTTTAAAAAGAATTCCAACTGAAGCCCGATGATTTTTTACCGTTTATTAAGTAAGCCTGCATTGTGCGGCTATCTATTGAGCAAACCTTAATTGAGGAACTTATCATGCTAGTAACCTTTTCCTGCCCAGGCTATTCCAACATAACTATGTTTGGTGATGTGGCTGTTCATTTGTTGAAATTAATGGGTCACAGCGGTAGCGTGCCCAGTGCGATACTTGCCAAAGATGTCCCCGATGCGCTGGCGCAACTTGAGGCTGCAATCGAAAAAGCTAAACAGACGCCTAAACCGGAAGTGCTTGATGAAGATGATGAAGAGGCTTCTTCTGTTAGTCTTGCCAATCGCGCTTTACCGCTAATCGATTTGCTGAAAGCCGCAGCAAAAGACGATAATAACGTGATGTGGGCCAGCAACAGCTAGCGTTTATTTATTAACGCTCGATTTCTGTGGTATTGGATGCAGGTGGTATAATGTTGGGTTAAACAAAGCGTATTGAAGGCGGATTAGTACAATGTGTCAAATAGAAAATATCATTGCTGCAGTGGGTGAATTTCCGCAAGATGAATCGGTTCTGTTACGCGCGGCTGAAATTGCTCGCGAGCACAGAGCAAGACTCACTATTATTCATGTTATTGATACGCTTACCAGTTTCGATTTTGTGTCCGTTGACTTGATTCGCATCCAAAATCAGATGCGGCGCGATGCTCGTGAAAGCGTTGAAGCGGCAGTGGCAAAACTCGTAACCGGCATTCGCGAAATTGATATTCGTATTGAAAACGGATTGCCATCCAAGCGCGTGATTGAGATAGCGACTGAAATTAACGCGGATCTAATGGTGATGCGAGCGAACCAAAGTAGCGCAATACGTGAGAAAATTATTGGCTCAACAACAGATCGGGTAATTCGCGCAAGCCGCGTACCTGTTTTAGTCGTCAAAAGGACGTTTGCGCAAGCTTATCAAAGTATTGTGGTATCTATAGATACATCTGATGATTCGGCAGCGGTAGTACCCTTTGTAGCCACTTTGTGCCCTATGGCAGGGCTGTCCTTAATTCATGTTGTGCAGATTCCGCAACAGTTGGAAGCTGCGATGATGCGAGCCGGCTCTGGTAAAAGTATCGTCATACATCGTGATGCCTTAATCAATAAGGCGAAAGACTTGCTAAGTACAATCTCAAAAACTTTAGACCATCGACCTATAAAAAGCTCAACGCGAGTTGTAGACGGTGATCCGGCCAAAACACTTGTGCGGGCAACATGGAACCCCAAAGTGGATCTTATTGTGTTGGCCCCTGATAGCAAAGGTATGATCAGGCGAGCACTGCTTGGCAGCGTTGCTCAGCGAGTGCTGCGAGATGCGGCGTGCGACATCTTGATTTATCGCAGCACCGCTTAAAACACCGATTTCAACTTTAGGGATTTCGCGTTATTCTTTCTCGGTCTCTTTATATTTATCAAACCAAGCAATTATATAGCCAATTTTTCTGCTCAAGTTTGATGGCTTAGCAGCAATGCCATGATAGGCTCCTTGAATACGAACTAACGAGCTTTCCACACCTTCAAGACGCAATGCACCGTAATATTGCTCACTTTCACTCATTGGCGTGCGGACATCAAGCTCGCCAGTTAGCACCATGGTAGGAGTGGTAACGTTACCGACCAATTTAAGTGGAGAACGGTCCCAGTACTGGTTCACGTCATTCCAAGGAACATCAGTAAACCAGTACTTGCTCATAAAGGTATAGATATCACTGGTGCCTATCATGCTAATCCAGTTAATGACTGGCTTGGCCACCACCGCGGCGCGAAAACGATCTGTACTACCCACTATCCACGCGGTCAGCACCCCGCCGCCAGAACCACCGGTCACAAACAGATTGTTTGCGTCTACGTAGCCTTCGCTAATGACACTGTCGACCATATCCATAAGGTCGTTGTAATCTTCTGACGGATAGTTTTTATCAATTAAATTAGCAAACTCGGTGCCCATAGAGGTAGAGCCTCTTGGGTTACCGTAAACGACAACATAGCCGGCGGCGGCAAACATTTGTACTTCAGTTGAAAACTCTGGCCCATATGCAGTATGCGGTCCACCGTGGATTTCTAAAATTAGTGGATATTTTTTAGCAGGATCGAATTTAGGTGGTTTCACTACCCATGCTAATAACTCGCGCTCATCAACACTGCTTTTTACCTTAATGGCTTCTGGTTTATTCATTGTTTTATGCGCAAAAATATCGCTATTTAAATCAGTTAAGGTAATGATATCTCCGCTTTTATTTAACACTGCCAAATCAGCAGGACGATCGCCTGTTGATAAGGTAAATACAATACGTCCATCTTCTGTTGCATCATATTCGCCAGATGTATAAGGCCTGCCAATACTAAGGCCTCCTAGTGCGTCAGTTTTCATCGAAATTTTGCCTGACAAGGTCACATAGGCGACATTTTTTTTGCCAGCATTGTCGTGACTGAAATACAGGCCCTTGCCATTTTCTGCCCACTTCACATCACTTACAGAGCGGTCCAATTCAGGCGTTAAGTCCTTAATGTTAGAGCCATCGGTATTCATAACATAAAGATGGTCAATCTGATTAGACTTGCCATTGTCGTCAAAACCAGTGAACGCTATCTGCTTGCCATTGGGACTTAAAATTGGATTACTCTCGGGACCCGTTGCGTCAGTTAGTTTAGTTACGCTGCCATCTTTAACGTTAATAGACAGCAAATCGCTGTTAAACACATCGAAGTCACTGTCTTCACGTGTGTTAGCTGACATCACAATATGGCTGCCATTGTCGGTCCACATCAGTTCGCCACCATAATTGAAGTCGCCCGACGTTATTTGCCGTGGTGTGCCGCCAAATGCAGGAACAACGTAAACCTGCATATTACCGGGACGGTTCATACCTGCGCCATCGCGTTGAAACAACGTTTGATCAATATACTGAGCGTCGTCAGCCCAAACGGCATCTTTTGGTTTAAAAGACAAGCTAAACAAGGGCTTAGGTTTGGTTGGGGTAAACATTGCGAACGCAAGTTGTTTGCCGTCTGGCGAAAAACTTAGGCTACTTGGACGCATGGCGACATCGGTAACGCGCCCTGTTTGTCCACTGACCATATCGCGTTGATATATTTGTATTTCGCCTTCTTTACTCGACAGATACGCCATTTTAGAACCGTTTGGCGAAAAGACCGCGCCGTAGTGGCTATCTTTACTTGACAACAAGGGCATATGATTATTGCCATCAAGCGAAACCATCCACAAATTAGTGCGCTTTGCGTCTACCATAATGTCCATACTGTTACGCTCGTACAGCACAGTTTTACCATCAGGCATTATCACGGGGTTAGATGAATACTCGATGTTGAATATATCTTCGTAGCTTATGACCGTGTTATCTACGGGGCTTTTCTCAATGGAGTCTTGGTCTTTTGCTAATGCGGTAGCTGAGATTGTGCCTAACACTAACCCAAAACTCAACGCAACAGTGTTGATCCCTGTTTTTATTTTCATACATTCATCCTCTTACCGCTAACTGGCTTGTCCAGCGTGGTTTTATTATTATTCAATTGTTTCATCGCAAACGACAGTAAACAAAAGATGTGTATATGAAGAGTAAACGATGCGCATGATCTATTCAACTCATGCTAATTCTTTGGACTTAAGTATATTTATTCCAATTTTATCAAAATATCAGTTGGGAAAGGATGCACGCCACTTTTGTGTTGTGCGGTGGCGCAAAAAGAAACGAACCATTTCCCGAGAGGCGTCTGGACCTGAGGGGTTAGTAAAACCACCGGCTTTGTTGCCACCAGACCACGCGTGACCGGCATCAGCCACAAGCCAACGCTCAATGAATGAGCGTCCGCTACCCAACCTGTGCGAGGTTCGGACATATTTTTGACCGCTTGTTGCATAACCGATTTTCTCTGTTTTCTTAAGAAGCGGATACAGTTCTGATGCGCGCGCAGCAATATATTGGCTATTGCGCGGATTGACGACTTTATCAGCATCACCATGAAAATTGATTGTAGGTAAAGGAATAGTATGGTGTCGTCCCGGCATGCCGTGACGCATTGCGAGCATAGCAGAAGCAGTGTCGTGAGCAGCGCCTGCGGGTAATCCAGAGTGAGCGCCTACGGCCGCAAAAATATCAGGATAGGCGTTGGCGGTGATCAAAGCTGTCGATGCGCCGGCCGATAGGCCTGCAATATAGACCCTTGCAGGATCTACTTGGTACTGGTCTATTATTTGACGCGTTAGGCTAGCGATGAGCGCAGGTTCACCCGAACCACGCGATTGATCACTGCGCCTAAACCAGTTCCAACAGCGGTTTTTATGTGATTTACGCGCTTGGTTAGGGTATATCACAAAAAATCCGAATTCTTCGGCGAGCACATTCATACCCGTTCCCCGCGCAAAGTCTTCTGCAGTTTGGCTACACCCATGTAGCATAACCAACACAGGCAAAGGCTTAGTGGTAGTCTTTTCAATAGTTGGGATATACAGTTTGTAAGATCGCTCGCCGTGCTCACATGCGTGAACTTTGCCTTCGAATGACGCGCCACGAGGAGTGGTTATGCTGGCTTGAGACGTCGCAGGAACTTTTGGTTTTTGTTTTGCTTTTGGCTGTTGTCGTGGTTTGGCCGCGGCAGAGCGGGTCTTTGAACCGGCCTTAGGTGAGCGGACAGGTTTTTTAGACACCGTTTTCTTTGCTTTGGGCTTTGCACGCTTTTTGGGTGCTGCGGGCGGCAGCATAATGTTCAACATATCGGTAATCGCAGATGCGGTAGTGCGCCCAGCACTTTTTACTAGCTTGGCATTTGAACGTTTAAATAGATTATACATTTGAATTTATACTCAATAAGGGGGGATAGGAATGGATATAAAGTTGAACCTTGTTTTTGCATCAAGGTTCAACCAGCAACTTTTAATTACCTATTAAAGTATTGAGTAGCAGTGCTCGCGCACTGGATTACACCTTTACTTGGTTACTTTTTGAAGAGTTTTCATCTCGTCGTGCATTTGCTGAGCACTAACACGTACTTTGCGTAAAGTTGCTAATGCATGTTCCGGCTGATCTTCTGAAAGCGCATCATCCAATACTTCAAGTACTTTATCCTCTACCTCTTCAAGTTGCTTCACATAGGTATGGTCTTCATCACTTGAAAGCATGCTTACAAATTTAGTGTAAAGCTTTCTTGATCCCACGGCCACTGAACCGCCATCTTCTCTTTCACCTTGTTCAGCCACTGCCAAAGGCTGCAACAATTCAACAGCAGATTCTTTATTCATAATCATTTTGCTAAATGCGCCTTTAATAGCTTCGCTCTTTACTTCCTTAAGCGCATCTTTGTAAAACTCAATACCAGATTTCATAACTTGGATTACATCAGTTACTTTTTCTACATGTTTATTCTGATTTGACATATTTAACTCCTGTTAATTTGATTAACTAACGCTTGTTAGCTTGGTTTAAACAAAGCAATCGGCATTCCACATTTAAGAAATATGCTAAACCTATGTTTTAAATAGGGAATATATTTTTCGGAATAATTTTCGATGAATAGAGGTGTTAAGTTTTTACAAGATTTATGCAATTATTACAGGGGATTAAATGCAATGAAGATTATTTAGAGTTAACTGAAAGTGGTAAATACAGTGGTGTTGAGAAATAGGCAACTACTTATTCGCCACTAAGGACCAATTCAAGAGATGGCGCTGATTTTTTGCTCTACAAACGCTAAACAAAAGAAAGTGGTCTTAGTAGTTAAACGCAAAATAAACATTTTACAAAGATGGTGCTATAAAGTTAAGTGATAACGTTATATATAAGGATGCCTATAGCAATAATTAACAATAAATGTATTAATCCGCCTATAGTATATTTAAGCACAACAGCCACAACCCAAATAACGGCGAGTACAACGATTAAGATCCAAAGCATGATAATCTTATCTCCAAACTTAGTACAAAATATGATGTGTTAATGATTGTTAGAATAAACCAAGTAATAAATCTAAGCAACAGGCACAATAGTAGTTAGGTATCGCGCATTTTCAACGTAAGCGCGTAAAGCGTGTTATTGTGTCATTACAAGAAATCGCAATATCTCGCCGGCAAGGATAATGACGGAAAGATGATGATGGCGTCTATACCAAATGCCCAAATGCACTATGGTGCCAGCAACGGCGGTAATACCATGATGATATTATGCCGAGACCACAACAGAGCCATAACAGTAGTCGATAATGCACACGATAACCCAACAACCGATGTGTTCTTGTTAGCACTAGTGACTTTAGAAAATTTTCATAAAGCCAACTAGTACATTGCTAAGTGGTCCTGACCCCATTTCTATTTCTATAGTGTCGCTTCAAGCTTGGTTTTTACTGTCTTTAGATAACCTTCGTCATTTAATTTATCAACATCGTATTCGGGGCAGTTCTTTATCTGCTCTATCGTTAGATTGCAGGATATTGACTTATTTTCCCAATTCAACGATTTGCAATGCTGCGGCAATACGAAAACTTTTTTGCCACCTGGCAACCAGTCTCTAGTGTCTAATATCAGATATTTCATTGTCCAGTCTTTGGTATCCCAAATAAGGTCCTGTACTTGACCTTTCATGCCGTCACTCGCGTCTACTGAATAGTGATCTATTTCATCTGCTGAGCGCATATGGTTTTCTTTCGGTTTCTCGCCGTCTTTATCCTTTACCTGATCGACCATATCTCGATCAACTAAATCCATGGGATGTGCATATTCGCCCCAAGTATCAGCACCCATCCAATAATAACCGTAACCAAAGTAATCAAAATAGCTTTTTTCAAACGTTCTAGAAACCGGTTCGTGATCTTCAATTTTAGGACAATTTTCTATCATATTTTTCGACAACGACGCATGTATTTCAGCCTCTTGTGCGTTGTAAGATAGCAGCGAAATCGGACTCACCAATACTTTATCACTTAATGGCATCCAGGGATTAGTATCAACGACCAAATATCGGATAGTCCAGTAGCGATCGTCAAAATAAACGTCTTCAACGCTTCCTAAATTTCCATCAGTACCTTCAATGTTACATTTATGCAATTGCTTTAAATTAATTAACATGCTTCCTCCATCATATGATGTATTATTGAAAAAAGTCTTTATCTAGCAAGTTTATATTTTCCAGCCCAAACAAAAAACCTTTTATTTACCGCTGTATTACTCTGGAATAACGCCACAAGCTACGCGATCACCACCGCCGCCTAAGGGCTCAGGTGAATCGGAGTAATTATCACCATTGGCATGGATCATAATTGCTCGTCCTTTAATATCATCTAGTTCAAGTTCAGGAGCGAAAAGTGGTTGCGTAGCTTTGCCATTATCGTCAACAAACAAGCTAGGTAAATCCCCTTCGTGGCCTTGCTCAGACCAAGGCACATCATGCCTATTCGTATTTTTTGGGTCAAAATGACCGCCTGCTGCCCCACCTAACACTTCTTTCCCATCCTTCATGGCTGGCGAACAATCTCCGTTTTGATGAACATGAAAACCATGGATGCCGGGCATTAAACCTGTTAGGTTTGGTGTGAACACTACACCATCATCATCATAGTCTATGACGAAAATACTGCCAATACTCTCGCCAGTTTTCAGATCATTTATGGTTACCGTTTTTCCCTTGTTATCTGCATAACTTGCTGCGCTTAACACCAAAGTAATTGCGCCTGCCAATACAGGTAATAAATATTTGTTCATAGCGTCCTCCGCTGTCGTCATGATTATTACATCACGACTCGGGTTGATAAAAAAATCGTATTAAGTTCAATAAAGCATAAAGCACACCACAATGATGCTATTTTTACATTTGTAGCTATAACCCTATTTCTATTGGGCTAACAGAGATATCTTGGCTGACCTAAAAGCCGTTTTGTATGAATTTGTGGTACCTACATTACCCATGTATGAAAATATTACCCATACCTAAGACTACATAATGAACAACTTATGAAGTAAAATAGACGAATAGTCTGGCTGATTCTTTTAACCATTATACTCATCGGATGCAGTTCTGAAAACCGGCAGGAGGAACAGCCTCAATTAGTGGCTTTGGATGAAATTTACAATATTCAGGATGTATTGCTACAGACCAGAAATGGGCTTGCCGATGGAAAACAACATTTTTGTTAATCCAAATTACGAGTGGGCATTTTATGTCGGGAATAATAAATACCTCGATGAAGTTGCAAACCTACCAATGTAGTTGCAAACCGAATTATCATTAACTTCAGCTTCGCCCCCTAAAGTAACGAAACACTGATCAATAGATATACACAACAAGTATAGTTCTGGATATATTCTTGATGTACAAACTGATTTGTTGTCAGGACTAAACACTAGGTTTGTTGTTCCACTGATAAGCATATCTGACTCACCAAAATTAGCGAAATATCTAAATCCAACGTTTGAAGTTGAAGGTGAAGAAGTGGCTATGATGACACAATTCCTAGCGGCAATACCCGAATCAGAGCTAACAAACCAAGTAGATAACCTCGGTCGATTTCAGCATGAAATTAGCTCTGCACTCGACATGATTTTTTCTGGCTTTTAGCGCTTTAAATAAACTATTTTACGTCCGCTTATTTCAACAGCTGCCGAAACTCATTTTTAGTGCTAACGCGAACGAAGAACCATGTAGCTCTCTTTAACAACTTTATTATTTACATACATTAACTACCTTGTTGTCACGCCGATTTATCATCACCATTATGATGCCGCCCAACACAAGAAACTGTGCAATAATAAGCTCGTTAGTAATAGACTCACCCACCCACAGCAGTCCACCAAATGCTGCAATAATCGGTACAAGCAATTGTACCACGCCGGCTTGGATACGACTCAAACCCGACAAAGCAACGTACCATAAAGCGTAGCCAAAAGCAGAGGTGAAAATGCCCGAGGCTAAAGCTAACCAAATCCCTTGTTCGCTTAATAAAATGGGTGTAAACCAATACACTAAAAGCAATGGTAAACATAATAATGTACTTAGCATAAAACTCGTCCTTGTATCTATAAGAGGTGTTACCGAGCCTCGGCCAAATAGAGTATACGCACCCCAAGCAACACCCGCGGCCACCATCAGGACGAACCCGCTTATTGATATTTGCGCGTCAGACCACTCTAGTTGACTATAGACTAAAAAGGATAGTCCACTAAAAGCCATGAATAATCCAGACCACTTAAACCAAGTTAAGGTTTCTTTTCTGTAGATGCTAACGGCTATCATTGTAATTTGAACTGTTCCAAATAAGATTAAGGCGCCTACTCCTGTATCTAGCTCAATATAAGCATATGAGAATCCAGAAGCATAAATAAACAGCATGAATGCGGCCCGCCATTTTTTACCCCATGACTGAAGCTGATTGGATGATTCGATATTATTGTTGTGCTTGGTAATTTTTTGACTCACGAATAACATTACTGCTAGTGCCATCGCACCTGAAACTAACCTAATAATGGTAAAGCTAGTCGCATCTATAGATTGCTCACCTAGTGCTAAGCGACAAAGTACAGAGTTTCCGGCAAAAGCTAAAAGCGCCAAGATAGTCGTTAGTAAGGTTTTCATTATGCTGTTATTCACATTGATATTCTTAAGCAGATTTACGCCTTACCTTATTACATAAAAACCAAGCGTGCACGCCTAAATCGAGTTACCGTTTATCGCTATATCGCATTAACATAGTTATCGATTGGGTCGTTAATTATATAAAACCCTAACTTTAATGCGCTAAAATAGCCTTTGACGCGTATTATGCATTCACAATCTTAATTAATTTCAACAGGGATTTTCAATATGATCAGTTATGTAACATTAGGCGTGAGTAATTTAGACGATGCGAAAGCTTTTTATAGTGAGCTATTTTCCGACATGGGCGGCAAAATCTTATTAGACATGGGCCGTATCAGCTTTATTGGTAAAAGTATGGCACAGCCAATGCTTGCCGTATGCGTCCCTTATAATGAAGAACCCGCACACCCAGGCAATGGCAATATGGTGTCGTTTTCGCCCGGTAGCAAAGCCGGCGTAGACACACTCTATAATAAAGCAATTGCACTTGGCGCAACGTGCGATGGGGCGCCAGGACAGCGCATAGCCGATAAATTTTACGGCGCTTATGTTAAAGATAAAGACGGCAATAAGTTGTGCTTCAGTCACTTTGGGTAAGGCTTAGTTAAGTATGCAGTTAAATAGTGATTTCAGCCAACGTGTTGTTGTGCTCCCTGATCAATATCAGTTTGTTAATTCTCCATTAGCGGGTGTTAGCCGGATGATGTTAGATAGGGCGGGCAATGAAGTGGCTCGCGCTACCAGTATTGTCAAGTATGCAGCAGGCAGCGGTTATACGGCGCATACGCATGATGGCGGTGAAGAAATATTGGTATTAGACGGTGTGTTTTCTGATGAGCATGGTGACTACCCTGAGGGTACTTATTTGCGCAATCCTCCGGGCAGTTCACATAAACCTTTCTCTAAAGACGGCTGTACTTTGTTGGTCAAATTATGGCAATTTGCTGCAGATGACTCGACGCAGTTAGCACAAAATACTCAACAATCTCAATGGCATCAAGGAATGGTCGCAGGATTAACGGTACAACCATTACATGAACACAATGGGGTGAGTACGGCGCTGGTGCGCTGGGCTCCCAATACCCAGTTTAATCAGCATGTTCATGTAGGTGGTGGTGAAGAGATACTCGTGCTTGAAGGACTGTTTTGCGATGAATTTGGCGAATATCCAGCAGGAAGCTGGTTGCGAAATCCAAGTTATAGCAAACACACTCCCTTCACACTAGAGCAAGGCGCACTTATTTACGTGAAGGTTGGTCAGTTTGGCGCCGGTTTATTAGGTGATCGCTTTGTTAGCCAATCAAGTTAAGGATAATTCAACAGATACTGGGCAATGATCCGAGCCCAGTATCTCATTATGAATGCGCGCATCGCTTACCATTGGCACCATAGCCTTTGATGCAAAAAAATAATCGATTCTCCAGCCAACGTTTCTTTGCCGTGCGCCCGCTCGATAACTCCACCAACTGTATTTAACCTCGTTTGCATGACATTGGCGAAAAGTATCTACATAGCCGGCTTTAACTAAATGATCAATACCATCAATTTCTTCCTGCATATAGCCCGCACTTTTATTGTAATTCGGCTTTGGTCGGGCAAGATCAATGTCTTTGTGCGCCACATTAAGATCGCCACATACAAGCACGGGCTTACGAGTTTCGAGCGTTTGAATGTAGCTTAAAAAGGCCGCGTCCCATTTTTGTCGATACGACAAACGCTTGAGTTCACTACCCGAGTTCGGTGTATAAACGGTAACCAGAATAAATTGTTCAAATTCTGCTGCTATAACACGGCCTCCTTGATCA
>RCMY010002644.1_pt1 | contig 16162 bp, 13 predicted proteins | sample 2041341 | NCBI WGS metagenome assembly RCMY01 (sample SAMN09708234, study PRJNA481090) | Marine sediment metagenome, whole genome shotgun sequencing project. | reverse complement strand
CGTTTACGAACAAAGCCGCAGCCGAGATGCGCGAGCGCGTGGAGTCCCTCATCGGCCAGGCCGCTGAGGGGATGTGGATCTCCACTTTCCACTCCGCGTGCGTGCGCATTCTGCGTAGGGAAGCAGAGACGTTCGGGTACTCGAAGAGTTTCACGATATACGACTCTGCCGACTCCCGCGCGCTCATCAAACGCATCATCAAAGAGTTGGATGCCGACACGTTCGGTTTCACCGTGAGCAAAGTGGCCGGCCGCATCTCCAAGGCTAAGAACGAGCTGCAGGATGTCGAAACCTATTCGCGCAATGCGAACTTCTCCGACCCGGCAGAGGCGATCTTCGTGGAGATGTTTCGGCGTTACTCGAGTGAACTCACGCGAGCGAACGCGTTCGACTTCGACGACCTCATCGCGCAAACGGTGTACTTGTTTCGAGCTTTCCCACGCGTGGCGGCGTTGTATCAGCGTCGATTCCGGCACATCCTCGTCGACGAGTACCAGGACACCAACCACGCACAGTACTCCCTCATTCGGGAACTCACCAGACCGCCATCGCCGGAGAACCTCGTCGGCGCTGTGGGCTTCGATGGTATGCCGCTGAAGGAATACGATCGTCCGCTTGGTCCGGCGTCGTTGACGGTCGTTGGCGATTCTGACCAGTCCATCTACGCTTTCCGTGGCGCGGACATCCGCAACATCGTCGAATTTGAACGCGACTTCCCGCGGTCGAAAGTCATTCTGCTCGAACAGAATTACCGTTCAACCCAAAACATTCTGAGCGCCGCGAATGCCGTGATCTCCAACAACTTCGACCGAAAAGACAAGAAGCTGTTCACGACTATCGGCGACGGCGAAAAAATCGTGGGGTTCACGGGCTACAGCCAGCACGACGAAGCGCAGTTCATTGCCGACGAGATTGGTGAGCTGCGCGAAGCCGGCATGAACTACCGCGACATCGCCGTTTTCTACCGTACGAACGCGCAAACGAGAGCGCTCGAAGACGTGTTCATCCGTTCTGCACTGCCGTATCGCGTGATCGGGGGCACGAAGTTTTACGAGCGCGCGGAGATCAAGGATGCGATGGCGTACCTCATCGCGGTCGCGAACCCTTCGGATTCTCTCTCGCTTCGGCGCATCATGAACGTGCCAAAGCGCGGCATCGGCCCAGCCACGGAAGCTGCACTGCAAAGCCACGCGGATAAGGACGGCCGACCCTTGAGGGAAGCGTTGCGCGAAGTGGGGCAGCTTGGCCTCGGACCCAAAGTGACGAGTGCGATCGAAGGCCTCGCGACCGTGCTCGACGAGGTCGGGGCGACCGTGGAAACCGCGGCACCCGGCGACATCCTCACCGACCTGCTCACGCGCACGGGTTTCCTCGACGTTTTGCGAGCGAGCCGCGATCCGCAAGACGAAGCCCGCGCCGAAAACGTTGAAGAACTCATTGCCGTGACCCGGGAGTTCCGCAAGAACAACCCGACAGGCACGCTGCTGGACTTTCTTACCGAGGTTTCGCTTGTCGCGGCAGCGGATGATCTCGACGACTCGAGCGGGACAGTGTCGCTCATGACTCTCCACACGGCGAAGGGGCTCGAGTTCGAGGCCGTCTTCCTCACGGGCATCGAGGAAGGTCTGCTCCCGCACCAAATGTCGGCTGGCGAACCCGGCGGCCCCGCAGAGGAGCGTCGACTCTTTTACGTCGGAATCACGAGGGCCAGGCGCAGACTCTTTCTTTCGCTCGCGATGACGCGTGCACAGTTCGGCGACGTCACCGTCGCGATGCCAAGCAGATACCTACAGGAGATTCCGCCCGAGCTCATCGACTGGCGGCAATCACCGGGGATGGCGACGTCGCGAGGTGGCACTCAGTCGCGCGCTCTCAACGCCCGTCGCGGAGGGTTCGGCGCCGAGAGGTCGATTGCCGGATCAAGCGGATACGCGATCGACACGCCTGGGCCGGGAGCAACGGCGCAAGCCAGAGCTGCGGCGCGCGCGGCGGAGCGACCGAAGACCGAGTGGGCGAACCGTGTGACGAACACGGTGCGCGACAACGGCGACCTGACGCTCGCAGTGGGGGACCGCATCCGGCACGTGGATTTCGGCGACGGCAAAGTAACGGCTGTCACGGGCAACGGCCCGAAGAGCGTCGCAGAAGTGCAATTTGAGACGGCGGGCCGTAAGAGACTCCTTATCAAGATCTCGCCGATTGAGAAGCTCGAATGAGCTCCTCAAACCTCACATGCACGTTCGCACATTGGCGACCGTGCCGATTGAGAAGCTCGAATGAGCTTTACCGTCCGTGACCGGGTGCACTCGCCAAGCGGGTAGAGTCTTTTGTGGCAAAAGTTCCACGCTGCCGAGCAGGGTGGCACCGGAATATTGCGACACCTCACAGTCATGCGGATGGGATAGACAGCGTGGATCTTTTCGAGTATCAGGCCAGAGACCTCTTCGAGTCGTACGGGGTGCCTGTGCTCGCAGGCGTCATCGCGGATACGCCCGAGGAGGCGAAAGCGGCCGCCGAAGTGATCGGTGGCACCGTCGTCGTCAAGGCTCAAGTGAAGGTGGGGGGCCGAGGCAAGGCCGGCGGCGTGAAGGTTGTTCACAGCCCCGATGAGGCCTTCGCTGCGGCGGAGCAAATTCTTGGGCTCGACATCAAGGGCCACGTTGTGCGCCGCGTGATGGTCGCCCAGGGCGCCAAAATCGAGCAGGAATTCTATTTCTCGGTGATGCTCGACCGGGCGAACCGCTCCTACCTCTCGCTGTGCAGCTACGAGGGTGGAGTGGAAATCGAAATTCTTGCTGTCGAGCGCCCAGAAGCTCTCGCCAAGATCGAAGTCGATCCCCTCATCGGGATGACGGAGGAGAAGGCCGCCGAGATTGCTCGAGCGGGCGGATTCCCTGAAGAACTGATCGCCAAGGTCACTCCCGTTCTCGTCAAGCTGTATTCCGTATTCACGGGCGAGGATGCAACCCTCGTCGAGGTGAACCCGCTCGTTCTCACCGCCGAAGGTGACATTCTCGCGCTCGATGGCAAGGTGACGATCGACGAAAACGCCGACTTCCGCCAGCCACACCACGCCGACCTTGAAGACGCGGCATCGGCTGATCCGCTTGAGGCGAAAGCCAAGGCGGCCGGCCTCAACTACGTGAAGCTTGATGGCTCTGTGGGCGTCATCGGCAACGGCGCAGGGCTCGTCATGAGCACGCTGGATGTCGTGGCTTACTCTGGCGAAAAGTATGGCGGCGTGAAGCCAGCCAACTTCCTCGACATCGGGGGCGGCGCATCCGCAGAGGTCATGGCCGCCGGCCTCGACGTGATTCTCGGAGACGAGCAAGTGAAGAGCGTGTTTGTGAACGTCTTCGGCGGGATCACCTCGTGCGACGCCGTCGCGAACGGCATCGTCGGTGCGCTCAAGACGCTCGGCGACAGCGCCAACAAGCCGCTCGTCGTGCGACTCGACGGCAACAACGTCGAGGAGGGTCGACGCATTCTGAACGAGGCGGCGCATCCGCTCGTCACGATCGCAAACACCATGGACGAAGGCGCCGATAAGGCTGCTGAACTGGCTTCGAAGTAAGGGATTCAAAAAATGTCAATCTTCCTCAACAAGGACTCGAAGGTCATCGTCCAGGGCATCACCGGCGGTGAAGGAACCAAGCACACCGCTCTCATGCTGAAGGCGGGCACGCAGGTTGTCGGCGGCGTCAACGCACGCAAGGCCGGCACCACGGTCACGCACGGCGATCTCGAGCTCCCCGTGTTCGGTACGGTCGCCGAGGCGATGTCGACTACTGGCGCGGATGTCTCCATCATTTTCGTTCCGCCCGTCTTCGCCAAAGACGCCATGGTTGAAGCCATCGACGCGGGTATTCCGCTGCTCGTGGTCATCACGGAGGGTATTCCCGTGCAGGATTCGGCTGAAGCGTGGGCCCACGCGAAAGCGAAGGGCAACACAACTCGCATCATCGGCCCGAACTGCCCCGGCATCATCACACCGGGCGAGGCGCTCGTCGGAATTACGCCAGCAAACATCACGCAGAAGGGCCCGATCGGTCTCGTCTCCAAGTCGGGCACGCTCACGTACCAGATGATGTACGAGCTGCGCGATCTGGGATTCTCTACAGCCATCGGTATCGGCGGCGACCCCATCATCGGCACCACCCACATTGACGCGCTTGCCGCGTTCGAGGCCGATCCCGAGACGAAGGCGATCGTGATGATCGGCGAAATCGGCGGCGACGCCGAGGAGCGCGCAGCCGACTTCATTAAGGCCAACGTCACGAAGCCAGTAGTTGGCTACGTTGCGGGCTTCACGGCACCCGAGGGCAAGACCATGGGCCACGCCGGAGCGATCGTGTCTGGCTCAGCGGGAACAGCGCAGGCGAAGAAAGAAGCACTTGAAGCGGCCGGCGTGAAGGTGGGCAAGACCCCATCCGAAGCTGCCACGCTCATGCGCGAAATTCTCGCAACGCTGTAAAGCTCACGGCGTGTGGTGACCACTCGCGCTGCCAAATTTAGCGTAACTGTCCAAATGAAGGCATTTGGTGACTGGGTGACCACAGTTGTCAGCAAACACGTAGTGGAGTTTCTGAAACGCCTTCATCTGGTCGGTGCGCAGGGAGTATTTGGCTGCACGGAAAGGCGCGGAGTTGCTGGCCGGATGCGGCGGTAAGCTCCGACGCGTATGAACCGTCCGCTCACTGCCCTGTTCGCCGCGCTCGAGGCGCTACTTGTCGTGGGCATCGGCATTGGGATTCCGCTGGTTCCACTCACGTTCATGTGGGGGTTCCAGTACGGTCTCCAAGTCGACTGGACCGCGTTTTGGCGCGCCTCGGTTGATTTTTGGCTCATCGGGCACGGTGCAGACGTCACTCTCACGCTTGACCCGGTCACGGCGGCGAGCGCCGGATTCGCTGATGCAAGTGCACCTTTCGTGATCTCCATCGCAGCGCTCGGTGTTGGCCTGCTCACCCTTCTTCTTGCCGTGCGCGCTGGCCGCCGAATCGCTGAGACACCGTTCGTGAAACTTGGTACGCTCGTCGCGCTGCTCGTGGTGGGCGCTCTCTCCGCTGGCGCGACCTTGAGCTCTGTGCACGAGTTCGCACGGCCATCCCTCTGGCAGGGTGCTCTTTTCCCGACACTCGTCTTTGCGGTCGGACTCTTCATTGGCTTGGGCGTCACGACGGCTCGGCTCTCCCGAATGCCGGGCAGGGACGTGCGGCGCGGCTCACTTGGCACCTGGTGGGATGCACAGCCGACGGGTCAGCGTGGAGTGCTCGTGCAGTCCTTTCGCGGGGGCGCAGCGGCCGTCGCGATCGTCGTTGCCGTCTCGAGCGTGCTGGTCGCGGTGATGATTCTCGCGAACTACGCCCAAGTGATTGCTCTCTATCAGGGAATTCATTCCGGTGTTCTTGGCGGTGTCGCGGTGACTCTCGCGGAACTCGCTTTCGTGCCCAACCTTGTCGTGTGGGCGGCCTCCTGGCTTGTCGGGCCCGGGTTTGCGATCGGTGCGGGCTCGTCGGTTGGCCCACTGGGAACAAGTCTCGGTCCGCTCCCGGCGGTGCCGGTTCTCGGCGCGCTTCCGGCGGGTGACTTCACATTTGGATTCCTCGGCTTGCTCGTGCCCATCGTTGCCGCGTTCGTGGTGGGCGTTGCCGTGCGGCCAGCAGTCATCCGGAGCATTGAATCGACCGGTTTTGGTGATCGCTCTCCTCTGCCAGCCCTCCTCGCTACCGCGATCGGCATCGGTGTCGTCGGGGGAACTCTGTTGGGTGTGCTCGCGTGGATCTCGGGTGGCGCCGTCGGGCCTGGCCGTTTGGCCGAGGTGGGTCCGGATGCTTTATTTGTCGGGTTGTTTGCCGCTCTCGAGTTCGCGGTGGCTGCTGCCCTTGGACTCATGGTCGGCCGACCGCCCCGCGCCACTTAAGCTGGGTGAATGCTCCGACTCCTCGTGCTCGTTTCTGGGGCGGGGTCCAACCTTCTTTCCTTGCTTGAGGCGTGCGAGAGTGACGGATTCCCCGCGACGGTCGTTGCTGTCGGCGCTGACCGGGACGCATCGGGCCTCGATCATGCGAAGCTGCGAGGGATTTCAACATTCACGGTCGACTGGGCGGACTACCCCGACCGCGAGAGTTGGGGGGATGCGCTCCTTGCCCAGCTGCGCGAGTCGCCCCACGATGTCGTCATCCTCAGCGGATTCATGCGGCTACTGCCGCAGGCAGTTGTTGACGCGCTAGCTCCGAGACTCCTCAACACCCATCCGGCATTCCTGCCCGAGTTCCCCGGCGCGCACGCCGTACGTGACGCTCTCGCGGCGGGAGTTGAGGAGACGGGCGCGAGCATCATCGTTGTCGACAGTGGTGTTGACACGGGCCCTGTGGTCGCTCAGGAGCGGGTACCGGTGCACGTGGGGGACTCGGAAACCTCCCTTCATGACCGCATCAAGGTTGCCGAGCGCCGCCTGCTTCTTCGCACAATTCTCGACATCGCCAACGGCGACATCACTCTGGAGGAACTCGCATGAACGCATCCCACATCCGCGACATCGTGCCGGTTCGGCGCGCACTGATTTCGGTGAGCGACAAGAGCGGACTTCTTGAGCTCGCGGCGGCACTCGCGGCCGCGGGCGTGGAGATCGTGTCGACCGGGTCAACCGCACGCACGATCGCGGATGCCGGTCACTCGGTCACGGAGGTGAGCGCGGTCACCGGTTTTCCCGAATCCCTAGATGGCCGTGTCAAGACTCTTCACCCTGCCGTGCACGCGGGAATTCTCGCGGATCTCCGCAAAGCCGATCACGAGTCTGAGCTCTCCACGCTCGGGTTCGCTCCGTTTGAACTCGTCGTCGTGAACCTGTACCCGTTCGTCGAAACGGTCGCGAGCGGCGCGGCCGTCGACGAGGTAATTGAGCAAGTAGATATCGGTGGACCCGCGATGGTGCGCTCCGCCGCAAAGAACCACCCGAACGTCGCCATCGTGGTGTCGCCTTCCCGGTACGACGTCCTCATCGCTTCCGTGAACGCTGGAGGTACGACGCTTGTGCAACGCCAGAGCCTGGCGGCTGAAGCGTTCGCGCACACGGCCGCGTACGATGCCGCCGTTGCCGAGTATTTTGCGACCCACGTTGCCGTTAATGCAAACGCAGTGGACGAAGAAAGCGTGTCTCTGCTCTTTGGCGACCCCACCGTCCTGCGGTACGGGGAAAATGCCCACCAGCCCGCGACCCTCTTTCGGTCGGCGAGCGGGCAGGGCATCGCACAAGCTACGCAAGTGCATGGCAAAGAGATGTCGTACAACAACTACGTCGACGCGGATGCCGCGTTGCGCGCCGCTTTCGACTTCGCCGAGCCGGCTGTGGCCATCATCAAACATGCGAACCCGTGCGGCATCGCGATTGCGGCCGATATTGCGTCAGCGCACCGCCTCGCACACGAGTGCGACCCCGTTTCGGCATTCGGAGGCGTGATCGCCGCGAACCGTCCCGTCGACGCCGCAACTGCCGAGTCAATCAAAGACATCTTCACCGAAGTCATTGTTGCCCCGGCGTTTACCGACGATGCACTCGCGATTCTCACGGCAAAGAAGAACCTCCGTCTGCTGCAACTGCCCGCCGACTACGCGCGGGATGCCGTGGAATGGCGGCAGGTTTCCGGTGGACTGCTCGAGCAAGTCCCCGACACGCACTTTGCCGCGTTTGATGACTGGACCCTTGCTGCAGGCGAACCCGTCGATGCCGGGGTTCGCGCAGACCTGGAGTTCGCGTGGCGCGCGGTGCGGGCCGTGAAGTCGAACGCCATTCTGCTCGCGCACGGCGGCGCTGCCGTGGGCATCGGCATGGGGCAAGTCAACCGCGTCGACTCGTGCAAGCTTGCCGTGGAGCGCGCCGCGGGCCGCGCGCGAGGCAGCGTTGCGGCATCCGACGCGTTCTTCCCGTTCGCGGACGGTGTGCAGATTCTGTTGGATGCGGGAGTGCGTGCGATCGTTCAGCCGGGGGGATCCGTGCGCGATGAAGAAGTTATTGCTGCGGCGAAATTGGCCGGTGTCACGATGTATTTCACCGGTGAGCGCCACTTCTTCCACTGACCTCCACGACCCAATGAGTGTGTCGGCCCCCCGATTATCCAATAGTCTCGCTGCATGAGAACTTTGACCGGCCCGATCGAGATGATCCGCCGCATAGCGGGCGCGCTTACCGCCGCGCTCGTGGTTGCGCTCGTTGCGCACTTCGCGAGTGTGTTGGTGTTTTTCGCCGCGACTCGAGGAGATTCGACCGCGTTTCCCGGGCTGAACAGCTATTTTCTCGCCTCGAGCCTGATTCTGTTCTTAGTTGTTTCTCTTATCGCTGGCTTCGACGGGCTTCGCCGCTGGTACGTGGCGGCGCCCCTAGCCATCATCGCCGCGATTCTTTCCGCGCTGTTCGGTAGCCTGGCTTCGCTTCTCGGCACGGGCGCCACGCTGGATGGCGCAGCTATCGCGTTCCTCTTCGGGACGCTCATTGGTCCGAAACTGATTTTTGTGATCGCCGCCGTGCTCGCGGTCATCACGATTGGGCGCAGGTTGTGGGCGTACATAACGAACAACACGCTTGATTCTCCGCAAGTTCGCGACCGGCGCGTAGCGCTCGTGAGGCTTCCCGCGTCAAACCTCGGCGACGGCCAGGTGACGCACATCGCACGCTCGGTAATTGACGCTGAAAAAGCGGACGAGCAGTGGGATGCTTACGTCGCCGCACTGATCGAGAACGGCTGGGACACCATTGAAGTTCCCGTGGCCGCTGAGGCGCCCGACTCGGTCTTTGTGGAAGACACCGTCGTCATTTTCGATGAGACCGCTGTGATCACGAGCCCCGGTCACGAATCGCGGCGCGGAGAGATTGCTGCCGTTGAAGACACCGTGCGGGAGCTGGGGTTGCGGATCGCTCGCATCGAACGGCCGGGCACGCTGGATGGCGGCGACGTTTTGAAAGTGGGCACCACTGCTTATGTGGGCCGCGGCGGCAGAACTAATGCGGAAGGCATTCGGCAGTTGCGCGCGATCGTTTCTCCGCTCGGTTACACGGTTGTCGCGGTTCCCGTGTCGAAAGTGCTGCATTTGAAAAGCGGCGTGACCGCGCTTCCCGACGGCACGGTGCTCGGCTACCCACCACTCGTGGACAACACGGAAATGTTTGACCGTTTTCTTGCCGTGCCAGAGCCGGAGGGTGTCGCTGTCGTCGTTCTCAGCGATGACACCGTGCTCATGTCCGCGTCTGCGCCCCAGACCGCTGAACTCATTACGGAGCTGGGATATCGCGTGGTCGCGGTCGACATCACCGAGTTTGAGAAACTCGAGGGTTGCGTCACGTGCCTTTCGGTGCGAATCCGATAGCAAGCGCAGCGCTCACGTCCCGCAGGGATGTGCAGATCAGGCGCTGTGTGGTGCGGCGCTATCGCGGCGGCTTGCCCGCCACGTGCGGATGCCGGCAATGATCGAGGCGAGAATCACGAGTCCCGCAATCACATACGCTGCGCTCTTGACGCCAGGGATGGTGGCGGCGAAGTAGCCGATGAGTGAAAGGCCAACACCCCACGCAAGCGCGCCGACGATGTTGCTGCTCAAGAAGCGGTAGTAGTTCATCCGTCCGACACCGGCAATGACGGGGATGAAGACGCGGCCCCACGGAACGAACCGCGCAACCACGACAGACCACCAGCCGTACCGCTGGTAGAAAGTCTCTGCCGCGCGGATCGCCTTCTGAGTGCGATGTCCGCCGTGGCGATCGAGGTATCCGCGGCCGTAGTGCCTGCCGAGAAGGAATCCGACCTGGTCGCCCAGGAAGGCGGCAATTCCCACACCGACAGCGAGAATAACGATGTTGAGGCTTGCGGCGGACGCGGTGATGAGTCCAGCGGCAAACAGGAGGGAGTCACCCGTGATGAAGGGGATGAACAGTCCGAGGAAGATTGCAGTTCCAGCGAAAACCAGTCCCCACACGATGACATAAAAGATAATCGGTCCGGCAGTAGCGAGCAGACCGCCCATTTCATCGCCGAGATTCGACGTAGCCGCGGGAATCATGATCACATGACCAATGCTGACATGCTGGGGGCTGAGCTCACAATAATCCGATCGCGGGTAGGTTAGGCAATCCTAACAAGCACGGGTGTAGATTGCTAACGGCCACAAGTTGCTTTCGGGTTTTCAAAACTGATTGTTGCCCCACGAATCACACTTAACGTATTCTGGAAGGCTGCGCCGGCGGTGGCGGACGATGGGTGCGTCCCTCCGCTGGCATCGCAGAGGCCCCGCGACCTTTCTTTCATCATTGTTGGCACTGCCGACTCTTCACGACCAAGGATCACTGTTGTCTTCGACTAAGACCGTTAAACGACCGGGCACGATCGCCTCGATCATGCGCGTCTACCCGTACGCGAAACCAGCGATGAAACGGATCTACCTCGGCATGGGCGCGGCCATGCTTGCAGCCCTCGTTGCCCTCGCGATTCCCCAAGTGCTTGGCGCACTCGTCGACGGTCCGTTGAAGAACGGCGATGTCAATGAAATCTGGTGGCCCGTCATTCTCGTGCTCATCCTCGGCATCATCGAAGCGGTCATGATCTGGTTTCGGCGCTGGTTTGTACTGCAGCCGGGAACCCACATTGAAGCGCGCATGCGAAACGGCCTCTACAAACAGTTGCAGGAACTCCCCGTGGGCTTCCATGATCGCTGGCCGAGCGGCCAGTTGCTGTCGCGCGCGATTAGTGACCTGAACCTGATCAGGCGTTGGTTCTCTTTCGGCCTCGTCCTGTTTGTCGTCAACACCATCACGATCGTCGTGGGCATGGCGTTGCTCATCAGCATCAACTGGATGCTGGGAGTGCTCTTTGCCGTGATGTCGATCCCGCTCTGGATTTACGGGTACGTATTCGAGAACAAGTACTCCGTGGTTGCGCGCCGCAGTCAGGACCAGGCTGGCGACCTCGCCACAACGGTGGAGGAGTCGGTTCACGGCATCCGCGTGTTGAAGGCGTTCGGTCGTGGCTCTCACGCCCTGCGCAACTTTGAGTCGCAAGCCGAGCTTTTGCGAGGTACGGAGATCGAGAAGGCGCGAGCAATCGCCGGCATTTGGCTGTGGCTTCTGCTTGTGCCCGACGTCACCTTTGCTCTTTGCCTCGCGGGCGGTGTGTGGCTCGCCGCGGCCGGACAGATCAGCGTCGGGGAGCTCTTCGCCTTCTTTGCCACGGCAACGGTGCTGCGTTTTCCCGTCGAGTCCATTGGATTCCTGCTGTCGATGACGTTCGACACGCGCACGGCAGCTGACCGCTTCTTCGATGTCATGGACGTGGAGAACACCATCGTTGACCCGGAGAACCCGAAGACGATTGCGAAGCCGGAGGGCAGGCTCGCATTCCACAACGCGCACTTCCGTTACGCGGACTCGCCGGAACGATTCCCGGATCTCGTCAACGGGATTGACCTTGAGCTTGAGCCGGGTGAAACGATGGCGCTTGTCGGACTGACCGGCAGCGGCAAGTCCACCATCACCGCTCTCGCGACGCGGTTGTACGACGTGACGGGCGGGTCGATCACGCTCGACGGCGTCGACATCCGAGACCTCACACTTGAGGAGTTGCGTACGCACGTGGCGATGGCGTTCGAAGATGCGACTCTGTTTTCGGCGTCGGTGCGCGACAACGTGCTGCTTGGGCGGCCAGAATCCACCGAGGAGGAGCTGGCCGAAGCCCTCGACATCGCGCAAGCCGACTTCGTCTACGACCTGCCGAACGGGCTCGACACGATGGTAGGCGAAGAAGGTATGAGTCTCTCCGGTGGCCAGCGACAGCGCCTCGCACTCGCACGAGCCGTGGCCGCGAAGCCTGATGTTCTCGTGCTCGATGACCCGCTCTCCGCCCTCGATGTGGACACTGAGGCGCTCGTCGAAGCCGCGCTGCGCAGAGTGCTCGCCTCCACGACGGCGCTCATTGTCGCCCACCGGCCATCCACGGTGATGCTCGCTGATCGCGTGGCACTCCTCCAGGAGGGAAAGATCACTGCCGTCGGCCGGCACTCGGATCTGCTCGCTTCCAACGAGCACTACCGCTACGTCATCTCGAGCCTGGATGATCAGGATGATGTGCCCAAGCGCGTGCCGTCCCCGCCGACCACGCCCATCCCCATTGTCTCCAGCGGGGTCGGCCGACCCAGCATGGAGGTCGGATCGTGAGCGTCATCGGTGTAGAAGGCGAAGAGCGCGAGGACTACACGAAGGCGGAGAGCCGCCAGATTCGCGGTCGTTCGCTGAAGCTGCTCGGCTCCCTCGTGCGGCCGCTCTGGGGGCGAGTCACGCTCACTATCGTCGTGGTCGTTGTGAGCACTGCGGCTCAAGTTGCTGGCCCCGCGTTTATTGCATTCGGGATCAATAATGGATACCCCGCCATGCTGAAGCAGGACTGGGTGCCACTCGGCATTGCTGTCGCGGCGTTCCTGTTCACCGGCATCATTGGTGCGGTGCTGATCGCGTGGTACACGGTGTTGACGGCTCGAATCAGCCAGGCCATCCTCATTGAGTTGCGCAAGCGCGTCTTCCTGCACACGCAGAAACTGAGCATGGAGTTCCACGAAAGCTACACTTCTGGACGCATCATCGCGCGGCAAACAAGTGACCTTGACGCGATTCGGGAGCTGCTGGATTCCGGGCTTAGCCAGCTTGTGCAGGGCGGCCTGTACATGGCGTTTATCGCGATCGCGTTGTTCCTGCAGGACTGGGTGAGCGGGCTTATTCTCGTCGGCTCGATGGTGCCGCTGTGGTTCCTGACTCGGTGGTTCCAGTTGGCCTCCCAGAAAGTGTTCCGCGAAACCCGCACGCAATCCGCGCGTGTGATCGTGCATTTCGTCGAAACAATGACCGGCATCCGCGCGGTGAAAGCATTCCGCAAGGAGAAGCGCAACGCGAAAGATTTTGGTCTGCACGTCGAGAACTACCGATACGCGAACGAGCGTGCGATCAACCTGTTTGGAATTTTCGACCCTGGGCTCGTGCTCATCGGCAACGTGACGCTCGCCGTCATCTTGCTTGTGGGCGGCCTTCGCGTTGCTGGCGACACTCTCGCGGTGGGGACTCTGCTGGCGATGCTGCTCTACACGCGATCGTTCTTCGCTCCTGCACAAGAGATTGCCATGTTCTACAACTCGTACCAGTCGGCGGCGGCAGCGCTTGAGAAGATCTCCGGTGTCCTGGAAGAAATGCCGGGCGTTCCCGACCCGACCGGGCCGATCGACTTGTGGAAGGCGAACGGCAACGTGCGATTCGACGACGTCGAGTTTGCGTACAAGGAGGATCGCGTCATTCTGCCGACCTTCAGCCTCGCCATTCCTGCCGGGCAAACCATTGCACTCGTCGGGGCGACCGGTGCGGGCAAGTCCACTCTGGCCAAACTCATTTCACGGTTCTATGACCCCACGTCGGGAGCCGTATCGCTCGACGACGTGGACTTGCGGCAACTTCATCCGAAAGACTTGCGCAGGGCGATTGTGATGGTCACGCAGGAGGCTTACCTTTTCTCCGGCACTGTCGCCGACAACATTTCGCTCGGCAAGCCTGAAGCTTCGCGCGACGACATCGTTAACGCTGCGAAAGCGGTGGGGGCGCACGCCTTCATCGAGGGTCTGCCGAACGGCTATGAGACGGATGTCAATAAGCGAGGCGGCCGGGTCTCGGCTGGTCAACGCCAGCTCATCTCCTTCGCTCGCGCGTTCATTGCCGACCCGGTTGTGTTGATTCTCGATGAGGCGACGGCCTCTCTCGATATCCCGAGCGAGCGGCTCGTGCAGGAGGGCTTGCAAACCCTGCTCGCCGATCGCACCGCTGTGATCATTGCGCACCGACTGTCGACCGTCGCCATCGCCGACCGCGTGCTCGTGATGGAGGATGGACGCATCATCGAAGACGGCACTCCCGCAGACCTCATCGCAGGAACGGGCAAGTTCTCGAAAATGCACGCCGCCTGGCGCGACTCGCTCGTGTAACCGCGTTCAACGATTGGCACCTACCGGTCAGGTGCTTAACTATTCCTCAAACAGGTCGCCGCCAAGATATTTCAGGCCCGTGTCAACCGCGATCGTACCGACTGTCTTTCCCGGGCCGAGTTCTCGAGCGAGCTGCAGCGCGCCGACGGCGTTCAGACCGGAAGAAATCCCCACGAGCAAAACCTCCACACGAGCAAGGAGTCGGCACATGTCCCGTGCCTCAGATTCGGATATTCCTCGGGCCTCGTCATAGTAGTTTTCGTCGAGCAGCGGTGGGATGAACCCGATGCCAATGCCCTCCACGTGGTGAGGTCCCGCTTGGCCACCGGAAATCGGCGAACGCGTCTGAAGACACGACGTGGAATCGGTAGCCCTTCATCGCGCACACCATGGCGAGTGAAGATCCGGTGCTGCCTCCCGTGTATTCGACGACGGTCATCCCCGGCCGAAGGGTTCCCCGTTTCTCCGCTTCTTCGATCATGGCTAAAGCCATCCGGTCCTTGTACGAGCCGGTGGGGTTGAACGACTCAAGCTTGACGTACACATCGGCGGAGTCCGATGGCGTCACGCGTTCAAGCTTGACGACGGGAGTATTGCCGATTGCTCCCAATACTGAATTCACGGGGACTGGCGGGTGCATAGAATCTCCATCTGTGCCACGTGCGCGGGCAATGAATAGCTGAGATTAAGCGGCCCCATTCAACCACTCGACTCGCTGGCTGTCTAGTGCCTCTATTGCTGTGCGGGCCTTTGAGCCCTCACGGCCGGTAGCGCGCCAGTCGAAGGTTGATGCGGTAACCACCGGATGCGGTGGGGGCGATCGGCGTACCTTCGGCTTCGTAGTGCGAGAGTGCTTGGCTCTCGTGGCAAAGCGGAGGCAGCCCGCTCGCGCGCACGACGCGCCACCACGGAACAGTGCTGCCGTAGTGGGCCATGACCTGCCCGACGGCGCGAGGGGCCCTCGAGCCGATCACTGCCGCGATGTCGCCGTAGGCCATCACGTGTCCTGGTGGTATCGATTCCACGACGCTCAACACGCGTGAAACGAAATCTTTAGCCTGAGCCATTTACAGAGCGAGGACGCCGAACTTCTCGCCGTACTGTGTTTCCTTCTCGACGAGGAAGCCAATGTTGGTGAAGAATGCCTCGGGGCCATCATCGCCTGGCTCCCACAGAGCAGTGAGCCGTTTGAACCCGCGTTGGCGGGCCTCGTCAGCGAGTGCGAGCACGGCAAACGTTCCGACGCCCTGGCCCTGCTGGTCGGCGGCGACATGCACGCGCCACACGCAACTGCGGAACTCTTCGTCGGCGGCATCCTCATCGAAGTTGCCACGGATGAAGCCAACAACCTTGTCGTCCCTGAGCACCACGCGTGGCCACGTCGTTGTCGGATCAAGATACGCATCGGCGATCGCGTACGTCGGCGGAGTAACGAACTGTTCTTGCCCGCGCCGCAGGGTGAGCTTGTTTGCCGCGACTGCGTTGCTCGCCGATAACTCTTCTAGTCTCAAGGTGGCCATGAAGACAGGCTAACCACACGAACCGGGAAAGCCCTAGAGATATCTTGATATCGAGATAATTTGCGATTGGATGTAAGCTGAAAGTTGCCATATCGGCACGGGCTGTTTGCCCCCACGGTTGTTTTTAATACGCAGCTGTCGCATTCACACAGTTGTCCCCACCACGTAGTCACGCGCAAGGAGAGCCCCATGTCAAAGATCAAAGTTGAAGGTGCCGTCGTAGAGCTTGACGGCGACGAGATGACCCGCATTATCTGGCACGCCATCAAAGAGACGCTCATTCACCCGTACCTCGACATCAACCTCGAGTACTACGACCTCGGGATGGAAAAGCGCGACGAGACGAACGACCAAATCACGATTGATGCCGCGCACGCCATCCAGAAGCACGGCGTTGGCGTGAAGTGCGCGACCATTACGCCGGATGAAGCGCGTGTCGAAGAGTTCGGTCTCAAGAAGATGTGGCGAAGCCCGAACGGCACGATTCGCAACATCCTCGGCGGCACGATCTTCCGCGAGCCGATCATCATCTCCAACATCCCCCGCCTCGTTCCCGGGTGGAACAAGCCGATCATCATCGGTCGTCACGCGTTCGGCGACCAGTACCGCGCCACCGACTTCCGCTTCGAGGGTGAAGGCAC
>RCMY010002770.1_pt1 | contig 16163 bp, 14 predicted proteins | sample 2041341 | NCBI WGS metagenome assembly RCMY01 (sample SAMN09708234, study PRJNA481090) | Marine sediment metagenome, whole genome shotgun sequencing project. | reverse complement strand
ACGACACGCGGCGTGGCAGTTGAATTCGTGAAGGAACATCTGATTTTCACGAATGAAGACTCACCGACGGCCAACTTAATGCTCAACGTCATGGGTGCGTTCGCTGAATTCGAGCGCGCGTTGATACGCGAGCGTCAGCGCGAAGGCATTGCGCTGGCAAAGCAGCGCGGCGCGTATCGCGGGCGCAAACAGGCGTTGTCATCGGAGCGCGCCGCCGAGCTTTTCCGGCGTGCAGAAAACGGCGAACAGAAAGCGGCGCTGGCACGCGAGTTCGGTGTAAGCCGTGAAACGGTCTATCGCTATTTGCGCCAAGGTGCGACGGAGGCACAAGCATGATGATCCGATGGGAGTCAGACACCCGTTACTACATGCTGCACGTACAACCCGACCTTTTCGGCACTTTGACGCTTCGGCGGGTATGGGGCGGACTGGGCACATCGCGCGGCGGCGAAAAGATCGAGCCAATACTCGGCTGCGATGAATCTGAGCGTCAGAACAATCTAATCCAGCGCATTCGGGAAATATCCCGGACCCGCGCTCGGAATGGCTACACGCAATTGCTTTGATACTCCATTACCCGTCTGCCGCCAGCATCATTTGGATTCCAGACGCCACAACGGCTGCGACGACGATCCATCACAGACGTTTTTAGAAGTCGACTTCTGAAAATGACACCTCCATCGTCGTCACGGGGTGGCCGGTGGCTGGCAAGGCACCGCTCTCCCGTAGCTGTGCCACCCCGCTGACTATCCGCCTGCTGATGGATGCGCACTGGAGACTTATCTGTCGACCGAGCAGGCTGCACACAGCACCCAGGTGGCGCTGGTCAGCGAGGTAGCGAATGCCGAATTGCAGTGCTACGAGATGCTCATAGGGCGCCAGATACCCGCCGGCCGCAAACGACAGCTCCTGGCCGAATTCAGTTCTTCGCGAGTGTCGAGCGACCGACCACGATCGCAAGCAATGCACTGATGACCGGCCATCGAAACTGGTAATCAACTTCACTGGCAAACGTAATTTTTATGCAGACTGCGCCACATAGCGCTGGCGATTGCGTGACATTTATCACTGAAAGTCACAGTATGACACTACACAGACGCAGTCTCACGCTGCGCGCAGGGAGCAGTTGGAAGTACGCGCATGAAGTCAACCTCCCTCCCCGTTTCGGCTTCTGGGTCGGTCGATTCGGGCATCATAACGCCAAGGCCCGGTGCTTGACACTAAGGAGGAAGACAGTGTTCAACATGTACGATGGTCACCAGTTTTTCGACACGCAAGTGCTTGGTGGTTCTTCGGGATATTGTTCACTGGGATCGTTTTTAGTGCCTACGAACCGGTCCGAAGATACCGGCGGGGTAAGTGGAAATGACAGTCGGTAATGCGCCTGTGCAAGTCGATTTCACACAAGACAGCGCGTGCGTCTTCGTCTCCACCCATGAGCAAAGCCATGACCAAGCCCGAACGCAGCGATCTGCGGCTACCGTACGACCTTTTTACGCGCCGCTTTCATCCCGACCGTTCCTGGAGATCACACCGTGAACACATTTCCCTTGATCCGCCTTCGTTTTGCCACGTTGGCAGCGGCGTTGGCGTCGTCGCTGGCGATCTCGCTCGGTGGCTGCACGAGCGTTCCGTCATCCGGCACGCCCATGGCCGCTGCGGCACCGCTTGCAAGTAACGCCGGCTTTGTCTATAGCGCCAACGAAGGCGAAGACTCGATCAGCCGGATCGACCTGGCGACGGGCCGGGTGATGACGCTACGGGTGCCCGTAATGCCCCACAACGTGCAGATATCGCGCGATGGCCGCCGGCTGTTCGTAGTGGGCTCGATGGCGGGGCCGATGAAGATGGCCGCACCGACCGCTGCGGGGGGTGGTGACGCGCGCGCTGCTTCGAAAGAACCTGGCGGACTCCTGACCTTCGATGCCACCGCCGCGAATGCCGCGTCGGCCACGCTCGTCATGGTCGGCCGTGCCCCCGCTCATGTGATCGTCGATGCGCGTGGAGAGAGAGCGTATGTCAGCAATGCTGAAGACGACGCCGTGTCCGTGGTGGATGCGGCGCGCGGTTCGGTCGTCGGCAGCATCCCCACAGCTGCATCACCGCATGGGCTGCGCATGAGTCCGGACGGCCGCGAGATCTACGTGGCAGCTACCAAGGGGAACGTAGTGTCCGTTATCGATGTAGCCACGTCCAAGGAAGTCGCGCGCATCTCGGTCGGCAAGGCGCCGGCGCAAGTGGGTTTCACGCCTGACGGCGCACGCGTCTATGTCTCCCTGCGCGACGACAACGCGGTTGCCGTGGTGGACACGCGGACGCGGCATCTGATCACAACAATTCCCGTGGGCAGAAGCCCAATCCAGGTATTTGCCACGCCCGACGGCAACTTCATGTACGTCGCCAATCAAGGCTCCGAGCGGGAGCCCGACAACACCGTATCGGTGATCGACACGCACCGCAACGTGGTCGTGAAGACAATCACGACCGACAGCGGCGCGCACGGTGTGGTGGTCAGCGACGACGGCAGCCGCGTCTTCATTACGAACACGTTCGCCGGCACAGTTTCGACCATCGACACCGCCACCCAACGTGTAATCGGGTCAGTGCGCGTTGGCAGCGGTCCCGGCGGCATCACGTACCGGCCCGCATCGCATTGAACGCAGACATGCATGAGCACAGACCAGTCGCGACCCTCGCCTCGTCTCTCGACGGCTGCAGCCGCCACCAGTCCATCAGGCCTAGCTTTGATGGAGCGGCTGAACAGCGAATGTTTTTGCATCAGTCTCGACGATTCGGCGCTGCGCCGGGCAATAGAGTCGGAGATCGGGGAGCCCGGTTTGTTCGAGTTGATCCAGCAGCGGTGTCCCCACTTGTTTGCAACGCGCCCCGTTTTCCTTTCACACGACCACATATCACGCATGGTTCAAGTGGTGCGGGCGATCGAATCGACGGTTGCATTGCCGGCCTACCGCTCCGAGGTTCTTGCAAGGGCACCCGCCATTGCGCACCACGACCCCGGCGGAACAAAAGGTGTGTTCTTTGGCTACGACTTCCACGTCGCTGCCAGTAGCTTCGGGCTCATTGAGATCAACACCAATGCTGGCGGAGCGATGCTCAATGCTGTGCTGGCGCGGGCACAGCGCACCTGTTGCGCGCCCATTGAGGGGCTGGCTTCGCGGATGGCCACAGCCAGCAAATTTGAAGATGACATCGTCTCGATGTTTCGCAACGAGTGGCTGCGCTGCGGCCACAAACAGCCGCTGCGCAGCATCGCCATCGTGGACGAGAACCCCGAGCAACAGTATCTCTACCCGGAATTCCTACTGTTCCAGAAATTATTTCAAAGGCATGGTCTTCATGCTGTGATCGCAGACCCGACAGAGTTCCGTATGCGCGGCGGATCGCTTTGGCACGGTGACGTGGTCATCGACTTGGTCTACAACCGCCTCACCGACTTTTCTTTGTCCGAGCCCGCCAGCGCGACGCTGCGCGAGGCCTACGTGGCCAACGCGATCGTACTCACGCCGCACCCGCAAGCGCATGCGCTCTACGCGGACAAGCGCAACCTGGCTTTGCTCACTGATGCGACACGGCTTCAAGCTTTAGGTGTGCCACAGGCCACACAAGAAGTGCTGCTGGCCGGCATTCCTCACACTGAGGTGGTGGAGACACAGCATGCCGAACGCCTGTGGCGCGAGCGGCGGAACCTTTTCTTCAAGCCTTTCGCCGGGTTTGGTGGCCGTGCTGCCTACCGCGGCGACAAGCTCACCCAACGTGTCTGGCAAGAAATCCTCGCTGGAGGTTATGTGGCGCAAGCGCTGGTAGCGCCAGGTGGACGGGTGGTCCAGAATAAAGACCCGGTGCAGGTCCTCAAGTTCGACCTGCGCGACTACACCTACGACGGCCACGTGCAATGGGTTGCGGCACGTTTGTACCAGGGCCAGACAACGAACTTTCGCACCCCCGGTGGCGGCTTTGCACCTGTGTACGAAGCACCTGTTGATGGAACAACTGGCCGGCTGGCAACGAGTTGTATGCCGGCCTAGCATGAAACCCGTCTGTTTCTGCTGGACGGTAACAACGTGGAGTTGTTGGCACAGGATCGCTACGTCGCGTTCGCGCGTTGCGAAGCTACTGCGACCGAGTTTGCCGGCCGGCGCTTCATTCTGGTCGACTGATACTTGCGCATGGCGTGCGGACAAGTGGAGGCTGTCGTGAACGAAACCTGCAGTTGGCTGGTTTTCAACGCGCTTGCCCGTATTTATTGATGTACTGCTCGTGCTCGATCAGCTTGTCGTTGAGCTGTAGCTTCAGGTAGATGTCCTTGTCGCCGGTTTGCGGCAGGCCACAGCGATGGTTGATATTTCGCTCGCGGGGCGCAGCGGCTTTTGTTGCGCACCCTGCATCGCATTACTCGCCCGATGTCCCGAGGGTGGTCAGGCCCAAGCTTTGCCAATCCTGCATACCGCCGCGATACCAGAGGATCTTGTGCGCCGGATAGCCGATCTTCAGCAGCTCCTTGATGGTGGTCGGCGACTGTCCGCACCAGGAGCCATTGCAAAACAGCACCAACGTCTTGGCATTGTCGAAATTCCAGAAGCCATCCCGCGGCTCGGCACCGAGTTGGTTTTCTAGAATCTCCAGAACTGCGGCCGGATCCGACTTGCCGATATTGAGCGCGTCCCACGGGATGTTCACTGTCCCCGGGATGATGCCCTTTTCCACCCACGCCGACGTACGCGAGTCGATCACCAGCATGGACGCGTCGCCATCGCTGATCTTCTTGAGACATTGCAGCACTTCGAGTTCGGCTACGGTTTTCACGCCCGGCGCGAGCTCGCATGGCTGAATGCAGAAGGGCGGACATTTGCGCGAAGTCTTTGCGTACTCCAGATTGATGGAATGGCCCTGATCCTGGTTGCGCATGATCGTCACCATGCGGCCGTGATGCATTACATCGACCGACGCCAAATCGGCGCTGATGTTGACCTCCAGGACCGGCGCGGCGCCGGATGCCGGTAAAACCACCGGCGACGCAGATGAAGCAGTCGCTTGTTTGGTGTTCATGTCGTGAGCCTCGAACAAACCTTTTGCAGCAGAGCCAGCACCTCGCGCCCGATGGCGCTCACTTCCTCTTTGTCGACCAGCTTCAACATCGGTAGCCATATCCCGCCGTATCCGCTGCCCATCCGGCCGGCGCCGTAGCCGCCCCTCATCCCGGAGCCCGACGCGCCTCGCGACTGGGCCAGCGCGCTCGTTGCCGCGATCGGCCCGCCCATCAACAGTGCGGCACTTGAGGCGCGGCGAAGGTTCTTGCGTTTCATGTTTGAACTCCATTCAGGGTGGACAACTGCGTGGTTCCGCCACTAGCCATTTAGGGCTTACCGGCGGAGTCTCCACGACCGAATCGGTGAACTGTATTTACAGGCGCAAAGGTCCGCGTGGTTTGTGCGCTAGCGTACATAGTGGTTTGAGGTAGGCCGGAACCAGCCTGCTGCAATTGAGCCTCCGTCTCCAGCCAATTCTCCTCGGCGCTTCCCTGCGCGGGGCCTACTTTTCGCGGAATGGAACAGGCCTCTTCCGCAACCACTTCATGAGTCGGCTTCGCCGGAATGGCACTTACTTTGTCTCCCACGCGTGGCCGTGCTTTTGAACATGGCGGCGCGCGTGGGCACGCGGCGTCTTCAACCAGGGGTATGGTTTTGGGCGTCGTTTTCGCATTCGTGGTTCGATGCAACCAGGCCGATGGCCGACCTTGCATTGGGCGCTCAGCGTGAACAGCCGCTGGCTGTCCTTCGTCGCACAAACCCCTCGCGCCACCCACTCCGTCCAAAGCTGCACTGTGTGCTTGAAGCTCAGGCTGCGCAGGTCCACACCGGCATTGCAGGCGACCTGGGCCATCAGAAGTCGGATCACGTTGTAGGCCAGCAGATGCACCCACAACTGCTTCTCGTTCATCTGTGGCGTCTGGCAACTCAACACGTCCATGCCGGTGGTGGTCTTCAAGTTGCGCAGGTCCAGCTCGACGTCCCATCTGTGGGCGTACAGCGTCGCCAACGCCTCGGCCACTGTCTCGGCCAGGCACTTGCCGGCGCGCAGGTACCAGGGCATCCCCTACCAACGCGCCGAATCGATGAACAGCCGCACGGCGCAGAAGGCCTCGACATCGGAGTCCTGCGCCACGTCCGGCTCGTCGCGGTAGTCGGCGTACTGGCCGCGCACCAGGTCGTCGGACTCCAGCGGGGGTATGGCCCGGAGAACATCTTGTGTTTCTCGGCGGGCACGGTGCCGTAGTCCTGGTGGTCGGCAGCTCCATGGCCAGCAGCGCGACGATCTGGAACAAGGGGTTCTGCACGACATCTCGCAGCGTACCGGCGCTCTCGTAGAACTTGCCGCACCCCTGCACGCCGAAATCCTCGGCCAGCGGTGCAGCGCTGATGTTATCGGCCATCGCAACCTCCGGCTCGCCATTCTCGCCGCAGAACAACTCGGCGGCGCGCTGTGTCCTCGGCGCGAAGATCGCCGGCGGTCACGGTTCAACCCCGTTCGCTGTCGCGGTCGATGCGATCAGCGCCGGCCAGTCCGTGTGCACGAAACCCGCTTCGGGCCGATCGACGCGCTGATACGTGTGGGCGCCGAAGAGATCGCGCTGGGACTGGGTGAGATTCTGCGGCAGCACGGCGCTGCGATAGCTGTCGAAATAGGCGAGCGACGCCGAGAACGCAGGGGCGGGAATGCCGTGTTCCACCGCCATCTGCACGGTGCGCCGCCAGGCGCGCTCCGCCTGCAGCACGCGCGGACGGATGTCGGCGTCGAGCAGCAGGTTCGGCAGCTCAGAGTCGCGTTCGAACGCCTGCATGATGGGGTCAAGCAGGCGCGCGCGGATTATGCAGCCGCCCTTCCAGATGCGCGCGATCTCGCGCAGCTCGACGTTCCAGTCGTATTCGGCCGAGGCCGCGCGCAGTAGCGCAAGGCCTTGGGCGTAGGCGCAGACCGTCGCCGCGCCGAGCGCGTCGCGAACGGCGTCGACAAGTTCATGCGTGTCGCCCGCCACGTGAGGCGTGGCGGCGCTCGCCAGTTGTTCACTGGCGCGTACGCGTTCGGCCTTCATGCTGGATAGCACGCGCGCGTCGATGGCGGCGGCGATGGTCGGGATCGCCACGCCGAGATCGAGAGCCGCCTGCGCGGTCCACTTGCCGGTGCCCTTTTGTCCCGCCTGATCGAGGATCATCTCGACCAGTGGATTGCCGGTCTCGGGGTCGCGTACGGCCAGCACCTGCGCCGTGATCTCGATCAGGTACGACGCCTGCGAACCGCGGTTCCACTTGGCGAAGAACGCCGCCGTCTGTGCTGCCGAAAGACCCAACGCGCGATGCAAAAGATCGTAGGCCTCGGCGATCAATTGCATGACGCCGTACTCGATGCCGTTGTGCACCGTCTTCACGAAATGGCCGGCGCCATCCGGGCCGACGTAGGTGACACACGGGCCCGAATCGGTCTTCGCGGCGATGGACTCGAGGATCGGCCGCAGGTGATCGTACGCGCTCCGGGCGCCCCCGGGCATCAGCGACGGACCGTGGCGCGCGCCTTCCTCGCCGCCCGACACACCCATGCCGATGAAGCGCACGCCGCGTGCACTCAGAGCTGCCTCACGCCGCCGCGTGTCGGTGAAGAGGGAGTTGCCGCCGTCCACGATCACGTCGTCCGACGCCAGCAGCGGCAGGAGCTTCTCCAGCATCTCGTCCACCGGGGCACCGGCCTTGATCATCAACAGGATACGGCGAGGCCGGCTGAGCGCGGCGGCGAACTCCTCCAGCGTCCGGGTACCGATCCATTGCCGGTTTGCTCCTGCGCCGTGGATCAGGCGGGTGACCTTCGCCTCGGTGTGGTTCCAGAGCGCCACCCGGTAGCCGTGATCCTCGATGTTGAGCGCCAGGTTCTCGCCCATCACGCCCAGGCCGATCACGCCGATGTCCGCCGTCGGCGGCGCTGCACTTAGGGTTGACATGTCAGAGTCCTTCTTCTTGGTTGGCTGCGGTCGCTTGCGCTCCAGTGCGCTCTTTACGCTGCGCTAGCGTCCACCTGGCGGCCTCATCGTGGAGCGTTCGCCGATACCGGTTGGCTTATTTTTGCGGCCCTGGCCCGGACGGAGCGCGACGATCCAGCGCGTCGTAGTCCGCGGCGCTCATTTTCGGCAGCACCTGCATGAACGCGATCATGTCCCAAAGCTCCTGGTCGCGGCGCCGCTCATATCGTTCTCTGCGAAACTGGTCGCTTGCGGATACAGCCCGATCGCCATCGGGGTCAGCGTCCGGCCGATCGGGGTATGGCACATGATGCACATTTCCCGGTAAAGGCGGAATCCGCGTTCCACCTGTTTCGCGCCGCCCGGCGCCGACGCCTGAATATCTCGCGCATGGCGTTTTATGGACGCTTCGCGTGTGGTGATGAACACCCAGCGCAGCGGCAGCACGTCCTCCACCGTCGCGGCCACGTTGTAGATGCCCGAGTAAATCACCGCAAGCACGGCGAGCGCGCCGAGGAGGACGCTGATTCCCAGTGTTGTCAGGATCGTTTTCATGGTGTTTCTCCGAGGGTAAATTTCATGATGCTTGTCCTGCACTTCCCCGCGCGAACACCTCCCGGGTTTGCGCCTGCTAAACGACATACCGGTCCCAACCCGCATACGAATCCTTGATCCGCCCCCGAGGTATCGCCAATGCAATCAAGATCGTTCCGCAGATCACGCCGTTCCAGGTGGCCAGCGGCGAAGCGATGCCGTCGAGCAGCCATGGCGCCGCGATCAGCCAGGCGCCGAACGGGATGTTGATGAAGCGGATGGCGCGCCCGACCTCGGCCCAGGCCATGATCGAGAACGTCACGACCAGCAGACCCACCAGGTGATCGCTATCGGCCATGGCGCCGGAACTGTCGAAACTGAGCCGCGTGAAGGTGAGCCAGACGCCGATCGCGATGCTGAGCGTCAGTGTCCAGGGATAGGTGACGCCGCGCGTGGCTTGGGCCCACTGCTCCCGCGGGGTGGCGGCGAGTCCCTTGGCCGTGTCGGCGCTGCCGCCGTCCATCGCATCGCCGGTCCAGAAACTGCGCCAGAACGGTTTGTCTTTGCGGTGCGCGTCCGCCATGAATTGGCCCATCGCCACGAACTCGTTCAGCGAGTAGGGAATCATCACCACCATGGCGAGCGCGGCGATCAGGCACAGCGTGCACCAAGTACCGATCACGATCGGCTGGATGATGACGAAGTAAATGCTCACCAGGCCCAGCGGCAACATCTCGATGGCCAGCGCGAGCACCATCCATGGCATGGTGCGCCAGCGGGTTTTTCCGCCCATCCAGATCATCACCAACTCGACCATGTAGACGATGCCGCCAAGAGCGCCATCGGGAATGGGCCACGCTTTGGACATATCGGAAGTAATGATCGTCTCCGTGCCATTCATCACGCCCTTCATGGCGCCGCTGCCGGCGAAGAACGGCTCCCACACGGCATCAATGTGGCCAAGCTGATAGGCGCCCAGGACGCGTGCGATAAGAAATCCGATCAGCGCGAGCACCGCGATGGGCATGCGCTGCAGCCAGCTTGCCGGCGTATAAGCCCATCCCGGCGGTACGTCCGGCTTGCCCATCATGCCGGCCATGCTCATGCCCGGCATCATCGGGATCAGCACCGAAAAGGCTATCACCAGCGCGCCGACCAGCGTGCCGTTGGCATAAGCTTCCGGCAACGGCGTCCAGAACGCCAGCGGTGCGAATAGCAGCCACAGGCCAACGAAGACGTTGGCCCACTGCGCCCACGGATAGCGACGCCATGCGTTGGCGGACAAGGCGCTGAAGACGATCACCAGAATGCCGCTGACGACATCGCTCCAGGTCATCAGTAGGTTGCGCAGTTCGAACGCAGGCAGACCGCGCTCGGCCATGACCCGCAACTGGTTGGCATCGGGCACGAAGTCACTCAGGTAGCCGAGCGTGAACGGGCTGGTCAGCAGCCAGAAGCCGAGCATCAGGTTGAGATAGTGCGGCCAGAGCATCTTGCGATGGCCTTCGACCATCATGTCCGGATGTTCGCCGTCGTGCTCCATCGACTCGCCGTGCGGCACTAGAGTCATGCCGCACTTGGGGCAGCGGCCCGGTTCGCTGGCCACCACCTCGGGGTGCATCGGGCAGGTGTACTCGGCCGCCTGCGCCGGTTCAGCTGGCGCCGTCGGTTCCAGTGCCGTACCGCAACGCGGACAGTTGCCTGGCGAAGACTGGCAGACTTCCGGGTGCATGGGGCAGGCATGCGTCGCGCAGCCCTGCGCAGTAGTTGGTTCGGCCGCCCCGGTGGCGGAGCCGTGCACGTGCGCTGGCGCGAGCGCCTGCTCGGAACGGCGAGCGGGATCGAGCCGTTCGGGCAACTCCAGGCCCTGCTCCCGGTACCAGCCCGCCGGATCGGCCTTTAACGCTGTCACCATCTTCGGCAGGGTCTGACGCAGCGAATGACCGGGTTCCCAACCGAGCAGGGAGCGGGCGCGCGTGATGTCGAGGGCATAGTGATCATTGGCCCGGTCGATCATCCACGGCTTGATGAACTGGTCCTGGCCGGGGATGTGGTCCTGAACCCACGCGCCAGCCTTGGCGATCGGCCCGGGGACGTTGTGCGTCTCCCACGACTCTTCGCGAATCAGCCGTGAAAACGTATGCTGCAGTTCATCGTAGCTCAGCGTCTCCGGTTCGCCGATGAGGATCGCCACTTCCGGCGGCAGTTTGGCGCGACGCTCCACGACACGCTCGATCGCGTCCACCACGTCATCCAGATGAATGAAGGCCTGGCCGTGCGAAGTCTCGCCGGAATACAGGTGACCGGCGAGCTGCCGCTCGTAGATGCGCTGAATCTGGTGCGCCAGCGGCGGCGCATGGCAGACATCATCGTAGACGCCGGCGAAGCGAAGGAGCACGGCGGGAATCGCGCCGCGCTCCGCCCCGATAAGCGCCTCGGTGCGGACCTTCGATTCCGGGTAGGCCCAGGTCGGCCCGATCGGCGAGTCCTCGGTGAGGAACACACCCGGCTCGCCCGGCCGGTGCACGAGCATGGTGCTGGCGAAAATGAATTGCTCGACCGCGAAGCCCTCGCGCTGCCCGCGCAGCATGCGTCCCGTGCCTTCGCGCAGGCCGCGCAGCAAACGTCCCGTGCCCTCGACGGTGACCTCGTCGTATTTCGGGCTCGGCTTGCCGAGGAAATCGTAATAGGCGGCCAGATGAACTACCGCAGCGATATGCGTACCGTGGTGTTCCCGCAGGATACGCAGTCCCTCGCGCACGCTGTCATCGGAAGTAATGTCGACGGGGATGTGCGTACAACCGAGCGGTGGCGGACTCGGCGCCTTGCGGTCGAAGCCCACGACATCGCTGAAGCGTCCGGTCAGCCGCTCCATTACCGCGGTGCCAATGCGTCCATTGGAGCCGGTGATCAGGACGATCTTTTTTTCTGCTTTCATGGCGGGAGCTCCTAAAGCTGGCGCTTCGCAATTCTGTTCGGCCAATCGCACCGGTGAGTTGGCGCGGATCCTGCCCATTTATGTCAGGGTAGGTTTCGGTGGGAGGAGCGCTGTAATTTTTATTCTTCCATCATGCCCCGCCCATCATTCCGCTGTCGTTCATGATTTGCATATGCTGGCGCAATACTTGTCGGTGCGCTTGCGTGAGCCGCTCGCGCTCCTGCGGATTCTTCGCATCCATTATCTTGAGCATCTTCAACATGCTTTTTTACATCATGCCCATTTGTTTTTCCATGTCTTGTTGGCCTTTCATCGCATTCTCCAAAAGTGAACGGGTCAAAGAAACCTCAAAATTCAAGGTTCACATGGTGATGTTTACATCGAAAATCCAAGTCGTTCTGTGCGCCAGCGAGCATGGACAGAGCCGGTCACGCACTTCTGAACGGAGCGCGCTCCGGACGTCTTCGCCGCCCCGGTGGCGCCCGAGACTTCGCCAGTTGACCTGAACGCACTGCGCGCCATTCGCTTCCTCAATATCCCGTTACCTGGCGTAGACCCAACACTCGTGTTTATGCCGTGCTCGACATAAACACGAGTGTTGGGTCTACGCCACCATGCAGCGCTGCGGCGTGAGCGGCACAGGCGCTGCGCCAAGGCTCAACGTGACGAGAGGCCCTGGCGCCGCAGATTGAACGCGTCTGGCAGGCCAATATGCAGGTCCATGGAGCCAACAAGACGTGCCGGCAACTGGGGCGTGAAGGTACGGCTGTGGCACGCTGCACGGTCGAGCGGTTGATGCGTCGCCAGGATCAGGCGCCCACAGCTCAAAGCGCTGCTGTCCCCATCGCCTCCAGCGAGGACCAGCAGGTGCTGTTTGCCGTCGGCTACAGTGATAGAGGTGATAGAGTTGTTTTGCATAGGTTTTGTACAAGTTGCTTCTTGCGGGCGTCCCCACCCCGCCCAGACAGCTTCGGGGCGTGAGCAGCCTGAGTCGCGTACGGATTCAGACCCCGACGCTCGCCCGGTCAAAGATATACCTGATTAGCAACAATGCTCAGCCAAGTGCCGGGATAGCGCAATACGTGGGCATGTGCACGGTCGCAGAGCCCAAAGGTCGCGGTTTGCAGGCCATTTTTTGTCTTCTCGGCCCAGTACTACACTTGTAAACCCACCAGCTGAGGATCGTTGCTAATCAGGAAGATATAAGGGTCACGATGCGCAGCAAGATGATTGAAGGCTTGCTGGACGAAGGAGCCGCAGCAGGCGCCGGCTCGGCAACCGTCGCTAGTGCGACAGTCCGAGCGTTGACCTTGTTGCTTGCCGAGCTCAAGCCGCTGATAGGAATGCTGGCCCTGCGTGCGCTCTATATGCGCAGCCTTCACGTGGCGCATTCTTCGTTCGAGCGACCCAGCGCTGAGCTGGCATTACCAGATGAGCTGCTAGCTCACCTCCATCGAGACCTTGTGTTGCGGCACCCCGCGGAAGCGCGGGGCGCCGCGTTGGCTCTCCTTCTTGCCCTCGTCAATCTCCTGGTTTCCTTGATCGGCGAGCCTCTGACTGACCGCTTGTTGCACAAGGCGTGGGGAAATTTATCCGTGGACAAGGCTTCTGAGGCGAAACCGCTATGAGTTCCAGCAAAGTGACTATCTCGCGCCTGCCCAGCGGCGTCCTCGGATTGGATCCTCTGCTCGGTGGCGGCCTGCCCGAGTTTTCTTTCAACATCATTGCCGGGCAGCCTGGCTCGGGTAAGACGACCCTGGCCCACCAGATGATGTTTGCGTTGGCAAGCCCGCAGCGAAAGGCGCTCTTTTTTACCGTGCTGGGCGAGCCAGCGCTCAAGATGCTGCGCTATCAGCAGCAGTACAACTTCTTCGATATTGAAAAGCTCGACGACGCGATCCGTTTTGTCAATCTGGGTGAGGAAGTACTGAGCGGCGACTTCGAGCGTTTGCTAGCGCGGATCGTTCACGAGGTCGAGAGTTTCGACCCTGCGTTCGTGTTCGTTGATTCCTTTCGTTCAGTGACCCAGGTGGCGGGTGCCAAGGGGCAGCAGAGCGCGCTGCAGACATTCGTGCAGCACCTTGGCATTCTCATGACGAGCTGGCAGGCCACGACCTTCCTGATCGGCGAGTACGACATGCTCGACAGCGAGGTGCATCCGGTGTTCACGATCGCCGACGGCATCCTGATGCTCGCGCAGAGCCTTACCCGTAACTCGATGGTGCGCAAGATCCAGGTAGCGAAGATGCGCGGTCAGGCCACCATTTCCGGACTGCACACCTTTAGGATCACCGACGACGGTATCCAAGTGTTTCCGCGTACGCTCTCGGTCGGAGCTGCCAAACGGGGCGCGACTGTTCCAAAGTCGGCAAAGCGGCCCATGCTCTCCATGGGGATGCCGGTGCTCGACGAAATGTTGGGGGGTGGCCTTCCCGCCGGTTATTCTATGCTCGTCGCCGGCCCCTCCGGTTCCGGCAAGTCGCTGCTCGCGACGGCCTTCCTGGCGGAGGGTGCGCGGTGCGGGGAGAAGGGCGTCGTCGCCGCCTTCGAGATGGGACCCGGCCAGACACACAACCCACGGCTCGAGGAACTCGTGGACGCCGGCCACGTCGGTGTGATCGACACGCGGGCGCTGGATCTTTCAATCGACGAGACCCTGTACGCCCTCACGGAGATGATCAAGGCCACAGGCGCCACGCGGGTCGTCATCGATTCGCTCTCAGGTTTCGAGCTGGCGCTGGCGCCGGCCTTCCGCGAAGACTTCCGCGAGTCGCTGCACCGCATGGTAGCGGTGCTGACCGCTTTGGGTGCCACCGTGCTGATGGTCTCCGAGCTTGAGGACCGCTATATGGATCTGCGCTTCAGCCCCTACGGCGCGGCCTTCCTGACCGACGCGATCATCGTGCAACGGTATGTCGAGCTGCGGGGCGATCTCAAGCGCGTCATGGCCGTGGTGAAGGTACGCAACAGCAAGCACAGCCACGCGTTGCGCCTGTACGAAATCACCGACGAGGGATTCGTAATCAGTGAACCCCGCCCAGAGATAGACGCGTTGCTGACCGGCCATCCGCGACCGACGTCGGCAATTACCTCACGCTAGGGCATGCCATGGTGAGCCCGAAAGAGGAGCTGATCCATCCGCGGATGCCGGGTGCGCGCGATGGCATGCTGGATGAGCGGGGAGCTGCCTTAGACCGACGCGAGGACGCTCTGCGCCAACGAGAGACGGCCCTGCGCGAGCGCGAACGGCTTGCGGGCAAGTGGGCGGACAGCGCCCTAGTCCGTCAGGAAGAGCAGAACGACCTGCGCGGCCCGGACCGCCGGCGACAGCTGTTGGCCACTCAAACCATCGCCCAACTTCGAGGGCAAGTTGTATCCCTTGAGCAGCAAGTCATTGGTCTGAGACAAGCGCTTGCAGCGGTCGAGCGATCTCCGGAAGACGGGGAAACCAACGAACTCGTTGAGGCGAACGCAGCGCTCGTCCTCTCTGCCCTCCATGCGGAGGAGGTCGCCGAATCAGCAATGAGCGAACTCGCAGGACTCATCGGTACCACTCAGCGCGACGTTCTCACCGGCACACCCAATCGCGCGTTGATGCTGGATCGCCTGGAAAGCGCGATCGCCTTGTCCTGTCGGCGCGGTACGCGAGGGGCGCTGTTTTTTCTCGACCTGGACGGCTTCAAGCAGATCAACGACACCTTGGGCCACGCCGTTGGCGATACGGTGCTGTGCTTGGTCACCCGCCGGCTGGCGTCCGTGATCCGCGACTCCGACACCGTCAGTCGTCATGGTGGCGACGAATTCTTGGTCCTGCTGTCTGAAATCTCGCACCCTACCGATGCCGCGCTGATCGCCGCCAAGATGTTGCAAGCGCTGGGCGAGCCTGGCCCGGAGTCGATGCCGACATTATCGGCAAGCGTCGGCATCGCCATCTTCCCGGAAGACGGCCAAGAGGCGGAGGTGCTCATTTCCAAGGCGGACGCCGCCATGTACGGATCGAAGAAGATGGGGCGCGGGAGATTTGCTTTCTACAGCGATTCTGACGACGTGCGGCTTTTGGGAGGCATAAATGACGCTGGCTAAGTCAACTGTGGGTCGACTGCGGTCAGTTGGCATAGCATGACAATGCCGTAACTGCTTTTTCCGTTTCACTGCACTTCAGACCCCAACTTCTTGGGTCTACCCCACGAAGTGGCGTCCATGCGCTCATTTGCTCGTGTCGTCCGCATACTCCTGCTCCGCCTTCTGCCAGGCACCGCGCAGCGACTCGTATGCACCCGAAAAGCCGGCCTTCATGTGTTCCCAGGCCCCCGCGCTGCTGTTCTTGAGGCCGCCATACCATTCCGCGACCTCGACACGCTCACGCTGCAGGGTGCGCAGCGACGCGCGTGCCTTCTCGCGAGCGGCCTCGTCCATCTTCTCCCAGCGCTTCTCTATCCGTTCTTGCAGCGCCTCGATGCGTACATCGATCGCATCGAGGCCTGCCTTCGCCTTCGCCGCCGCCTCGTCACGCTTGTCGGCGGTGTAATCGCGGATCGCCACGGCCGCATCCGCGACCTCCTGGCGGACCTCTTTGGCCGTCGTCTGGTCCTTCGGCATCTTGCCGGCATCGTGCCCCGCAGCATTTACAAGCGGGGAGAGGGCGACCAGGATCGCGGTGGCGAG
>RCMY010002643.1_pt1 | contig 16164 bp, 15 predicted proteins | sample 2041341 | NCBI WGS metagenome assembly RCMY01 (sample SAMN09708234, study PRJNA481090) | Marine sediment metagenome, whole genome shotgun sequencing project. | reverse complement strand
CCGACCACGAGCCAGTCGAACGGGCTCCCCTTGCCGTCGCGTCCGAAGAGTCCCATGTGGCCGAGTCTGGCGGCAAACAGCGCCTGCGGGACGCGGCACTGCGAAAACGGCGAACGGCCCAACGCCTGTGCGTTGGGCCGTTCGAATTCTTGCTGGCCCCTTTCGAGGCGGCAGCGTCAGTCGAGGGCGATCACTCGCCGGAGTCGTCGCCGGCAGCGTCGTCGCCACCAGCAGCGGCTTCGCCACCCTCTTCACCTTCGGCGGCTTCGGCAGCGGCGGCCTCGGCCTCTGCTGCTTCCTCGTCGAGGACCGGGGTGCGCATGATCGAAACGGTGACGACCGTGCGGTCCGGGTCAGCGGTGGCCGTGACGCCGGCGGGAAGCTGAAGGTCTTCGACGTGAATGGTCGAATCCATGTCCATTGCCGACACGTCGACGACGACTTCCTCGGGGATGTTCCGCGGTGTGGTCGACACTTCGAGCTCGGTCATGATCTGGTCGACCAAGCCGTTGTTGTTGTTGACCTCTTCGGCGTCGCCCGTCAGGTGGATCGGGATACGCACGACGATCTCGGCATTGAGGTCGACCTGGATGAAGTCGAGGTGCGTGATGTTCAGGCGCACCGGGTGACGCTGGACGTCCTTGATGATGGACGGGTACATCTTCCCGTCGATCGTGAGATCGAGGATGGTGTTCAGGCCCGAACCGCCCGACACCGCTTGGCGCAGTTCGCGACGGTCGACCGACACGCTGAGCGGGTCCATCCCCATGCCGTAGACGACGGCGGGAATCTGCTCCTGGGCCCGCAGGCGGCGGGTTGCCGAGCTACCGAGTGCACGGCCTGTGGTTGCGTTGAGAATGGTCTCTGACATGGTGGTGGTGTCCAAACGTGTGCGGAGGGTGCCTGACGAATCTGATCATCGTCAAGTGCCACCGAATCGAAATACAGCAGCGGGCAACGCTATCGGCTCGAGCGCAGCGATTGTCATGCGACCGATCAAGGATTACGCCACGGCCGCTCTCGACCCAACTGCCGCGAATGTGGAGCAATCGTGACGGCGTGCGACAGCTCTCCTCCACATTGCGGCTGAACGTTCCTCCCGGCCCCGCGAATGTGGAGCAATCGTGACGGCGTGCGACAGGATCCCTCCACATTCGGACAACACGAGAGGGTCACGAAGCTTCGGGATCAGCTCGAGCATTCATGAGTCGGGCGCGGCGGTCGTAGACAGCTCGGACCTTCGCCGCGGTCTGTGCCGGGTCTCGGCGGAGCGATTCATCGAGCTGGACCGTCTCCCATCCGATCGCGAGTGCGCCGAGCCGACGCTCGTTGTCACGCCGGATCCCCTCGTCTCCGCCGTGCCACCAGCTGTGACCTGGCTCGACGCACAGCCGGAGATCGGGCCAGGCGAAGTCCACTCTGATCCGTTTGCCGTTCTGCAGTCGCAGTGTGTGCTGTCGAATGGGCTCGGGTAAGCCGACGGCACGAAGCGCTTCGAGAAGGTCGAGTTCGAGCCCGCTCTCGGCCGGCCGCTTGGCGTCGATGGCAAGATCGAGCCACCGTTGCATGCGCAGCGTGCCGTCCTTTCCCATTCTCCGGTGACGACCGAGGTAGGCGGCTGCTGACTTCGGCGTGAGGAGCTTGAGATGCCAACAGTCCTCCGCCGCCCGTTGGAATCGTCGATCATCGAGTCGGGCGGCCAGGTCGTAGAGCATGCGATGGGGCTCGGCGACGGCGGCGCCACCGTCGAGGGAGCGGCGGTCGCGGCGAGCGTCGAACCAGTTGCTGCGTCTGAGTTCGACCCAACCTGGTAGCTCCGGCCGATCCCGAATCGGGACGATGACGTCGATCGAAGTGTGGGACATCTCGCGGAGTCCATGCAATCGTCCCGCCGTCGCCCCGGCCAGGAAACCGCGAGCGCCGAGATGGAGCGACACCGCCGTGCACCTGGAGAGGAACGTGTCCGGGGACGATCTGAGTCGGATCGTTCTGCTCGTGACGTCGATGATCAGTCCAGCCTTGCGAGCGCGCGAGACCTGAGCGGTCGAGATCTCGAGTTCGTGGAGTTGCGAACGGCTCACGATGCCGAACTGACGCGAAGCGAGGACGAGAAGCGTTGAGTTGATCACACCCCTCACGGGGTCGTCAGAAACGAAAAGGGGAAATCTCCGCCGACGTTCCCATGGATTGTGGAGCGATCGAGACGGCGATCGTCACGATCGCTCCACAATCGCGTCGGGGAGCGCGCGTGGCGCGGTCGGGGCGGCGCGGGTCAGGCGAGGTTTTCGCCGTCGAAGATGTCGCTGACGCTGGTGTCGTCGAACACGGCGCCGAGGGCTTCGGCGATCAGCGGCGCGACCGACAGCACGTGCAGGTTCGGGAGTTGCTTCTCGGGTGGCAGCGGCAGCGTGTTCGTGAGCACCAGCCGTTCGATCGGCGCGTTCTTGAGCCGGTCGACGGCGGGACCGGACAACAGGCCGTGCGTGGCCATCGCCCACACTTCCTTGGCGCCACGCTTCTTGAGCAGCTCGGCAGCCGAGACGATCGTGCCGCCGGTGTCGATCATGTCGTCGGTCAGCACGCAGGTTCGTCCTTCGACGTCACCCATGACCTCGGCGGCCTCGGCCACGTTCGTGGTGCCCTTCGGGCGCTTCTTGTAGATGAACGCAAGGTCGGCGCCGATGTCGCCGAGATGTTGCGCCATCCGCTCGGCGACCTTGATCCGCCCGGCATCGGGCGACACGATGACCGGCTCGGCGGCGTTCTCTCTGACGTACTTCTCCAACACCGGCATTGCGGTGAGGTGGTCGACGGGGCCGTCGAAGAAGCCCTGGATCTGCCCGGAGTGCAGGTCGATCGAGATCATCCGCTTCGCGCCCGCCTCTTTCAGCATGTCGGCGACGAGACGGGCGGTGATCGGCTCTCGGCCGGCGGCCTTGCGATCCTGACGGGCATAGCCGTAGAACGGGCAGACGGCCGTGATGCGCTTCGCTGACGCTCGTGACGCAGCGTCGATCATGATCATGTGTTCCATCAGCGAATCGTTGACGGAGCGACCATCGACGCCATAGTGCGGTTGCATGATGAACACGTCGGTACCGCGTACCGACTCGCCAAAGCTGCAACGGACCTCACCGTTGGCGAACTCGACGAGGTTGTCGGTACCGACCTCGATGTTCAGGTGCGTTGCCACCTCCTGCGCCAGCGCAGGATGGGTGCGCCCGGTGTAGAGCGCGAGCCGCTTGGTGGTGACCTTTTCCATGGTGGAAGAACCCTCTCCTGCGTGAGCAGGTGGTGTGGTGTGAATCGAGCTGCGGACGCGATCAGCGCGCAGGCGCAGTGTAGAACGCACCGGTCGAGCTTTCCGAAGTGACAGTTGAACCCGCAGGAAGGTGGGCGTACGGGCCGACCTCGGCGCCGGCGCCGACCTCGGCGTTGGTGCCGACGGTGTGCGTGACGATGGCGTCGTTGCCGACGGCACAGTCGACGAGCCGGGCATCGGGGCCGATCTCGCATCCGTCGCCGATGGAGGTGGAACCCTGGAGCATCGTGCCCGGGAACAGCGTGACGTCTCGTCCGATCGTGACGGCGACGTCGATGAAGGTCTGGCGCGGGTCGAGCATCGTGACACCGTTGAGCAGCCACTTGCGATTGGTGCGGTTGCGGAGCTCGCGCTCGGCGAGAGCGAGCTGCCAGCGGTCGTTGACACCCTGGGTCTCCTCCGGCGGCGCTTGGACGGCACCGATGCGATGGCCCATTTCGGCGAGTGCGGCGATCACGTCGGTGAGGTAGTACTCCCCTTGAGCGTTGTCCGTCGTGAGATTGCGGAGTGCGGGGCCGAGGAGGTCGCGCCGGAAGCACAGGATGCCCGTGTTCCATTCCTTGATGTCGAGTTCCTCTGGTGACGCGTCGCGCTGCTCGACGATGCGCATCACCTGGCCGTCTTTCTTGCGCACGATTCGGCCGTAGCCGGTGGGGTCCTGGAGGACGCTGGTGAGCAGCGTGGCGGCGTTCTGATTCGCTACGTGCGTGGCGACGAGCTCGTCAAGGGTGTCGGGCTGCAGCAGCGGCGTGTCGCCCGGGAGGATGACGATGGTGGCATCGTCGTCGTAGTCATCACCGTCGAATGCGGTCATGCCGATGGCGGTTGCGTCGCCGGTTCCGTTCTGCTCGAGCTGCTCGACGAACGCGACGTTTGCCCAAGACGGCGACATTGCTTGCACCTTTTTGGTGACCTGGTCCGCGCCATGCCCGACCACGATCGCCGTGCGTTCGGGTGCGAGCTTCTCCAGCGCGTGGATCACGTGGAGCACCATCGCCCGCCCGCAGATCATGTGCAGCGGCTTCGGTCGGGAAGACCTCATCCGAGTCCCCTCGCCAGCAGCCAGAACAATCGCTGAGACGCTCATACGAAAGAGACTAGTGGCGCGGCGACCAACGTTCCCGGGGGAGGAATCGAACCCCCATTCTCGGCACCAAAAACCGCTGTCTTACCGTTAGACGACCCGGGAAAGGCCCGCTGACCTTGATGGTAGCCAGGGGTCACGGTAGCGCCAGGTGGCGCCGTCGGCCACGCCCGATAGCGTTGCCCGCCTTATGGGTTCTCTGATCAAGAAGCGTCGCAAGCGCATGCGGAAGAAGAAGCACAAGAAGATGCTTCGCCGCACGCGCCATCAGCGCAACAAGTAGTACACGTCCTCTAGTAGGAGGCCCGCAACGGCATCGCCGTTGTTCGGGTCGCCACGATTCGAGCGCCCTCGTCGACCAGTTCGCCGAGGGCGTTTGCGCGCTCGTCGCTGGATGCAAAGGTTCGCTCGGTGAACCAGGTGGCGCCACTTCCGGCAAGGACGGGTGGCTCCCCGATTGCGGCAGAGATGGCGTCTCGCCACCATGCCATCCGTGGTTCGACGGCAATCGCCGCGGCTTCGAGATCATTCGACCCTGTGCTCGTCGGTCCGCCGAGGTCATCCCACGCTCGATACGCCGCGAGCGTGGACACGCCGAGCGGCGGGATGATCAACGTGATCTCCCGATCGAGGTGGGGGAGTGGTTCGACGATCTCACCGATTCCGGTGACACGAGCCCGCCCGCCGATGAGGCAGAACGAGATGTCGGCACCGAGCTGCGATGCCCGTTCGAGCGAGGCATCGTCGGTACCGAATCCGCCCCAGTGCAGGATTGCAGCGGCATCGGTGGAGCCGCCCCCGAGCCCTCCGCCGTGCGGAATGTTTTTGTCGATGGTGATGTGTGCAGTGCGGCCGACCAGGTCGAGAGCGCGTCCGACGAGGTTGGAGCCGTCGGTCGGGATGCCGCCTGCGAACGGGCCGGTGACGCTGATCCCTGATCTGGACGGATCGATTGTGATCAGGTCATGGAGTTCGAGGCTGACCATCTCGGCGTCGAGCAGGTGAAATCCGTCGTCGCGCACGCCGGTCATCCGCAACGTGCGCGTGAGCTTTGCGTGTGCGCGGATCGTGATCGGCGCTTCCGTGGGTGTCGCCGAACTCATCGAGCGCCGAGGACGTTCGTCAGTCGAACCCAGGCGTCGACCCCGAGTTCCTCTGGGCGCGCTGTTTCGGCGACATCGGCGGCGGCGAACTGCTCGGCGGTGACGATGCCCGACAGCGACTTGCGGAGCATCTTGCGGCGATGTCCGAACGCGGCCTTGACGAGCGGAAACAACGCAACTGGATCGGCGTCGGGAGGTGTGTGCCGGGTGATCTCGACAAGTGCGGACTCGACGTTCGGTTTCGGGAAGAACACAGCGGCTGGCACGTGACCGACGATGCGAGCGCGCCCCCAGTACGAGGCCTTGACGCTGATTGCTCCGTACTGACTGTCGCCGGGTGATGCAGCGAATCGCTCGGCGACCTCGCGCTGCATCATCACGAGGATGCGGGTGACGTGTGGGACCTCATCGAGCACATCGCACACCAGCGGCGTGCCAACGTTGTACGGCAGGTTCGCCACGAGTGTCCAGCCGCCGTCCGCAGCGGGATCGAGCAACTCGTTCCAGTCGACCTGCATTGCATTCGCCTCGACAATTACCACGTTGCTCGCCGCTTCACCGGCATCGGCGATGATCGAGCGCAGCACCGGGACGATGCCCGCATCGACTTCGACGGCGGTGACCGCAGCGCCCGTCTCGGCGAGCGCCAGCGTCAGCGAACCGAGCCCGGCGCCGATCTCGACGACGTGGTCGCCGGGGCCGACCCGTGCGAGGTTCGCGATCCGGCGCACGGTGTTCGGATCGGCTACGAAGTTCTGGCCGAGGTCGCGTCGCGGACCGAGGCCGTGGTCGTCGAGCAGCTCGCGGATCGCGGGGCGCGAATGGGTCACTGCGTCAGCTCGACGGTGATCGGCGCCTCGGTGAGGTCGGCGAGCAGGGAGAACGCGTCGGTGTGCAACACGATGTCGGCTGTCTGGGAGAACGGCGCAATGGAGGTGACGCACGAGATCGAGCGGCCGTTGTCGAGGTTGGTCACCTTCACCGAGAGCCCGGACGACAAATCCTTCACGAGACACGACCGCTCTCCCGCCACGGTGCTGCGGTAGCTCGCCGCAAGCCGGATCGGTGGATTTTCGGGACGGGCGGGGACGGCGATTTCTGCGACTCCGGGGTTCGGGTCGGCGGACGGCCCATCGAGAAACGTCGGCTCGGCATCGGACTCCACCAGTGGTGGTCGACTCGGCCCGTTGTCGCTGGCATCCATCGTGTCGTCGTCGGCGGGGATGACCTCACCGGTGACGGGGTCCACGCCGGCATCACCTTCCGCATCGTCGCCTCGCGTGAGGAAGAAGATCACGGGCAGGGCGATGATCGTGAGGATCAGCAGCACGGTCGTGCGTCGTCGGTCGGAGTCCTCGAAAGCCATGGTCAGTGCCCGGAACCAGGCTATCCGGCAGCCGGTCCGCCCGATCCTCAGGTCGGGTCTGTCGACGGCGAGGTGAGACGGTGACCGAAGGCGCTGTGGGTGGCGGCCACAGTTGCCGCGGCGAGGTCGGCCACCGGTTCGTCACGCAGGTCTGCAAGGAACCGGCCGACGTGGGGCACCCAGGCAGGACGGTTCTGCTTGCCGCGGTGGGGAACCGGTGCCAGGTACGGGCTGTCGGTTTCGACGAGCATCTTGTCGCTCGGGCACAGCAACGCTGCTTCCTGTGTGTTCTTCGCCGAGTTGAAGGTGACGATGCCGGAAAACGACAGGTAGATCCCTCGTTCGAGGCCGCGGGCAGCGTCCTCGGGTCCGCCGGTGAAACAGTGGAAGATCGTGCGTGCGGGCGTGCCTTCGGCATCGAGGATCTCGAAGGTTTCGTCCCACGCATCGCGTGTGTGGATCACGAGCGTCTGGTCGTGTTCGTGTGCGAGGCGGATGTGTTCGGCGAACACCTGACGCTGCTCGTCGCGAGGCGAGTGTTCGTAGAAGTAGTCGAGGCCTGCTTCGCCGATTCCGACGATGCCCGGCGTGTCGAGCAGGTCGACGATCGAGTCGGTGCCGTTCCTCGCGTCGTGCGGATGCAGCCCAACGGTGGCAAACACGTTGTCGTGACGCGACGCAACATCGATCGCGGCGAGTGATGTCTCCCGATCGCAGCCGACCGTGACGAGGATGTCCACGCCCATCTCCTTCGCAGATGCAACTGCGCCGTCGGGCCCGTCAGGAATTCGCTCGTCGTGAATATGGCAGTGCGAATCCGTCCATGAAATGTTCGGCCTGCCCGTCATCGGCGGCTCCGAACATCACGTGGGCCGAACGCCAGACTCGGTCGCTGGCGTCCCAGGCGTCGGCCGCGACCTGACGTGACGTCACATGTCTCGTTCCGTTTCCTCACAACTTGATGCGGGGGAAGAGGGGGTCGCCTTTGACGACTTCGTTGCCGGGTTCGTACTGGCCCCAGCTGGCGGCGTCGGGGAGCCGTTGATCGCTGACCTGGCCGCTCATGCCGATGCGTTCCCAAACGGCCTGCGCGGTGTCGGGGATGGCGGGCGAACAGAGGATCGCGACGATGCGCAGCGCTTCGAGTGCGTCGCCCATCACAGTGTCGACAGCGTCACCCGGCTCGGCCTTCCACGGCTCGTTCTGTTCGAGGTAGCCGTTTGTCGCACGGATCAGGCCCCACGTGGCGTCGAGCGCCTTGCTCGGTTGGAGGTCCTCCCAGAACTTCGCGGTGTCCTCGAACGCTGTGCGTGCGGGGTCGCCGAGCGTGCTGTCTGCGGCGGGAGCGGTGCCCAGGCCACCACACTTCTTCTCGACCACGGTGGCCACACGTGCCGCCAGGTTGCCGAGGTTGTTCGCCAGATCCGAGTTGTACTTGCCGACGAGGCCCTCGTACGTGAAGTCGCCGTCGCTGCCGTATGCGGTTTCGGCCAGCACGTAGTAGCGGAAGCCGTCGAGCCCGATGTCGTCGATCAGGTCGAGTGGGTTGACCACGTTGCCCGAGGTCTTGCTCATCTTCTCGCCACCACTCAGCAACCAGCCGCCGATCGCCCATCGCTCCGGCAGTTCCACGCCGGCGGAGAGCAGCATCGCCGGCCAGTACACGCAGTGCTGGCGCACGATGTCCTTGCCGATCAGGTGCGTCGCCGGCCACCAGTCGGTGTAGTCCTGATCGTCGGAACCGAACCCGACGGCGGCAAGATAGTTGGTGAGCGCGTCGAACCACACGTACGCGACGTGCTTGTCGTCCCAGGGGAGCGGGATCCCCCACTCGAGCGAGGTGCGACTGATCGAGAAGTCGCGCAGGCCACCGCGAATGAGTCCGAGTGCCTCGTTGCCTCGGTGCTCGGGCGTGAGGGCGTTCGGATGCTTGGCGTACCAGTCGAGCAGGCGGTCCTGGAATCTGCTGAGGCGGAAGAAATAGTTCTCCTCCTCGAAGTACTCGACGGGTCGATGGTGGATCGGGCAACAGTCTTCGACGCCGTCGATCTCGACGAGTTCGTCGTCCTGGTAGTACTCCTCGCAGGCCACGCAGTATTTGCCGGCGAACGTGTCGAGTTCGATGTCGCCGGCGTCGTAGCACCGTTGCAGCAGTTCGCGAACCGCGACTTTGTGACGCGGCTCGGTCGTGCGAATGAAATCGTCGTTGGCGATGTTCAGCTTCTCCCAAGCTGCGGCGAACTTCGGAGCGATCTCGTCGACGAACTCTTGGGCAGTGACACCGTCGGCTTCAGCCGCCTGCTGGATCTTCAAGCCGTGTTCATCGGTACCGGTGAGGAATTTGGTGTCGTTGCCCATCAGCCGACTCCAGCGGGTGATCGCATCACCGATGATCGTTGTATAGGCATGCCCGAGGTGCGGCTCCGCGTTCACGTAGTAGATCGGGGTCGTCACGTACGTCCTGCTCACGGGTGCCACGCTACTGGCCCTGCCGTGACCGACGTTCGCCGGTTTCCGCTCGTCGGAGGCCTGGTCGTCAGCGTGGGTGTCATCGATCACAGTCATCCGATTCCATGACGAACGCCACCGGCTGTCTACGTTGACGGACGTGAACTTCTCGACTGCCACCGCCGTCCGTCCTGCCGGCGACGGTCGGTTCGATGCCACGGTGCACGACGGCTGGGACATCGGCGGCAACGCGAACGGCGGCTACCTGATGGCCATCGCGGTGCGAGCGATGACCGAGACCATCGGCCGACCGCCCCTCACCGTCACGGGTCACTACCTCCGGCCGGCGCCGGCCGGCGAGTGCGAGATCGACGTCACCACGATCCGGAGCGGGCGGCGGTTGGCGACTGCATCGGCCACCCTGTCGATGGATTCGAAGCCGACGCTGACGCTGCTCGCCACGTTCGGCGACCAATCTCCCGGTGGCCCGAGCCGACACATGGACGAGCCGGTCGAGCTGCCGCCCTTCGACGAGAGCGCCGCGCCCCCACCCGCCGGTGAAGGCCCCGGGCCCGAGTTGATGAACCGGATCGAACTTCGGATTCACCCTGACGACGGTGGGTTCCGAAGCGGCAGCCCATCAGGCAACGCGCAGGTCCGGGGCTGGTTCGCTCTCGCAAACGACGAACCGATCGACGCGATCGCGCTCATGCTGGCCGCCGACGCATTCCCCCCACCTGTCTTCAACTCGGGGCTCCCCGTCGGATGGACGCCGACCGTTGAACTGACCGTCCACGTTCGCGGCGTCCCCGCACCGGGTCCGCTGCGCTGCGCTTTCCGATCCCGATTTATCCACGACGGTCTGCTCGACGAGGAGGGCGAGATCTGGGATTCGACGGGCACCCTCGTTTGCCAGTCCCGCCAACTCGCCCTCACCCCGCGCTGATCCGTTCTGATAGGTGTGGATGGGTCTGACCCACACCTATCTTCGGAGAAATCCGGATTTTCGGTTGACCTGGGTGCCGATTGCGAAGCCGCCGAGGCCGATGCCGACCGTGGCGACGGTCGAGAGCGTGCGGCGGATCACCGATTTGGTGCGCTGGCTGAAGATCACGATCGGCCAACCATTGCGGCGGGCATGGCGTTCGAGCTTCGAGTCGGGATTCACAGCAACCGGGTGGCCGACGGCGTCGAGCATCGGGAGGTCGCTCGCCGAATCCGAATAGGCGTAGCTCTGCGCAAGGTCGTAGTTGTTCCACGAGGCCAACGCCTGCATTGCTTCGACCTTGCCCTCGCCGTAACAGAATGGGCCATTCAATTCGCCGGTGTAGACGCCGTTGTCCACGACGCCTTGAGTGCCGATACCACCGGTCATTCCGAGCGCTTGGGCGAGCGGCTCGACGATCTCTTGTGGAGCAGCCGAGACGATGAAGGTGTCGCGACCAGCGCGCCGGTGACGTTCGAGCAGTCGCTTGGCTTCGGGTCGGACCCGCTCGATCAGCCGCGGAAGGATCTCGGCGTTCAGACCTTGTAGGTCGACCTGGCGCAGCCCGGTCACTGCGCCCAGGATGCGCTTGCGCACTTCGTCGCTGGTGTCGTCGCTGGCTCCGAACAGCTTGAACGCGACGGCACCTCCGGCGTCTCGTACGAACTCACGCGTGGGGACGAGTCCGACCTTGCGTGCCTGGATCGCCAGCGTGAATGCGGACGAACCCGAGATCAGCGTCCGATCGAGGTCGAAGAACGCAGCGCTCGGCCCGGAGCCGGTAACGGTCACGTACTCACTCATGGCGCCAGTGTGCCAGCATCGCTCGGGTCGGCAACGGTAGGCGAGTGTGCGAGGTCGACGGCGAGCTGGTACACCTCGCGGCGTCGACGCCCCGTCTGCTGCGACACATTCGCTGCAGCGTCCTTCGTCGATGCGCCGGTGCCGAGCGCCTCTGCGAGCAGTGTGCGCACCGCCTCGTCGCTCGCATCGAGAGGAGCTGCTTCGACCGGAGCCAGCACGATCACGTACTCGCCTCGCGGTTCGCCGATGTCGAGCGTTCCGAGCGTGCCGCGCACGGTTTCCTCGTGCAGCTTGGTCAATTCGCGGCTGACGGCCACGCCCCGATCCGCACCGCACACCTCGATGAGATCGGCGAGAGTGCGCTCAATCCGGTGCGGAGCCTCGTAGAGCACGACCGTGCGGTGCTCGCCAGCCACCTCGACGAGACGATCTTTGCGGTCGCGACCCTTGCGCGGCAGGAATCCTTCGTACACGTAGCGACCGCTCGCGAATCCGCTGATGGTCACCGCCATGGTGGCCGCTGCGGGGCCTGGTACAGCTGAGACCGTGTGTCCCGCTTCGATCGCTGCGACCACGAGTCGCTCACCGGGATCGGAGATCCCGGGAGTTCCGGCATCGCTCGCGACGGCTACGTCACGGCCAGCTGCCAGAACGGCGAGAACGTCGTCGATGCGTTCGAACTCGGTGTGTTCGTTGCAGACGGCGAGTCGCTCGGCGCGGATCCCCGCGTGTTGCAGCAACCTGCCCGTGCGTCGTGTGTCCTCGCAGCACACGAGCGCAACGGAGGCGAGCACTTCCACAGCACGCGGAGCGAGGTCGCCCAGGTTGCCGATCGGTGTGGCGACCAGCCACAGCGTGCTCATCGGTCGTCGTGCTCGCGGAGTTCGATGACGTCGCCGACGTGGACTCCCCAACGGGCGAAGGCACCGGCCTCGGCTTCGATCACGGAGCGGGCACGTACGACCGGCATACCCAGTCGGTGGCGCGGCATCTGCACCGTTCGGATGACGAGCCCGTCTGCATCGAGGAACGCGACGTCGATCGGGAACCGCATGCCGATCGTGTGAACCCATCGGCACGGTGCGATGACCATCGCGCCCTCGAGGCCGTCTCGGCCCAGCAGCCCTTTGCGCCGTTGCTGGCGGGTCGCAGCTGTGTCGGCCGATGCGAGGACCCGCGCGTTCGTCACCAACCAGGCCATGCCAGGAGCATGGCACGCGTGGAGGTCGTTTCGTCGCCGATCAGACGTTGAAGCGGAACTCCATCACGTCGCCGTCCTGGGCGATGTAGTCCTTGCCTTCCATCCGCATCTTGCCGACGTCCTTGGCTGCGTTCCACGACCCGAGCTCGAGGAGTTCGTCCCACTGGATGACCTCGGCCTTGATGAAACCGCGTTGGAAGTCGCCGTGGATCCGGCCGGCGCACACCGGCGCCGTGGAGCCCTCGTGGAACGTCCACGCACGCGACTCCTGCTCACCCGTGGTCAGGTACGTGCGCAGCCCGAGCAGGTGATACGCGCTACGCACCATCCGGAACAGGGCGCCCTCGCCGAGACCGAATCCTTCGAGGATCTCTTTGCGCTCGTCCGGGTCGGTGATGGCTGCAGCTTCGGCTTCCATCTGGATGCACATCCCGATGACCTCCACGTTGTCGCCGGCGTCGTTGAACTCGGCGGCGACGAGTGCTTCCTTTTCGGGGATCGCGTCGATGTCGTCTTCGCCGACGTTGACCACTGCGAGAACGCGGCGGTTGGTGAGCAGGAAGTACGGCTCGAGTTCCTTGCGGACGTCCTCCTTCAGGCCGGCGCGGTACAGCGGCAGACCCTCGGCCAGGCTGTCGTACGCGGCCTGAAGTGCTTCGGTCTCGGCGCCGAGTGACTTGTCGAGCTTGGACGCACGCTTGATCGAGTTGAGCCGCTTCTCGACCGTCTCGAGGTCGGCGAGCGCGAGTTCGATCTCGACGATCCGGAGGTGTTCGATGGGGTCTGACGGGCCGACCACGTCGTCGTCTTCGAACGCGCGCAGCACGAACACGATGGCGTCGACTTCGCGAATGTTGGCGAGGAACTTGTTGCCCAGACCCTCGCCTGTGCTGGCGCCCTCGACCAGGCCGCCGATGTCGACGACCTCGACCTGAGCGTGCACCGTCTTCTTCGACTTCGACATGACGGACAGCCGGTCGAGGCGCTCGTCGGGCACCATCGCGACGCCGATGTTCGGGTCCTTCGTGGCGAACGGGTACGGCGCAGCAAGCGCACCGCCGCCCGTCAGCGCGTTGTACAGCGAGCTCTTGCCCGCGTTTGGGAGACCGACCAGACCGAAGCGTTCCATGCGGCGTGGAGGCTACTGGCGCCCCGTCGCGCCCCGTTGCGAGGTCGCCGGCCGTGTCGGGTGATTCGTGCTTCGGGGTTTCTGAGGTGGCGGGTTTTGCGACCGCAGGGACCTCGAAGGGCAAGGAATGCGACATCAAGCGACGGAGAAGGTCGCCCACCGCTCGACCGCACGGCGGATCTGGTTGGCCACGTCTGCAGGCCGTGTCGTGATCTTTCGATACGTGAACCGCAAGACGATCCACCCGTGTGCCGCGAACTCAGCGTCGTCGTGTCGGTCGCGTTCGAGCTGGTCGCGATCGCGGCCGTGGTACGTCCAGCCGTCACACTCGATCACAACGGGTGTTCCGGTCACGTGGAAGTCGACTTCGCGCCCTCCAACGCTGGCATGGAACTCGGCGGCTGGGAGGCCGTATCGGATGAGGAGTCGACGCATCGCCGGTTCCAGGACCGAGTCGGCTGGCTTCGAGTCGAGAGACCAATCGTCGACCGCTCGGCGGAGTGCCGTGACACCGCGGCGGCCCCTGCGAGCGTGTTGCTCGAGAGTTGTCTCGATTGCGCCGAGGGTCGCGAGGTCGTTCGTGAGCGCGTGACCGACCGCGCCGTGGACCGCCTCGGCATCGACAGCTCCGAGATCGACGAGAGTTCGCAGAATGTTGGTGCAAGCAATCTCGTCGATGCGGTGGGGTTTGGTGCGCTGCAGGTCTCGCGGCCGGTGGATGCACACGTCGGTGAGCTTCGTTGCAGTTCGCCCGCAGGCGTTGAGGTGGTCGTCGGCGCCGCGATGGGGTACGACGATGTCGACCGGTGGTGGGTCGACGACCGGGATGCCGTGGAGGAGTGCAGCGGATCGGTGTGAGGCGAGTGCACCGTCGCCGGCGGCCAACACGGCCGCGACGATCGATTGCTGTGGGGTGTCGGACGTGTCGACCAATCGCGCCACGTCGACGTGGATCTCGACGAGCGTGCCGGCATCGATGGCTCGCCGCCAGGCAGCGGACGACATCGTGGTCTGATTGCGGGCGACGACGCCGTGCTGGCAGCGCGCGATCTTGTCAAGGTCGAGCAGTCTCATGCACCCCCTCAGTGGGTCGTGAGTCAGCCGAAGGGGAAAACGCCGAGAGAGATGCGGCGTCGATTCGTGTTTCTGGGTGTCGCAGAGCGCGGACCACGGCGCCTTCGGAGACGAGAAGAACGGAGGACCGAGTGCGTCGGTACCCGCCGAAATCACGACGGGCCCGTGTTCCTTCTCGTTGCGCTCGTCTCCGGTCGAGGGACGCGATCGCGACCGAGGGGGTGCGGGGTTCTTGCACCCGGCGAGCACGAGGCACGTGACGATGAACGCTGAGACCTGACGAATCGGGTGTGTGAGGAAGGAATGGTCTGAGGTCGCGGGACTCGCGACCTCAGAGACCGAGAAGCACGAAGACGCCGCGATGCGCGCCGACCGCATGGGCGAACGCGAGCCGCATGCGTCAGGGGTGAAGGATCTGGAGGGTTTCGCCGTTGTCGCCTTGTGCGAGGGTGACGATCGTGCCGTCGTCGAAGACAGCGACGCCGAGGTTGCACGCCATGATCGTGCCGGCCCGCTCCAGTGCGAGTTCGCCGATGTCCGACTCGACGATTTCGTAGGCGCGTAGCTCGTTGTCGAGGAATCCGCAGATGCCGATGCGACCGTCGGGGAGCTCGACCATCGACGTCGGTGCGCGGCCAGGTTCGGAGATGCGAGGCGCGGCATTGCGATCTTCGAGCATGTCTGCTCGTCCGATGCGTTCGATGTCGTCGACGGTTGGATCGTCGGGGTCGGGGCCCGCAGCGTTGTCCGCGAACCACACGGCGCCTGCGTCCGTCACGGTGAAGGCCCACGGGTTGGTGTAGCCCACGCTGAGGGCGACGCCCGTTTGACCCGGCGGGCCTGCAGGGTCGATCTGGAGCATGGCACCGCCGAACTCGGTTTCCGCGTCCCACGCGGTGTTGCGACCGAGGCCGAGCAGGATCTGCCCGTCGAGTTCGTCGAGCACGCCACCGATCGCGCCACCGCCTGCCCGGCCGCCCGACCAGACGATGTCGCCGGGGCCGCCGTCCGTCACCTCGCCGACGACGATCTCGAAGTCGCCCGCCGCGTCGGCGGGTCGCGTCCACGCTGCGAAGCGTTGACCGCCGATGATGGTCTGGCCGAGGAGTCCGCGCTGTTCGCCGTCGGTGCCGACGGGGATCGTGGCGAGGTTCTCGGGCGCCGCAGGGTTGTCGATGTGGATCCGATGGATCGTGCCGCCGAGACGATCGATCCATTCAGCGGTTCGGCCGTCCGGTCCGTCGACTGCGATCAGGCCGACGTGGGTGCCAGTTGCCGCGGCGCCGAAATCGACCAGTACCTCTGGCTCGGACACGTCGTCACCGGTGCACGAAGTCACCGCGAACGCCACAACGGTTGCTGTGATGAGGCCCGGCCGGAACATGAAACGCAACGTATCGGCCGGTCGTCGTACGGCCCGCCCAGTGCTCGCTTCCGGGTGTTCGAAATCGCGGAATTCGCGACGTCCGAGACCCAGAAACCCGAGCGGAGCGCCAGGCACGGCAAGACCGGAGCGCGATACCGTGAGCAAGATGACGCCGGAAGCTGCGCTGTTGAGAGTGATCCATTGCCTCGATCGGTCGCGGGCGTCTGGGTTCAAGACGAAGGCATTTGTTCGGGCACTCGATGTCGTTCGCACCACCGACTC
>RCMY010002642.1_pt1 | contig 16164 bp, 14 predicted proteins | sample 2041341 | NCBI WGS metagenome assembly RCMY01 (sample SAMN09708234, study PRJNA481090) | Marine sediment metagenome, whole genome shotgun sequencing project. | reverse complement strand
CACCCAGGTAGGCACACCTCGGCCCCACCGCGACCAGAGCGAGTCGACCCGGACCTACCGCGTGTACTAACGCTTGTGTCGGAGGGGCGAGTCGTACCCTAACTCCACAGGCTGAGACGCCGTGGATGGCCATCGCAAGCTAAGTCTTCCTCGAAAACGCAGCGCGGATGAGTTCTCGGCACCCTCACCCCGTGCGGGTCCTGTTTCTGTATTTCCGCGGTGGCGCCGCAGTTCCAGCGCTCGCGAGACCCGTGACGGCCGACAGAAGGTGCACTAGAACTGATAGCTATGGGAACAGAGCACACGGTCTTGTTTAGCGCCGACACCATTGCCGAGACCGTGAACGAGCTGGCGGCGCGGATCGATGGCGACCACGGTGAGGACGGCGCCGTGGTGATCGTGGTCTTGAAGGGCGCAGCGATCTTCGCCGCCGACTTGGTGCGGGCCATGAAAACCGAGACCGAGCTCGCCTATCTCACGGCCTCGTCGTACGTCGACGGGTTCACTCCAGGAGAATCACTGAGCCTGGCGGGCGACGTCGACCTCGACGTGGCCGGCCGCGACGTGTTGATTGTCGATGACATCATCGACACCGGACGGACACTCACGGAGCTGTCGGCGCTGGTGGCGTCTCACGGACCGCGCCGTGTCGCCACAGTCGCGCTGGTGAGCAAGACCAGTCGGCGATCACCAGACGCCGAGCCCAGCTATCACGGGCTCGAGATCGACGACGAGTTCATCTACGGCTACGGGCTCGACTGGGATGAGCGCTACCGAGATCTCCCGTTCATCGCGCTCGCCAACCCCTGACTAGGCCTGCTCGTCGAGGGAGCGTAGGTAGCGGTCGGCTTCGTCGATCTGGTCTTCGGGGAAGACTCGGAGGCCCTGGTCGGCAAGAAGCTGAGCGGTGACGCCCTTTCCTTCCACCGTGCCTCCCGCGAAGGTTCCGTCATAGGTGTAGGTCGTGCCACACGACGGGCTCCCATCGGTCAACACCGCCATGACACAGCCATCAGCGGAGGCCCGCTGCACGGCCAATCGGGCACCATGTACGAACATGTCGGTCACATCGGTGCCGTTGTCTTCCTCGACTCGACCCAGACCCTGCAACACGACTGCCGCTGTCGAACCAACGATCTCCGCAGGCGCACGAGGCACCGGAAACCCTGCCGCCAACTCCGGGCAGAACGCCACCAGCCGGCCCTCTGCATCCCAGCGGTCCCAGATCTCGGACTCCACCGAGACATTCGTACTGTTGAACCGGATCGGGCGGCCATTGAGACAGCCACTCACCAGAATCTTGTGCATGCTCACACCCCCCGTCTGCCGCATCGCTGTCAACGCTCCACGAACAACGTAGAACGCTCACCTGGCGATGACCACCCCCAAGGTCCGTGGCCGCCGGCTTCAGGATGGTTCCCTCGCTGGTCGAGCACAGAAGCCTTGGCCGTCCCTGAAAGCCACTTGCTCACCCTGAGCTCTTGCGCAACGGCGGTCAGACATCCGTGACCCGCGGCGGCCTGACAAGTTCGATTTCCCTGGCTAAGACACCGCGACAGAGTGTCTGGCACCACACGCCCCTCGTCAGCTGGCGAGGAAGGCCTGCGTGTGACTCACGCAGGTCTCCGGGTCGTCGATCCACGGCGCGTGTTCGGCGCCGGCGACGATCACCAACTCGGCGTTCGGGAGCCGGGGGGCGAAGGCCTCGGCGACAGCTGCGCCGCCGTTGGGGTCGTCTTCGCCCCACAGGAACAGCACCGGCATGGTCAGCTTCGACAGCAGCTTGTCGGTGAGCAGCAGGTCGGTGTTGAAGCCTCTGATCGGGGTGACGACCTTGGGCGATGACCCGATCTCGTTGGCCAGGGTGTCGGTGTGGCGCATCAGGGCGTGGGCCCAGTCGAGCATGTCGTCGTCGAAGACGCCGCTGTCGATCGCCCGGCCGAGCCCGAACTGGCGGAGCGCGCCCTTGACCATCCCCCGGCTCATGGGCACGCGGGTCATCAGCGCCTGCATCCCGGGGACCCCGGCCATGCGAGCCGAGAACGGAACCGACTCGGACGGTGCGCCCATCAGCCAGCCGTACTCGATCATCTTCTCCACCCGCTCGGGGGCTGCCGCCGCGCCGCGGAAGGTGAACAGGCCGCCGTAGGACGTGGCGGCGACCATGGCGCGTTCGAGCTCGAGCGCGTCGAGGAGTTCAGAGAGGAGCCGATCGGCGTAGGCCTCGACGCTGGCCAGATCGCGCAGTGGCCCGCCGACGATCGGATCCGAGAGCCCGCAGCCCGGCCGGTCGATGAGGATGCTGCGGACGCCGTCGAGCCGCGCCGCCAGCTGGCACCAGCTGGATCCCGCAATGGAGCCCCCGTGGAGGAACACCACCGGAGGTCCGTCCCCGACCTCTTGCACGCGGACTTTGCCTCCCGACGAGAGCGTCACCCAACGGTCGACCGGCGTCACGCCAAGTTTGTCCCAGAGCACCCGCTCGGCCTCGTGGAAGCAGTCGAGGTTCTTCACCATGGAAGCAGGTCTAACACGGGCGATCGACCGGTGGAGCCGCGTTGAACATGGCCCGATCTCGGGCCCCTCGTTGTGCCGACAGGCGCTGCCGTTAGCGGAATACCCACTCGATGGTTTCCCCTCGCCGCGGAATGGCGATGTAGTCAACGACGTCCCAGATGAGCCGACTGGGGGCTCGATCGCCGGGCACTTCGAAGATGATCAGCGCCTCGCCGGTGCGACTCTCTGGGATCGCTCCCGGGCCGGGGACTCCGTCGACGCCGACGAGAACCGGAGAATGAAGGTCACCGTTTGCGTCTTCGAGTCGGAACGATGACTCGGCGACGGGAACGGTTTCTCCTGCGCTTCGCCGGTTGCGGATGGAGATGGTGAAGGCTACGTAGCGGGCATCGGGGTCGGCTCGAAACAGGCCGAGTTGGGCGTCGGCCGGGTCGCTGAGGGACACGAGTTGCATGGCGCCGGACTCGACCGTGGCAGAGGAGGTCGCGGCTCCGTCTCGGAGCGCGTCGTAGGAGACGTCGCTGGTTACGTGGGTTCCGGTGAAGCCGATGATGTAGATCGCGAACCCTGCGATTGCGCATGCGGGGATGAGGCCGATGCCTGCGGAGATCCGATATGCGCGGCTGCTGGAACGGCCCGCAGTCGTGCTTAACGAGAAGGCCGGGTAGTCGTCGGTCAGTGACTGCAGGTACACGGCCAGCCTGGCATACCAGATCACAACTCCTGACCCGTAGCGGTGAAGCGCCGGTGGGTGCCGGCCCGAGACGGCCACTGTGATCCATGCCACGATGGTCACCGGCACCAGCCCGATCGTGAGGACGAAGAGCACCACGAAGTGCGGAATCGCGGTGATGAACTTCCATACGACCAGCTTGGGCCGCGACAAGCTCTCGGGTTTGTCGAGCTCGAAGGTCACCGGATGTTCGCCCTCGAAGACCGGGTAGTCATCGGTGAGGAGCAGCAGAAACGCCGCGGCGCGGGTATGCCAGCGACCCACATGGACCTGGAAGGCAAACAACCACGTCGGGATTCGGCCCGTCACGAGGATCGCCGCCCAAACTGCGAGCGCCGCGGAGACGTTCAACAGCAACGAGAACGCCAGGACGGGCAGCCCGAGCGGCAATCGAGCCATCACACTCCACCGCGCACGAAGTTCCGGGGAGTCGATGTGGACGGTGAGGGGATAGGGCTGAGTGGGTCCAGACATCCCGCTGGTCTCGAGCGGCGACATCACGCCGCCGCCCATGGCTCATCTGCCGCAGCTTCGGCTGGTGTCTCGGCCAGTAACCAACGCCCCAGGCCAAGCGAGCCACACATCATCAAGACGGACCCGACCGTGAGCGCGGTGAGATCGACGACTGGGTAGTTGCCCCATTGATCGGGGCCACCAACCTTGACCGCACGCATTACACCCCACGCGACCGCGGCGATAGCCCACGCGCCAGCGAATGCGGCCGCATGTAAGCGCGGCGCCATATCGACCCGCGCCGCTCCGACGCCGACCAATCCAGCCGCAACAGCCGTCAGCAGGGCCCAACCAATCACGAACCAGCCAACGAAACTAAGACCCACAGCAAGAACCGAGCAGATCACAGCAGCCACGCCGACCAACCCGATGCCGCCGTGTCGCCGGTTCAGCCCCACGACGACAACAACTGTCAACGCTGTCGCAGCGAGCAGCGCGACGGCTCCCACCATGTAGGCAACCCGGGCTCCACCCTCAAACCGGCCCGTGCGGTGCTCAACGAGCTCACTCAGCCACCAGGCCGCAGCGACGATCGGCCATGCCACCGCGCCGACGACTGCGGCTCTCCCCGCACGCCGAGTGAACCGGGTCGGTACAGCAACGCCCCCAAGCGGAGTCGTCGCCACCGCGGTCGCCACGCACTCAACCGAACCGAACCGGTCCAACGCCGCACGCTGCGCGACATCCACCTCTTCCCCGGCAAGCTCGAGCCCTTCAGCTGTTGCCCACAGGTGATCACCGAGCTCGTCAATCAACTCGTCGACATCGCACCGCCACCGAAGCCGCGCGGCCAGCTCGCCGAGATAGCTATCGATCAGGTCGTAGCCGGCCACGTACGGCCCCCCAACACTCCCGACACCGCGACCGAAAACGCTTCCCAGCTACGGCGCTGCTCACTCAGCGCCTTCCGACCTTTGGACGTTAGGCGATACGTTCGGCGCCGACGGCCCCCCACGACCGACCAATCCGACGCCAACAACCCCGACTTCTCCAAACGATGCAGGGCCGGGTACACCGTCCCCTCGGGGAGATCGAAGGCATCGTCGCTTCTGCGCCGAAGTTCGTCGATAACGGCGTACCCGTGACAGTCGCCGTCCGCGAGCACCGCCAAGACCAACAACTCCAGATGACCCTTGAGCGCATCACCCCTCATACCTAGCCTGTCTATACCAAGACTGCCTAGGGGTCAAGCGCTCACAGCCGTCGACAGCGCAGTTACAACCTGCCCATCTCAGACGCGAGACAAGCCAAGACCCGTCAAGCACGAGTCGACGGGTACGCCCCGAAGATCCTCGACAGCCTGAACAGGAGCGACGCGCTCGATCGGCGATCCATCCCCAACACACCTGAGTCTCCCCTTGTCGCTTGAAGTCTCAGGCTCCAGCGGCCAACCCATCTTGGGTGATGGCGGCCCATTAGTCAGGGTCGTGGCCGAAGATGAGGTTTGCGCCCTTGGATTGTTCAACCCCCATGCGGCGGATTGCTGCAAGTTGGCGTGCTCTATCGACGCCGAATGGTGGGAGGTGCTCGTCGACCAGGGTTCGGCGGAGGTAGCAGCAGTCGCCACAAAGAACGAGGGTCTCGGCCTCGCTCCGAACTCTGACCGACTGGTGACCAGCGGTGTGACCGTCGGTGAGCAGACAGGTCACCGTTCCATCGCCGAAGAGATCATGGTCGCCTGAGATCTCCACTCGATCGTGTCCGTGGCTGATGTCGGCGGGGTTGTAGGCCCCGCTGCGCAGCATCCCGTCGTCGTTGCGCGCCGCCCACTCTGCCGCCTGGACCACCAGGCGTGCGTTGGGGAACTCGACCAGTCCTCCCACGTGATCGAAGTGGAGATGGGTCACCACGACGTGGCTAACCTCGGTCGGATCGAACCCCGCCGACCGGAGTACTCCCCCAGCTGCACCCGTTCCGTCCGGCGGAAGGTGAACCCGAAAGACTCCATCGAGAGGACCGAGTCTTGTTGAGCCCTTGGCGAGATCGGGATGAAGGCCGGCATCGACGGCGACCAGCCCGTTTGGATGTTCGATTACGAACACCGGAACGGGATAGGTGATCTCCCCCGCCTCTCCTTCGAGGAACCCTCCCAGCGCTGAGGTCATCGACCCCGTCGAGAACATGTGGAGTCGAACGCTAGAGGAAGACACCGGTGCGACCTTAAACGCCGCGCATTCGCCGGCGCGATCAGCGCAGTGTCGGCGCCTTCGGGTCTTTGTGGGTGCGCGGCGAGCAACGCCACGGGGGTGGTGCGTCGGCAGGTCAGACTGGCGCGGTTGCTGTGGCGAGCACGCTGGTGCTGGGCACCGAGAGGGCGCCGGTAGGGCTAGTGAACCGGGCGAGATGGTTTGCCATCGTGTCAATGAGCTGGCTTCGACGGTGCGGGCCGAGCGCTTCGATGGATTCTGCGGAGGGCACCGACGCAAGCTGGCCGTCGATCGCATCGTGGAGGTCAGGATGGGTGGCGGTGAGCTCGACCTCGGCGACGACGACATCACCGAAGCCGGCGTTCTCCAGCAAGGAGCGGACCCCGTCGGGATCGCCGAGGCCGCAGACGGTTTCGGTTCCTCGGCGAGCCTCGTCGCCGAGGAAGTCCCCCATCGCGGCGGCCATGGCTGCAGGCCACGGGTTGTCCTCAAGACGCCCCCACACCGCAAACGCGACACGACCATCAGGACGCAGCACCCGAGCCAGCTCACCCAACACCGCAGCGCGGTCGGGGAAGAACTGCAGTCCTTGGTTGCAGATCACCGCATCGATGCTCGACGCCTCGATCGGGAGTTGGCTGGCGTCAGCTTCATGCCAACTCACCCGACGGTCATCGATCGCGGCGGCCGCGTAGCCAAGCATGGCGGCGTCGAGGTCCACGCTGTGAATGCGCCCGCTGCCCTCGAGGCGCTCGAGCACTGAGCGAGTGACCGCGCCGGTGCCGCAGGCCAAGTCGATCACCCGAGCCGACGGGTCCGGCCGGGCGAGACCAACGAGCCGGTCAACCCAGTGCGCAAACAGCCACGGAACGAGACGTCGGTCATAGGCGTCCGCAATGCGCCGTAGACCTGCGTCTCCTTCGTAGAACGTCATGCCCAGAGCCTCCCACGCCGATACGGCCAAGTGAAGGTCCGTTACCGTGGCGCTAGGCCGCGTCTGGCTTCCGCTCCAGAACGTAGACGCGAGCGTTGGACTCACCGGGGTACGGCTCTCGCCGCTCCGCGGTGACGACGTCCAGCGATCGGGAAGTCTCACGAACTCGCCCACATGCCACGGTCCACAGCCAACGTCTGACGACCGGGCCCGCTCGGTCGGAGGCGAAACGAGTCAGCAGTTCACGATCACGGGGTTTGGCCCAGGCTCGCCGGCGAAATCCTGATCAGACTTCTCTTCCGCAGCCCTGATCGTGGAACTGGCTCGACACGAGTTGTTAGACCGAACAATCATCTGGAACGAAAACCAACTACGACAACTACTCGATGAGTACCTCGAGCGCTACCGCGCCGAAGCCGGTGACCAACACCACCGTCCTCCACAGCAGCGCAATGCTAGGTGTTCAACTGGGCGTACCAGGCCCCGGCATCGCCCCATACGACAAGGCCTGCCGCACCGATCGAAATTCGGTGCCTGGTGAAGTCGTCGTCGGGGCCGATTAGGTCGCTCGGAAGCGCCGAAGTCGTCCATGTCTCGCGGTCGGTTGACACGACGATGGCCGTAGGCCCTGCCGGGTCTCGGTTCGGGCCAGATCCAGCGGTAAAGCCGCTGAGGTAGGCGATGCCTGCTTCACCGGCAGTGACCGATTCGATCGAGTTTCCGCGGTCCATGCCGCTGAAGTCGAAGTTCGTGAGTTCTGTGCCTTCGATTACGATCTGCGTGGCGCCCTCCGTGTTGACTGTCCACACGCCGGAGGAGCTCAGATACAGCGAATACGAGGAAGCGGAAGCAGCGAAGTTGCGACTGGGAGTGAGAATTCCTCCGCCGGGTAGTGTTTGCCCAGTCGCACGATCAGTTACCTCGATCCAGTCGATCCCGTCAGTCGATGCGGCGATCATCACGTCGAAGCGGTCCAGCCCAATTGCGCCGATGAGGCCGCTGGCGGTGCCGCTGACCGCTTGAAATTGGCGGACTTGGGGATCGGCGCGTTGCCAAACGGCCCCGTCGACCGAAGAGATCTGAAACGGGATCGGGAGATCGACTCCGACGATGCCCGTTGGCTCTTCGGTGAGCCCGATTCGGCGAGCCATGTCGTGGAGATCGGTCTCCTCCTCGAACTCGAACACCGACATGCCGAGCAGGTTCGCCCACACCCCAGCCGTGGAGTCTGGATCGTCGATGCCTCGCAGGGCCGCGATGTCTTCGAGGGGTATCCCGAGACCGGCCGCCTTGACCAGGTCGTGGGCGAGCCTGTAGCTGCCGGTGATGACGAGACCGTCGGGACCGAGGAAGTTCGCATCGGCGCTTATGCTTGAGACGAGCGCGGCTTGGGGCTCCGGGATTGACAGAGTGGTCGTGCTCTCGTTGTGGGTTCCGTCGCGATCGACGACGTGGATCGTGAACGAGGCCGGTGAGGGCGGGATGGGGAAGTCATCGGCCTCCATTGAAAGGACCTTCCCGTCAAGCACGGCATCGATGTGGGAGAAGGGCACCTCTTTAACTGGCCGCCACTCGGTCCCATCGTTGGAGACCCAAAGCTCAGACCCGTTATCTCCTTCGACGAGCGCGAAGAACGACTCGCCATCGCTGACCACATCGAAAGGGACGATGCCCTCGATGAGTGACCAGGTCAACGACTGCTCTGATTCGTGAGTGACAATCAGCTCCTCATCGGTCCTGCCGCCTCCAGACACGAAAAAGGCAACGACCAGTACTGCCGCAGCGGCCCCGAGGACCACGATCGGCCAGCGTCGCACCGGTCGTTCATCAGGAATATCAAGGAGCACCTCGACCGGAGCCAAAACGTCGGCGCGCTCGTCGCTGGTCGCGGGGATATTGGTTGGGCTGTTCGAGATCTTGGCAACAAGCCGTCCCCATGCGTCAGGTGGGGGTGACGCCGATGCTGCTCGAGTTTGTAGCGCGTCGGTGAGTTGTTGTTCGAGGTCTGTGAGTTCGTTCATGGCTTCACCTCCTCGCGTAGCTGTGCCAGTGCTCGGTGGACGAGTGACCGCACCGTTGCAGACGGGCAGTCCAAGAGTTCGCCGACTTCGGTCGAGTTCAGGCCCGAGTAGTAGGTGAGCACGACCGCCATCCGTTGGCGATCGGGCAGCTTGTCCACCACATCGAGCAGGTAGTCCTCACCCGATGACGTGTTGTCGGTCGTGCCACGAAGTAAGGCTTCGGCCCCGGAGCGGCGCGATCGGGTGCGCAGGCACTTACGGGCGCCGTTGACGACACTCACGCGTAAGTACCCGCCCGGGTTGTCGATCGACTCCCAACGCGACGCCACCGAGGCGAATGCGTCCTGCACCACTTCCTCGGAGTCGGCGTTGCTGCTCAACATGGCAAAGACCAAGCGGTACATGGGCTCGTACTCGGCCTCAAACAGGCCCTCCAACCCTGTGGGGACGCCAACGTCCGCTGCTGCTCTCGCTGTACCGCTGCGGTTGGCCCTCACATCATTAACGATCCCCCAGAAAGGTCAGGTGTTGCACAGAAACGGTATGTTTCTCAGATTTCGTGCAACACCCCAGCCTGTGGGGCTCGGAAAGTCTGTCGTGGCTGGTCAGGCGGCGTTTGCGTATTCGTTGATGAGACGGATCCCTCCAACGCTACGGAAACCCCGCAACGCACACCCACATCCTTAATCAGGCAAGCTCAGGGCCGGACGACGAGTTGACCCCTCAACGCAACAGTCCCCATACCGGAACCGACGACACCACCAACGCTGCCACTCAGGGAGACCACCTCCGGGCGCTTCCTGACGATCAAGCTAGACAACCCTCGCGCTAGGAACTACGTCCGTCACAGCGACATTGCCATTCCCCTCGGCTACACCCTCGTGATGGGCGTTACCGTTCTTCGCTGCGCAACAATCGACACCAAGGCCTAAATCCCGTCGACCCAGGTCACGACTAGGTGCCCCCAAACATGCCAGACGGACACGCGCGCGACATCCCGCCCGTCGATCAGGTCGCGAACAGCATGCCCGTAACATGACAACGAACGGAACGCGAAGGAAACACCGATGAAGGACTATCCAGACGTAGACGCCTACCTCGCAGATAGCGACCAGTGGCCCGACGAGATCGCAGCGGTCCGCCCGATCCTGCTGCACTGCGGACTCGACGAGACGATCAAATGGGGAAAGCCCTGTTACCGGATCGAAGACGACAACAACGTTGTCCTCCTCCAAGAGTTCTCCGACCACCTGGCGCTCATGTTCTTCCAAGGCGTCCTACTCGACGACCCAGAAAACGTCTTGCATGCGCAGGGACCAAACACCCACGGCCCAAAACGGATGAAATTCACCTCGACCGCCGAAGTCGAATCGCTCGCCGATGTCATCTCGAGCTACATGAGCGAAGCGATCGACCATGCGCGTGCCGGCACCGAACTACCGCCGCGACCCGACGAAGAGCTCGCAACAGAGCTGCACGAACGACTGGCCAATGACGACCAGCTAGCTGAGGCGTTCAACGAACTCACCCCCGGCCGCCAACGCGAGTACAACCTCCACATCTCCGACGCCAAACAATCAGAAACACGGAACCGTCGCATCAACAAGGTCGTCCCCCGCATTCTCGAGGGCAAAGGACTACGCGACCGATAGGTCGGTCTTTTCACGGACTCCGACTGAGGTCTGCTTTGACCTTCTCAAGTTGGACTCCTGATTGAATCGAACACTTGTTCGAGTGTCGGAGGGGGGATTACAACCCTTAACCCACGCTCCACCAGGTCAGGTTGGATCGAGCTTGCAGCAGCTTGAGCGGCACGTTTCCCCTGGTCAAGACGTCACGACCGAGTTTCCGGCCCTCACAGGCGTCCGTCATGGCTCGGATGCATCAGGTCCAAGCCCGCTGAACGGCAGGTCGACACTGGTTGGATCGTCGCCGAAGAGCCCCACCGGAAAGCCTGCGTTTCTGCCTTGGTGGCGATGACGTAACGAAAGACGTTGTCCTGGCGGAGTTCATGGTCGGACTTGCGGTCGGCTTCGAGCACGCTGGCGATGGTGTCGCGCACTTTGTCGGCTCCGACGGCGTCGATGAACTTGTAAATGGCACCAGCGGAACTGTGCGCTTCCCAGGCGTGCTCCGCGTCGCGGAACGTGAAAGGACACGAGACCTCGCCCCCTCCCGAAACGGAGAGATGCGCACCCTCGAGCAGCCCCTCGATGCATCCGGGTTCACTGATTCGGAGCGGTGCTGGCGTTCCTGGCGGAGGTGGGGCCAGCGAACGAAGACGAGCAAAGACCGCTTCGGTTTCACACCGGGCCGAATCTCCCCACATGCCGATGGCCACGTAGCCGCCGGGCGCACAGACCCGCGCCAGTTCGGCAAAAACCGCCGATGGTGATGTCGCGTACTGGACCGAGTTGAAGGCGGTCACAACGTCAAAGGTCTCGTCTTCGTAGGGCAGTTCTTCGATATCCCCGACCCGAAAGCCGGCCAGAGGGGTACGAGCCCCGGCGAAATCGACGAAGGCAGTGCTGGCATCAAGCCCCGAGACCAATGCGCCTGCGGCAGAAGCCAGCGAGGCAACAAGCCCGGTGCCGCAACCTGCGTCGAGAAGCCGTTTCCCGCCGAGCGGTCCGAGCGCTGCGAGCGTGTTGTCGAACAGTGGTTGCATCTGGGCCTCGAACTCCAGCGCCCAGGTGGCCGGGGCCTGTCCCCAGAGTTCACCTTGGATTTCAGATGGTCGCATCATGTCTCCTCACCGTTCGGCCGGTTGTGTGTGTTGGTGAGATCAGCTTCAAACATCGTTGAGGAAGACACATCCGGGGCTACCCCGGATTCGAACGCAACCGGAGAGTGCGATACTTGGTGGATGAACGGCCGAGCGAGTCGCGGGGGCGTCGTGGTCTCGGGCCGCGAGGCGGAGGTCTTCGATCTCGTGGGCGAGCATCTCACGCAGGCCGAAATCGGTGAGCGGCTGTTCATTTCCATCCGCACAGTGGAGTCACATGTTGCTTCGCTTCGACGCAAGCTCGGCATGGTCGACCACCGAGCCTTGGTCCGGTTGGCCGCCGAGTCTCGCTGGCAGCGACCGACAAGTGAATTGCCACATGAGGCGAGCTCGTTCTTCGGACGGCTGACTGAACTCGATGAGGTTGTCACTGCGGTGGCCTCGTCGCGGGTGGTCACGATCGTGGGCCCTGGCGGAACGGGGAAGACCCGGCTGGCAATCCGAGCGGCGAGCGATCTGTTGGTCGAGACATCAGACACTCCTGTCTGGGTGGACCTGACCACGGTGATGTCGTCATCGGAGGTCGCACCGATGTTGGCCAAAGCGTTGGGCGTCGTAGAGCCCGGACGTCACACACACGAACGAGCTGCCTTCGACGTGCTCGGGCAACGCAAAATCCTGGTGGTCCTCGACAACTGCGAGCAGATCCTCGATGAAGTCGCTCTCATGGTGGAGCGAATGCTGGCCGCGTGCGCAAATGTGACCGTGATGTTGACCAGTCGGATCCGCCTCGCGGTTCCTCATGAACTGGTGGTTCAGTTGGGTGGCCTCGCCGTCGGCAGCCCAGACGATCCGGGCGAAGCGGTGAAGCTCTTCGTGGAGCGGGCCCGGCTCGGGGGCGCGGATCTCGGCCAGGGTGACGGCTCTCGGATCGTGGACATCTGTCTCGCTCTCGACGGAATGCCACTTGCGCTCGAACTTGCGGCAGCACGGGTGGCAACGATCGGCCTGGACGGCATCGAGAGTGGCTTGGGCGACCATCGACGTTTGCTCGTCGGCGGGGCGCGTTTGCAGACTCGCCATCGATCGGTCAGCGATACCGTCGCGTGGAGTTTCCAGCTGCTCACACGTTTGGACCAGAACGTTTTGTCCAGAGTGTCCACATTTCACCGGCCCTTCTCGGCGACGGATGCGCTGGCAGTAGCGGCCTACGAGGGTGTTCCTGCACCTGACGTCGCGGGAGCGCTCGGACGGCTGGCGCAACACAGTCTGATCGAGACGAAAACGGCGCAGGCGGGACTGCGTTATCGGATCCTCGAAACCGTCCGACAATTTGGGGTCGAGCAACTGCGGGCCGAGAGGGACGACTCAGCGGCTCAGCGTCACCTCGGGTGGTGCGCACGTGCGGTCGCCGCACTCGAGGCCGAGGAAGACGGACCAGGTTGGACAGCTGACGTCGATGCAATTTCTGATGAGGCCAACGGAGCCCTTTCCTTCACGACGGGCGTTCGAGAACGTGTTCTGGCCCATGATCTAGCGCTCCGATTTGCCGCTCTTCTGTTCAGGCGCGGTCGCATCACGGATTCCCAGAACACATTCGAACGGGCCGCGGCCCTGGCTCAAAGCGAGAACGTCGAAGCCCTCGATCTGTCGCTCGCAGCTGCAGTTGCCAAGTGCAGAGTGGATGGCCCTGACGCGCTACGGCTGGAAGAACTCGCGGCGCGTCAGGCTCTTGCCGGTGGCGATATCGATCTCGCCGTTCGAAGCTTCGCTGCTTCGGCGGACCTCATTGCTCGGTTCGCCGGGATGTTCGACGATCCGCCGCCCGTCGAATGCGCGCGACAGTTGCTCGAGGACGCCAAGGCATATTCCGCTCACGGCCCGATCGCTGCATTCACGGTCGACGCCACCGAAGCCGGACTTGATTCAAGGCGGAGCCTCGACGAGCTCGAGGATTTCGTGCAGCGCGCTTTGGACTCCGGAGAGCACCTACAAGCGAGCGGACTACTCGACACGATCGCGGGCCGGCACATCGAAGACCACCACCTGGTGGAGGCTCTCGAAGCATGTCGGCGGCGGCTCAACATCGTCGGCACCGCGACATCGGGCCCACAGCTCGGAGTGGAGCAGAAGGACGCTCTCCACTCAGCCATCTTCACCGCAACCGGCGCTGGCCAGCTCAGAGAAGCGACCCAGTTGGCGGCGCGCCACGCGCTCCTTCCCTTCTTGCGGGACGAGCCCGATCTTGCGCTCGAAGAAGGAATTGCCCCGGACGCGCTCGGAGGAAACTGGGACGCTGCCATCGAGGCGGGCCAGGCCCTCTTGGCCGGTTGGGAACGCGCCGGTCGACCCGAAGCGCCAGGACGTGGCATTGCGCCCGCAGCGCTAGCCATGGTTCATGGACTTCGAGGCGAGGATGACCAACGCTCCGCATGGCTTGAAACGCTCCAGATGATTCGGGGCACCGATCGCATGAACCGTGCAACCAGCTACGACGAACTATTCGACGCGATCGTCGAACTGCACAAGGGCCGCCACGAGCACGCAGCGCACCACCTCGCCGCGTACCGGCACGACCACTTCTATGGAGCGCTGTTCCGACAATGGCATGCGGCGCTTGCAGCCGAAGCAGCCGTGCTGGCCTGCAACCCCGACGCGGACGCGATGATCGCAAATGCGTTCGCCGCAACGGAACACAACCCGATAGCAACCGCAATCACTCGTCGAGCACGAACGCTGCAAGACGGCGCAAACGAGGAGTTCGAAAGCATCGCCATCGATCTGGACAACCTGGGATGCCCATACCAGGCGGCTCGTACGCTGTCGCTTGCCGGTGGAGCCACTGCAGAGCGGGGCGCGGCCCAACTCAGAAGGCTTGGAGCGACCAACAACCGAGACCGCTGACGTATCTCCGCGTTTCACCCGCGGACGCGGAGTCGACCTGACCAAATGCACCCGCTATGGGACAGGCGGGTCGCTCGAAAACCAGGGCAGGCCGCGCCAGTCATCGACTGCTCGATCCAGCCAATCGAACATCCGTTCGTGTCGGAGGGGCGTATACAACCCTTAACCCTCGCCCCACCAGATCACTCTGGATCAGGCTCGCCGCCTAGAAATCCGGTGAAATACCGGGGCGGATGAGTTCTCGGCGCCGCAGGCTGCTTGAGGACTAGTTGTGATGACCGGGGACGTTGTCCCTGGCGGGATGGTTTGGGTGGTCCACCAGTGAGGTGAGTCCTCCGAGAGAGGCTGTGGGTCTTCCACAACTCACTCACCTTCCCGGAGGACTCGATGAATCACGCTAGAACCCAGCACCCCAACGCGCGGTTGACCCCACGCCATCGCCGCAACATGGTCGACTGCGTCATCAACCAACACTGGAGCGTCGAAGCAACCGCTGACCGCTTCCAGGTCGACGCAACAACCGTCCGCAAATGGCGGGACCGGTTCGTCGCCGAAGGCGACACCGGTCTGCTGGATCGTTCATCCAGGCCAGCAACATCACCGAACCAAACGCCCCAGCCGATATGCGATCGGGTGATCGAGCTGCGTCGCCAGCATCGTTGGGGTGCTGACCACATCGCGTTCGAGACCGGCATCGCAGCATCCACAGCCCAACGCATCCTGAACAGTCGTGGTCTTGGCCGTATTGATCGCGGTGACCGGGCAACAGCAGAACCTGTTCGCCGGTATCAACGAGACCGCCCAGGCGAGCTGATCCATGTTGATGTCAAGAAGATCTCCGGGATCCCCGACGGCGGCGGCTGGCGAGTTCTTGGCCGCGGTCACGAAGGACACTTCAAGAAACACCGGGCTGGATACCGGTTCATTCACACAGCGCTCGATGACCGAACCCGGCTGATCTACTCAGAGATCCTCGACAACGAGCAAGCCGTCACAGCAGCCGGGTTCTGGCGGCGGGCAGCCGCGTGGTTCGACGCTCACGGTGTCGTGTGTGAACGCGTCATCACCGACAACGGGTCGTGTTACCGGTCCGGGCTCTGGCATTCGGCGTGCCACGCGACGAACACCACCGTGAAGAAAACGAGGCCTCGTCGCCCGCAAACCAACGGGAAGGTCGAGCGCTATCACCGGACCTTGCTCGAGAAATGGGCCTACATCCGGGCCTGGACCTCAGAAGACCAACGAACTGCCGGCTACGCCAGCTTCACCCACTTCTACAATTACCACAGATCACACGGCGCTCTCAAATGGGCAACACCCGCTGCGACCCTCGCTCACCTCACCGAGGACAACCTCCCCGAAGATCACAACTAGTCGGTTCAGCGAGATCGGTACACGTCTCGACGGTGACCGACTCTCACGACTTGAATTACGAGCCGCTCGTCAATGACCTCATAGAGGATTCGGTAGTCACCAACACGAACCCGATAGACCGAGTCCTCGCCCGCTAAGGCAACGCACCCAGGTGGCCGCGGATCATCAGCGAGCAGGTCAATAGCTGCACGAACGCGAAGCTGCTCTTTGCGCGGCAATTTGGCGATGGACTTGATTGCCCGTCGAGCGATCTCTACCCGGTACGCGCTCACCCAAGTCCAAGAGCAGACTTGACC
>RCMY010002798.1_pt1 | contig 16166 bp, 11 predicted proteins | sample 2041341 | NCBI WGS metagenome assembly RCMY01 (sample SAMN09708234, study PRJNA481090) | Marine sediment metagenome, whole genome shotgun sequencing project. | reverse complement strand
GATACACCGACCCAGATCAGCGCCAGACAAGCCAGATGCATCGCGATGAACGGCAGCGCCCGCAGCCAGTCGACCCGGTCCTCGCGATCGGTTGGCACCTCCACCACAGCACCGCTATCAAACCAGCGCTTCAGCGTACGGGCCAGCCCGAAGCGGCGGGTACGAGCCCCCGGTCCCGCCGTTGCGGGAGGTGGCATAGCCGGAATTGAAGATGGGTGTGTCACGGATCGCGCCTGTCGGAAAACCTTGAACGTTGAGTTCAGTGTCGTCTACGAGGGATAGGTCGCTGTGGATGCACGCCAGGCCAGACATCTGCGAGCATGTCGAACGCCTGAGCGTGCCAGCTGCTGACCTCACTCGTGTCGAAGCGAGTCGATGTCGCGGAGGTCGAGCCTGCCAACCGGATGCAGGATGGGCACACGATGTCCAAGGCCTGCCCGCAGGTCACCATCGCCGCGGTCATCACGCGGCGACCAGCAGCACCATCAACGCTCAGAAACCGAACAGTGGCTGCAACTTGCGGGCGAACCATCCGGAGAACACCAGCGGCGCGTCCGTGGCGGCTACACAGATGCAAGGCACGCCAGGCGAAGTCACCGGCTGATGCAGGGTATGCCCATCCAGGTCGGCAACATCCCCGCGACCAAAGTGTCCGAGAAGGTCGTCATACGCGCCGTCCAGGATCATCGTCAGCTCGGTGCCGCCGTGACTGTGCAAGGGCAGCCGGCTCCCCGGCGCAATCCGCAACAACATCAGATCGCCGCCGGCCACGCCATCAGCGCGGATGCGCTGCACGCCGGGCGCGACCCGCCGCCACTTCAGTGACCGGATCGAAGGACCGAAGAAGGGGTGTAAAGCCGCCGGCAGCCGGTCGCGGTCGGGCGGCTCCACCACATCGGCCGTACACGAAAGAACCGTGGGCACGGGCGCCGCATCCTGCTCGAGATCCAGCAACGCGAGCATCGCATCACGCTCGTCTTGCCGCGGGGCATCGACCCGTTGCTGCTGCATGAGCGTGGCACCGATGCGGTCGGCCGCGTGGACGCGCTCCCGACAGTGCTGGCAATGCTCCAGATGCGCCGAAGCCACCACATTCAAAGCGGTAGGCAAGGCAGCGGCCGAGTAGCTCAGTACCGTTGCGTCGTCCAGGTGGTGGCGCGGCTTCATCGGGTGGCCCTCATGCTGTCCTGGAGTTTCGCGAACGCACGTCGCAACGAAGATTTGACGGTTCCAAGCGGCATGTCCAACTCACTCGATATCTCGCTGTGGCTCTTGGCTTCCAGATAGGACATCCGCACCAGCTTGGCCTGTACCGGCGGCAGGCGGTCGATCGCCTGATTGAGGATGTCCTGATCGGTAAATGACTCGGGCTGTGAATCACGCCGGTCGGATTCGGCAAGATCCAGACGGTCCAGACCCTCCTGGACCGGGATCCAGTGCGGCTCGCGACGAACGTGGTCAATGTAGAGATTTCGGCCTATCCGGAACAACCACGTCCCGAGACTCGCCCGCGCGGGGTCGAACTGGGTGGCCTTCCGCCACAGGGTCAGCAACGCATCCTGCACCAGCTCATCGGCCAGGTGTTCGGCGACGCCGAGATTGCGCAGGTAGCGGCGCAGCCGCGGAGCGAAATGATCGTAGATACGGATAAAGCTGGCACGGTCACGCTGCAACGCCACGGCGGACATCTGCGACGCCCAGTAGCGCGGATCGGACGCCGGATCCCCGTCGGTAGTACTCACGTGTCGTTTGGCCCCGAGGGGCACCACCTGTGCGACTGCGTTGCCTGGAGCCATCATACGTTCCCGCCAGCGACCATTGAGCGGCCGGCGCGCATCGTGCGGCTGACCTTGATGCTGTGCATACGGGTGAAGCCGGACTTTGGATTCAGCCGCGGCGTGCATAGGCGTCCAGCGCCTGCTGGCGGGATGCACCCAGGTCGACCATCGGCGCGGGGTAGCCGCTGCGGCGGAGCAACGCGGCATCCTTCCATGGCTCGTGCAGTACCGCACTGGACGCGTCGGCCAACTCTGGCAACCAGCGCCGCAAATAGTGGCCGTCGGGATCGAACTTTCTGGATTGGGTGACCGGATTGAAGATGCGGAAGTACGGTGCCGCGTCCGCACCGCAACCTGCAACCCACTGCCAACCCATCGTGTTGTTGGCCAGATCCGCATCCACCAGCGTGTCCCAGAACCAGCGCGCGCCGTGGTGCCAATGCTGGCGCAGGTTCTTGGTCAGGAAACTGGCGACGATCATGCGCACCCGGTTGTGCATCCAACCGGTATGCCAAAGCTCGCGCATCCCGGCATCGACCAGGGGAATGCCGGTACGGCCACGCTGCCACCGCTCCAGCACGACCGGATCGGCATCCGCCCAGCGGAAATGGGCAAAACGCGGGTTGTAGGTCTCTGTCGGCGTGGCCGGAAAGTGGAACAGCAGATGGTGGGCGAAATCCCGCCAGCCGAGCTGACGCAGGTAAGGCTCGATGTCCGGCTGCTGCCGCGCACCACTCGCACGCGCGCGCCGATCAAGCTCGAAATGGATCTGGCGCGGCGATATCTCGCCGAAGTGCAGGTGCGGCGACAGCCGCGAGGTCCCGTGGCGGGCAGGCAAATCACGCAGACGGACGTAGTTGTGCACGGCATCGTCGGCGAAGATTTCCAGCATCTCGTGGGCACCGGTCTCGCCAGGCTGCCAGTTCTCGACCAGCCCACCGGCCCAGTCGATTCGCGGCAACAACGCCAACGCCTCCAGTGGCAGCCCCACGGGCACGTCCGCAAAGCCGGGAACCGGCGGCGACGGCAAGGGCTCAGCTGCGGCCAGACGCGTGCGCAGGTTGCGCCAGTAAGGGGTGAAAACGCGATACGGTCCACCCTGCTGGGTTTCCACCTGCCATGGCTCGGCCCACAGCGAGGCATTGTGGCTGTAGACCTCCATGCCCTGATCACGAAGTGCAGTCTTGAGCGTGGTATCCCGCGCGATGCTCGCCGGCTCGTACAGGCGGTTCCAGTGGATGACACCAGCGCCGGTCCGCGTGATCAGTCCACGCAAGGCCTCCAGGGTCTCGCCCTTACCTATGTGCAGGCATCCCCCGGCCAAACGCAGACTGGCGTCGAGTTTTGACAGCGAGTGATGCAACCACCAGCGGCTGGCCGCACCAGGCGGCCATGCACCGTCTTCGTCGGGCGCGTGCACATACACCGGAAGCACCCGCTCGTTCTCGGCGCACGCTGCGGTCCAGGCCGGATTGTCTTCCAGGCGCAGATCACGGCGGAAAAGCACCAGTGCCGTGCGCATCAGCCGAGCGTCCGGCGGATGCTTCCCACAACGCGCAACACGCGGATGCTTGGCGACGCGTCAGACAGGTTCATGAGCAATGGGTGGCCATAGTGGGCAAGCGTCCTTCTGCAGCGGACCGGCGTACGGCGCGCAGCTTAACCCCCGAAGGACGCTTTGCCGAAGTCCCGCTCAATCGCGGTCTGACAGGTCTGGTCCGGGCAAGCCAGGTGCCGATGTGAAAACCTCCGCCGCCCCTCCCCCATAATCAAGCCTGGACTGAAGAGGTGCGGGATGACGGGCGGCGGACTTGAACTTGCGGTGGTGTTTCTGCTGGCAGCGGTGATCGCGGTGCCGGTGTTCCGCCGCTTTGGACTGGGCGCGGTGCTGGGCTATCTCGCCGCCGGCGTCGTGCTTGGCCCGTTCGGGCTGCGGGTCATCCGCGATGCCGAGCCTGTCCTGGCTGCATCCGAGATCGGTGTCGTCATGATGCTGTTCGTGATCGGCCTGGAACTGTCGCCGTCCCGACTGCGGGTGATGCGGCGCCCGGTGTTCGGTGTCGGCGGGGCGCAGATGCTGATCACCGGCCTGGTGCTGGGGTTGCTCGCTACGTTCGCGGGGTTCGGCTGGAAGACCGCGGTGGTCATTGGCCTGGGTCTGGCGCTTTCCTCCACGGCGGTAGGCTTGCAGCTGCTTTCGGAGCGCAAGGCGCTTGGTAGCGAGCACGGGCGCCTGGCGTTCGCGATCCTGCTGTTTCAGGATCTCACCGCGATCCCGCTGTTGGCGGCGATTCCGCTGCTGGGCAAGGCCAACCTGATCGCCGAAGGTGTGCTGGGCTGGGAAGCGATCGTCAAGGCGCTGCTGGCAATGGTCGCGTTGATCCTCGGCGGGAGATTCCTGCTGCGGCACCTGTTCCGTTTCGTCGCCCGCTCCTTGATGCCCGAGGTGTTTACCGGCGCGGCGTTGCTGGTGGTCCTGGGTTCCGCGCTGCTGATGCAGAGCGTCGGACTGTCGGCAGGCCTGGGCGCGTTCCTCGCCGGCGTTCTGCTGGCGGACTCGGAATTCCGCCACGAGGTGGAAGCGCAGATCCAACCGTTCAAGGGACTGCTGCTGGGACTGTTCTTCATGGCCGTGGGCATGAGTGTGGACCTGAAGCTCGTGGTCGCCGAGCCGGTGCTGATCGAACTGATGGTCCTTGCGCTGATGGTCGTCAAATTCGCCATCCTGGTGGTCGTAGGCATCCGGCCGGGCAAGCTGTCCCGTCGCGACGCGCTGCAACTGGCGAGTGTGCTGGCCGTTGGCGGAGAATTCGCTTTCGTGGTGTTCGCCGAGGCGGTCAAGGCAGGGCTGCTGGAAGCGGTGATGCGCGACCGCCTGGTCGCTGCGGTCGGCGTATCGATGGCGCTGACGCCGCTGCTGATGATTGCAGTGGCCAGATTGCTGCGTGGGCACCCGGTGGCAAAGCCGGAGCCAGTGGCGGAGCCGCCACCGCGTGACGGCCACCCGCAGGTGCTGATTGCCGGTTTCGGACGGTTCGGTCAGATCGTGGCGCGGATGCTGGTCGCGCAGAAGGTCCCGTTTATCGCCATCGAACACCGCGCGGATCAGGTCGACTTCATGCGGCGGTTCGGCAACCCGCTGTTCTACGGCGATCCGGCCAAGCCGGAGCTTCTGCGATCGGCCGGCGCCCAGCACGTCAAAGTGTTCGTGATCGCGATCGACGATCCCATCAGCAGTGTGGAGACGGTGCGGGTGATTCGCAGACACTATCCCGACGCGAAGGTCCTCGCGCGCGCCCGGGACCGACGCCATGCCTGGCAGTTGCGTGACCTGGGGGCACACGCACTGCGCGAGATGCTGCTTTCAAGCCTGAAGTTGGGCGAGGACGTGATGGTGGCGCTTGGGACCCCGCCCGAGGTCGCCCATGACCGGGCACAACAGTTTCTGGCGCTGGACGAGCGACTGCTGGAAGCGCAGTACCGCGTCCATGACGACCCGGATGCGGTGCTGGAGGCCTCCGCTCTGGCCCGGACCGAGCTGGAACAGCTGTTCGACGCCGATACCGGGCAAGGCGTGCTTGGAGGGATCGCCGCAACGAGCCGGCCGCGCCAGGACGTCTGACGGGAGACGTGGCGGCCTGCTACTGCTTTTCGCGCAGAAATCTCGCCATGGACACGTCGACCACCGGATGGGCGGAGGTGAACTGCGCCGCGATATCCACGTACCCGCGCATGACCGCGATCTCGCGTGGACTGCGGTTCAAGTTATCGCGCTGGTCTGGATCGGCGCCTGCACGCAGCAGCCACTTCACCACGCCCAACAGCCCGTGGAGGGCGGCCAGATGGAGCGGACCGAAGCCGCGTGAATCCTGACTATCCAAATGATTGCCGTTGTCGAGCAGGCGCTCGAGGCCGGCGATCAGCACCTCCTCATCGGCCGGAGTACCCGGCTCTGCGGCGGCCCCCAGAAGCAGCAGCAGCGGCGTTGGACTGTCACCTTCGGCCACACGTGCGCCTTCGTCCGTCGCCAACAGCAGGGTGTCGAGCAGCGCCATCAGCCGTGTCCGGTCACGCGCGCCGAAACCGAACATCGCCGCGCAATGCAGGCCGGTGCGTCCCAGGTCATCCGTCGCGCGCGGATCCGCGCCGGCCGCCAGGAGGCGTGCAACCAGCTCCGGCAGCCCGAGTGCACAGGCGATCATCAGCACGGTCAGTCCGCCGGGAAGTCGCTGCTCGATATCCGCGCCGGCCGCCAGCAGGCGGTCGATGATTTCCAGGTGGCGCATGCTCGCTGCAGCAGACAGCGGGGTAACGCCCGAATCAGCGACCAGACCTGCATCGGCGCCGCGTGCCAGCAACAGATCGACCACCGCACGATGACCGCCACCGGCAGCGCGCAGCAGAGCGCTGCAACCCTGGGCGTCCACGGCGTCCACCGTCAGACCCAGATCAAGGAGTCGGCGCACCGCATCGGCGTCGCCGACCATGGCCGCCGCTGGCAGGTCTGCCGGCAGCAAGGGTCGTCGCGGCAACTGCCAACCACGCCAGTCCAGCCAGTCCGCGAGGTCGCGCCGACTGGTCGAGAGTGCGACGCCCAAAGGCGTTTGCCCGTCGGCAGCCAGCAAACCGGGGGCAGCGCCACGCGCCACCAGTTGCTTGAGCATCGCCTCACGACCCAGCGCGGTGGCCAGGTGCAGTGCTCCCATGCCGCGGCTGTCGCGCGCATCCAGTTCCACGCCGGCCTGCAAAAGCCGGTTGAACAGCGCTGACCAGCCCAGACGCACGGATAGCGCGAGCGCCGGGTCACCGCCAGGGCCGGCAGCGAAGGGATCAGCACCCCGATCCAGCAACTCCAGTGCTACGGACTCCCACGCCGCATCCGTGCCGCCACGCTTCACGCATGCGGACAGGAACCGCGCCAGCCCACCCGCACCGGCCGGCGACACACCGCGCTGCAGCATGACCTGCAGCGATGCGAGTGCAGCGGGACCATGCGCCAGCAGCGCAAACATGGGGGTCGTTCCCGTGCCGTCGCGAACCTCGGGGTCGGCACCGCGGCCCAGCAGCCATTCAATCTGCCGCGGCGGCAGGGCGCCATCACCATCGTGGAACAGCGCGCCCAGCTCGCGTGGGCCCAGTAGCGCGGCCACGGTATCCAGCGCGTGTTCGCGCCCTTCGTCGAGACCTTCTCGCAGCAAGGTGATCGGCGCACGGTCGGCAGGTCCCGACTCATCCGCATCGCCCACCTGCGAAGGAAATGCATAGGCGGGATCGAACACCGCCACCAGCGACCAACGCCCGGTTTCGGCGGCGCGGTCGATCGCACGCCTGCCGGCTGCGTCGCGGGCGGCGGGGTCGATACCCACCGTCAACAGGCGCCGCACCAGGTCCGGGGTGGTAGCGGGCGTCATGCACGCGAGCATCAGCACATTGCACCCCTGCCCGTCCGCCGCCGCAGCAGTCGCCGGATCGACGGCGTCCAGCAACTGTGCCAGCACCTCCAGATGACCGCCACGGGCGGCCTCGTGAAGCGGATTGTTGCCGCTGCTGTCGCTGGTCGCAGGATCGGCACCGGCCGCAAGCAGAGCGGTGACGATCGAGCCATGGCCCGCGCGTGCGGCCTCATGCAGGGCCGTGCGGCCGTCTTCGTTGCGCCCATGCACATTGGCTTTGAGCTTGAGCAACAGGGCGACGCCTGCCGGGTCGTCCTCATCCCCGCCGGCCGCGGCTAGCAGCGTCGGCTGGCCACCGGCGGGATCGGGGCTCGCGCCGCGCTCCAGCAGAAAGCGCGCCAGTCGCCAGTTGCCGGCGATGCAGGCGACGCCCAACGGCGAGAAACCCTCGTGATTGAGTGCATCCAGCTCGGCCGCTGCGTCGCGCAGCAGCGCTGCAACCCCCGGATCGGAGCTGCGGGCGGCAAAGTGCAAGGGTGTATTGCCTTCGGCGTCGCGGGCACGCGGGTCGGAGCCATTGGCCAGCAGGGTGGTAACCGCGTCGGGACGCCCGTGCCAGCTGTCCCGGGTCGCCGCTAGCAATGGCGTGAGTCCGGCGTGCACGTGATTGAGCGCAACGCCCGCGCCGATGAGCGCGCGCAACAGCCTCAGGTCCGGCAATACCGCGGCGAGGACGGCCAGACTGCGCTGGTCACGATCCTCCGCCGGCGGCAGCGCATGCGGATCGGCACCTTCGGCAATCAACTCCAATGCGCGCTCGACCCGACCGCCGCGCGCCGCCTCGTACATACGCGGAACCAGTTCCGGGTCGGGCTCCAGAGGCTCTGCAACGGCCGGGGTGGCAGCGCTCTCCGCGGTCACCGGCACGGGGCCGGTTGCATCGGGCTCCAACAGCGACTCACCTTCCGCGCTTTCAGCGGCCCCGGCAGTCGCCGCAGGCAGCACCTGCACACCCGGCTCGCCATGAACCTCATCGCCCGTGTCGGCTTCGTCCGCGTAGTGGAGTGCCTTGGCTGGCGCGATGCGCTGCAGCCACAGGTGCAACCCGACCGAGGCCATTGCCAGCGCAGCCACCAGCCACCAGCGCTGCGTGCTCGAAGGCCAGCCGGACCACGCCAGCGCCACGATCAAGACCCCGATCGCAGCCACGACGGCCGCTACGCCCAAACCACGCCACGCGCCCGACTCCAAGCCCTCCAGCGCACGCTGGTGGTCACCCAGAGCACCGCCGTCACGTTCCAGTCCCTGCCACAACGGCCACAGCCGCCACAGCACCACCAGCGCACCACCAAGCGCCGCGCTCAGGCCCAGCACAGCCGGCAGCGACCCACCGCCCAGCAGCGCCGACAGCGGCCAGATCACCAGCACTGCCAGACCACCCACTGCCAGCACCCAAAGCGCGAGCAGCGGGCCGAGCTCAATCCGCAGTCGCGCCGGTACCAGCGGAGCCGGATTTCTTTGCAGCCGCGCAGCCAGAGCAAGCAGCGGCTGCGAGAGCACGCCACCCAACGCCGCCACCCAACCGCCCAGACCGGTGATGAGAATCAGACCAAGACCCAGCCCACCGAGAACGATCGACCAGCGCGAAAATCCGGAATCAGCCATCGGTGCCCCAGTCCCCGGTCAAAGGATCGATAGTGACCGCCGGCGGCATCTGTACATGGAACCCGCGGCCGGCCAGGTCATTACGTACCTCGTCGGCGTTGCCACGCGCCAGTTGGCGGGTGCCATCCAACTCCACACCCAGCACGAAAGCGAACGGCGCCAACACGGCGCGCGCGGATTCGGGCACGCACTCGAAGTCGTCGCGAGTGGCAAGGAATACATAGGCGCCGTTCTTGCGAAGGCTCTTGTACACATAAGCGAGCATGGGCGGGTCGGGACGCGCACGCGCGCGTTTACGAAGGTGGCGCAAGCATACCGACAACCCGTCCGCCCACCCATCACGAAATGTGTGGAGGTTCAGGGCTGCGCAGCGGTTCCATGACCGAAGACCCGTGCAGCGTGCGACCTGCCTGCGTACGCTGGGCCGAAATTTCCAACACCTTCCACTTGCCGGCTTTACCCATGCGCATTTCCTCAATCTTCGTTGCGCTCGCTGTGGGCGCCCTGTCTTCCACTGCTGCCACCGAGCCGGTCACCGGTACCGGAACGCCAATTTCGCTGGAACAGGCGATGGCCGACCCTGACTGGATCGGCCCACCGGTGGAACAGGCGTGGTGGAGCTGGGACGGCCACAACGTGCAGTACCAGCTGAAGCGCGAGGGCGGGATCATTCGTGATACCTGGCAGGTGGGTGCCACCGGCGGCGACCCCGAAATGGTCGATGACCTCGGCCGGGCAAAGCTCGACGCGCCCGATCCTGCCTACGACGCTCGCCGCAGCCGGGCGGCGTTTGTCCGCAATGGCGATATTTTTGTGCGCGATATGCGCACCGGCGCGCTGACCCAGGTCACGCGTACCGATGACGCCGAGTCCCGCCCGCAGTGGAGCCGCGACGGCAACCTGGTCTTCCGCGCGGGCAACGACTGGTACCAGTGGCAGGCCGGCCAGGGCACCAGCCAGGCAGCCGTGCTCAAGGCCGAAAAAGACCCCGCGGCAGCTCCCCCCCCCGACGATCTGCGCGATCGCCAGTTGCGGCTGATCCAGACCCTTGCCGACGATCTCGCCAAACGCGAAGCCGCGCGTGAGCAGAATCTCGCATGGCAGGCGGGCGACCCGAGCCGCGCGCCGGTTCCCGCCTACCTTGGCGATGACCTGCGCATCGTCGACACCGCGCTGTCACCGGACGCACGCTGGCTGCTGGCGGTCACCGAGCCCAAAGCGGGTGACAGCGGTCAGGGCGGCAAGATGCCCAAGTATGTGACCGAGTCGGGCTACGAAGAGTTCGAAGAAGTGCGCACACGCGTGGGTCGCAAGCTGCCGCAAGCGCAGCGGTTGTGGCTGGTGGATGTCGCCGGTGGCACACATTCCGAGCTTTCGATGAAAGCCCTGCCGGGCATCGGCAAGGATCCGATGGCGAACCTGCGGGCGAAGGCGGGGATGAAGCCGCTGGAAGGCGACCGTGCGGTCCGCGTGGAAACCGAAGGCGGGCGGCGTCCCGCAATCCACTGGCGCGACGACGGCAGCAGCGTGGCAGTGCTTTTGCGCGCGGTGGACAACAAGGATCGCTGGATCGCGACCGTCACCCCGACCCGGGGACAGGTCGAGTCGGCGGCCCTGAGCGTGCGCCACCACCTCCACGACGACGCCTGGATCAACTGGGGATTCAATGATTTCGGCTGGACCGCGGACGGCGCACTGTGGCTGCTGTCCGAGCAGAGCGGCTATTCGCACCTGTACCTGGCCGAAGGCAATGCCGCGCCCCGCGCGTTGACGTCCGGAAAATGGGAAGTCTCCTCGCCGGCGCTGGGCGCGGACGGATCAACGTTCTACTTCACCTGCAACCGCAAGCGCCCGGGCGACTACGAAGTCTGTGCGGTGGACCGCGGCGGCAACGTGCGCGAGGTCACCGCGCTGGACGGGGTCGAGAACTTCGCCGTCTCCCCGACGGGCGACAGGCTACTGGTGCGCTATTCGGCCAGCTATTTGCCGCCGCAACTCGCGGTCGTTGACAGCAGCGGCGGCGAAGCGGTTGCCCTCACCGACACCCGCACACCGCAGTACAGGTCCCGCCAGTGGATCCAGCCGGAGACGGTGCAGATCCCGTCGAGCGATGGTGCGGGTCCCATCTGGGGCAAGTTCTACGGTCCGGCGACGATGGAGTCCGGCCGCAAGTACCCGGTGGTGATGTTCGTCCACGGCGCCGGGTATCTGCAGAACGTGCACGAACGCTATCCGGCGTACTTCCGCGAGCAGATGTTCCACAACCTGCTGGTCCAGCGCGGCTACGTGGTGCTGGACCTGGATTACCGCGCCTCCGAAGGCTACGGCCGCGACTGGCGTACCGCTATCTATCGCCAGATGGGCACGCCCGAACTGCAGGACTACCTGGACGGCCTGGCATGGCTGGGCGCCAACAAGCAGGCGGACGTCAACCGCGCCGGCATCTACGGCGGCAGCTACGGCGGCTTCATGACGTTCATGGCGCTGTTCAAGCAGCCCGGCGTGTTCAAGGCGGGCGCCGCCCTGCGCCCGGTCAGCGACTGGTCGCAGTACAACCACGAATACACCTCCAACATCCTCAACACGCCCGAACTCGACCCCGAGGCGTATCTGACCTCCTCGCCGCTGGAGTTTGCCGAGGGGTTGCAGGATCACCTGCTGATCGCCCACGGCATGATCGACAACAACGTGTTCTACAAGGACTCGGTGATGCTCGCCCAGCGCCTGATCGAGCTGCGCAAGGACAAGTGGGAGCTGGCCTCCTACCCGCTGGAACGCCACGGTTTCACCCATCCCGACAGCTGGTATGACGAATACCGGCGGATCCTGGAATTGTTCGACAACACGCTCAAGCCAGCCGCCACCATCGCGCGCTGAGATCTGCCAGCGCCGCTTTCGCACGGCGCTGGCAATGACGATGGGGGTACCATCGGCGCGTCACCATCAGGCAATGGATTGCTCATGTTCGACTTGGAAGACCTGCTCGCACCGATTTCCGGCGCGGATCCCGTTGGCGAGGACCTGTCCTTCTCGCTGGAATATGACGCGATCCAGGATGCCCGCCGCGCTGACGACCCCTCGCTGGAGCAGGGTGAGTGGGTAACCGACCTGAAGGTCGCTGACTGGGTCGCCGTTGAGCGTCTGTGTGCGGGGCTGCTGCGCGAGCGCAGCAAGGACCTGCGGTTGGCGGTGTGGTGGTCGGAAGCGCAGACCCGCAACCATGGTTTCGCCGGCCTCGCCCGCGGGTATCGGTTGGTCGCCGGTCTATGCGACCGCTATTGGGACGATGTCCACCCGCAGGTGGAAGACGACGACCTGGAACAGCGCATCGGCAACCTGGGCTGGCTGATCGCCCATTCCGCGCAGTGGGTGCGGGTGCTCCCGCTGACGCACTCGCCGCAGGGCCGCTTCGGTCTCGCGGACTTCGAGGCCGCGCGCACCGGCCGCGAAGAAGACGATTGCCGGCCGTCGCCCGAAATGCTGGACCTGGCGCGGCGCAACACGCCTCACGAGTTCTATGTGCGTCTGGCCGGACTGGCGCCTGATTGTCTGGCCGCGCTGGCTACATTGGAGCGTGCGATGGATGAATGCCTCGGCCACGACGGCCCGAGCGTCACGGCCCTGCGCGACCAGTTGACGCATCTCCAAGCCACCACGCAAAGGTTTGCTCGCGAAGCGGGCGTGCTTGTGGATGACAGCGCGGTGTCGTCTGAAACCGTCGATGACCTGAGGCCGGGGGACGCGGGCACCGTGGATCGCGACCCGGCGGTGGGCAGCGAGGGCGTGGCCTCGCGCAAGGAGGCGATTGCCCAGCTCCGCCGCGTTGCCGAGTTCTTCCGCCGTACCGAACCGCACAGCCCGGTTGCCTATCTGGCCGAAAAGGCCGCGCGCTGGGGCGAAATGCCATTGCACGTGTGGCTGAAGCGGGTCATCAAGGACGACGCTACGCTGGCGCTGATGGAAGAAATGCTCGACGTGTCCGACCCGGTCAACGCCGCTTCGGACTGATGCGAGCCACCCTGCGGTAAGCCCACCGACCACAGGAGGCTGGAGGCGAGCTGAGCCCACCTCGCGTCCCGGCTAGACTGTCGGCATGAAAATCGCCAGCTGGAACGTCAACTCCCTCAATGTCCGCCTGCCCCATCTGGAGCAATGGCTGGCATCCTTTGCGCCGGCCGTGGTCGGGCTGCAGGAAACGAAACTCGAGGACGACCGCTTTCCGGATACCGCCTTGGCTGCGCTCGGCTATCGCAGCGTCTTCAGCGGCCAGAAGACCTACAACGGCGTGGCGATCGTTTCCCGCGAACCGGCGACCGACGTCCAGATGGGTATCCCGGGATTCGAGGATGAGCAACGCCGCGTCATCGCCGCGACTGTCCAGGGTGTCCGGATCATCAACCTGTATGTCGTCAACGGTCAGGACGTTGGCACCGACAAATACGCCTACAAGCTGCGCTGGCTGGAGGCGGTCCACACGTGGATTGCCGGAGAAATGAAAACGCATCCGGAAGTGGTGGTTATGGGTGACTTCAATATCGCTCCCGATGATCGTGACGTGCATGATCCCGAGGTCTGGAACGACCAGCACATACTCACCTCCACTGCCGAGCGCGCCGCGCTGAAGGGATTGCTGGACCTGGGCCTGCATGACGCCTTCCGCATGCATCACGACGACGCAGGGATCTACAGCTGGTGGGATTATCGTCAGGCGGCATTCCGTCGCGATCTGGGTCTGCGTATCGACCTGACGCTGATATCCGATGCACTGAAGCAGCGCTGCGTCGATGCGGGGATCGATCGAGAGCCTCGCGGCTGGGAGCGGCCCAGCGACCATGCCCCGGCGTGGGTGCATCTGAGCGCAAGCCCGGAAGGTGACGCATAAAAAAAGGCCCGGCAATGCCGGGCCTTTTCATTACGTTGCATCAGCCAACACCATCTGTATCAGCTAGCCGATACAAAGTATTGGGGCATGCTCAGCGCGGACGACCGCGACGGAACAGGTTGACGATTGCCAGCAACACGATGGCGCCGACCAGCGAGACCAGAATGCTCGGAATGCTGATGCCCGCATCGTTGATGCTGCCACCGGCAATACCCAGCATACCGGCCAACCAGCCACCGATGAATGCGCCGATGATGCCGACCACGACATTCAGGATGATGCCCTGCTGGCCGTCGGTCTTCATGACCATGCTGGCGAGCCAACCAATGATGCCGCCCATGATCAACCAGATAATAATGCCCATATTTGTATCTCCTATAACCATCAGAGGTTTGTAAGTGCTCCCCTGAGTGGGGGCATTCGTAGTCTGTACAGGAGAGCGTGACGACGACGTTTGCGCTGGTTCATCAGGAGAGTATGTCGAGCACCCTCTGGCGAGGAAGCTTGCCGGTTTCATTGCGCGGCATTGCGTCGACCACTCGGATGCGACGCGGCAGGAACACCGGATCAAAACAACCGCGCAGCGATTGCAGGATCGACGCCTCGTCAAGGCCCGGAGCGACCACCACAGCGGCGATCCGGCGCACGCCGCCCGCCTCGGCGTCCAGCTGCACCACAACGCCGTCCACAACACCGGGCAGTGCCAGCAGTATCCGGCTCAGATCCCCCAGCGAGGCACGCTTGCCGGCTACCTCCAACAGGTCGGCATTGCGTCCGCGCAACATGAAACGGCCGTCGGAATCCATCTCCACCAGATCCGCCAGCACCACTGACTGCGCCAGATGGGGCGCGGTGACCCGGGTGCCATCCGGTTGCGGCGTCAGGCTCACGTCCGGCAATGGCGTCCATTCCAGCTCGACCGCCGTGCGGCGGTGCGCGATCACGCAGGTCTCGGTCGAACCGAATAATTCACGCACGTGGCAGCCATGGCGTTGCTCGGCTTCAGCCGCCAGCTCCGGCGGGAGCGGCGCGGTGGAGCACACGATGCCGGCAAGCGGTGGCAACGCGACCCCGGAGCGCAGCAGTGCACGCAGGTGCACCGGGCTGGTGATCAGCAACGGAGGCGTCGCGGCCTCCTCCAGCGCACGGGCAATGTCGGCGGGAAAGAACGGACGCGCGCAGTGGACGGCGAACGGGCCCAGCAGCGGCAGCAGGACTGACATTTCCATGCCGTACATGTGCTGGGGCGGGACAGTGGCTACCAGTGGCGTGACGCAATGCGCCTGCGCATCGCCGACAAGACCGGCCAGTGCTGCCAGATTCTGCCGGGTACCGGCGCGGAACGCGGCCCACCGTTTGGGCGTGGGTGTCGGCTGTCCGGTACTGCCGGAAGTGAAGCCGATCGCGACCAGTGCATCGCCAGCGATGGTGGGCGTCACACCGTCGGCCTGCGGCAACTCATCGGCAAGCACGTGGTAACCCGGAGTGGCGGCCCTGATGCAATCCGCGTCGACGACGCAGTAGCTGTCGGGGTAGTTGCTGCGTACCTGGTTCACCGTCGCCTCGGCGCGCGAGGCCGGGAGCAGGGTGACCTGTCCGCGCGTCGCGGCAGCGCAGAACGCGACCAGGAACCGGTAGCGATCCTCACACAGGTTGAGCACGTAGCCGGCAGACGGCAATTCGGCGGCGAGACCGCGCACCTCTGCCAGGAAGCGCGCAAGCGTGACCACCCCGCTCGCATCAAACGCTATCGCCCGGCCGGGCGCGCCGAGGACAAGCGGCGAGACATCGACCCCGGTGGAAACCTTCGTGCTTGCATCAATGACAGCGGACATAGGCTCAATCTTGCGGCATGGCCGCTCCCCATTGCTTAGCTTACGCTGACCGTCGGCAATCCCACCAACACCGGTCATGCCCGCGCACGAGCCGAATCCGCCCCGCTGGACCTTCCTGCCGCTCAACCGCGGAGAGCGCGCCGAGCCCGTCGCCCGCCGTTGGCTGGGCTCGCAGCTGGACCTGCCGCCCGATCGGGTGCCATTGCGGCGCGACGTGCATGGCCGTCCGCAAATGGAAGGCGCGTTCCAGCACTGGGACTGCAACTGGAGCCACAGCGGCGACGGACTGCTGGTCGCCCTGGGCGACCGCGTCCGGGTCGGCATTGATCTGGAGTGGCCACGGCCCAGAGCGCGACCGCTGGAGCTGGCACGCCGGTTTTTCAGTGCGCCCGAGGCGGACTGGCTGGCCGGACTGGAAGCGGCCGAGCTTCAAACGGCGTTCCTGCGACTTTGGTGCGCCAAGGAATCCGTGCTGAAGGCGCACGGACAGGGGCTTTCCTTCGGCCTGGACAAACTCACGTTCGAGCCTGCCGCGGAAGGGCTGCGTCTGGTTGCTTGCGACCCCGCGCTGGGTGATCCACAGCTGTGGTCACTGCGCGAGTTGGTACCGGCG
>RCMY010002640.1_pt1 | contig 16180 bp, 15 predicted proteins | sample 2041341 | NCBI WGS metagenome assembly RCMY01 (sample SAMN09708234, study PRJNA481090) | Marine sediment metagenome, whole genome shotgun sequencing project. | reverse complement strand
TGACCACGAAGGTGCAAAATCCGAAGTCCATCCGCTGTGGTTCTTCAACATGCCCGATGGAAACGTTCAGATGGGGCTGCGACGTCTCAAAGACATCACTCCTCCCGAGAAGCCAAATAGGCAGCTTTTTGAGGTCACAATGGTGAGTGGTCCAGACCTCGAATCCACGCTTGTTCTCGCAGGAAGTGAACCATGGTCCAACGACTCAAACTGCTAGCCGCGTCCGCGGCGGTGCTGGCAGTAGTTCTCACTTTCGCTCCCGTCAACGCGGCTCTCGCTGCTGACTGTGTTGCTTCAGACTGGTTGAGCGGCGATTGTCCGGCTTCAGCGAGCAACGACGGCTCCGAGGTCACTCTCGAAGGCACAGTGCTGAAGCCCGGTGATGGCACAGGTGGCCCATCGGCGGGGTCAGGAGGTGGCGCGGCATCGCCCGCGGAACCGCCGGGTCCGCCACTGGTGAGAGACGGCTACACCGTGACGATGCCGGTGACGCTTTCCGATCTCGCACGGTTTCGACCGACCCCCGGCACAGACCACATGCAGCCAAACGGCTGGATGATTGTTGGACTGTCGACGAACTTTTACGCGCATGCGACGCAGCACATCAAGGCAGGAACGTTGCTGGGTGGGCCGGCATCCGTGCGATTTACGCCGGTGCGGTACTCGTGGGCGTACGGTGACGGGGCCACTCGAACCACGTCAACTCCTGGAGCTACATGGGCGGCGCAACACATCGACGAGTTTGATGCGACTCCGACAAGTCACATCTACCGAGACCCTGGCCGCTACGTGATTAACCTCACCATCGGGTTCGCACCCGAGTACCGCCTCGCGTCAAGCACCGACTGGATTCCCGTGAGTGGACTCGTCTGGGTTCCCGCGAACCGGCTCGTCGCGACGGCATCCGCGGGAGCAAAGACCGTGCTCGTGGAAGACGAGTGCACCATCAACCCCACAGGCCCCGGCTGCTAGCTTCACGACAACCGCCTGCCACAGCCCACCCGCAACCGGTATTTCGTGCAACGAGTTCTGGGCAACCCGTCGGCGCGCTCACAGCCCAGACAAATACAATGTTCAGGCTGCAGTTGGATGCTATCCCTGCTTGGAAGGAGCACCCCATGACAGAAATTCCCGAACCCGCGCATCAACCACTCCCCGAACCTTCGCATCAACTTCTCACTGACGAGAACCCGAACAGTGAACCCAAAACATCCAAGCCGATAGGTCTCGTTGCCGCGCTCGCGATCGGGGCCCTCATCGGAGGAGTGTCCGGTGCAGGCGTCGCCACGTGGGCGATCACCTCAAACACGTCCTCGAACACCGCGTCCAGTGCGCAGGGAAGCCCTGCAACCATCACGGTCAACGATCCGGCCAACGCGACACAGATCACCGCAATCGCAGCATCGGCGGGCCCTTCCGTTGTCACAGTGTCCGTGCAAGGCGGTTCGGCTGGCGGCACAGGTTCAGGAGTGATCGTTACCGAGGACGGCTACATCGTCACCAACACCCACGTCGTGACTCTCGACGGAGAATCCGCACACCCGAAAATTGACGTGCAGACCTACGACGGCCGGCTCTTCACCGCCGAACTTGTCGGCACCGATCCAATCACCGACATTGCGGTCATCAAGATCGATGGAACCTTCCAGCCGCTGCAGTTCGCCGACTCGAACAAACTCAATGTCGGAGACACCGCGATCGCCATTGGGGCGCCGCTGGGCCTCGCCAATACCGTCACCAACGGAATCGTTAGCGCTCTCAACCGCAGCATTACTGTCGCCTCATCCGCGGCACCCAAAAAAGATGACAGCAACGCGCCAGAAGGCAACAACGACAACGGGCCATTCAACTTTTGGGAGTTCCCCGGCCCGGGAGACACTCAAGACAACAACAAGGCGCCATCAGCCACTGACCAGGCGAGCATCTTCCTGCCCGTCGTTCAAACGGATGCCGCCATCAACCCCGGCAACTCGGGAGGCGCGCTGCTCGACTCCAACGGCAAAGTCATCGGGATCAACGTAGCCATCGCAGGAACAGGCTCGTCGCTTGGAGCGCAGTCAGGCAACATCGGCGTCGGATTTGCTATCCCCGCCAACCTCGCCAAGCGCGTCGCCTTCGACATCATCAACGGCGGCACGGCATCGCACGGGCTCCTCGGGGCTACCGTCATGGATGTCACAGGCGACGCAGCCATCACCACAAAGACTGTCGTGGGGGCGAGCGTGCAATCGGTGACGAACGGTGGAGCGGCAGACAAAGCCGGCATCCGCAAAGGCGACATCGTGACCGGGTTCAATGGTCTGCCGATCACCGGCAGCATCGACCTCACAGCTCAAGTGAGGGCGGCTGAAGCCGAATCCCAGGCCACCGTTACGTACGTGCGCAACGGCAAGTCAGCGACCGTCACCGTCACGCTCGGCACACTTACCTAAAACACCACGTGCACAAGCCCGGCCGCCATCGTCGCGGCCGGGCTTCTGCCATAGTTGACGGATGGCAACTCAGGCGGAGCAGTACCCTGCGGTTTCCTACGTCATGCCGGTGCTCAACGAGTTGCAGTACGTGGAAAAGGCGATCAGGACAATCCTCGAACAGGATTATCCGGGACCAAAAGAGGTCGTCATCGCCCTCGGCCCGTCCACCGACGGCACCACTGAACTCGTGAACAAACTCGCGGCAGTCGAGCCCCGAATCCGCACAGTGATGAACCCGGGAGCAGACATCCCCGTCGGACTGAACCTGGCGATCCGCGCAAGCACAAACCCCATCGTCGTGCGAGTTGACGCGCACTCCCAACTCGAAACTCATTACACGACAGAAGCTGTCGCAACGCTTCAGCGAACGGGCGCAGACAACGTCGGTGGCGTCATGCTCGCTGAAGGAACGACGCCATTCCAGTCCTCGGTTGCGCGCGCCTACAACAGCCCGTTCGGATTAGGCGGGGCTCGCTACCACGACGGCACAGCGACGGAAGGTCCGGCCGAGTCTGCCTACCTTGGCGTGTTCCGCCGTGAAGCCCTCGAGAAGGCCGGGCTCTTTGACGAGACGATCAGGCGCGGCGAAGACTGGGAACTGAATTTGCGCATCCGGTGGGGTGGCGGAACTGTGTGGTTCGACCCGAAACTCAAAGTCACGTATTGGCCGCGCGAAAATTGGCCAAAGCTTGCGCGGCAATTCTTTGCAACCGGCGTGTGGCGCGCCGAACTGGTGCGACGCATTCGCGGGCGCAACCCGTGGCGTTTCTACGCACCACCGCTTCTCGTACTCTCCCTCGTAGCGTGCATTGTCGTGGCAGTGCTCCAGCTCACCGGGGTGCTTCATGGTCGGCTGGGGCTCGCGGCAAGCATCGTGTATTTGGCGCCCATCCTCTATCTCGCGCTCATTGTGTTGGTTGCACTAGCAACGGATACCGTCAAGCCTTGGCGCGATCGTTGGCTGTTCCTCATCGTGCTGCCCACCATGCACTTAAGTTGGGGGACCGGGTTTCTCTTCGGCATCATCCGCGGGGCTGGCAATACGAATGACACGTCAAGGACCGAGAACTAGGGTTTCGGGTTCTCTGGCTTTCTTGGCTTCTTCGGCTTAGGCAAAGGCAAGGTGTCGGCGGTGCGTTGCACCACATCCTGAAACCAGTCGCGGTCTTCCAGTCGTTCACCCGGCACCGCGTAATACAGTTTTGATCCCGGATAGGCGGGGGCCATAGTGTCGGGGCCGAGCATGCTTTCGGCGACCTCGGTCGGCTTCATGAATACGGTGTCGTCGCAAATGAAGGCCACAGTCTTGCCATCGCAGTACAGCGCGAACTCACCGAACATGGCGCGCGTGCTTACCGCCAAATCACCGAGTTGATCGATCACATATTCAACAGTGTCTTTGCGGGTCGACATGTCCAAAACCCTACAACGCACTCGCGTCGCACGCGGGAATCAGATTTTGCCTTCGCGAATCAGGCGCGCGATGACGCGTTCAGCGGCGTGACCGTCATCACGAGGGTTGAACCGTTCGCGCCATGCGGCATACCGCTCCTCGTACTCGCTGAGCACAGCATCCGGATTCTGAACCAACGTCACAAGTTCAGCGGCGTCGTGCACGACCGGCCCAGGGGCGACAGGGAGCAGGTCAAAGTAGAAACCGCGCAAAACCTGCTGATACCGATCAAGGTCGGGCGTAAAGAAGTAGATCGGTTTGCCGGTCACGCTGAAGTCGAACATGACGCTCGAATAGTCTGTGATGAGGGCGTCCGCGATGACGAACAGGTCGGAGATGTCTGGATAACTCGTGACATCGAGAACACCGCCCGCGCGCACATCAGTTCCAGGCTGCAGCGTGCGCGAGTGCCCTCGAATCAGCGTGACGTAGCCAGCGCCGAGTTGCTCGGCGAAACGTGACACGTCGAGGTGATCGACGTGGTCGGGCCGGTCATCACGCCAGGTTGGCGCATACAACAGCACGCGAACGCCGTCGGGAATGCCGAGCCGTGTCCGAATGTCGGCAACGTCGGCCGTGATCAGCGCATCATCACGCGGGTAGCCTTCCTGCCAAATCGCACCGAAATACGCGTACGCGCGCCGGAAGTTGCGCGCCGCGTAATCATTTTGCGCGAGCAGGATGTCCCAGCGAGCCCTTTCGCGCAGCGTGGCGAGGGCTGGACGCAACCCCAGTCGTGTGCGGGAAAGCGCAAGCTTCTTGAGCATGGTCCCGTGCCAGGTTTGCAACACGGTCTGATGCTTTTTCTTGTGGAACCGATTTCGCAGCCAGTCATTGATGATGATGAGGCGCGCGTGCGCTCGAGCCTCCCACCATGCCGCGCTGCCTTCGATGACGGCAATGGCGCCGTCCGGCACGGCTACCGAGGCGTCGGCGACTCCCCAGTAGCGCACCACTTCTGATTTCTGGGCGGCCAACACTCGATCCAAGGCGAGAGGGTTGCACGAGGCGTTGTGACCGTAAAAACTTTCAAAGAACACGGCGTCACGCGGTTCGATGTTGCCAGACCGGTACTGTGCCTCCAGACGCGCCTGATTGCTGGCTCCCACCTCGTCTTCAGTAAGCGGTGCAGAAATGGTGACAGTTGTTTCACCCTCGCTGACCGCCCATCCGATGCGAAACAGGCCGGGAACAAGTTGCTCATCTGGGGCGGCTAGCGATAGACCGCTGGCGTGCGCGACAGAGCCATCAACAGTGATGCGGTAGCTTCCGGAAGGCGGGGGAAGCGCTGGGCCACCCCACCTGCTGGCAAGCAGTGGCACGGAACCACTCCAGCCGCCTGCGACAAGGGCGACCGTGCCGGTGATTCGCAAGCGCGACCCGACCAGTTCGAGCGACTCCGGCGCGGTGCCGGTGCCCGAAACGGCAAGCGCCGGCATCGAACTCGACCCGTTGGCGGATGTGGTGGAGAGTGCGATCGAATCGAGCGCAACAGTGCCCTGCACGGTCATGCGTTCCCTTTCAGCCGCGTTCGAAGTTCTGAGTACAGCCTTTCAGTGTTGCGGCCATCCCGGAAACGGTGGTGCGTTTGCGCGAGCAGGGCAGCGTGTGCTGACAGGGCCGACAACGCGGTGGGGTCGCTCAAGAGGGTGATCACGTCGTCCCAGGTGGTCACGTGGCTTCCACCGCTGAACTGCGAGTACGGCTCGTACAGTCCACGCGTGCGAGCATAATTTTCGGCATCCGGGGCGAGAAAGACGATGGGCTTGCCGAGCAGAGCGAAGTCGAACGCCATCGACGAGTAATCGGTGATGAGAATGTCGACGGCAGGCAGCAAAGGGTTGATATCGCTTTGCGCACTTGCGGCGAGCATCTGGATGCGGGGCGAAACTGAAGCGCCGGAGCGGTAGTCTCCGACGCTGTGCGGGTGCGGCCTCACGACAAGCACGGATGACGTGCTTTCCAGGTGTGAAGCGATGCGCGCCCACTCTGCCGTGCTCGGAATGGACGGGTCGGTCTCGCCATCCCGCCACGTGGGGGCGAACAACACGACGCGCTTTGCGCTGTATTGGCCAATGCCAAGGGTGAGCATGGCGCGGGCGGCGTCCTGGTCGCGAAACACCGCGTCGTCGCGAGGGTCCCCCGTGATAACAACGCGCCCGGCGGGAAGGTCGAACGCGCTGCGCAAGCGCGCAGCTGAGATTTCGGAAGCTGCAGGCATGAGGTCGATGTTCTTCGCGCTGCGACGGTAGAGGGCTCGCGTGAGCTTCGGGGCGAAGCCACTAAACGTGGCAGGGGAGTCGAGCTGGATTTTCTTGAGCGGGATGCCGTGCCACAACTGCACGACGAACGCACCGTGCGTGCCGAACCGGTTTGCATCGCCGAACCCGTGCGTGAGCACGATCACGCGAGCGCGCAGCGTGAGCCGGAATCCGCGCCAACTGGAACGCGTGGCTGCCGTCAGCCCGAGGCGGCGGGCCTCCGCAAGCTCGGGGCGAGAGCGCGCAAGCCACACGAGGCGAAGCGTCGGGTCGGCAGCCTGCGCGAAACGGTATAGCTCAAGAGCGCCTTCACCGACACCTGAGCCACTCGCGAACGCCCAAAGACCGTCGCGACGGCGGACGAACGCACTGGCGGCACGGCCGAGGGCGTAGAGGGGTAGAGAGAGAAGCTTCTTTGCGTTCCCTCTGGCGAACGTGAAGCTGGGCACGGTCGGTCGCACTCTTTCGTCAGTGAAGGCTGTTTGGCGAGCCTAACAGCGCGCACCCGTTCCAGTATCGGCTGCGTAACGGTCGCGGGGCGGGTGCGTCGCGGGGAGTGTTGCACTGGTTTAATCGACTCGTGGCTATTTGGAATGATGTGAAGTCTGCTGGGCGTATCGCTCGCAACCTCATTCGGTCACGGCGCTCGCGGCGCGCCCTCGCGGTGAGGTTGTCGACCGAGCAGATGCCGGAGCCCGGCAGCATCCAAATCGCCGTGTATTTTGCGGATACGAAAGTGAATCTGTACCAAATCAGGCAGTGGTACGCGCCGCTTGCAGAACTACACTCCACTCGGCCGGTCGCGATCATCGCGCGATCCCCTGGCGCAACCCGTGCGCTGCTCGATGAATCCCCGGTGCCTGTCGTGTATTTGCGCAAAGTTGCGGATCTGGAACAGTTCGTCAACGACCAGGATTTGCGCATCGTGTTCTACGTCAACCAGAACACCAAAAACTTTCAAATGTTCCGTTACGGCCGCATGTGGCATGTCTTCGTCAATCACGGCGAGAGCGACAAAATGTACATGACCACCAACCAGTTCAAGGCTTACGACTACAGCCTTGTGGCGGGGCAGGCCGCGAGGGACCGGCTGAGCCGCAAACTGTGGAATTTCGACGTCGAGAAACGCACCATCATGATCGGGCGACCGCAAGCCGACCACTTCGTTGGCGAACTGCCGTACACGCCGGATGACCGCACGGTCGTGCTCTATGCGCCCACCTGGGAGGGCGACCGCGAGGCGGCGGCCTACGGTTCGATTGCGTCGCACGGTGTGCGTCTCGCGAACGCGCTTCTTGCATCGGGGAGGCACCGTCTGATTTATCGCCCGCACCCGCGAAGCGGCGTTGTGGATGAGGAATACAAGCGCGCAAACGAGTCGATCATTGCAGCCATCGCCGCCGCGAATGCGCGCGACCGCGCTGCCCAACACATCTTTGACGACGGAAAGGCTATGGGCTGGCAGCTCGCGATAGCGGATGTTGCCATCACCGACGTCTCTGCGATGGTCTACGACCGTTTAGCCGTCGGCAAACCGTTGCTCATCGCCAGACCGCTGAACCCGGCCGCCGACATCGACTCGGAAGGCTACCTTGGCGCAGCAGAGTGGCTGGACGCGGCCGAGGCAGACGACATCGTGTCGATTGTCGATCGTGTTCAGCACAGCAAGGAAGCGCAGGAGCGCCTCGACTATTGGGTCACGCGCCACTTCGGGGACACCACGCCGGGGGAAGCGACGCGACGGTTCCACGCAGCAGTAGAGCAACTGGTTGCCGCCTGGGATGATCACTCCGCACTGCATGCCGGCGACCGTCGCGTGCGCGAAGCTGACCCGTTTGACGGTGAAGCAGACGACGAAGACGACCCTTCCACGGCAGACGACTAGCCTTCCGGTGCGGGTTCCTGCTGTTTCTTTCGCGCGGGGAGCAGCTGACCGAGTTGCTTCACCTGCCGAAGTTGCCCGAGTTGCTTCATGGGTCGAAGGATCGCGGGGCCAGAAACACTGGCCGCGTTCACCGGCTTGGGAGCCTTCACGCGAGGCTCCAGGTTTGGCGGGAAGACATCCGGTGGCGGCCCGAAGGCGATTCGCGAACTCGTGACCACTTTGCGTCCAAGCATGTTGTTGGCTGTTCCGCCGATGACCGCGCCGATTCCGAAGGGAAGCAAGCGACCCGCAGCACCCGTTGCCGTGTTGCGAGTGAAGCGCCCCATAAACGCCTTTTGCATGCGATCCGCGATCGGAGCCATAAAAGCTTGCGGTACGTTCGAGCCGATCACATCACCCCAAAACTTGGATTGCGGTACACCTTTGCCGGTCGCTTGCGCGGCAAGATTACGCACCAGGTCTTCCCCCGACTTGCCGAGCATCATCGCCATGACGATGGTGCGGGCGCGATCCGGATCGGTCATCGCGATGCCGTGCACTTCCGTCACCGATTGCGCGAACAGTGCGCTGGTTTCCAGGAACGCGACCGTCTCCACGCCGGAGAGCGCCAAGCTCACGCCTGTACCGACTCCGGGAACCACTGCGGCTGCCCCAACTCCTGCGCCACCGGTTGTCACGGCGGCAACGTAGCGACGCTCGAGAATCTGGATAACCCGACCGGGGCTCGCGTTCGGATGCCGTTTGCGAATGCCGCGGATATGCCCGAGCACGACGGGTCGCTGCGTCGTGAGGAGTCGGTCGAAGCCTTTCACAGCCATGCGCTGCTTCTCGGCTTTCTCCGCTTCTGTCACGGTCACCTGATTTCCTCTCCGGTTGGGAGATTAATCATAGGGTGCGAACCTGCCGTCTACTTGTTCGAGTCAATGACCATGCGCGCCACGGGCGCATCCTCATAGTCGACGATCGTCAGCGTCGTTTTGCCGCGAGGAATATCGATGGTGAAAACGCCGGTTTTGGTCTCTCCGGCATCGACTCGGCCGTTCTTCATCCGGTTGTCCATGAATGCGGTGGGCCGACCTTCTTCACCCGAGTCGAGGGTTGCGATGATGTAGCCCTGGTTGCTCTGAACTTTGCCTTCCACGCTTTCCCAGCTGAGATCGAGCACGAGTACGCCATTCGTCATTTTGTCCATGTGCGCACCCGGGGGAAGGTCCGCTTTCTCGATGTAGTCAAACGAGTGAATGGTGACGCGCTGCACGTCTTCCATGGTGAGTTTCGGGTACGAGTAGTAGGCGACTGAATCCCCGAGGCTGAGTTCGAGCACCTGACCGGGGATGGCGTAGCCATTCTCATCCAGCTGGCCGGCGCCCGGGGCTGTGGAATCCTGATTCGACTCGCTCGAACCTCCGCCGCTCGTGGCCGGTGAACTGGTGGTTGGCTCTGGGGCACACGACACCAATCCGAGCGCGAGAACAAGAGCAAGAGGTACCGCAAGGACGGATTTGTGGCTCATCAAGATTAGATTTCCTCACTGTTGAATACTTGATGGTGTCAGGTGGCGAGGCAAAACGCCAACGGGCGGCTACGGCGTGACGAGTCCGTAATCGGCGTTGTAGCGCTTGAGCACTTCGGCGATCGGCGCATCCAGAACGAGCGAGCCTTTGTCGAGGTAAAGCCCCCGCGTGCAAAATCGTTTGAGGTCGCGTTCGTTGTGGGAGACGAAAAACAACGTTCGGCCGCTGCCCAGCAAATCTTCGATGTGCCGGTAGCACTTCTCGCGGAACGCCTTGTCGCCCACCGCGAGCACCTCATCCACGAGCAGGATGGGTTCCTCGAGGCGCGAAATCACCGAAAACGCGAGCCGCACTTTCATGCCGCTGGAGAGGTGCTTGTACGGGGTTTCCAGAAAGTCACCGATTTCCGCAAAATCAATGATTTCGTCGAAGCGTTCAGCGATCTCGTCGCGCTTCATGCCGTGCAGGCCGGCCATGAGGTTGACGTTGTCGCGAACTGTGAGGTCCTCGACGAACCCACCCGTAATCTCAATGAGGGGAGCAACGCCCGCGTTCACGTGCACGGAGCCCTCATCCGGGAGCAAAACGCCCGTGACGAGTTTCAGCAGTGTCGACTTTCCTTGACCGTTGCGGCCCACCACGCCAATGGCTTCACCTTGCGCCACAGAGAACGACACGTTGCGTAGAGCCCAAAATTCGCTCGGACGCAAGCGCCGTTTGCGCCCGGCGAACAGGTCCTTGAAACTGCGGCGCGAACGCCGATTGCGTCGAAAACGGATGCCGGCATTCTCGACCTTGATCACGCACTGCTCGGGGGCCATCAGATTTCCTTCAAGACGGAATGCTCGGTGCGACGGAACACGAAGATCCCAATCACGAGGAGGGCGAGACTCACTCCAGTGCCCACGATCACCGCAAACCAGTCGAGCTGATCGGGGAAGAAAGCGCTGCGGTAGAGGGAAAAAATTCCGGCGAGCGGGTTGAAAGCCGCGATCCTGTCGAGCCCGTGCGGCAAATCACTCAACCCGTAAATGATGGGGCTCGCATAAAACAGGAATCGCAGGATGAGCTTCACAGCGCGTTCGAGGTCACGAAAAAACACGACGAGTGGCGCCACGATGAGCCCGATGCCTACAAGAAGGATCGTCTGCAGGATGATCGCCAGCGGAAAGAACACCACCTGCCAGTGCAATTGTGCCCCCGCAAAGATCGCGAAAACAGCCAGCACAGGAATGCTTGCCACGAACTCGATTCCCTTCGAGAGCACCAAACGGTTTACCCAAATGGTGCGCGGAATTTTCGTCGACCGAATGAGCCGTGCTTCGCGCAAGAAGGCACGCGTGCAATCACCCACCGCGCCGTTGAACCACATCCACGGCAAGAGCGCTGCAAGAAGGAACACGATGTAGGGCTGCTCGCCGACTGGCCGGTCGAACACCTGGGTGAACACGAACCAGTAGATGCTCGCCATCACGAGCGGGTCGAGGATCGACCAGAAGTATCCGAGCACCGACGTGGAGTATCTCACCCGCAGATCGCGGATCGTCAAAAGCCACAGGGAGTGCCGGTATCGGTCAAAGGGAGACCATGCCGATCGCGGCGTTACGGTGGCAGACACGACCCCTATGCTATTGCCCGCACCGTCCGAACGTGTCAAACGAAGAGGTTCGCGCGCTCCAGGTCCTCCGCAAAATCGACCTCGACGGCGTACAAGTCCGAAATATCCAAAGGTTCGACGCGAAGCCCGTCTTCCTCAATCGCGAGCTCAAGGCCGCGCTCGAAGTAATCCTGGTCATTCACGCGAGCAAGCTGGCGAATGAGCGCAGCCTTCGCATCACGCGAAATGAAGTTGATACCGACAGCTTCACCCAGGCCACCCTTGACCGTCTTGGAGAGTTCACGGATGTAACCGTGCTGGTCGGTCGTGTACTTCACTTCTTCGTCAGACACCTTCGCGGTGTTCACCGACACGAAGGACTGGTCGCGAGCCACCAACAGTGCAGCGCGCTCAAGTGCTTCGGGGTCAAACACGACGTCGCCGTTCATCCACAGCACTCCGCCGGGCCCCGAGGCGCGAAGGGCGCGCAGGAGACTCTTCGACGTGTTCGTCTGGTCGTACTGCTCGTTGTACACGAAGGATGCGTGCGGGAATGCGTCGATGATGTGCTCAAGCTTGTAGCCGACGACGATCGTGACCTTCGCGTTGGATCCGAAAGCGTGGCCGACGTTGTCGAACTGCTGCTTCATGATGGTGCGGCCGTCACTCAACTCGGTGAGCGGTTTCGGCAATGACCGGCCGAGCCGGCTGCCCATCCCGGCGGCCAAGATGACGATTTGCGTGCTCATGTGATGCTCCTTCAGCGTCAGTGTGTCGCGATTGCCCCGTTGTTCGGGGCGCGACAATTAGTTCCGACACCTCATCGTGCTGACGCAACTTTATCGGGCGAGTCTCCATAAAGCCTTGGGAAGTACAGGTTGTGGCCATTTCGTGATGATGTGCTGTGAGCGTTCAAGACGGGCTCAGCGGGTTGGTACGGTTGACTCCGTGGAGACAGCCGGTAGCATCCTCGCCAAATTTGACGAACTCATTGCGGACATCGAGGCCGATTCCGTGCGCGAAAAACGCAAATCCCGCGAAACGAAGCGCGTCACGGCGGCCGTCGAGCCGGAACGCGACGTCATTCTCGAGGTTTCGGGGCTCACCAAACATTTCGGCGAAATAGCCGCTGTGGCTGGAATTGATCTCTCCGTCGAGGCTGGAACTATTTTCGGCATCGTCGGGCCCAACGGCGCGGGCAAAACGACGACGCTTTCGATGATGACCGGCCTGCTGCGGCCGAGCGCTGGCACTGTCATCGTGCACGGTGCGGATGTGTGGGCAAACCCGGCCGCGGCAAAACGCCACATGGGTGTGCTCCCAGACCGCCTGCGGCTATTCGACCGGCTCACCGGCAATCAGCTTCTTTACTATGCGGGCGTACTGCGCGGTCTGCCCAAGGAGACCGTGCGCGAACGGATGTCCCAACTAGCGGACACCCTCGGCCTAGGAGACGCTCTCGGTCGCCTCGTCGCCGACTATTCGGCCGGAATGATGAAGAAGATCGCGCTCGCCGCTGCGCTCATCCACTCGCCGCGACTGCTCGTCCTCGACGAACCGTTCGAATCGGTTGACCCCGTCTCGGTTTCGAGCATTATCGAGATTCTGCGCAAATACGTTGCTGCAGGCGGCACGGTCGTGCTGTCCAGCCACAGCATGGATCTCATTCAGCGCTTGTGCGACTCCGTGGCGATCATCATTGACGGCCAAGTGCTCGCGACAGGAACGGTCGACGACGTTCGAGGGCGAGGTTCCCTCGAAGAGAAATTTATTGACCTCGCGGGAGGCATCACGACAGTGGAGGGCCTCGAATGGTTGCACAGCTTCTCCGACTGAAGCTTGCGCTGCTCGGCAACATGTTCCGGCGCAGCCCCTGGCAGGTGTTTGGTCTCATCGTCGGGCTCTTGTACGGTCTGGGCGCCGCCGCCGCCGCGGCAGTGGGTCTTGTCGTACTCCGCGACGTGGACGTCGAGATCGCCCGGAGCATTGTGGTCGTCGCTGGATCGCTTGTCGTTCTCGGCTTTCTGTTTGTGCCGCTCGTCTTCGGCGCGGACGACACGATCGACCCGCGCAAATTTTCGCTCTTCGGCATCCCGAACTCAAGGCTCGCTCTCGGCCTCGCTGCAACCGCTTTCGTTGGAGTACCGGCTCTCGCGATGTCGGTCATCGGTATCGCGCAAGTCGTCACGTGGAGTCGGAGTCCCTCAGCCGTGTTCGTGGCGATCCTCAGCGCCATCATTCTCGTCGTGACGTGCATGCTGGGCGCGCGCGTGATGACCACCTTGGCAACGCTGCTGCTGGCCACCCGCCGCGCGCGAGAAGCGACGGGCCTCATCGCGATCACGATTCTCAGTGTGCTTTCTCCGCTTATTGCCGTGATGGTGACTGTCAATTGGGAGAAACAAGGACTACCCGTCATTCACGCGATCGCGGATGTTGCCGCCTTCACTCCACTCGGCGCCGTGTGGGCCGCCCCCGGTTACGCTGCGGAAGGCGACGCTGCTGCGGCATTCGGCACTATGGCCATGGCCATCGGTTTCGTCCTCGTGCTGCTGGTGGTGTGGCGCGTTCTCGTCGGCCTCATGCTGGTCACACCCGAACGCGTTTCCCGTACCCGCACGTACAGCGGGCTCGGCTGGTTCACGTATCTTCCGGCGACACAAGCGGGCGTCGTGGCCGCGCGCAGCCTTAGCTACTGGGGGCGCGATGCGCGGTATCGCTCATCGCTCGTGATCGTCCCCATCGTTCCCGCCGTCATGGTCGGTGTACTCGCTGTTGCCGGAATACCCATGCAATATTTGCTGCTTCTGCCCGTTCCCGTGATGTGCTTTTTCCTCGCGTGGAGCACCGTGCACAACGATGTTGCCTTCGACAACACTGCGCTCTGGCTGCATGTTGCGTCAAATATCCGGGGTTCAGCGGATCGATTTGGACGGATCGTGCCGCCGCTTCTGCTCGGGTTGATCGTTATCGCCGTCGGCGTCCCGCTCAGTGCGTGGGGTTACGGTTCGACGGACATCATTCCCTCCCTCCTCGGTGTGAGCCTGTGCACACTTTTCGTCGGTCTTGGTTTCTCGAGCATCATCTCTGCAGGATTCCCCTACCCTGCCGTGCATCCGGGAGACAGCCCGTTCGCCCAGCCACAATCGAGCGCCGGAGCGGCCTCGTGGGTTCAGGGAATTTCTTTGCTCGCCGTTCTGGCCTTCACTGCGCCCACAGTGGCCATGGCGGTGTACGGAGTCGTGAACGGCGGCGGATGGCAGATGGGAGCGTTGCTGGTCGGAATCGGTACCGGCGTTGTCGCGCTGGCGGGCGGCATCCTCATTGGCGGACGAGTGTTTGAGGCGCGGGGACCAGAGCTGCTCTCTTTCACGGCGCGCTACTGACCGACAATCATTGTTCGCATTCCCTCGATCCGGATTAGGCTGGAATCATGAGTAGTCCGGACATCGAACACAGTGGTGGTGGCACGTCCACTCTCGACCGCGAGTTGGAAGAGCTTCTTGAGCAGGAGCAGCTCGAAGAAGGCGACCACGAGCGTTTCTCCCACTACGTGCCTAAAAACAAGATTATGGAATCCGCGCTCTCGGGAAAGCCCGTTCGCGCGCTGTGCGGCAAACTGTGGACGCCAGGCCGCGATCCGGAGAAATTTCCGGTGTGCCCAACGTGCAAAGAGATTTACGCGAAAATGAAGAAGTAGTCAGCGACCGCTACTCGTAGACGGTGGGGATGACCGGTTCTCCTCGGGCGAGGCGGAACGCGTCTCTCGGGAGTTCAGCTACGGCGGCGGCGCAGTGTTCTCGCGCTCGCGCGGTGCCGGATGCCCCGAGGTAGCGCACATCCGGTTCGCCATCGATGACGAGTGGGACGAGCAGTTCGCGTCCCTCACGGTTCGGGCTTGTTTTCGCATCCGGGCTGTCTTCCACGTGCATCACTTCCGAGGTGGCGACCCCGTTGACGAGAGTGCGCAGCGGGGATTTGCGGCCACCGACCGAAATTTTCGCTGTCGACTTCTTTGCCACCGACAACCATTCACCGTCGGAGCCGACGCGGGCCACAAGTTTGTACACCATGCCGGCCGTGGGCGATCCTGAGCCGGTGACCACGGAGGTCCCCACGCCGTAGGAGTCAACGGGGGCTGCCCTGAGCGCAGCGATCGCGTACTCATCGAGGTCACTCGTGACCGTGATTTTTGTGCCAGTCGCGCCGAGTTCGTCGAGCTGCTTCCGCACGGCGGATGCCTGCCCCGGCAAATCTCCGCTGTCGATGCGCACGGCGCCGAGCGACGTGCCCGCGATCTGCACGGCGAGTGCGACGGCGGCAGTCACATCGTAGGTGTCGACAAGAAGAGTAGTGCCCGAACCGAGAGCGGCGACTTGAGCGCGGAACGCATCCTCTTCTGAGTCGTGCAGAAGCGTGAACGAGTGCGCGGCGGTGCCCATCGTGGGGATGCCCCACGTGCGCCCAGCTTCAAGGTTGCTTGTGGCCTCGAATCCGGCGATGTATGCGGCACGGGCGGCGGCGACGGCCCCGCGCTCAGTGGCTCGGCGCGAACCCATTTCTGCGAGGGGACGCCCGCCTGCGGCGCTCGTCATGCGCGCGGCGGCGGTGGCGACCGCGGAGTCGTAGTTCAGCATGCTCAGCGCGATGGTCTCCAGCACGACGGCCTCGGCGAAGGTTCCCTCCACAATGAGAATGGGTGAGCCTGGGAAGTACGCTTCACCTTCTTGGTAACCCCAAATGTCGCCGCGAAAGCGGTAATTGGCGAGCCACTCGAGCGTTCCAGCGCCCACAACATTGTTGTCGCTCAGCCAGGAAAGCTCAGCGTCGCCAAAGCGGAACTCGGTGATCGCTTCGAGAAGGCGCCCGGTGCCGGCGACGACGCCGTACCGACGTCCACCTGGCAGGCGGCGTGCGAACACTTCGAAGACACTTCTCCGCTCGGCAGTTCCAGCCTGCCTGGCGGCATCCACCATGGTGAGTTCGTATCGGTCTG
>RCMY010002639.1_pt1 | contig 16185 bp, 16 predicted proteins | sample 2041341 | NCBI WGS metagenome assembly RCMY01 (sample SAMN09708234, study PRJNA481090) | Marine sediment metagenome, whole genome shotgun sequencing project. | reverse complement strand
CTCAGGCACCGCGCTCGGGCGCGTCGTACGCCGACTCGCCCGCGGGCGGTGAGCCAGGCGGATTCCGACACTCGGGAATCCCCCTCACGCACCGCTCGAGTTGGGCCGTCAGCGCGGGACGAACGCCCAGTAGTCCAGGTCGAGCAGCACGCCGTCGGCGTACTTCCCGTCCTCCCCGCGCAGCGTCATCGACTCGTCGCGGCCCCGGGTGGCGACCAGCGGCGACGGTTCTGGTCTCTGGAGTCTTCGATCTCGAGCCACTCATCGACACCTACATCAATGACGCCGTCGGGCTCGACCTGCTGGCCGCACAGCGCAACAGCCCCGCCCTTGCCGAGCTCGCCAGTTTTCCGCCGACGGTGATTGCCTACGGCGACAACGAGACCGCTGAGTTCAAGCGCCAGAGCAACGAGTTCGCATCGCTTCTTCGCACCGCCGGCACCGAGGTCACCACCATCGAGGTCCCCGGCCGTAACCACTTCGACGTGATCCTCGATCTCTGCGACCCAGCCACCGTCCTCGGCCGCCACACACTCGCGTTCTGCGCCTGACCGAGTTCGACGCTGCAAGTTTGCAACTGGCCCTGAGCTTCAGTAGCTGCGAGGCAGCTGAAGGACGTTGTGGGCGATGTAGTTGAGCGTCATCTCCTGACTGACCGGTGCGAGGCGTTGCAGTCTGGCCTCGCGCCAGTAGCGCTCCACGTGGTACTCGGTCGCGTACCCGAGACCACCATGGGTCTGCACGGCTTGGTCGGCAGCGAAGTAGCTGGCCTCGGCTGCGAGGTACTTGGCGGTGTTCGCGATCTCGCCACACTCATGACCGTTGTCGTAGAGCCATGCCCCCTTCATCGCCATGTCGAACGCAGCTTGGAGTTCCATGTGGGCTTTGGCCAGCGGATGGGAGATTGCTTGGTTGGCCCCAATGAGGCGACCGAACACCTCCCGTTCCTTTGCGTAACCAAGTGCGGTCCGCAGCGCGACTTCGCCGATCCCACAGGCCATGGCAGCGAGCAAGACTCGCTCGCTGTTCAGACCGTGGAGGATGTGGTGGAAACCTCGCCCCCGTTCGCCGACCAGCCGCCAACCTTCGACGGGGAGCTCGTCGTATGCCACCTCGCATGAGGCGACCGCATTGCGACCGACCTTCGGGATCGGCCGGATGTCGACGTACTCCGGATCGAGATCGACCAGGAAGAGACTGAGCCCGCCGAAGCCCTCCCCCGGCTCGCCATCGGTCCTTGCCAAGAGCAAGCAGACCTCGGACTCCAGTGCTTTCGACGTCCAGATCTTGCGACCGGTGACGATCCAGCCGCCCATGCCGTCCTCGACCGCTCGAGTACTGATGCGGCTCGTGTCTGTTCCGGCATCTGGCTCGGTGACACCGAATGCGATGTGGAGATCACCGGTGGCCGCCCGAGGAAGGAATGCCTTCTTCAACTCCTGGCTGCCGAACTTCACCACTGGCTGCAGGCCGAACATCGTCAGATGGAGCGCCGTTGAGCCGTTCATCGCTGCGCCGGACGCGGCCACTCGATTCAGGACCAGCGCGCCCTCAGTGATGCCACGGCCACCGCCGCCGAACTCTTCAGGGATGGCGATGCCGACCCAACCACCGGCCGCCATCGCGTTGTAGAAGTCCCAGGGAAACTCGTGGCGTTCATCGCAACCGGCCCAGTAGGCGTCGTCGAAGTCGGAGCAGACGCGGTCGACTCCTTCGACGATGGCTTCGTGGTCTGGGTCAGGCGTGAAGTCCACGCTCGACATCATGGAGTCGAGGCACTCATGCCCACAAGTGCGGCGACGTCAAGAGTGCTGAGCGATCCATGCGGCTACCTGCTCAGAGACGAATGCATCATCCTCGATGATCACCATGTGTCCAGCGCCTTCGGCCAGCCGAATCTCGGCCCCGTCGATCGCCGACGCGATGCGTTTCGAGACCTTGGCTGGCGTTGCTCGATCTCGCTGACCGCACAGGACGAGCGTCGGCGGTCCAGCAAGTGAGAAGGTCGGGCGAAGGTCGAGGTCTCCTGTTGCCGAGGCAACGGCGGAGCGAGTCGCCGGATCACATGCTGCCGACAGCTGTCGGATCCAGTCGAGGTCGTCCTTCTTCGGGGTCTTGCCGAACCAGCTCGAGATCATGATTCTGCCGGATCGCCTCCGGCGAAGAAGGGCGATACCAAACGCCGAGTTGAACACTCGTACCCCAAGCTTCATGATCACGTTCTGAATCGCCCGTTCAGTCCCGGCGATCGACGTCGCCGTCTTGATGGACGCAGCGATCCTCGGGTCCGCCCGAGCGGCCAGTACGACGACAGCGCCGAACGAATGACCAACCATGTGCGCCGCCGGAACATCGAGGGCTCCCATGACTTCCGCGACGTCGTTGACGAAGTGCTGCATGGTCAGCTCAACAGGTCCGAGGGTCGAGCCTCCATGGCCGCGAAGGTCAGGGGCGACAATGCGAAACCCTCGGGCAACCAGAGTCTCGGCGACCGGGCCGAACGTGGTGTGGTCGAGCGAGAACCCGTGGATCAGCAGCACGGCCTCTCCCTCGTGCGGTCCGGCGACCCACACTGCGAGTTCCGCTCCGTCATTGGTTGGCACGGATCGTTGTTCCCAGTTCATGTCACCTCTCCGAGCCGAATGTCAGGTTGGAAGTCACGGCTGCGTCGTCGCCCGCGCCCGACGATTGGCCACCATCCTGCACGAGGCAGCGTCCATGCTCAATACGGTTGACTTGCGCACCTAACGAACGTTAGGTAGTCTCGCCCGATGGCCGCCACACTGATCGAAACTCCCGGTCGTCGGGGAGTGCTCGATGCAGCGGCCGAGCTGTTCGTCACGCACGGCTACGAGGGCACGACCCTTCGCCAGATCGCCACAGCGGCAGGCATCAAGGCCGGTTCGATCTACCACCACTTCGACTCGAAGGAAGCACTGTTCCTCGCCGTCTTGCGCGATGGAATGACCGTCATGGTCGACGCCTTCAAGGGGGCGACCGACCAGGCCGACACCGACACCAGCGCCCGCTTGAGAAGCCACGTCAGGGCTCACCTCGGCGCCATCTTCGAGAACGGCCCGTACACCACGGCCCACGTCACCTCCTTCTTCATCGCCCCCTCGGCAGTTCGAGATCAGATCGTCCCCGACCGCGACGCCTACGAGCAGCGCTGGGCCACCCTCTTCGACGAGTTGTTCCCCGAACACACGGCGAAAGACCTTCGACTCAAACGCCTGATCCTGTTCGGCGCCATGAACTCCACGGCCGAATGGTTCGACCCGCGCGGCAACGTCTCGCTCGAACAACTCGCCACCACGATCTCCGACCACTTCTTGCATGGGATGACCTTGCAAGGAGATGACCCTGCACGAGATGACCCTGTGAAAATGAGGACTGCATGAATCCAATCGACTCTCGCATCGACACCACGGGTGAGGCGTACGCCGAGAACCGCGCCGCCTACCAAGAGCTCGTCGAGACGCTTCGCGAACGGCAGCAATTCGCGATCGACGGCGGACGAGGCCGATCTCGTTCGATCGAGCGACACCTCGGCCGCGACAAGATCATGGTGCGCGACCGCATCGACCTCGTGACCGATGACGGCACCCCGTTCCTCGAGTTCTCCACGCTCGGCGCCTTCGGCCAGTACGACGATGAGGCGCCCGGCGCCGGCATCGTCACCGGCGTCGGCATCGTCCACGGCGTGCCGTGGGTCTTCATCGCCAACGATGCAACCGTGAAGGGCGGCAGCCTCTTTCCCACCTCGATCAAGAAGCACGTGCGAGCCCAGGACATCGCACTCGAGAACGAGCTCGGCATCATCTACCTGGTCGACTCCGGCGGCGCTTTCCTGCCGAGACAGGACGGGATCTTCCCTGACAAGGATCACTTCGGCGGCGGCTTCTATCGCCAGGCCCGAATGTCGGCCCAGGGTCTTCCCCAGCTCTCCGTGGTCCTCGGCGGCTGCACGGCCGGCGGCGCCTACGTCCCTGCCCTGAGCGACGAGGTCATCATGGTCGAGGGCATCGGTCGCATCTTCCTCGGTGGCCCCCCGATTGTGAAGGCTGCGCTCGGCGAGATCGTCGACCCTGATGACCTCGGTGGCGCCGTTCTCCACACTCGTGTTTCCGGCGTGAGCGACTACCTCGCCAGCACCGAACGCGAGGCCTACGGCAAGCTGCGCGAGATCTGCGAAACCACCAATCAGCGACGAGTCGACGAACGCCAGCCCTGGCTCGACTGGGCCGAGCCAGAGGAGCCTCGCTACGACGCAGAAGAGATCTACGGAATCGTCAGCGCTGACGATCGCATTCCCTTCGACGCCACCGAGATCATCGCCCGCATTGTCGACGGCAGTCGCTTCTCCGCCTTCAAACCTGAGTGGGGCGAGTCGATCGTCTGCGGGTTCGCCCGTATCTGGGGTCACCTCGTCGGCGTCGTGTCGAACAACGGAATCATCTTCAGCGAGTCGGCGCTGAAGGCCACGCACTTCATCGAGCTGTGCGAACAGCGCCGTATCCCACTGCTTTTTCTCCAGAACACCAGCGGTTACATGGTCGGCACCGACAGTGAGAAGGGCGGCATCGCCAAGAACGGAGCGAAGATGGTCTCGGCCGTCGCCAATGCGACCGTGCCGAAATACACCGTGCTCATCGGCGGATCGTACGGAGCAGGCAACTACGGAATGTGCGGCCGCGGCTTCAACCCGCGGTTGCTCTTCACCTGGCCGAACTCTCGCATCGCCACCATGGCCGCTGACACTGCCGAAACCGTGCTGGTCGACATCAGAGTCGGCGGCATGAAGGGGGCGGAGACCACCCAGGAGCAGCTCGATGAGATTCGAGCCGAGATCCGCCATCAGTACGAGACCCAGAGCGATCCGTACTACGCAACGAGCCGGCTCTGGGACGACGGCTTGATCGACCCCGTCCACACCCGCGACGCTCTCGGGCTCTCACTGGCCCTCGCTGCCAGACAAGACGAACCAGCAGCCGGCAACGGCCTCGTCTACCGGATGTGATGACCGTGCTGACCGCTCACCCCACGCCCGCCCCCACCACCAGAAGCAAGACGGAGACCCCATGCGCGTCCTGATCGCCAACCGAGGCGAGATCGCTCGTCGAATCATCCGCACCGCCCACCGCCTCGGCCACGAAACCGTCGCCGTTTACGCCGACCCCGATGCCAACGCGCCCTTCGTCGCCGAAGCCACCACGGCCATCCGCATCGGGCCGGCCGCATTGGCTGAGTCATACCTCTCCGCCGACCGCATTCTCGATGCGGCTCTCGAGTCCGGCGCCACCGCCGTTCACCCTGGCTATGGGTTTCTCGCCGAGAACGAAGCCTTCGCTCGACGCTGTGTCGACGCCGGGTTGATCTGGGTTGGCCCAAACCCCGACGTGATCGCCTCGATGGGCTCCAAGATCGAGGCCAGGGCGATCGCTGCTGGAGCGGGTGTCCCGACCATTCCCGGCTGGTCGGAGTCGCAAGACCCGGCGGCGCTCGCGGAGGCAGCGGCCGAGATCGGCTTTCCAATCCTTGTGAAGGCATCAGCGGGAGGCGGCGGCAAAGGCATCCGCATCGCCAACGTGGCTTCCGAGTTCGACACCGCCCTCGCTGAAGCATCAGCCGAAGCCGAGCGGTCCTTCGGCGACGGCGACGTGATCGTCGAGCGCTACATCACCAGGCCACGTCACGTCGAAGTGCAGATCATCGCTGACCGCCACGGCAACGTGATCGACCTCGGCACTCGAGAGTGCTCCGTCCAACGGCGATATCAGAAGCTGCTCGAAGAAGCCCCGGCGCCCAACCTCGAGCCAGCAACGCGAGAAAACATGCGATCCGCAGCGCGTTCGCTGGCCGAGACGATGGGCTACGACTCGGCCGGCACGGTCGAATTCGTGGTCGACGACGAGTCCGGCGACTTCTTCTTCCTCGAGATGAACACCAGGCTCCAAGTCGAGCACCCGGTCACAGAACTCGTCACCGGCGTGGACCTGGTCGAGCTGATGCTCGATGTGGCTGCCGGCGCCGAATTGCCACTGAGCCAAAGCGACATCAAGCTCACTGGCCATGCGTTCGAGGCTCGAATCCTGGCCGAAAATCCGGCGAACGGGTTCACTCCGGAGATCGGCACGATCCGCCAGATCCATGTCCCTGAGGGAGTTCGTTGGGACGCAGCCATCGAGGCAGGCAGCGAGATCACGCCGTACTACGACTCGATGGTGGCCAAACTCATCGTTGGCGGCGTCGATCGAGACCAAGCGCTCGATGCTCTCCGGAAGGCCCTTGATGGCCTAGTCATCGACGGGCTCACGACCACGGCTGGGTTCCACCGATGGTTGATCGACCAACCGCCGATCGTTGCCGGCCGGGTCACCACCAGGTTCCTCGACGAGACACCAGTCCCTGAGACCCCGGCCCCGGCCCTCGAAGCTGCTGCTGCTGCCTGGCTTGCGGCCGTCGACCGGACCGAGATGCCCACCACGCCATGGTTCGGCTCAGCGGTGTCGCTCACGCCACACCGCATGAAACACAACCTCGGTCTTGTCGCCGACGACACTGGCGAGCTCCACGAAGTCGCCGTCGATCCGACATCACCCGACCAGAGCGGCAAAGGCCGGAATGCACCAAGCGTTGTCGATCTGGCCAAGCGCCGGGTGGCGATCAACGTCGATGGCCACACCCAGAGCTTCCGGCTGCCAACCCGGAGCGAGCGTTGGGCGCCGAGCACCAAGAGCCGGAAGTCCACTGGCGACGCAATCGTTGCCCCCTTCCCCGCAGTTGTGAACAGCGTCTCGGTCGCCGCTGGCGATGAGGTCGATGGCGATGAGGTTCTCGTTGTGATCGAGGCCATGAAGATGCTCCACTCACTCCGATCGAGTGGCAGCTCGACGATCGCAGCCGTCCACGTCTCCCCCGGCGACCAAGTCGCCACCGGCGACGTTCTCATCTCCTTTGTCCCACCCGAGGCCGATTGACCAACATGCGAGGGGTCGGGTCCCCTCAGCTTTTTGCCGGCATTTTGATGTGGGCGAGCAAAGCGGCGTTGACCACGTCGGGGCGCTCGAGATGCAGGAAGTGTCCGGCACCTTGAACCTCGCGCACTTCCAACCCAGCGACGAAGTCGTCAACGAGCACCGCATGCTCGAACAGTCGACGGTCCATGCAGCCATCGTCGGCTCCGTGAAGGATCAACATTGGCGCCGCGATCTCGGTGAGAGCCATCGCCGGGCTCGACCGAATGCCGAGCAACACCGGCGGGGTCGCGTTCTGTCGGTAATAGGCAAGCGTGGCCGCAACGACTCCCGGCTGCTCGAACTGCGCCCGCAGCTCCTCCCACTCGCTCGCTGACATCTTGTGATCGGGCGACCAGTCACGCCACAGACGCTTGAGCAACCTCCAATCACCGGCGGCCAATGCCCGGTCGGCCACGCCCCGGAGCTGGAAGAAGTTCATGTACCACGACCGCTGCAACTGACGAGGCACGTGGCGCAGAGCTCCGGGAATGCGAGCAAGCGGCGGGATGGCCAACGCCGTTGCTGTCAAGACCCGAGCAGGGAACCGGGCGGCAGCGACGTAGACGACGGCTGCGCCCCAGTCGTGGCCAACGAGATGAGCTTGCTCGACGCCGAGGTCATCCATCCATCCGACGACATCGTCGGTCAGAGCCATCAGCGAGTAGTCGCCATCAACGGGCTGCGAAGACGGCTCGTAGCCCCGCAAGGTCGGTACGACCACACGGTGACCGGCCTCGACCAACTGCTTGACCTGATAACGGAACGTGCTGCGTGAGTCAGGGAAGCCATGTAGGCAGAGGACAAGGGGACCAGAGGTCGGTCCGTATTCGAGCGCCGAAAATTCGAGGCCCGATGCCCGCAACTTCACCAATCGCTCACCGTCCATCAGTTGCGTGCGGTCACGAGAGCTCGACGCCCTGCGAAGCTGCAATCATGACAACCTCATCAGGGATGGCGACGTTACGAGGGTTGTACATCGGCGAGAGCGTCCGCAGCGTGCCCGGAATCGTGCCGTTGCGCCAGTTGCGCTTGACTGCCTGAACGACGACTTGACGCAGGCTGACGTCTGCACCGACCGTGTCGTTCTGGAGCACCTTGGCCATCTTCAGCAAGTGGCGCAGGAAGTGAACCTGTGCATACGAGCCGACCGCAATTCGGTGCGGGTAGCGGCCGACGATCGCCTCGTAGGCATCGAAGGTGACCGTGCGGTGTTCGACTTCTTCGGCCAGGTGCCAGGCAATCAGATTGGCCCATTCCGGCACCGCTCCCTCGACATCGGCGACCCGAAGCACCGAGCGAGCGAGCGCAAAAGTCATGGCCTCGAACCCCTCGGCATACGCAAGGTTGAAAGCGAGCGACTTCTCGGCGCTGAAGCGGCGGTAGTCGGCCTCGAGCGCATCTTCGAGTGACCGCATCTGGACGGCTGAGCTGGGGCTGAGCTTGGAGCGGACGACGTCATTGACCCGAGCGTGGTTCTTGAAGTGCTGGGCCTCTTGCCCAGAGAAGGCCTTCATCTCGGCTGCGAGGTCAGGCTCAGCCACTTCCTTGGCAGCGACGCGCATGGTGCGGATCAAATAGGGCTCGAGGTACGGAAGCGTGAACGACAGGGCCACGAGCTCGCAGCTTCGAGACGGATCGTTTGGCAGGGGATGCACTGGGAGATCGCTCGGCCAATCGAAGTTGGGGCGCCGCACAGTGATCGTTGCCATCGCGAAACCGTACCCCAGCCACCCGCATCGATCGCTGCCGTATGCTCCGGGCGATCGACCCAGGAGCACCTCATGGCCACTACTTCCCTCACGCTTGATGAGGTCCACGATCTCGCCCAATCCTGTCTGCTCGCCAACGGCTGCGATGAAGCGAACGCCGACGCAGCGGCGCGAACCATCAGCTCGGCCGAACGGGCAGGCGCTGTCTCTCACGGGTTGTTCCGCCTTCCCGGCTACCTGAAATCGCTCAAAAGCGGAAAGGTGAACGGCGCTGCTCGGCCGCAAGAAACGCACCTGACGCCGGCAGCTGTTCGACTCGACGGCGATCGCGGCTTTGCTCCACTCGCCATCGAGTACGGGATCCCGCTCTTGGCTGATGCGGCGTCTCGCTCAGGGGTTGCGGTGCTACTCATTCGCAACAGCTTCCACTTCGCTGCGCTCTGGCCCGAGGTGGAGGCCTTGGCCGAACGGGACCTTGTCGGCCTTGCCTGCACGGTGCACACCCCGATGGTGGCTCCCTTCGGAGCATCCAAGGCCTTCTTCAGCACGAACCCCATCTCGTTCGCCTATCCCAGGCCAGGAAAGAACCCATACGTCTTCGACATGGCAACGGCTGCCAAGGCCAGGGGCGACATTGGTGTTGCTGCCCGAGACGGGCACGAACTCGAACCAGGGATCGGGCTGGATGCCGAGGGCAACCCGACCACCGATGCCAAGAAGATCCATGACGGCGGGGTCATCCTTCCCTTCGGTGGCTACAAGGGGTCGGCCATCGCAACGATGATCGAGCTCCTCGCTGCAGGACTTGTCGGCGACTACTTCAGCTACGAAGCGATCAAAGCGGACAATCGCGACGGGGGCCCCGCCGTCGGCGGCGAGTTCATTCTTGCCATGTCGCCAGAGGTGTTGGCCGGTCCGGGCTGGGCAGAGCACAGCGGGGCCTTCCTCACCGAGCTCGAGTCCATGCCCGGCGTTCGGATGCCGGGCGAGCGCCGATTCGCTGCGCGGGTGAGCGACGACCCAATCGACGTCAACGCCGAACTGGTCGACGCGCTGCGACTGCAGACCTAGCGAGAAGACGACGCATCACTTTCCGCCGAAGTGCCCCGACGCTCAAGAAGGCTGTTGCGGGAGAAAGTCGTCGTGGTCGCAGAGGGATGCCGCAACCTTCGACATCGCCTGCGCCAGACAGGCTGTCTCATCGACATCGAGCTGGTCGAAGAGCAGCCGCAGCACGTCCCCGGCGTGGTGCGGGGCGGCCGACTCGAGACGCTCGAAGCCGAGGTCGGTCAACCGTGCGAACTTGGCGCGACCATCTCGGGGATCTTGGTCGACCGAGACGTCGCCGCGCTCGGTCAGCGTTCGAAGGCGATGGGTCAATCGGCTCTGAGAGAGGTTGGCGGCGTCGGCAAGATCGGACAACCGCATGGTGCGGTCTCGCGCCTCGGAGAGCGCCACGTAGATCGAGAAATGCACCACGAGGAGATCGTGCTGCTTGAGCGTCCGTTCGAGCTCGGGGAGCCCGCGGTTCACGAAGACCAGCAGCGCTCGCCATGCCTGCTGTTGTGTCTCATCGAGCCATCTCGGGTCTGCCATCTGTCCAGACTAGTAGTTGTCGTGTCAAGTATCTCGCGATAACTTGACGCTTCAACGATTTGTTTGAAGCATCAACCAATGAGGAGCAGCCCCACCCGCCGCTCCTCCAACGAAAGCCACAACGAACATGAAGGTTCTCGCCTTTGCTGCCACCAGCAGCGCCCAATCCATCAACAAGCAACTCATCGCCCACTCGACCCAGCTTCTCGAGGATGGGCTCGTGGATGACGTCACGGTCGAGACAATCGATCTCATCGACTTCGAGATGCCGATCTACAACATCGATCGCCAAAACCGGGACGGCATCCCGCATCTGGCACACCGCTTCTTCGACGCCATCGGTAAGGCTGATGCGCTGCTGATCTCCTTCGCGGAACACAACGGCTTCTACACCGCCGCATACAAGAACATCTTCGACTGGGCGTCACGAATCGACATGCGGGTGTTCCAGGACAAGCCCACCGTGATGCTGTCGGCCTCGCCTGGTCCTGGCGGGGGCGGAAACGCTCTCAAGGCTGCCGTCGCCTCCGCACCGTTCTTCGGCAATGACGTGCTCGCCAGCCTTTCGATCCCGAGCTTCTTCGAGAACTTCGACGCTGCCACGGGATCGGTCACCAACAGCGATCTCGCCGATGACCTCCAGGGAGCACTCGCCACCCTGGCCAGCAGCCCGACCACCCCAAAGGAAACATCATGAGCAACACCACCGCACTCCCCACCGGAATCTGGCACCTCGAGCCATCGACCACGATCACAACGACCGTGAAGAAGATGGGCGTCATCACCGTGCCGGCCACGCTCGACCTCGTGTCCAGCACGATCGAGATCAATGCCGACCACGAGATCGTTAGCGTCGACGTGGTCGCTGATGCCTCTTCATACGCCAGCAAGAATGCGAAGCGGAACGAGCATGTGGTCGGAGAAGACTTCCTCGATGCCGCGGTGCACCCCACCATCTCCTTCCGCGCCGACACCGTCACTGCTGACGGCTCCAACTACCGGGCCAAGGGCTCGGTGACCGTCAAGGGCCGTACCTCTCCGGTCGATGTCACCATTGCCGACGTCAACTTCACCGATACCACCGGCTCCTTCACCGCCTCGGCCACGATCGATCGCAAGACAATCGGTGTCGACAGGATGCCGACCTTCATCATCGGCCGCGAGCTTGCCCTCTCGGTCACGGCGAAGGCTGCAAAGACCACATGAGCAGCCGTTAGCCGGCGCACCGCCGCTGCCCTCACCGACTGGATGGCCTGACAAACAGCGAGCTGTCAGGCGACGTCGAAGCCTGCTTCGTCAATTGCTGCCACGACGGCACCGGATTCGCCGCCAACCACGGCCACCGTCTTGGTGGCAAGGTCGACGCTGACGTCGGTGACGCCAGCAACCGCCGTCACCTCCTTGGTGATGGAGCTCACGCAGTGGTCGCAACTGATGTCGGGCACTGAATAGACGATCGGTTCTTGAGTGGAGACAGACATGTGTGGTTCTTTCGTTCTGGTGATCAGGAGCTGCGCCGGTAACCGGCGAAGGTGCGAAGTCGGAGACTGTTGGTGACAACGAAGGCGGACGACATGCCCATGGCACCGGCGGCGATCATGGGATTGAGGATGCCAAACGCAGCAAGCGGAATCGCCGCTGCGTTGTAGGCGAATGCCCAGAAGAGATTGCCTTTGATCGTCGAGAGTGTTCGGCGGGACAGGGCGATCGCATCGGCGACGGCTCGGAGGTCACCAGAGACGATCGTGAGGTCGGATGCTTCGATGGCGACGTCAGTGCCGGTGCCGACAGCAATACCAAGGTCGGCTTGGGCGAGAGCAGGGGCGTCATTGATGCCGTCGCCGACCATCGCAACCCGCTTGCCTTCCGCTTGCAGCCGACTGATCACTGCCGCCTTGTCATCCGGGTAGACCTCGGCGATCACATCGTCACCTGGGTAGGTGCCGATACCGACGGCTGCTGCGACCGCTGCGGCTGTTTGCTTGTTGTCGCCGGTGAGCAGCATGACGGACAAGCCCTGATCGTGAAGGGCGGCAATGGCATCCGATGACGTCGCCTTGATGCGGTCGGCGACGACGAAGACGAGCTCAGCAGTGCCCATTCGTCCAGCAAAGACCGCGGTCGAACCTTGGGCTTCCGCTCCTGCGGCAAGTTCCTCGATGGCGTTTGGAACCTGATCGAACAGACTGCGCCGACCGACACGTAGCTCGACGCCATCAATCGTGGCGACGACGCCAGATCCAGGGGTGTTCTCGAATTCGGCGACATCGAAGAAGCCACCAGCATCGGACCCAAGCGAGGCAGCAACGGCCTGCGCAATTGGATGCTCGGATCGAGCTTCGGCAGATGCGGCGAGCCGGTGCAGACGATCTCGCTCGGCCACCGGCAACCCGTTGTCGAGGACCTGGGTAACCGCCATCACCCCTTCGGTGACCGTTCCCGTCTTGTCGACCACGACGACGTCGACCGATCTGGTGTCCTCGAGCACTTCGCCGCCCTTGATGATGACGCCGAGCTGCGCACCACGACCGGTGCCGACCATGATGCCGAGCGGGGTGGCCAGGCCAAGAGCGCATGGGCACGCAATGATGAGCACGGCGACGGCTGCAGTGAAAGCTGACCCAGCCGGGTTGCCGAGCATGAGCCACGTCGCCAAGGTGACGAGTGCGGCGAGAATGGCGAGCGGCACGAAGACGGCCGACACACGATCAGCGAGCCGCTGCACCTCGGCCCGACTGCCCTGAGCCTGGTCGACCAATCGAATGATCTGAGCGAGCGCTGTGTCAGCTCCGACCCTGGTGGCCTCGACCACCAACGAGCCGTTGGCGTTGACCGTGGCACCAATGACCTCATCGCCCGGTCCGACCTCAACTGGTACGGGCTCGCCCGTGACCATCGATGCGTCAACCGCAGACACGCCGTCGACGATCACACCGTCGGTCGCGATCTTCTCTCCGGGGCGCACCACGAACTGCATCCCGACGGCGAGATCGTCGAGCGCCACCTCGCGACCATCGGTGAGCCGCGCCGTTCGAACGCCGAGATCGGCAAGGGCTCGAATGGCGTCGCCGGAACGGCGCTTGGCTCGCAACTCGAACCACTTGCCGAGCAGGATCAAGGCGACGATCACGGCACCGGTCTCGAAGTAGACATGACCGTCGCCGACGCCGCCGATCAGGACAACCGACGACCACAGCAGGGCGGACAGGGAGCCCATCGACACGAGCGTGTCCATCGTGGTCGAACCGTGACGGATGTTCATCCATGCGGCTCGATGGAACGGCCAACCCGACCACAGGATCGCCGGGGTGGCGAGTGCGGCGACGAGCCATTCCCAACCGTCGAACCGGAAAGCTGGGATCATCGAGATCAGCATCGCCGGCACACCCAATGTGGCTGCCACGATCAGACGCCGTAGCAAGTCAGCTTCGCGACGATCCTCCGCTTCGTCGCCGTCCTCTGCGTCGATCACCGCGTAGCCGAGTGCCTCGATCTCGTCAGCGAAGGTCGCGTCGTCGACCGATCCGTCGTGGGTGACGGTCGCCCGACCCGTGGCGAAGTTGACCTGTGCCTCAGTCACAGCATCGAGCTTGCCGAGCCGTCGCTGGATCCGGTTGGCGCACGCGGCGCAGGTCATACCGTCGATGGCAATGTCGGATCGGGAGGTGGTGTCGAGTGCCATCTTCCCATTATAAACCTTCCATCCGAGTGGAATGTCAACGTGTGGCCTTCGGCCACCCGGAGTTTGGCTTCGCCAAACATCCCAGTTCGGCTTGGCGACACCGAGATTCGCAGCGTCTGGGTCAGCGGGCGGCGTTGATGACCTGACAACGGTTGGGGTCGGTGCACGCCGAGGGGTCGAGCGACTTGGCTCTGGCGGCAAGCGATGCGAGCTCGCCTCGGGCTGCGGACAACTGCGCGATCTGAGCGTCGATCGCCGTGAGGTGGGTATCGATGAGTGCCCGAGTGTGGGCACAGGATCGCTCCCCCGCCCCCTTGAGTTCGAGCACAGACGCGATTTCACTCAGGGTCAGACCGGTGGCCTGGGCGTCGCGGATGAACTGCAACCGCTCCACGGCTTCGCTTCCATAGTCTCGATACCCGCTGGCCGTCCGACTGGGCTCATCAAGCAGGTCGATCGACTCGTAGTACCGAATCGTCTTGGTCGTGACACCACACGCATCTCCGAGTTCACCGATCTTCACCAGCCCAATGCTAGTTGGTCGCCGGGCCGGCCTCAGGGGCGGGACTATTGGGACATTCATGTCGCCGCCGATCCGACGGATCACCCGTGGCAAGCATCGATCGATCGCAGGTAGCCCTCGGGGATCAGCTCACTCCGTAGTTCGACGAGAGAGAACTCCGCTACCGCCGTGTGCTCGTCGCTGTGGCTCAGCGCCGATGGGCGCTCACCGCTGCAGCCATACGTCATGATCAGCACACGCTTGCCCTCGACCTCGTAGATCCACGAGTCGATCAGCGCACCAACCTCGACGTCGACGCCGAGTTCCTCCTTCATCTCGCGCCGAAGCGCTGCTTCGGGGCTCATGTCAGCGGCATCCAGGCGGCCACCGGGAAGCTCCCACTCACCCCGTTCGTTCCGCAACACCACCACACGACCACCCCAACCGAGCACTCCCTTCACCGACACCGGCCACCGATCGTCGACCCAAGCGTCGGCTTCGATCACGAGTCGATCGTTGGCAAGCACGGCGCGGCATGACGTCAGCACATCGACAAGCGGGCCGCTGGAGTCCACAACGTGGGGCTCGAACTCGCCGAGATCAGCGAACTGATCCCACATGGTCTCCGCCCCAGAAGTTTCCAGCGTGCCATCACGATCTCGAACGCGAGCAAGAGCGACGTCGCGTTCGGCGCGAACGACGAGGTAGCGCAAGCGCACGCCACGGGCGGTGAACCGACGAGCGACCCGATCGAGGAACCACGGGCCGACGATGCCGTCCCACACCACGAGGTAGCCGGCATCGGCGTACCCAGCAGCGGCGTCCGCTGCGACGTCCATCACCGCAGTGTTCTGGGCAAGAGCCTCAGGGAGATAAGGCGCCACGAACCCAGCGACGATGTTGCGATAGAACCAGTCCGACTCGAGGTGGACTCCACGGTCGACAGCCCCCGCCAGAGCTGCGGCGACCGTCGTCTTCCCTGATCCTGGCGGGCCGGACACGATCACAACTTCGCCGGAGGTGGACATGGGCCAACCGTAGGTCAGTCCTCAAACACGGTTCGGCACGAGGCGAATCGTCGAGTTGGCTTTTGCCAGCACCGCGCCGTCACCGTCGAGCAAGCGACCCTCGGTGAAGACGGTCTGCTTGCCGGCGCGCTCGATCCAGCCCTCGGCAATGACAAGGCCAGGAGTCGCTGGCCGGAAGAAGCTGACCTTGACCTCGAGCGTCGCGATCCAGAATTCGGTGGTGTACCGAGCAATGCAGGCGTGAGCCATGGCCGAGTCGATCCAGCCGGTCACGAATCCGCCCTGGGCGACACCGCCGGAATGACACATCGCCGGAGAGCACGTGAACTCGATGGTGGCCCGACCGGCCTCGCCATCAGACTCAGTCACCCGACCGTCACCAAGCGTCGCAAGGACGTCGGGGCCCTCGAGGGCAGTTTCATTGTTCTCGGTCTCACTCATTCGGCTTCACCCTTCTCACACCGCGCACATGCCCGGACCGGCACATCATCGGATGCCTGGTGCGTCGAAACCAAGTCCATGCCACCGATCAGGCTCCGGAATCTTGCCTTTCGGCCGTTGGACTCGCGCTTGTTCGCGTTCACCCGCCAACCTGGCGAGATTTCGTTCAGCAGTTGAACGAAATCTCGCCAAGTTGAGCAGGGGCGGC
>RCMY010003432.1_pt1 | contig 16187 bp, 17 predicted proteins | sample 2041341 | NCBI WGS metagenome assembly RCMY01 (sample SAMN09708234, study PRJNA481090) | Marine sediment metagenome, whole genome shotgun sequencing project. | reverse complement strand
TTTGGGGCGGAGTGGTAGAGTTTCCAGAGTTTTTTTAGGAAACCGTGTACGCCGGTGATGCCCGCTGTGTTCCAAGGTTTGGATTGCTCAAGTGGGCCGAGGAACATTTCGTACATACGCAGGCTGTCGGCACCGTATTCTTCGCAAATGGCGTCGGGGTTGACGACATTGTATTTGGATTTGGACATTTTTTCGACTTCGCGGGAGACGACAAAGTCCCCTCCCCGGCCCTCCCCGGAGGGGAGGGAGTTCCCTTGATAGATTTCACCATCCTCTAAGATAAAAATGGCATCTTTATATTCTGGTCGCCAGTTTTTAAAGGCTTCAATATCTAATTCATCGGAAGAGTTTACCAAAGATACATCCGCATGTATTTTAGATATGGAACTTGGAGAATCGCTGATTGTAATAAAACCTTTCTCATCTCTATCTTTTGCATGAAAATCAATGATTAAATTCCTAAGAATCTCGTAGTTCTCGAAAACATCCTCGAGAAACATTGCCTTTGATAACATTTTATTTACGAGCTTTTGACTAATAAAAACATTTTTTTTCTGTGCATTCTTATTCTCCTTAATAACATAATCCCAGCGGTATAAAAATGTCCCCGTAATCATGCCCTGATTGATCAGCTTTTTGGCATACTCGTCGACTGGTACCAAACCTTTGTCGAACATAAACTTCTGCCAAAAGCGGCTGTACAGCAAATGCCCTGTGGCATGTTCGCTTCCACCGATATATAAGTCCACATCTTGCCAATAGTTGATGGCTTCTTGGGAGAAGATCTCATCGTCATTGTGTGGATCCATGTAGCGGTTGAAGTATTGGGAACTTCCGGCCCAGCCGGGCATGGTGTTGAGTTCTAATGGGCCGCCGTGGCTTCGGCTACGCTCAGCCACCGATGTGCCAGGGCTACGCTCAGCCACCGATGTGCTTGGCTTCGACACTGCCATGGCTTTATCGAATTCTTCTTTTGAAACTACATTGCCTTCATCGCCATTCCGTAGCCAATACCATTCTTTAGCATTGCCTAAGGGCGGTTCGCCGGTTTCAGTGGGTAAGTATTTGTCGACTTCGGGTAATTTTAGGGGAAGGAATTTTTCTTCCAACATCTGTGGCATTCCCTCTTCATCATAATATACCGGGAAAGGCTCGCCCCAATACCGTTGGCGGCTGAAAACAGCGTCGCGTAGGCGGTAGTTTATTTTTCCTTTGCCTTGGCCTAAGTTTTCGAGTTCGGCAATTGCCTTTTTAACGGCTTTTTTACAGGGCTTTTTTACAGGGCAATCCGTTTAGGAAATCGGAATTGGTGATAACCGTCTTTTCCTTGTCCGCAAAGGCTTCTTCTGAAATATCGATGCCTTCGAAAATATTGGGGATGTCGATGCCGAAGTGCTTGGCAAAATCATAATCCCGCTGATCGCCGCAGGGAACGGACATGACCGCTCCGGTGCCATAACCGGCCAATACATAGTCCCCGATCCAGATGGGAATCGGTTCTTTCGTAAATGGATGTTCAGCATAAGCCCCCGTAAAGGCTCCTGTAATTGTCTTGACATCAGCCATGCGATCCCGTTCGGATCTCTTGGCCGTTGCCTCGATATAGGCTTCGACATCGGCCTTTTGTTCGGGGGTGGTGATTTTGGCTACTAGTTCGTGTTCGGGGGCTAGGGTCATGAAAGAGGTGCCGAAGATGGTGTCGGGGCGGGTTGTGAAGACTTCGATCGAAAGGTCCCCTCCCCAGCCCTCCCCGGGGGGGAGGGAGTTCCCTTTGGTCTCGGTTCGACCTTCGGATACAATGGAGGCTGCATCTTTGTTTATATCTTTTATTAAAGGCAGGCGGTCTAGCTCCTCCCTTATTCTATTTTTTACGCTTTGGATATCTTTAAACACTTCTTCGTTGGAAAAACGGAGTACTTTGAAACCTTTTTTCGCTTCAAGTTGCAATTGCCGTTCCGCATCCTTATCAAGTTGATGTTGATGGATTTCACCGTCTACTTCGATAATCAATCCTTTATCCAAACAAACAAAATCGACGATGTACTTATATATGGGGTGCTGTCGTCTGAATTTATAGACAAAATCCCCTTTTCGAAGTACTTCCCACAATTTAGCCTCGGCTTTTGTGGGGTTCTTCCGCATTTCCTTTGCCCTGGTTCCGATTATCGAAGAATCCCCCGTTAAGCGCGATGCCACTCTTTCCTCATCAAATGCGGACTGCCCATCAGTACGAGAAGAACTCCCATCCTGAGACGAAGAAATCCCCCCTCCCCCGGAGGAGGCTAAGGGGAGGACCCGGGCGGACTCCCCATCAGCACGAGAAGAACTCCCATCCTGAGACGAAGGAGTTCCCCCTCCCCCGAAGGGGGCTAGGGGGAGGACCCGGAAGCTCACACTAGCCCCTTCCGATCGCCCAATCCAATTCGTCTGCGAATCTTTCAACGGCTGTGGCCAGTCAATTTTGTCGAGACCGTCCAAGAGACGCTGGGCGTAGGCGGTGATGCGCATCATCCATTGGGTCATCTTTTTGCGAACGACGGGGTGCCCGCCACGTTCGGATACACCGTTGACGATTTCGTCGTTGGCAAGCACTGTGCCTAGAGCGGGACACCAGTTAACATCGGCGTCGGCGAGATAGGTCAGGCGGTATTTTAGTAGGATTTTCTGTTTTTCCTTGGATGAAAATGCTTGCCAATCATCCTCTAAAAAGTTGGGCGTATCGTCATCACAAACAGCTTTTACATCGGCATTACCATCCTCTTCAAAAATGGAAATTAAGCTTTCAATTGGCTCGGCCTTGTCTGAATCGGTGTTGTACCACGAATTGAAAAGTTGAATAAAGATCCACTGCGTCCATTTGTAGTATTTCGGGTCCGAGGTACGGATCTCGCGGCTCCAGTCGAATGAAAATCCCAATTGATCTAGCTGTCGGCGGTAGGTTTTGATATTTTCCCCGGTGGTAATGGCGGGATGCTGTCCCGTCTGAATGGCATACTGCTCGGCGGGCAATCCAAAGGAATCATATCCCATGGGATGCAACACATTAAAACCCTTGTGCCTTTTGTAGCGCGCATAGATATCACTGGCGATATACCCGAGAGGATGGCCCACGTGGAGTCCTGCTCCGGATGGATAGGGAAACATATCCAAAACATAGAACTTTTCCTTTTCGGAATTATTCTCCGCTTTGAAAGTGCCTTTTTCGGCCCAAAATTTCTGCCATTTTTCCTCTATTTTACTGAAATCGTATTTCATGTATCGTTGTGTATCTAAGGATGTTCAGCAAAAATAAGTTTATTCGATTTACTTTCCTAAATTTGCGGGCGCGTAGCCATTACACCATGAGCAGATCCTTCGAACAGTACCAAAAACAAAAACTGATATCCTCATACTTCTCCGTAGTATTGAGTATCGCGCTGGTACTTTTTTTATTGGGGATTTTAGGATTGTTGGTGGTCAATACCAAGAAAATGGCCGACCATTTTAAGGAACAGATCACCATTTCCATCTTTTTAAAAGACGAGGCCAAACAATCGGAAATCGATCAGCTTCAAAAGACCCTGGCCATGGCAGAGCACACCAAAGCGGCCAAATACGTCTCGAAGGAAGAGGCCGCGGAACAGCACAGCGCCGAAATCGGTGAGGATTTTCAGGACTTTCTAGGCTATAATCCCTTGAAAAACTCCATCGACCTACAGCTCCGTGCGGATTTTGTTACCCCCGAGGAAATCGAGAAAATCGCAGCCGGACTTTCGGAGAAAGCATATGTTGAAGAAGTCAGCTATGACAAGCCTCTAGTAGGTCTTTTGAGCGAAAATGTGAAAAAAATAAGCTTTTGGATTTTGGTGGCCAGTGGTATCTTTACATTTATCGCCTTTCTGTTAATCAATAGTTCGATCCGCCTCTCCATTTATTCCAAAAGATTCATCATCAAGACCATGCAGATGGTGGGCGCTACGAAAACCTTTATCCGGAAACCTTTTATATGGACGAACGTAAAGTTGGGTATGTTGGGCGCGGTCATCGCCATGGCAGCCCTTGGGGCCTCGCTGTTTTATTTGGACAAAACCTTTCCCGAGCTACAACTTTTTGGGGATATCGAAATGCTTGCCCTACTTTTTGGAAGTGTTTTTTTACTAGGGATACTGATATCGCTCATTTGCACCTATTTCGCCACACAGCGCTTTTTGAATTTAAGAACGGATGCTCTTTACTATTGAAAAATTGCAAATTTGTCACATAGAGCGTGGTCACTGAGCAAGGTCGAAGTGCAGTCGAAGTGCAGTCGAAGTGCAAAATTCCAAAAAAGAAAAACTTCGAAGACTATTTAATTACGACTAACCTAATAACCACTACCTTTTAACTTTTAACTACCTTTGCAGCATGGCCAAAAGACATCCTTCAAAAACAGATCAACAGCCGAATCAGGAATTCATTTTCCAGAAAAAGAACTACATGTTCATGTTCATCGGTATCGCCTTTATCGCTTTGGGCTTTATTCTCATGAGCGGCGGTGGTAGTGATGACCCGAACGTGTTCAATGAAGAGATTTACAACTTCCGAAGAATTCGCTTGGCCCCAACTCTGGTGCTTATCGGTCTGGGCATCGAAATCTACGCGATATTGTTGAACCCCCATAAGAATTCATAAGTTTTGGATTATTTACAGGCCATCATACTCGCCATCATAGAGGGCATTACCGAATATTTGCCCGTTTCTTCTACCGGGCATATGATCATCGCTTCGTCATTTTTTGGCATCGCGCATGAAGATTTTACCAAGTTGTTTACCATCGTCATTCAACTCGGCACGATTCTCTCGGTCGTAGTGCTCTATTTCAAGCGCTTTTTTCAGAGTATGGATTTTTACTATAAGCTCTTGGTCGCCTTTATTCCGGCCGTAGTGCTCGGACTATTGCTTAGTGATGTCATCGATTCTTTGCTTGAAAATCCGATTACAGTGGCCATATCATTGGTCATCGGCGGTTTCATTCTTTTAAAAGTAGACGATTGGTTCGGTGATGCCGAAGAGACGGACATATCATACGCAACAGCCTTTAAAATCGGAATGTTTCAATGTTTGGCCATGATACCCGGCGTCTCCAGAAGTGGCGCGAGTATCGTAGGCGGCATGACCCAGAAACTATCGCGCACGGCCGCAGCCGAATTCTCGTTCTTTCTAGCCGTTCCAACCATGTTGGGCGCCACTCTGAAGAAAAGTTACGACTATTACAATGCAGGTTTCACTTTGACCGGCGAGCAGATCAACCTTTTGATTATCGGTAACGTTGTCGGTTTTTTAGTCGCCCTTTTGGCCATCAAGACTTTTATCGGCTACCTCAGCAGAAACGGCTTCAAAGCTTTTGGCTATTATCGGATAATTGTTGGGATTGCGTTACTTCTGATCCATTATTTCGTGCGGCCGTTGACGATTGTGTGACCAGTCTGTCATCTTTGACCTTCATTTCAATTTTTAGCATCCATAAAATTTTACTTATTTTCGCTGCACTAAAATCCACTCGCTTTGACTAATCTATCGGTGGAAGATTTTCTAACCGGCCAACTCCTACTGATCGACAAACCCTTGGGCTGGTCGTCATTTCAGGCGGTCAACAAGCTCAAATGGGCCATTCGAAAGAAATTCCAGCTAAAAAAGATCAAGATTGGGCATGCCGGTACATTAGATCCTTTGGCAACAGGACTTCTACTTATATGCACAGGAAAGTTCACCAAAAGAATTAACGAGCTTCAAGGGCAAGTAAAGGAGTACACCGGTACGATTACCCTGGGCGCCACCACCCCATCCTATGACCTAGAAACGGAAATCGATACAACTTTTTCCCTGGATGGAATTTCAGAGGAAATGATTCGGGAGGCCGCTTCCCAATTGACGGGAAATATCGAACAGCGTCCCCCTATTTTTTCTGCCTTAAAAAAAGATGGTAAGCGGCTTTACGAATACGCCCGTGAGGGAAAGGAAGTGGAAATTAAAAAAAGATCGGTGACCGTATCGGAGTTTGAAATCGTTAAATTACAGTTGCCGGATGTCCATTTTAAGATTGTTTGCAGTAAAGGCACTTATATCCGTAGTTTGGCACATGATTTGGGGCTTATATTGAACAATGGGGGGCACTTATCGAATTTGCGAAGAACCAAAATAGGCGATTATACCGTAGATAATGCTACTGACCCGGCTGCTTTTGCGGATGACCTCCTCGGAAAATGAATAATCCGAATCATAAAGGCCGACACTAATTGTTACGTCGACTGCCACGAATAAAAGCGTTAGGTGCCATGCGATAAGCACACGGCCAAAAAATAGGGTTTGTTGTAATTTTGGTGCTTGGGATGTATTATTTATCACTAAATTTAAATAACACTCATAAAAAACAGTCTTTTGGATTCAGTTCAACGATTAATTAAAATATATCTGATCGATTTCGGTTATATGGTCATGAACCTTAACCGGAAGCAGTTATCGTTTTTGATTACCTTTTTTTCGATGTCCATTGTGATTTTGTGTTTATACAACATTCATTTAGGCAAAGAGGAACAGGTAGACGAGTATGTGGTAGAAATGATGCTGCAGGAGGATATCGAAGAACTGGAAAAGCAAAAGGAAGAACTGGAAGATAAGCAAAAAATCGACCCTATCAAAAGCCATATGGCCTATAACGAGGCAGAAAAGCCAAGTCAAGGCAATCCGGAAGCTTTCAAAACCCTTGAAGAGCTGATGGAAGAACGGGAAGTGACCGCTAACGAAATGGAAGACCCCACAGACCTATCCGACGGTGAATATGCCGAAAGGGTAAAAGAACTCAGAAAGAAACGTCAAGAGGCCAAACAACTACTGGGCGAAAAAGAAGCTCAAAAGCAGGAGTTTACTAATAATCTTTCCAAACGCCGTACGTCAGTATCCTACTCATTGATCGATCGCAATAGCTATCGGTTGCCTCCGCCCATCTACACTTGTATCGAAGGTGGTAAGGTGGTCGTAAACATTCAAGTAGACGACTCGGGCAACGTTATCGATGCCGATTTCAACACAAGAAGTTCGGACACTTCCAATGGCTGCTTGGTCGAAAACGCTGTGGCTTACGCTTTAAAAGCAAAGTTTAGTTCGCATCAAAGAAGCTCTCAAAGAGGCACCATCACCTATATTTTTCAAGGGAAGGCACGCTAAATCTAGCGGAAAATTCCAAGCTCTAAATTTGTCACATCGAGCGCAGTCGAGATGCCAAATTCCAATGCTTCTTACCGAACAGTTACAAGGAGCATGATTAAAGTTGGGTCGAAGGGCCGAATTCCAAAACTTGGGGTGGAAACTTTGACAAAGTTTCCGTGGCTCTTAAAGGAATGAACATAGGTCATCCCAAAAGATTGGTGATTATTAAAACGTCGAACTTTGTCAAACTCGATTTCCACAAGGTTCGACCTATTGAACCGGAAGAAGTGCCACTACTTCTCGAAGCGTACTCTTCCCTTTATCCTTATTATACCAGTGTTGGATTTCCTCTTTTATTTCTGGCAACAGTTCGCCGTGTTTTTCTTTGTGGTCCAATACCAATTGGGCAGCGAGTTTCGGTCTTGGACCCCAGGCACCGAATACCTCATTGTTGTCATCTAGCAAAATCAATTTGGGAATGGACATCGCACCATTGGTCAAAAATCGATTCATCAACTCCGAATTTTCATCCCGCAAAAGCACCTTAAAATCAATTTTATCGTTGATTTCGGCGATTTTGTTCATTACGGGCAAACTAGGCGCAGCATCGCCGCACCAGCTTTCGGTCAGCACTAATAGTGTTATCCTTTCTGTTACTGATTCGATTTTAGAAACGATCTCGACATCGATTTTCACAGTCTTGTCAAAACGTTTCATACGCCTATCGTTCAATAGGGTATAGTTAGCCAAATCTTCGGTTTGCTCCGGGCCGGTTGTTTTTCCATCTTCTGCCAATTGCGAAACTTTCTTGCGATAATCGCCGTACGAAATGGCTTTCAAGAGTCCTTCTTGAACGAGCGCTTCGGTTGTTTTCTCCATGATATGCATTGCGGTTCTACTAGGGTTGATTTTAATTCACAAAAATAATCGAAATTAGTCCATTCATATGTAACTTCGGTTGCATTGGTAGGATGTCATCCCAAAAACTTACATATCTTTAAATCCCAATTCCCAACTATGGAAAAAATTAGATGTGGCTGGTGCTCCGGCGACGCGCTTTACGAAGGGTATCACGACGAAGAATGGGGCGTGCCGGTCAAAGACGATGATACGCTGTTCGAATTTCTGGTCTTGGAAACTTTTCAAGCGGGGCTAAGTTGGATAACCATCCTGCGCAAACGGGAAAATTTCAGGAAAGCTTTCGACAACTTCGACTACCAAAAGATTGCGGAATACGATGAAACTAAAATCTCTTCTTTACTAAAGGATGCGGGAATTGTAAGAAACAAATTAAAAGTGCGCGCCACCGTTACGAATGCCCAGGCGTTTCTTAAAGTGCAAGAAGAATTCGGCAGTTTCAGCACCTACATCTGGAATTTTGTGGATGGAAAACCGATTAAAAACAGCGTCAAGAATTACAGGACTGCCCCCGCCAACACCGAAATTTCAGATGCCATCAGTAAGGATTTAAAGAATAGGGGATTCAAATTTGTCGGAAGTACCGTCATCTACGCCCACATGCAGGCCACGGGACTTGTTAACGATCATGAAATCGATTGTTTTCGGTACGATGAGGTTTAAGGTTCAAGCATGCCGATGGCAGGTTCAAGGTCTGAAAAACAACTTTGAACCCCTGTACTGGGCACTTCCGCTACGCTCAGTACAGGAGGCTTCGTCGAAGTATTGAATAGCTACGCAGTAGCGATTGAACATCCGCCCTGAGCCTAGTCGAAGGGTTAAATTTTCGATTGCAGAAGGTTTTAATGTCCTCTATAGTGTATTCTTCAAAAAATTGACAAACTCCTTTCTCGGTATTTCTTCCGCTCCCATACTTTCTAGGTGTTCTGTATACATCTGACAATCGATCAGAGTATATTTTTTGGCCTCAAGTTCTAGCGCAAGCATTATGAACGCGAATTTTGAGGCATTACTGACCGTGCTGAACATGCTTTCACCACAGAAAACGTGGCCAAGGTCAATACCGTAGAGGCCACCGACCAGCTGGTCGTTCTCCCAGACTTCGTACGATTTGGCATGTCCTTCTTTATGGAACTCGATATACGCTCCCCTCATCTCTGAGGTAATCCAAGTGCCTTTTTGACCCGTTCTTTTGATATGGGAACAGTGTTCGATAACCGTTTCGAAACAGGTGTTCTGCGTCAACCGGAACTGGCCGTCTTTTAACACCTTCCGCATACTCTTTGAAATTTTTATTTTATGGGGAAACAAGACCATTCTAGGGTCTGGACTCCACCAGAGAATCGGGGAATTGTCATTGAACCACGGGAATATTCCGTTTTGGTACGCCAAGATGAGGCGTTCGGGAGACAGGTCGCCGCCAACCGCAAGAAGGCCTTCGGTGTTGGCGTTTTCTACCGATGGGAATTTCAATTGCTCGTTGAGTAAGATTAAAGGATTGATGCTGTTGTTATTGTTCAAGAAATGATTTTGTCCAAAATTACGGAAACCTAACAATACGTCATGAAAAGACCCGTCAGGTTTGTAAAACCTGACGGGTCTTTGAGATTCCAACCGTAGTTTATGCCGAGCGTAGCCGAGGTGCAGGAATGACAAAAAAGTCTTAATTAAAACGGCAAATCGTCGTGATCCTCTTCGTTCAGGTTGTCGGCGGGGGCGAAAGCTTCTGCGGGTGGTACCGGTGGTGCAGCGTCTCCCCCCTGTGCGGCCTGTAGGTTTTCGATGCGCCAGCCTTGAACGGAGTTAAAATATTTAACTACACCTTGAGGGTCGGTCCACTCCCGACCCCGAAGGTTAATACTGACTTTTACATTTTGGCCCACACTGTAACTATTGAGTAAATCGGTCTTGTCTTGAACGAACTCAATGGCGATATGCTGCGGATATTGCTCTTCCGTTGTGACGACCAGTTCACGCTTTCTAAAGCCGTTGCTGCCATACTCTTTGGTCTCGTCGATTTTTTTGATTTTTCCTTCTACTTCCATGACTATGAATTATATGTTAACTAAAATTTTGAGCATTAAAAGTAGCAGTATTGCATTAACCCACCTAATAAATCATCCTCAAGTTATCATAAAAAATGAACAGATATCGAAGTTGTAGAAATCGACTGTTCGAGCCTCGATCATCATGGCTATCAGGTCTCAGGCCAGCCGTGCCAATAGGCTTCCGGAAAATGCCTAAAACCTATAGTATACTTTGGCCCCTAAAGTGGGGTTCGGCCTGAAATCGCTATTTTCGGAATCGTATATTGTATTAAAACCATGACGCCTCTCCCGTTTAGCATCTTCATTGGCATTGATAACATTACTGAACGATGTAGAAGCCCGGCGGAAACCAACACCACCGTAGAAATTAAAGCCCCAACGACGGCCCGTATTCAAGAAAAGTCCGAACTTAAAATGCATACCATATTTTTGACGCTCGAAATCGGCACGATCATACCCTAAAAAAACACCGTCTTCACGACTATATGTATCGTTCAATAGGGTGTTGGACTGGCTTATATAAAAAAACTCCGTCGAGACGTATTTTATCGTTTGTGATTCCGGCTTCAAAATATAATAGATTTCAGGGCGCACTTCCCATAAATCATCGTTCTCTGATTCTCTGCTAGAAAAAATGCCTGTTCCTCCCCCCGCTCCGAAATCGAGGCCTATTTTCCAATGGGCGGCTATATGTTGCACATATCCAACACGGAGTCTGGGCGCGTAAAGGTCAAAAAGGCTCATCGGGCTTAAAGTGATATAAGAACTGGTATTGGCTTGCTCCCTACCACCTCCTTTTTGGGAGTGCACATTCGAAACAGCAGCTAAAAATAGGACTAGGACAAATAGATAGTTTTTCATAGTATATGGTGGGTTATAAGGTGAGTACTCCTTTCAATAACAACACCTTACACATAACAAAACCCTAAAAAAATACTGGTTTACCAGTAGTTTTCACACAAAACGGTCGCACTTTGAATCGCATACCATTTTAGCCCAAATTGCGTTATCTTTGACAAGAACCCATAGCACGGTAAAGCCATCCGCCTAAATCGGTCGCAAAAGATACTCTGATCGGATGAATTTTAATCCTAAAAACAAATCTTCCAATATTGTTTTACTGATAGCATCCTTTGTTATCGTAAGCCTCATCCTTTGGAATACGAATAGTTTTTTCAAGAAATTCAAGGAAGAGGAGCGGCTTAAAATGGAAATTTGGGCGACCGCGCAATCCGAATTTCAACAATCCTCCGAAGATGCCGATCTGGGCAACTTACACCTCAAAGTCTTTCAGAACAATACCTCTACCCCGATGATTCTAGTCAACAAAGACGGTTCGACCAAGACCAACAACATGGATCCCGAAGAGGAACTGGACTCCTTCGATGTACAAAACCTCATCAAAAAATACAGTAAAGAGAACGTTCCGATATCCATAGATCAGCAGGGCGAGCATTTGGCCACCTTATATTATGGCAACTCTGAAGTGCTCAACAAACTAAAGTTTTACCCAATCGCCCTTTTGCTCATTATTTTTCTCTTCGGAACAGTCATTTTCTTTTTCTTCAAGACGAACAAAGCTTCGGAACAGAACAAGCTTTGGGCGGGCATGGCCAAGGAGACCGCCCATCAGATCGGTACACCTCTATCATCGCTGTTAGGCTGGAACGAGCTGCTCAAGACGGAAAACATCAACCCCGAGATCACCAAGGAAATCGAAAAGGATATTGATCGGCTGCAAACGATTACCGAACGCTTCTCGAAAATCGGCTCGCTACCCAAGCTCGATGAGCACGATATTGTGAAAGAAACAAAAGAGGCCTATGACTATCTGAAATTACGGAGTTCGAAATTGATCAATTTCTCGTTCGATTCGCAAATTGAACACATGCCGGTGTTACTAAACCATGCCCTCTACCACTGGACCATTGAGAATCTGGTGAAAAACGGCATCGATGCCATGAAGGGGATAGGGGATATTGCCATCGAAATTCTCCCCAACGGCAAAAACGTACATATTCAAGTATCCGATACGGGCCACGGCATATCAAAAAGCAATTTTCAGACGATTTTTAATCCTGGTGTTACTTCAAAGAAACGAGGGTGGGGATTGGGTCTATCCCTTGTGAAAAGAATTATAGAGGAATACCACGATGGAAAAATAAAGGTACTTTCGTCAAGTAAGGAGGGTACTGTGATGCAGATATCATTACGGGTTTATGGTTTGGATGATAGATGACGGATGCAAAAAATATAAGGTTGCGTTAGTTGTTTTCAAAAATTTGTAAATTTTACCTTATTTTAGTGGATTGATATGGCAAAAGAAAAACTGATAACGATTAAGCAGGCTAATCTGACGAACAATTGTCCGGAATGTTTTAATCAAGACCTGAAGCTGTCTTTTTTTCAAAAGCACCGATATGGGAAGTTGTCCCATAGAACCACTAACGAGGTAACACATCAATTGGTGTGCAATACCTGTGGGTCGACGATATACCCCGTAAAGTGGACCGATGATATCGAACGCACCTTCAAATATTACCAGAAAATGGTAGTGCCGGAACGGACTTCGTTACGGTTCACAACGCTATTCTGGATTTTGATGCTTTTACTGATAGTGGTAGTCGGTGCGGGCGTCTATATTTTTATCGAAAGAGGAGAACTTCTCTAACCTGAGATATCTATCTCCGTTGCTCACCGACCGTATTAGGTGATATGCAGTTTCGCAATTTATCTTGCCCTCTTAATTAGAGGGCTACTCCCGATTCACATGGAAAGTTTGGACCGGATTTTCTCCGCGGCCGCTTTAAATTCTTCCGCGGTCATCGAAACTTTATGCTGAAAAGTCGCATCGCCCATTCCATTCAACGGGATTAGGTGCACATGTACGTGAGGCACTTCCAATCCGATAACAGTAATGCCCACCCGCTTGCAGTCAATGGCCGCTTCGATGGCCATCCCAATTTTTCGTGAAAATGCCATGAGGCCCATATAAGTCGCCTCGTCCAAATCCAACACCTTATCGACTTCCTTTTTCGGGATACAGAGCGTATGCCCCTTGGCATTCGGATTGATATCTAAAAACGCAAAAAAGTCATTATCCTCCGCTATTTTGTAACAGGGAATTTCGCCATTGATTATTTTAGTGAAAATGCTTGACATAGAAAAAAGGTTTACTTCGGCTACATTTCGATCAAGCTCAATGACCGCGCTCAGTAACCGAACATTAGGTTATTGCTTAATAGAAGTGATGACAGAAAAGATGATGAAATAGGGAACTAAATTTTAGATTCAAATATGACGCACTGCAATTGCCACTGCTACCGCCTTGTTATTTCTAAAATATCAAATTTTAAAGTACCGTTCGGCACTGTGATTTCTGCGGTGTCGCCTACTTTCTTGCCTAAAAGTCCTTTTCCGATGGGGGAGTTAACGGATATCTTTCCTGTTTTCAGGTCCGCTTCGCTTTCGGCCACCAAGGTATACTTCATTTCCATACCGTTATTTTGGTTCTTCAGTTTAACGGTCGAAAGCACCAGAACTTTTGAGGTGTCCAATTGGGATTCGTCAATAAGGCGAGCGTTGGAAAGGGTTTCCTCCATTTTGGAGATTTTCATTTCCAGTAATCCCTGTGCTTCTTTGGCGGCATCGTATTCGGCGTTTTCCGATAGATCGCCTTTGTCGCGGGCCTCGCCTATGGCCTGTGAAGCTTTGGGACGTTCCACATCCTTTAGCTTATTAAGCTCGTCCCTCAATTTTTTTAATCCTTCTTTGGTATAGTAAGATATGTTACTCATGATATCCTCGTTAAATGAATACAATGCACTGATGTAAACCTTCTTCATTTGCTAAAGTTTATATCAGTGCAATATAATAGGAAAATCCTCTATGTAGGCCGTGGCAAACTGGGCTTTTTTAGAGAGGATTTAACGCAAATATACATAATTTTTGTTCACTTTTGTTGCTCAGCATTTAACTATGGCACGTATTTTAGGTTTGATTTTATTGGCAACCTTGTTTTCCTGCGATAACGACCGCGGCAACCGGAATCCATATTTACAGGAAATAGGCTTCCGCTTCGATATGAACCTAAACCTGCCCCTATATAGCCGGCTGACCAATTTTGGCAATGCTATTCTCATCGAGAATACAGGTATTGGCACCAAAGGTGTTTTTATCATACAATCGACCATCGGTCAATACCGCGCTTTTGAGGCCAGTTGCCCCAACCATGCCCCAAACGAATGTTCTACTATGGCTCTGAATGGTCAGACCGCTACCTGTTTATGTGAGGACTACGAATACAGTCTGTTTACCGGTCAACTGATCAACAGGCCTAAAGACGGCAATCGGTATTACGATATGCTTGAATATCGGGCGACAAAAAGTGGAAATGTTGTGGTGGTTTCTAATTGATGTCACGACCCATATAATTGGATGTCATTCATTCCGATACCTTTCCATCGTTTCCTTAAAGAGTTCGCCCGTACTCGGTGGCGTATAGGATATCGCATTTGCACCTGCCTCTATTGCTTTAAGTATAGTCTCATCGGATTTTCCACCCGTGGCAATAATCGCCACTTCATCGTCAATATCCCGGATACGTTTTATAATATCCGCAGTTTTTCCTGCACCTGAAACATTAAAAATATCGATACCCGCCTTAATTCTTCCGACAATATCATCTTTTTCGGATACTATGGTTATCGTAACCGGAATATCGATTTTCTCTTTCAACCTACGGATTAGGTCATTCGGTGTCGGTTTGTTGAGCACAACGCCCAAAGCTCCCTGAAAATCGGCATGTACGGCCAATTCCACCGAACGTTCCCCAGTAGTGATTCCCCCGCCTACCCCACAGAAAATAGGTTTGTCGGCCGCTAATATCAAAGCTTGTGAAATGGTGGGCTGCGGTGTAAAAGGATACACCGCGATAATGGCATTGGCGTTGGTATTGCGGATGATGGCCACATCGGTGCTGAAAAGAAAAGATTTCAGCAACTGTCCGAACACTCGTATACCCGAACATTCATTGATAATCTCGGGGACTTCTACAATGTTCCTACGGAGTCTACTGCCGAATGTGGGAATCTTTTTCATACCCCTAAAATTTTATCCATTGCCCAACTGGTATGCAATGCGGTTTTTCCTGTGGATGGATGCGTGGTGTTCCCCAACAAATCATCCCTCAAACTTTGGACATGAAATTGTTGTACATGCTTCGGATGTTCGATAAAAAGTTTTTGTTCGCCCTTTGCGCTTTTCAAGTAAATCTCATTCTCATCAAAGAGAGAAAAGCTGATTTTACCTTTACTGCCAAATATCTCTACCAAATCTTTTCGTTCATCACAGCCAAAATTCCACGCCGCGTCTCCCGTGACACCTGTAGCGTGCAACCAAGTGGCCGTGATCGCATCCTTGGCAGAATAAAGCCCTTGTTGGTTTAGGGTGATTCCATATACTTCTTCAAAATCCCCGAGATAATAGGCGAACAGGTCGAGGCCGTGACTGGCGAGGTCGTCAAAGTATCCGCCGGGAGCGACCTTTGCGTCAGTCCGCCAATTGTATTCCCCGCTCTTATCAATTTCGCTGGGTGGTTTGCTTAAAAACCAGCGAATATGACGCACCTCGCCAATCTCGTTCGCATCGAGCCATTCCTTGATCTTGAGGAAACGGGGCAGCGAACGTCGGTAATAGGCGATAAAAAGAGGAAGGTCTTTTTCCTCAAAAGCCTTCTGTATTTCCTGACTTTCGGCATAGCTGGGCGCCATTGGTTTTTCAATACAGCAGGGCTTGCCCGCCGCTGCTACCTTTAGCGCATATTCCTTATGGCTGTCCGGTGGAGTAGCGATGTAGACGGCATCCACTTCTTTGTCATTGATTAGCTTATCGGCATCGGAATAAAACTTGGGTACGCCGTGACGTTTGGCATAGTCTTCGGCTTTTTTAGCATTGCGGCGCATAACCGCCACCAGTTCAAATCCGTCTGTATTCTGATAGGGAGGACCGCTTTTTACCTCGGTAACGTCGCCGCAGCCGATAATGCCCCAGCGGATG
>RCMY010002638.1_pt1 | contig 16187 bp, 16 predicted proteins | sample 2041341 | NCBI WGS metagenome assembly RCMY01 (sample SAMN09708234, study PRJNA481090) | Marine sediment metagenome, whole genome shotgun sequencing project. | reverse complement strand
GACATCGACGGGCTCGACCAGCTGTGCCGCGATCACGGGCGCGACCGCGGCGACGCGGGCATCGTCGAGCTCAGCGCGCGGATCCAGCGGGTGGTACGGACCTCAGACCTGGTGACGCGCGGAGCCGGCGGTGAGTTCACGCTGCTGCTCCCGGACGCCGCGCAGCGCGACGCCGAGATCGTGGCGGGCCGCATCCAGGACGCGGTGAAGCTGTCGATGGCGGACGACGCGACCGTCAGCATCGGGCTCGCGACCTGCTTCGACGGCGCCACGGACGCAACCTCGTTGCTCGCCGAGGCACACATCTCCGTGGCGCGCGCGAAGTCCGGTGGCGGCAATCACGTCGCGTGCCGTGAGGTCACCGTGCGCTGAATCGTTCTGGCGTCAGCCAGCGGCCCGAAGCCGGACTGCCGCCGCCGTCTCGGCGCCGTCCAGGGCGACATCGGTCCAGGCCAGCAACGTGGGGCGAGCAGTCCTGCGCGACTCCGGCGCGAACGACAGCGCGAGCGTCCGGTCGCCGTCCATGATCGCGAGCAGGTAGTCGACCGCGTCGGGCTCGCGCAGCGTCGCGAGGAGCTCGGACCCGTCATCCCCGGTGCTCGGCAGCTCGTCGATCAGACCGACGAGCAGGAAGTCCTCAGCGACGTCGACGGGTGCCGCACGCGACGTCACGACGCGACCAGCGAGGCCTTCGAGCTCGAGCGCGACGCTCGCCATCAGGCGCTTCCCACGTGCGAGCCGCGCGGTGACCTCGGCATCCCAACCGGAGAACCGCTGCGACGCGACCGCGCCGTCAGCGACGGCTCCGACAAGGGTGTGTGCCGGCGTCGTCAGGAGGCGGTCGAGCGCGGACGGCAGGTCATCGATCGTGAAGGGCTCGTCCGGTCCCCACGGCTCCTCGTCGCACGCCTCGTCGGATCCGCGCCCGTCGCGCCGCAGCGACACGAGCCCCGCACCGACCGCGATGAGCAGCGCGAGCACAGCCCACGCGGGACCGGGCACCGTGCCGTCGGGCAACAACATGGCCGGACGCCATCCCGTGCCGGCCGTGACCGCAGCGCCTCCTGCCAGCACCAACGTCCCCGCGGCCCCGCCGACCACGATCGGCTTGAGGAGCCGGCTGCCGCCGCGCATCATCGTGGGCTCAGAGCCCTCAGGGGTACGTGGGGCGACGTGCGCCCCATCGATGTCCACCACCAGCTCACCGTCCTGATCCGTGCAGCTCGAACCTTGGCTTCCACGTCGGCTGTCGGAGACGGTCCTGCAGCAAGAACGGACAACTCAGCCAGAGACCGGGAGCAGCTCGACGTCGGCGGTCGGCGGTCGGACGACCTTCGCCCGCTGGACGGGACCGGACGTGCGTCGGCGCGACCGCGTCGCGTGGATCTCGACATCGCGGGTCGGGGCCTTCACGAGCGGCGCTTCGTGCGACTCGTGAGCTTCACGCACATCGGTCTTGAGCCGATCAGCGAGACGGCGGACCATGTCCTCGAGCTCGACCACCCGGCTCTTGGCGCGCTCCAGCTGCTCCCCCATGCCGAGCACGACACGCACGCCAGCGAGGTTCAGGCCCTCTTCCTGGGTCAGGTAGCGGATGAAGCGCAGTCGGTCGATGTCACGCGACGAGTACCGACGGGTGTTGCCGGCGGTACGCGCCGGCATGATCAGGTCCTCACGCTCGTAGGTGCGCAGGGTCTGCGGATGCATCTCGGCGAGCTCGGCGGCGACCGAGATCACGTAGACGGGGTCGTCGTAGTCGTCGCGCGCCATCCCGCCGAACACGTGGTCGGCACCGGGCGCGGTGTTGGGGATCGCCATCACGTCGTCCTCGATCCGTCAGCGAACATGCGCTCGCGCTCCTCCGGCACCGCGTCGTGCTCGGCGAGCTGGCCGAGGAGCTCCTTGATCCTGCGACCGGCCTTCTTCGGCACGACCAGGTCCACGGTGACGAGCAGGTCACCGGAGCTGGAGCCGTTGGGGGCACCCTGCCCGCGGACCCGGAACGTCGAGCCGGGCGCGGTGCCGGCCGGGACCTTGAAGGTCGACTTGGCGCCCTGCGGCGTGGGCACGGTGAGCTTGGTCCCCAGGACGGCTTCGCCGTAGGAGATCGGGACCTCGAGCTGGAAGTCGTTGCCCTTGCGGGTGAAGAGCGGGTGAGGCTCCACGGTGACCTCGACGAGCACGTCACCGGGAGGTCCGCCGTTGCGTCCGGGGCCGCCCTTGCCGGAGATCCGGACGGTCGCGCCGTCCTTGACCCCGGCCGGCACCTTGACGGTGAACTCCGCGTCACCGACACGCAGCCGGGTCCGGACACCCGCGAGGGCGTCGGAGAAGCTCAGGTGCAGGGCGGTGCGAACGTCCTGGCCCTTGGCGGGACGTCGGACGGTCCGGAAGCCGGGACCGCCGCCGCCGTCGGCGAAGATCGAGCGGAAGAGGTCCTCGAACGACCCGCCCTCGAAGGCGAAGCCGCCCTGACCGCCGGGCCCACCGCGGCCGCCGAGGCCGCCGCTGGCGCCGAGACGACGCAGCTCGTCGTACTCCTTGCGGATCTCGGTCTTGCCGATGACGCCGTACGCCTCGCTGATCTCCTTGAACCGTTCCTCGGCCGACGGGTCGTCCGGGTGGCGGTCCGGGTGGTTCGCGTTGGCGAGCTTGCGGTAGGCCTTCTTGACCTCGTCGTCATCGGCTGAGGACGACACGCCGAGCACGGCGTAGTAGTCCTTCTCGAGCCATTCACGCTTGGGTGCCACGGTGTCCACCTCCTTCGTCTGACGTCGCTCGTGGGGTGCTTGAGGTTCGTCGGGTGCTGATGCGTCGGATCGTTGCAGATCGCGAGCGGCCGCGTCCGGTCACTGCCGGACGACGACCATCGCCGCGCGCAGAACGCGGTCACCGAGCGCGTAGCCGGCGCGGAAGACGACAGCGACCGTGTCGGGCTGGTCACCTCCGTCGGCCGCGATCTGCTGGACCGCGTCGTGGCGGCTCGGGTCGAACGCGACGTCCACCTCGTCGATGCGCGTGACGCCCTTGCTGGACAGCGCCGAGAGCAGCTTGTCGCGCACCAGGGCCACGCCGTGGAGGAGCCCGGTCGGATCCTCGCTGCCACCGACGGCCTTCTGTGCCTGGGTGACGGCCGCGTCGAGGTCGTCGAGGACCTCGATCACGCTCGTCGCGAGCTCGCCGATGCCGGCGACCCGCTGCTGCTGCTGCTCGCGGAGGGTCCGCTTGCGGAAGTTCTCGAACTCCGCCTGACGGCGCTGGAGCGCGTCGAGGTAGCCCTCGCTGCGCATCAACGCGTCCTGGCTTGCGAACTCGGCCTCCTCGAGGGCTGCGAACAGCTCCTCGCGGGTGCGCGTGTCCGCGGCGGCACGTTCTTCCATGGTCGGACCGGCGTCGATCTCCTCGACGTCGGCAGACTCGCCCCCCGGGGCCGCGGCGTGCGCCGCGGCCTCGGGGACAGCCTCGTCGGGCTGCTCCGGCTGGGTGGTGTCGTCGGTCACGCCTGGTCGTCCTCGTCGGCGTCGTCCTCGATGACCTCGGCCTCGATGACGTCGTCGTCACCGGCGTCGGTCGTGTCGGCGGAAGCCTGACCCTCGTCGGCGTCGGCCGAAGCGCTCTGATAGATCGACTGGGCGAGCGTCTGCGCTGCAGTGCTCAGCGCCGTCGTGCTCGACTTCACCGCCTCGATGTCCTCACCCTTGAGGGCTTCGCGGACCGCGTCCATCGCGGACTCGACCTCAGCCTTGGTGGCCGCGTCGACCTTCTCGCCGTTCTCGGCGAGCGTCTTCTCGGTCCGGCTGACGAGCGACTCGCCTTGGTTGCGGACATCGACGGCCTCTCGACGCTTCTGGTCCTCCGAGGCGTTGGCCTCGGCGTCACGGACCATCCGGTCGATCTCGTCCTTCTCGAGCGCGGTCCCGCCGGTGATCGTCATCGACTGCTCACGGCCGGTGCCGAGGTCCTTGGCGGACACGTGCACGAGGCCGTTGCGGTCGATGTCGAAGGTGACCTCGATCTGCGGCATGCCCGCGGGGGCCGGCGGCAGGTCGGTGAGGAGGAACTTGCCGAGCGACTTGTTGTCGTTGACGAACTGACGCTCGCCCTGGATGACGTGGATCTCGACCGACGGCTGGTTGTCGGCGGCCGTCGTGAAGACGTCGCTGGCCTTGGTCGGGATGGTCGTGTTGCGCTCGATGAGCTTGTGCGCGACACCACCCTTGGTCTCGATCGCGAGGCTCAGCGGCGTCACGTCGAGGAGGAGGACGTCCTTGACGTCACCCTGGATGATCCCGGCCTGGAGCACGGCTCCGAGCGCGACGACCTCGTCCGGGTTGACCGACCGGTTCGGCTCCTTGCCGCCGGTGAGGGTGGAGACGAGCTCCTGGACGGCCGGGATACGCGTCGAGCCACCGACGAGGATGACATGGTCGATGTCGCCGAGCTTGGCGCCCGACTCCTTGATCGCCTCGTTGAACGGACCGCGGAGACGGTCGATCAGGTGAGCGGTCAGCTCGTCGAACTTGGCGCGGGTCAGCGTCTCCTCGAAGTGGAGCGGACCGTTCTCGTTGGCCGTGAGGAAGGGGAGGTTGACCGAGGTCTGCGTCGCTGACGACAGGTCGATCTTGGCCTTCTCGGCCGCTTCCTTCAGACGCTGGCGGGCCATCTTGTCCTTCGACAGGTCCACGCCGTGGTTGTTCTTGAAGGTCGAGACCATCCAGTCGATGAGCGCGTCGTCCCAGTCGTCACCACCGAGCTTGGAGTCACCGGAGGTCGCGAGCACGGCGAACGTGCCGGTCTCGGCGTCGATCTCGAGGACGGACACATCGAACGTGCCGCCACCGAGGTCGAAGACGAGGACGGTCTGCTCGCCCTCCTTGTCGAGGCCGTAGGCGAGCGCGGCAGCGGTCGGCTCAGCGACCAGGCGCAGGACCTCGAGACCGGCGATCTCGCCAGCTTCCTTGGTGGCCTGACGCTGCGAGTCGTCGAAGTAGGCCGGGACGGTGATGACGGCCTTGGTGACGGGCTCGCCGAGGTAGGCCTCCGCATCACGCTTCAGCTTCATCAGGATCCGGGCGGAGATCTCCTGGGGCGTGTAGCCCTTGCCGTCGATCTCGGTCTTCCACGAGCCGGAGCCCATGTGCCGCTTGACGGAGCGGATGGTGCGGTCCGGGTTGGTGATGGACTGGCGCTTCGCGATCTCGCCGACGAGGGTCTCCCCGTCCTTGGAGAAGGCGACGACCGACGGGGTCGTGCGTGCGCCTTCCGCGTTCGCGATGACGGTGGCCTCGCCACCTTCGAGGACGGCCACCACCGAGTTGGTGGTTCCGAGGTCGATTCCGACTGCCTTGCTCATGGGTCACAGCTCCTGGGGAAGTTCGAGATGAGGGTGTGGACGTCTGGGCTCACAGTAACGATCACCCCGGCCGCTGTCATCCTCTGTGACGCTGCATCGCGAAGGTTACCTGAGTCATGTGCGCTCAGGCTTGCCAGCGCCACGATCCACCCATGAGCAGAGCCCGCGACCGGAGGTCAGCGGGCTCAGATCCGGAACGTCGGAACGCGACTCAGTGGTGCTCATCCTCAAGGTGCTCAACCTGCCGCTGCCACGGACGCGGGATCGGACGGCCCCGGAACGTGAGACGCTCGTCACCCCAGAAGTCGATCATGAGAACCGCCGGCAGCGCGACGGCGAACAGGAGCAGCACGACTTGCCAGGCTTCCACGATCCGGCTCCTTCGAGGTTCTCGGTGACCGTGAGGATAGCGCTGCGCGCAGCAGCGCCCCTCGTTCAGGCAGCCGACCCCTCGGGCTGCATCGACGCCTCGCCCGGCGCCGGAGTCCCCGGAGCCACCGGAAGGCTGATGCGAATCCGCGCCCCGCTGTCGCTCGCGACGGCTCGGATCGAGCCGCCGGAAACCTCGGCGATCCGTCGACAGATCGCCAGCCCGAGCCCCGATCCCGGCCCGTTCGCGCCGGCCCGTTCGAATCGCTCGAAGACCTTGTCCAGGTAGTCGGCGTCGATGCCCGGCCCATCGTCGATGACGTCGATGTCCACGAATCCTCGCGCGGGAAGCCCCGGGGCAGGGGCGATGCGGACGGCGACCTCGTTCCCGCCGTACTTCGCGGCGTTGCGGATCAGGTTCTCCATGAGGCGTCGCGCGTGGATCGGATCGATCCGGACCGGCGGGATCTCCTCGACATGCACGGTCATGCCCGGGTACCGCGCCACGGCGTCGGCAGCGATCAGGCGCGTCAACAACTCGAGGTTGATCACCTCTTGCTTGGCCTGCTCCGTGCCGAGCCGGGCGATGTGGCTCATCTGGTCGATCATCTCCGCCATGTACTCAGCGTTGTCAACCACCCTGCGGAGGAAGTCGCGGGTTCGGGGCTCGAGGCGCGGCTCGACCACCCCGATCGTGTGCGCGAACCCGATGATCGAGGTCAGGGGTGTCTTCAGATCATGGCTCATCGCCGCGGAGAGCATCTGGAGGTCCTCGTGGGCCCCTTCGAGACGTTCCTTCGCCTCGCTGAGCTCGTCGCGTGCCTCCACCGCGCGGCGTCGCGCCAGCCGTTCGGCACCCAGTCGCCGAGAGCGGTGCAACGCCACGTCGATCAGCGGAGCGACGTGCTCCATGACGAGCGTGTCATCGACGCCGAAGAACGGCGCGAACGGCCCGACGCGCGCGACGAGCCTGCCCTGCGCGAGCGGGATGACCAGCACGCTGTCGACCCGGTCGGTGGCTCGGCCGAGGGGGACCCCATCTGCTGAGTGGAAGACGGGCTCGCCGCCCGAGGCGGGCACGTACGCGACCGACTCCACACCGATGGTCGCGGCCACCCGGGGCAGGACGGCGCGTGCGACGTCCTCCTCGTGCTCGGCGACCAGCATGTCGATCAACGCCTGATGGATGTGGAGCTCCTGTGCGCCTCGCCAGGCGGCCCGGAGTCGGGCCGGCGGGCGGAGCGCGAGGAGGAACAGCACGGCAGCTGCCAGCTCCACGATCTCGACGGCGAGGCTCGCCCCGTCTCCCGGGTCCGACCGCAGCGGGGAGACCACGACCGTGACCGACAACGCGATCCCCGCCAACCCCAGCAGCCGGATGCGACGCCGGGCGATCGTGGCCTGCGACGACCGGCCTGCGAACAGCATGATGGCCGTCGTCCCGGGCAGCGAGATGCAGAGCGCGAGCAACGTGACGGAGAACGCGGCAGAGGGATCAGCGAGGTCCACGAAGAGCCCCCACGCCGCCATCACCGCCACCCAGGGGTCAAGCAGGCGCCAGGCAAGCGCGCCCGTTTCGAGCTGCCCGCCGACGAAGCGGTAGAGGCTCCACAGCGCCACGACGACGAGGAACAGGGCGAGCCTGGCGAGCTGCACCTGGGTCGGCGACATGGCCGCGAGGTCGGTCGGGAGCACGTTGCCCAGGATGCTCACGATCGCGAGGGCGACGAACGACACCACGAGGAACGTCGAGCCCCGGCGACGCCGCGTCCACCACTCGATGATCGTGACGGCGGCGAGGGCGAGGAAGAGCGCGTTTCCCAGCAACTCCAACATGCGCTCACCTCCCTCCCCCGGCCCCAGGTCGACGCGAAGCATCGCGTCCGCCACAGGGCCATGCCTATGGTGCCCCCCAAGTGGTACCGCGTACAAGGCCCGTCTGGGTCATTCTCACCTGGCCAATCCAGAGGAGTCCCATGTTGACTGATCGGCCGCGTGCGTGGCCGGTCAGACGGGCTCGACGTCGATCTCCCAGTCCGGAGAGAACCCGATTCGACCGAGGAACCCTCCCGGCACCTCGACGGTGCGGCGGTACGGGCCGTCCGGTGGATAGGAGGGACAGGTGGGGGTCGTGCACGGGGTCATCGTCGTGAAGGACACCGTCGAGCCGTCATCGGCGATGTAGACGATGTCGAGCTCGATCAACGTCCCCTTCATCCAGAAGCCGGTCGTCACGTCGGCGTCGAACACGAAGGCCATCCCGGCACCGTCCGGGAGATCGGAGACCTCCATCAGCCCATGTCGGCGCTCATCGGTCGTCGACGCGACACGGACGGCCAGCACATGGCGTGTCCCGTCCGGCGCAGACATCGTGACGGTGCCCGGCGCGTAGCCGTCGACGGACGGATGGATGGCCGGGACCTCGTCGAACCAGACCCGCAGCTCGGGCTCGACCGGCGGGACGGCCGTGACCCCGGGGGAGGTCGCGATCCCGTCCGGGACGGTTACGGGGTCGCTGCATCCCGCGATGGCCACGACCACGGCGATCAGCAGGAGCGGGGAGCGGGAGAGGGCGTGCATCACCCGGACGGTAGCCTTCACCCACACCGCGAGACCGGCTGCGGGCCGCTGTCCGCCGGCCAGGAGCAGATCGATGTCGGAGTACGCCGTCACGGCCATCGGGCGCGACCGCCCGGGCATCGTCGCCGCGGTTGCTGGCGTGCTGCACGAGCACGGAGGCAACCTCGAGGACTCGGCCATGACGATCCTCGGCGGTCAGTTCTCGATGATGCTGCTCGTCGAGCTGCCCGGCGAGCTCGCGGACCTCGTGCAGTCCCTCGACGCAGCCACGGCCGACCTCGGACTGATCGTGCACGTCGAGCCGGTCACGCCGGGAGCGCCACCGACCGACGCGACCCACGTCCTCTCCGTCTACGGCGGGGACCAGCCCGGCCTCGTCGCACGGATCACCGGGGAGCTGGCCGCAGCCGGCGCGAACATCACCGACCTGTCCACGCGCGTGCTCGGCACGGACGAGCAGCCCGTCTACGCCATGATCTTCGAGCTCGTCCTCGACGACGAGCAGGCCGTCGCGACCGCCGTCGCGACCGTCTGCCACGAGCTCGACGTGGACCACTCGCTGCGCGCGTTCGACACGGAGACCTACTGAGTGGGCGTCCGACCGGTCGTGAACTACCCCGGCAGGGTTCTCAAGGGACTCGCCGGCCCCGTCGGCGAGATCGGGGAGCGCGAGCGTGCCCTCTCCACCGACCTGACCGACACGATGTACGACGCGCCCGGATGCGTGGGCCTCGCCGCGCCACAGATCGGCGTGCCGTCGCGCGCGTTCGCGATGGACGTCTCCCGGATGCGCAAGCCCCCGGAGCACCACCACGGCCTGGTCGTGCTGTTCGATCCGGAGCTGCTGTTCGCGAACGGGTCCGACCTGAAGCGCGAGGGCTGCATGTCCGTGCCGGACTTCACCTGCGACGTCCGCCGAGCGACCGAGGTCGTGGTCCGAGGCACCACCCCGGAGGGCAGGTTCCGCGTCATCGAGGCCACGGGCTTCGAGGCGCGGGCGCTCCAGCACGAGCTCGATCATCTCGACGGGCTCCTCGTGCTGGACCGCGTTGCGAGCGCCCGCACGGATGTGTTCGCCCGCAAGCGCTACGCGGCCAAGGGCAAGCACCTGAAGTGAGGTCCGCTGGTCGCGGCGTCATCGGGTGGGGAGTCGTCCACAGCGCGCCCTACACTCCGGGCGTCTGTGGCCAGCCCCGCGCACGTCCAGTGCGCCGCGGCACCGTCATCTCAACGTCGTCTGCCCGTCTCACGGCTGGACTCCCTCGACCCAGGAGCATCGAATCGTGGAACGCGAGACGATCCTGACCCTGCTGCGCATCGTCGGTGGCGTCGGCGTGATCGCCGTCGTCGGCGCGCTCGCTGCCCGCCGCATCAGCTACCTCTACGGCCTGATCAAGGCCGCGCAGCCGCAGCCGGAGCGCGTCACCCGCGAGCACATCCGCGGCAACATGAAGTACCAGGTCTCCAAGATCCTCGGCAATGAGAAGCTGCTGCGCTGGTCGCTGCCGGGCATCGCGCACTTCTGGGTCATGTGGTCGTTCTTCGTGCTGCAGACCACGCTCATCGAGGCCGCTGGCGAGCTGTTCCTCGGACCGACGTTCCAGATCCCGCTGCTGAACCGGATCTCGATCCCGTTCACCGACGTCACGCTCTACGACATCCTGGGCGCCACTCAGGACACGTTCATGATCCTGTCGCTGGTCGCGATCACGATCTTCGCCGGCATGCGCTTCGCGCAGGACCCGCGCCGTCTGGGCCGCGAGAGCCGCTTCGCCGGCTCCAACATGGCCCAGGGCTGGTGGACGCTGATCTTCGAGGCGCTCACCGTCTGGACGCTGCTCATCGCCCACGGGGTCCGCTTCGCGGAGGACCACGCGCCCACCCAGGCCGCGTACCTGTCCAAGCTCGTCGGCGAGCAGTTCGTCGGCATCGACCACGTCACGCTCGAGATCGTCGCCGTGGTGATGCTCGTCGGTCACCTCGCCATCGTCGGCGGGTTCTTCCTCTTCACGCTCAACTCCAAGCACCTCCACATCCTCACCATCCCGATCCAGCAGGCCGTCGCGATCCAGCCGAAGTCCCTCGGCAAGGTCCCGACCCACATGATCGACATGGAGAACATGGGCGAGGAGGACATCCTCGGCGTCGGCGCCATCAAGGACTTCGGCTTCACGGCGTTGCTGGACTTCATGACCTGCACCGAGTGCGGACGCTGCCAGTCGCAGTGCCCGGCGTGGAACACGGGCAAGCCGCTGAGCCCCAAGATGCTCATCATGGACCTGCGTGACCACATGCACGCGACGTCGGACGAGATCCTCGGCAAGGTCGAGGCCGGCTCCACCGAGCGCGGGATGCTGCCGCTGGTCTCGGACAAGCCGGGCGGCCCGGGCGTCATCGACTACGACGTCCTCTGGTCCTGCACGATGTGCGGGGCGTGCGTCGAGGAGTGCCCGGTCGACATCGAGCACGTCAACACCATCGTCGAGATGCGTCGCTACAAGGCGATGATGGAGTCCTCGTTCCCGCAGGAAGCGGGCGTCATGCTCCGCAACATCGAGAACTCCGGCGACCCTTGGGGCATCGGATCCTCGAAGCGCGAGGAGTGGACCGAGGCCCTGGACTTCGAGGTCATCCGCGCTCAGCCCGGCGCGAAGCTCGACCCCGAGGTCGAGTACCTCTTCTGGACCGGCTGCGCCGGAGCGGTCGACGACCGCGCCAAGAAGACCACCCGCGCCACCGCGGAGCTGCTGCAGATCGCGGGCGTGAAGTTCGCGATCCTCGGCTCCAACGAGGGCTGCACCGGCGACCCGGCTCGTCGTCTGGGCATGGAGTACCTCTTCCAGATGCTCGCCCAGCAGAACACCGAGATCCTCAACTCGATCGGCATGGGCGAGAAGGACGGCGAAGGTCGCCACACGAAGAAGATCGTCACGACCTGCCCGCACTGCTTCAACACCCTCGCCAACGAGTACGACGACTTCGGCGGTGACTTCGAGGTCATGCACCACTCGCAGCTGCTCGCGAACCTCATCGACAACGGCCGTCTGATCGCCACCAAGGCGCTCGACAAGACGATCACCTACCACGACTCCTGCTACCTCGGTCGCCACAACGAGGTCTACGCCTCCCCCCGCAAGCTCATCGACGCGGTCCCGGGGACCACGGGCGTCGAGATGGAGCGCAACCGCTCCAACGGCTTCTGCTGCGGCGCCGGTGGCGCGCGCATGTGGATGGAGGAGGACATCGGCGAGCGGGTCAACGTCAACCGCACGAACGAGGCGATCGCCACGATCGGCGCCGAGGGCGTCGTCGGCGTCGCGTGCCCGTTCTGCTCGACGATGATCTCCGACGGTGTGGCCCAGAACCAGCTCGAGGGCAACGTCGCCGAGAACGCCGTCCAGGTGCTCGACATCGCGGAGATCCTCCGCGCAGGTGTCGAGGCCACGACGGCGGCTCCCGTCCCGGCCGGCGGCGCGTCCGACTCCGGTCACCCCTCCGAGGACTGACCCCCCAACACGAGGCCTGATGCTCAGTTTCCCCGTGATGTACGGGGAAACTGAGCATCAGCCGTGTCTGGCCGGGAAAGTGAGCACCAGATGACCGACGCCCCACGCGTCCTCGCGATCCACACGGCCAAGGGCTCACGCCTGCCGATGCGTGAGGTGTCGTCGATCGAGGCCGAGGCCGGGTTCGGGCTGGTGGGTGACCGCTACCACGGGACGAAGCACCGGCACGTGACGCTCCAGTCGCGGACACAGCTCGATGTCGCCGAGGCCGCGTTCGGAGCGCCCATCTCGAGCGCCGCGACCCGGCGCAACGTGACGATCACGCACGGCGAGCTGCCGACGAAGCCGGGGACGAAGCTGACGATCGGCGACGTCGAGCTCGAGGTCGTGCGGGTGGCGGCGCCGTGCCGTCTGCTCGAGGACGTCATCGGGCGCGGGGCGATGAAGACCCTGCGGTTCGGCCGCGCCGGGACGGTGTTCCGGCTGCTGACGTCGGGGACCATCGCCGTCGGCGACGCGGTGGCGTGGGACGACCCGACGGCCTGACCTCCGGAAGTAGGATCGCTCGATCACCTTTCGACGGGCGGGGCGGCGGTCATGGACGGGCAACGGACGAGCGCCGGGCTGATCCGGCCTCCACGGCTGCGGCCCGGCGACCGGGTCGCCGCGGTGTCCTTGTCGTGGGGTGGGCCCGGGACCTTCCCGGAGCGCTACCGCGTCGGGGTCCGGCAGCTCCGTGACGAGCTGGGGCTCGAGGTCGTGGAGATGCCCTCGACGTGCGCGTCCGCGGAGATGCTGGACGCCGACCCGTCGCTGCGCCTCGCGGACCTGCACGCGGCGCTGGCCGACCCGTCGATCTCCGGGATCATCTCCACGATCGGAGGCGACGACTCGATCCGGTGGCTGCCGGACCTCGACCTGGACCTCGTCGCAGCGAACCCGAAGGTGTTCGTCGGCTACTCCGACACGACGATCGCCCACATGGCGTTCCGCGCCGCCGGCGTCGTGTCGTTCTACGGCCCGTCGGTCATGGCGGGCTTCGGCGAGGCCGGCGGGATGCACCGCTACCTCGTCGACGGCGTGCGTCAGGCGATGTTCGACCCCGTCGACCCGAACGCGGTGTGGACGCCGAACGATGAAGGCTGGACGACCGAGCATGTCGACTGGTCCCTGACCGAGCTGCTGGAGACGCCCCGCGATCTGCATCCGACCAGCGGGTGGCGGTGGCACGGCGGGACCCCGGCGACAGGGCCGACGGTCGCGGGCTGCATGGAGGCCCTCGACTGGCTCCGCGGATCGCGGTTTGACCCGGATCTCGACGGCGTGGTGCTGCTGCTCGAGACCAGCGAGGAGGCTCCCCCGCCCGAGATGGTCACGCGGTACCTCCGGACGTTGGCGCTCACCGGCTCCCTCGACCGACTCGCGGGCCTCGTGCTCGGACGCCCAGGAGGTGCGGACCTCACCGACGAGGAGCGCCTCGCCTACGACGCCGCGGTCCTGCGCGTGGTCCGCACCGAGCGCCACCTCGACATCCCCGTCGTCACCAACGTCGACTTCGGCCACACGGACCCGATGTGGACGATCCCCGAGGGCGTCGCGCTCCGCGTCGACCCCGTCGCCGAGTCGCTGACCTTCGTCGAGCCCGGTGTCAGCTGAACCCCGCGTCAGCCGCTGAGGCTCGCGACGAAGCCGGCGGCGGAACGTCTGCAGATGTCGACCACCTCGACGAAGCCGTCGTGCCCGCCGTAGTACGGGTCCGGGACATCGAGGTCCACACCGGCCTCGTCGTCGAACTCGCGGAACAGCCGGATCCTGGCGCGAGCCTCGTCGTCGGGGGCGAGGCGCTCGAGGTCCCGTCGGTTGGCGGCGTCCATGGCGAGGATCATGTCGAAGCGGTCGAAGTCGGCCGCCACGGCGGTGCGGGCAGCGCCCCGGATGCCGAGCCCCATCTCGGCGCCAGCAGCCCGCATGCGCGAGTCCGGGGGGTTGCCGGTGTGGTAGCCCGCGGTCCCGGCCGAGTCGACCTCCAGCGCGACGCCGGCCTCCTGGGCGGCCTCGCGCAGCGCCGCCTCCGCGGTGGGAGAGCGGCAGATGTTGCCGAGACAGACGGCCAGCACGCGGACGGGGCCAGGTGTGGGCACGGGGGTGCTCGCTCTCGCTCAGGGCACGGGCGAGCACCCTACGGCGGGTCAGGGCCGCGTTGCACTCCGGCCGACGGCTGACGCCATCCCTCCGGCCACGAAGACGATGACCAGGGCGAGCAGCCACACGAACGGGCTGGTCGCGTCGACAGGCAGCGTCGCGTTGAGCGGCGAGGCCAACAGCTCACGGTCCCGGGCGTCGCGCGTCTCGAACGCCCCGTCGTCGTTGAGGATCAGGTCGTAGTCGAGGTCCCCGGCGGCCTCGTCGAGCTGGAACACGGTGATGTGGCCTGACTCCGGGATCCACTCGGAGCGCTGGTCGTCGTGGAGGTCGAACATCAGGCCGTCGCTGGCCTGCTCGGAGGCGAAGAGGCGCAGGCCGGCTTCGTCGATGACGTTGCCAGGAGCTTCGGGCGTCAGGACGAAGATGTCGGCGACGACGCGCTCCCCCGTCGGCTTGTCGAGCCCGAGGACCTGCAGCGGGATCCACGGGGCGTCGGTCGGGATGGTGATGTGGATCGGGGTCGCGTCGCCGCTGTTGAGCCGCTGCCCGTCGGCCCGCTGCGGGTCGAACTTGGCGGCCATCACGTACGGCGACCGGTCGGTGTAGATCGAGAACATCGCCTCGGAGTCCTCCGGCAGCGAGAAGCCCTGCTCGTCGGCCCAGTCGATGATCGCGGCGGCGCCGCCCTTGAGCACGGTGATGTCGAGCGCGTCGATCTCGACCTCGAGGATGACCTCGACGGAGTCGCCGTTCGATGTGGCCTGGGGCGCGAACGCGAACTCCTGCGGGGGCGGCGGGAAGAACTCCCGACGAAGACGCTGGAGCGTCCAGTCGCCGGCCTTCTCGACGGACGTGGGCTCACCGGGAAGCGGGATCAGCGACCCGAACGCGGCGCCGCCACCCTGGAACTCGAACGACGTGACGTAGTGCTCGATCCCGTCGGCGTAGGTGACGAACGTGGTGGTCCGGCCGAGGCGGATCGCACCGTTGTCGGCGATCAGGAACCCGCAGGCCCACGCGGGCGCGCCGAGGAGCAGGAAGAACGCGGTGAGCGTCGCGAGGGCACCCCGTCGGGACGCGTTCCGACGCGAGTTCGGGCGGCTGGACATGAGGGGCACCCCTGCGTCGGTGTCCGGAGGACCGACCGGCGCTCCGTGCCTGTCCGACGCCGCCGCGCCCGCAGAGGTTGCGTCACGACACAGAAGCGCCGCCGTCCCGGGAGAGAACGGCGGCGCGATGCACGCGAAAGATGCGTGCGAGATCTGTTTCGGTCAGGCGGCCTTGACGGCGGCGCCGGCGGACTCGATGCGGCGAGCGCGCTTGTCCGTGGCGAGTGCGGCGAAGAGCGGCAGGCCGGGGACGAGGATGGCCGAGGCGATCAGCGTGAGGGTGAAGGAGTCCATGATCGGAGGTCCTGGGGAGAAGGCAGTAGGAGGAGGTTCATTGCTTGGATGCTTGGAGACTGCCCGAAGTTCCGGTGGCAAGACGTCTCGGCGGATCTCGGTGCAGAACGCGCGACTCACGCACATCCCGTGGGGCATACCTCACGCATGCCCCGTCGGCAGCCAACGACCCGGGTTGCGTCCCTGCCCCTGTCCGCATGACGAACGCCGCCGCCCGAAGAGGGCGGCGGCGTCACGTGGTGGACCTGGCAGGCCGGGCTGCGACACGACCCGGCCCGATCGCTTGTCGCACACCCCGATCGAGTGAACTTGGCCGTGGGCCAGGAGGTGACCGTGTTCCTCACACACACCGCGGGCAACTCCTTCCTCCTCAACGAGGCTGGCGTGTTCCTCCACGAGGCCGACGGCTACTCCGATACCCAACGCGACGTTGCCTGGGTTGCGGAGATCGAAGCTGGTACGCGAGCAGATGTGGACAGACGGGCACGGGCCCGTTCCTGACAATCCGCGGCTGGCGAATGGTGGGCGAATCACCTGATCCGGTCACGTCGACCGAGCGACGCTTCGGACGGCACCGTCACGCAGCCATGCGTCTGCCGTGCGTTGCCGACCAGGGCTCGCACGACGTCGCACGCCGCCGACCCGTGAGGGCGGCGGCGTCCGTGGTGGCGCTGAGGATCAGGCCTTGGGCAGGTAGCCCTCGGAGCGCAGGTAGGAGAGGACCTCCTCGGCGCACGCGGCCGGGGTCGTGCCCGTGGTGTCGATCTTCAGCTCCGGGTTGACCGGCTCCTCGTACGGGTCGTCGATACCCGTGAAGCCCTTGATGATCCC